>Ga0224512_10000325_pt1 | contig 51139 bp, 46 predicted proteins | sample SF_May12_sed_USG_4_FD_169103 | JGI IMG/M metagenome (GOLD analysis project Ga0224512, IMG submission 169103) | Sediment microbial communities from San Francisco Bay, California, United States - SF_May12_sed_USGS_13 | ecosystem: Environmental > Aquatic > Marine > Sediment | place: USA...
CCGGCGACGGCGTAACGCGTGCGTCGGGCGTCCTCCTCGTCCTCGAGGGCGAAGGCGAGGTACCCGGCGTCCTCGTCGTGGGGGCGCCTTTCGGTCGCCGGTCGCTGCGCGTCGTGGGCCATGGCCTCCTCCCTTCGGGGTTGCTCTCGAAAGGGTAGACCCCGGCTTCGAGAATCGAGTTCCCGATCGAGCTCCCGGAGTCGATCGCTCTCGCGAGACGCTTGGCCGGCGATGTCCGCGCGGGCCGCTCGCGAAGGCGGCGGCCGAGCCGTCGATCTCGGAGAGGTGACCCCGGCGGCGGACTTTCCCGCGTTCGCGGTGCGTAGTCCCCCCAGGGGCAATCGCCTGAACGGAAGATCGCAGCGAACGGAGGAGGCGCCGTGGGACTGTTCTCGAAAGCGAGTGGCAAGAAGGATCCGGAGCCCGCCAGGTACGCGGTGGGGGCGCACCAGGTGACGTGCCCGCAGTGCGCGAACACGCTCTTCCGGCAGGGCAAGGCGCAGCTCAACACGGCCGTCATGTCGCTGCTCGATCTCGACTGGGCGAACAAGTCGGCGACCACCCTCGTCTGCTCCCAGTGCAGTCACATCGCCTGGTTCTTCGACGAGCCCGCCAGGATCGGACCCCTGGGCGCGCCCTGACCCGGCGCTGGCCAGTTGGCGCTTCACCGAACCCAGGCGGGCGCCGGCCGATCGCGATCAGAGGGTGGGGAACCCCTCGCGCTCGGCCGCCAGCGTGAGTCGCTCGTCCCGGCTGACGAACTCGAGGGTCGGCGGGCGCTGCTCGGACGCCGTGATCGCCGCGGCGAGCTGCAGGCTGTCGGCGGCGCGGAGAGCGTGCACGCGCAGGAGCCGGGTCGCGATCTCCTTGATCGCATCGGAGGGCTCGACGAGGTGCCAGCCGTCGGCCAGCCGCCGCAGCCGGCGCAGCGCCTCCGTCGTGTCCGCGGGCTCCAGCCGGTCCGCGCGCTCGAGCCGGGTCACCGCGGAGGCGCACTCGACGTCGCTGCCCCACCAGGCGACGACCTCGCCGCTCACGTAGAGCTCGAGGAGCGCGCCGGTCGCGTCCTCCTGGACGAGCAGCGGCACGAGCGCCGAGCTGTCCCAGAACCTCACCACTGCGAGCTTCTCTCGGCGAGCAGCTCCTGAAGGGCGCTGCCGCCGCGCTTCGGGCGCGGGGGCGGCGCCGCGAGCACGTCGTCCGGCCGCGCGGCCGCGGCCTTGCGCACCAGGCCCTTGCGCTCCAGCCTCTCGAGGCGGCCCGGCGATCCCGAGCTCTCGCCGACCGCCGACTCGATACGAGCGACCGGACGCCCGCGATCGAGCACCAGGATCGTCTCGCCCTCGCGCACCTCGTCGATCAAGGCGCTGAGCCGGTTCTTGGTTTCGGTCAGACTGGCCTTTTTCATCGAGCTACAATAGCCCGATTCGAAGAGACCGGTCAAGCTCGGGGAGCGGAGCGGCAGGCGGGCCGGCGGCCCCGGGGAGCCGCCGGCCGGGGGATCAGCGGTCCGCCAGGGCTGCTTCGAGCTCGTCGAGCCGCTGCGGCGCCAGGTGGCGCACCGCCTCGTGGAAGCGGGGGTCGGAGGCGATCGCCATCACCTCGTCGGCGCTCAGCTCCACGGCGGCCATCGCGTCTCCCTCGCCGCCGGCGCAGGTCACGGTGACCGTGGTGGGGCTGTAGATGAAGAAGGTCAGCCAGTCGATGATGCCGTTGGCAAACGACGCCTCCTGGTGGATCACGGCGTCGCCCGACGGGCAGAGCTTGTCGATGTCGACCTTCTCCTGCAGCTGCGGCCGGATGAGGCCGAAGAGCCAGTGGTGGTGCCAGTGCTTGTAGACGATCTCGTCGTCGAGCGTGCCGGCCCCGAGCACGTAGGTGTGCTGCATGCACGCGCCCAGCGGTAGGACGAGTGCCGCGACGGTCAGCAGTGTGCTCAGCTTCTTCATGGCGGGTTCTCCTCGGTTCGCGGTTGGCTTTGGGCCGGGTCGGGTGGCACGCCGGCTCCTACCCCCTGCAACGCGACGTCGCCGTCGCGGGTCCGCAGGCGCCGCCGATCAGAGGCCGTAGATGGTCGAGATCGAGACCGTGTCGACGAGGTCCGAGACGTCGACTCCGAGGTCGATCTGGAAGCGCCGGAAGACGAGTCCCACGCCGGCGCTCCAGTGGATCTCGTCCGTGCCGCGGCGGAAGAACGCCCGATCGACGGTCGCCTCCGAGGATTCCAGGCGCAACCGGTGGTCGGGGTCGAGCCAGGCGCCAGCGCGCAGCGCCACGACGGGCCGCCTCTCGAGCAGGACGAGCTCGGCGCCGGCGTGCAGCTCGTCGGCGTCGTCGACGACCGCCTCGGTGGCGAACGTGATGCTCTCGACGATCTGCGAGTACTCCACGCGGTCCCACTCGAGGCCGAGGGTGAGCCGGTCGTCCGCGCTCCGGTAGCTCAGCCCCAGGCCCCAGGTGTCCGGGAGGGCCAGCGGCGACGAGGCCGCAAACAGCGTCGTTCCGACCGGCACGGAGGGGTCCGAGGGGCCGGACCGGATCGTCACCCGGAAGTCGTCGACCTCCGGACCCTCGCGGTAGGTGCCGCCCAGGCGCCATCTCGCGCTCGGGCTCCACAGGAAGCCCGCCGTCATCCCCCAATCGCTCTCGTCGATCTCGAAGAGGACGTTCTGGAAGTTGCGCGCGGGCAGGTAGGAGTTGGCCTCGAAGAAGCGCTCCTCGCTGTCGAACGCGAAGTGGCGCTCGCTGGCGCTGAGCCCGACCTCGAAGTAGACGGCGCCGAGGCCGACGCTGAGCTTGTCGGCGACCTGCCAGGCCCCGCTCAGCCCGTAGCCGACGATGTCGTACTCGGTGGCGAGGCGGCGGTCGCCCTCGCGCCGGAAGCCCGTGTCGGGGGGGAACGGAATCGCAAAGAGCCCCTGGGTCTCGCCCGCAAACGTGAAGTTCGACAGCCGGTGCCGGTAGAAGGCCCAGGACCAGCGGCCTTTCGGGTAGACGAGCGAGAGGAACGCGAGACCGGCCGCGTCCTGCTCGGAGACGCCGAAACGCAGCCCGGAGATCGTGTCGAGGCCGAAGCCGCTGGGCTCGCCGCTGAGCCGGCCGCCGACGGTGTAGGGGGTCGAGTAGCTCCAGGAGCGGCCTTCGAGCGAGACCTCGGGCGCGATGATCTGCACGAGGCCGGCGGGGTTGGCGAAGGCGGCGGTGGCGTCGTCGGCGAGGGCGACGAAGGCGCCGCCGAAGCCCATGCTGCGCGCCCCGGGGTTCGATAGGTTGAACTGGAAGGTCGTGAAGCCGGCCTGCGCACCGGCCGGGGCCGGGACGAGGAGCGCCGCGCCGCAGACCAGAGCGAGCCCGCGCCCGAGCCTGCCGGATGCCGAGCCGCGCCTCATCGACCGATTTGCGCCTGTTCCCCGCCGGCGCGCAACGGCCAGGCGGGTGGGCGGGGCGGACCACCCCCGCGGGCGGGCCGCGGACTGCGGAGAGGGCGCCGCGACGTCGCGTTACGAGTCGAGAGTGGGAGCTCGACGGCCCCCGGAGAGGAGGACGAGATGACCGGCAAGAAGCTGTTGTTCGCCGTCGCGGCGGCGCTGTCGGCCTGCACGGCGGTCCACTACGAGTCGCCGCGCCTGGGCGACCGCCCGGGCGGGCGCGACACCATCGCCGTGCTGCCGTTCGAGATGGTCTTCACCGGCAAGGCTCCGGCGGGGGCGACCGCGGCCCAGATCGCGGCCCTCGAGGAGGCCGAGAGCCTCGCCTTTCAGCACGCCCTCTACAGCCGGCTGCTGGAGCGCTCGAGCGTGACGCGCGAGCGGCCGATCCAGGCGCGCATCCAGCCGCTCGAGACCACGAATCGCGTGCTCGACGAGCGCGGGATCGGCCTGCGGGAGAGCTGGGTGATGCCGGCGGAGGAGCTGGCGGCGGTCCTGGAGGTGGACGCCGTCGTCCGGACCCGGGTGGTCAAGCAGCGTTACCTGTCCGATCTCGCCTCGTACGCGACCGACGTCGGCCTCGAGGTGGTGCACGGCGCCAGCGAAGGGCGTGCGGACTGGCTCATTCCGCCGGGTCTCGCCCGCACCCACGACGTCTACGCCGACAGCATCCTCGTCAGCGGCGCCGACGGTGACCTCTTGTGGAAGGTCGAGGTCCACCGGGCCACCGACTGGCGGCGTCCCGCCAACGACGTCATCGTCGGGATCACCCGGAAGCTGGCCAGGAAGTTCCCCTATCGAGGATGAAACGAGCGAGCGGCATCGCCGTGGTCCCCGCGCGCGGATCGCCGGCGCCCGGCCGGCAGTGGCCGACCACCCCGCGGGGTTGGCACGCCGGCCCGTCTCCGGGGGTGTTGAGGACGCCTCGGCCGCCTGCCAGCGTCGGCCGCACGATGGACCCTCCGGCTCGCTGCGGGCGCGCCAAGCGGGTGGGCCCTCCGAGCCGCTGGCCTGGCGAAGCGAGGGCGCGCGCGAATGCCCTCCCGCCGGGGCTCGCGGTGCTCGCGCTGTCGCTCTCGTGGGCGGCGCAGCCTCCGGCGGTGGCGAGCGGCCAGGTCCTCACCAGCGTGGAGTTCAGCTTCTCGAACCCGGGCGCCCGCAGCATGGGCTTCGGCGGCGCCTTCGTCGCCCTGGCCGACGACGCCACGGCGGCCTTCGCCAACCCGGCGGGTCTCATCCAGTTGAGCGAGCCCGAGGTCTCGATCGAGGGACGGCTGTGGCGCTACAGCACGCCCTACACGACCGGCGGCAGGGCGGCCGGAGAGCCGACCGGACTGGGCATCGACACGGCCGACGCTCCGCTCCGCGGCGAGTCGACGGCGCAGCTGGGCGGACTGGCGTTCGTCTCCCTGGTCTACCCGGTTGGCGACTGGTCCTTCGCGTTCTACCAGCACCAGCTGCTGAACTTCGAGATGACCCAGGAGATCCAGGGCATCTTCGCGTCGGGTCCGGGCATCACAGGCGTCTGGCGCGGCCCGATCGAGAGGGGGTTCTTCGATCTCGAGATCACGACCCGCGCCCTGGCGGCCGGACGCCGCGTCGGCGACCGGCTGAGCCTGGGATTCGCGGCCGCCTACTTCGAGCCCTCGACCCACGTCTTCGGGGAGGAGTATCGGCCCGACGACGATACGGCGGAAGCGTTCTTCGCGGCGGCCTCGTTTCTTCCCGAGCGTCTGGTAGACCGGGTATCCATCGCGATTCCCGCGGGCGACTGGGGACTGGCGGCGGGATTCCTGTGGAACGTCGCCAGCGAATGGAAGCTGGGCGGCGTCTATCGGCAGGGCCCGGAGCTCGCGTTCGAGGGCGCGCTCACGGCCGGTCCGGCGCATCCCCAGCTGCCGGCCGGCGAGCGGGTCTTCCTGGGCTCCTCGCCCTGGCGCCTGCCGGACGTCTACGGGCTGGGCGTCGCCTACCGGTCGCGGGACGGCCACTGGGCCGCCGGGCTCGAGTGGGATCGCGTCGAGTACTCCACGGTGATCGAGAGCCTGGGCGAGCTCGCCAGCCCCGGCGACACGCTGGACGACGCGGACGAGCTGCATCTCGGAGGCGAGTACGCGTTCTTCGTGGGGGCCTCCGTCGTGGCCGTCCGCCTGGGCGCCTGGCACGACCCCGACCACCAGGTGCGCAACGAGACCGGGGGTCCCATCGTGCGCGCCGAGCTCGTCGGCGGCGCGGACGAGCTGCACGTCGCGGCCGGCGTCGGCATCGCCCTCGGCAAGCTCCAGGTCGACCTGGGGATCGACCTCTCGCGGCGCCGCGACGCCGGCTCGCTGTCGGTCATCTGCGCCTTCTAGGGATGAGGGAGGCGGGACCAGTGAGCAGCTCGAGCCAGCCAGCCATCCGGCCCCTCCTGATCGGCGCTGTCCTCGCGCTGGCGGCGGCGCTGCCGGGGCCGGCGTACGCCGATCTCTGGTACGAGCACTACGCGGCGGCCGAGAAGGCCCTGGCCGAAGAGCGCTGGCCCGAGGCGATCGTGGAGCTCACGAGCGCGATCGAGAAGAGGGGCGATTCCGCGGCCCGGGCCCGGACCTACGGCATGAAGTTCACCCCGTACTTCCCGTACCTCAAGCTCGGCGTCGCCTACTACGAGCTGGGGCAGCTCGAGGCGGCGCTCCAGGCCTTCGAGACCGAGGAGCGGCTGGGGGCGATCGCCGGCTCGGAGTCGGGCCGCGCCCAGCTCGCGCGCTATCGCGACCTGGCGCTCGCCGCGCAGCGGTCGGCGGCCGAGGAGGAGGCGGTCCGGATTCGCCACATCGTCGAGGAGAGCCTGGCGAGCGCCGCTCGCCGGGAGCGGGAGGACGACGTGGAGGGAGCGATCGCCGCTCTCGGCAGCGCCATCGCCGTGTCGCCGGACGATCCGAGCGCCCAGGAGGCCCTGCAGCGGCTGCGGGCCAAGCTGGCCGAGAGGCAGCGGAGCGACGATCTCCGCGATCGCGTCGCGAGCCTCGTCGGAAGCGGCCGGGACCTGCTCGCGCGCGGCCTCGCCGCCGAGGCTTCGAGCGTCCTGCGCCAGGCCCTCGCTCTCGAGGAGAGCCCGGAGGCGCGGGCGCTCCTCGACGAGGCGCAACGCCAGCTGCGGGGCGAGCTCGAGGCCGGCCGGCGGGCGCGCTCGGTGACCGAGGCCCTGGCGGAGGCGAGGACCCTGCGGGACGCCGGCCGGCTGGAAGAGGCCCTCGAGCGCCTGCAGCCGGTGCTGGCGCTCGCCCCGGCCGACGGCGAGGCGCAGGCGCTCGAGAGCACGCTCCTCGCCGAGCAGGCGCGGGCCGAGGAAGCCCGCCTGCGCGACGCGACCGTCGCGAGCTTCCTCGCCGCCGCCGACGCGGCGCTGGCGGCGGGGCGCTTCGAGGAGGCGCTGACGGCGGCCAACCGGGTGCTCGCCGCCGAGGCCGGCAACGAGGCGGCCCTCGATCAGCTGGCCCGCGCCTACCGGGCGATCAACCGCCGGGTGCTGGGCGCCGCGCCGCGGCAGCGCCTCCCCCCCGCGATCAGCTTCGCAGACCGGCGCCGGGAGCTCGCGGACGGTGTGCTCGCGGAGGCGGTGGCGAGCCCCGAGTTCCGGCTCACCGGCGTCGTCATCGACGACACGGCGGTGGCGGTCGAGTTCTTCACCGCCGCCGGCCGGCCGCTGGCGGCCGCCGTCGAAGCAAAGGCTCGCGGCGATCTCTACCTCACCGAGTTCCGGCTCTCCCACGAGCTCGAGCCGGGCACGACGACGCTGCGCCTGGTGGCCACCGACGCCGAGAACCTGACCTCGAGCGCCGAGTACACGGTGGTGTACGCCCGGCCCCTGGTGCGCTCGCCGTGGCTCTACGGCGGCCTGACCCTGGCCCTCGCTCTCGGCGCCGGCGGCGCTGCGGCCGTCCGCGCGCGCCGCCTGCGCCGCCTGCGCCGCCGCCGCTTCAACCCCTTCGTCGCCGGCGCGCCGGTGCTCGACGGAGAGCTCTTCTTCGGCCGCGAGCAGCTGCTCGAGCGGATCCTCGAGACGCTGCACAACAACAGTCTCCTGCTGCACGGCGAGCGCCGGATCGGCAAGACCTCGCTGCAGCACCAGCTCAAGAAGCGGCTCGAGGCGCTCGACGATCCGGACTACGACTTCTACCCCGTCTACGTCGATCTCCAGGGCACCCACGAGGAGCGCTTCTTCGCCACCCTGGGCGAGGAGATCTTCACGGAGCTGGCGCCCGTTCTGGACGACCTGGCGCCAAGCGCGCCGTTCACGGCTGCCTACACCTACCGCGAGCTGGTGGCCGACCTGAAGGCGATCCTCAAGGTGCTCCGGCGGCGCGGCGCCAAGCGCGTGCGCCTCGTCCTCCTGATCGACGAGGTCGACGAGCTCAACGCCTACGACCCCAAGGTCAACCAGAAGCTGAGGGGCCTCTTCATGAAGAGCTTCGCGGAAGACCTGGTGGCCGTCGTGTCGGGAGTGGCGATCAAGCGGGAATGGGAGCGTGAGGGCAGTCCCTGGTACAACTTCTTCGAGGAGATCGACGTCGGGCCGTTGCGGTTGGAGCACGCTCGGGAGCTCGTGGAAAAGCCCATCCGCGGCGTCTTCCGGCTCGAGGACGGGGTCGTCGAGCGAGTCGCCGCCCTCACCGGCGGCCGGCCCTACCGCATCCAGCGGCTGTGCATGAACCTCGTCAGCCGCGCCCACGAAGCGGGCAGCCGCCGGATCTCGGTGGCCGACGTCGAGGCCGTGGGCGACGTCGACAGTCAGGGTGCCGCGTGAGCCGGGTCCCCTTCGTCGTCGGCCAGTGGGTGCGCGGCGATCGTTTCTACGGCCGCGGCGATCTCGTCGCGGAGGTGCTGGAAGGGGCGCGCGAGGCGCTGTGGATCCTCGGCACCCGGAGGATCGGCAAGACCTCCCTGCTCAAGCAGCTCGAGCTGCTCGCCGAGGGCGAGTCGCCGCGCCGGTACTTCCCGTTGTTCTGGGACCTGCAGGGGGCGGACGACCCGGAGGAGCTCGGCGAGAGCTTCCTCGACGCGCTCCTCGACGCCGAAGAGCGCCTTGCCGAGGCCGGGATCGGCGCCGGGGAGCTCGGGGCAGCCGACCTCTTCGCCACGATGGCCCGGCTGCGGCGGGCGCTGCGCGGCCGGGGCTTGAAGCTGCTGCTGCTCTGCGACGAGGTCGAGCAGCTGATCGCCCTGCAGGCGGAGGCCCCGGCTCTGCTCCACAAGCTGCGGCACGCGATGCTGGCCTCCGGGGACGTCCGCTCGGTCCTGGCCTCGACCGTCAGGCTCTGCGTGCTGGCGGACCAGCGCGGCGACACCTCGCCGTTTCTCCACGGTTTCAGCCCGCCGGTCTACATTGAGGCGCTGGCGGACGGCGACGCGCGCCGGCTCGTGCGGCAGGCGCAGCTGCCCGCCGCGGCGCGGCCCCGTTTCGCGGCCGCCGACGTCGAAGCCCTGTGCCGGCGCTGCGACAACCATCCCTACCTGCTCCAGCTCGTCGCCAAACGGCTGTTCGAGACCGGAGACCTCGACGCCGCCGTCGACGAGGTGGCGGCCGATCCGATGGTGAGCTACTTCTTCTCCGTCGACTTCGAGATGCTCGCGCCGCACGAGCGGGAGGTGCTGCAGATCGTCGCCCGCGAGGATTCGCTGGCCAGCGGCGAGCTCGCGGAGGCCGCTCCGCTCGCGGGGTCCGCGCTGACGACCGCCGTCCAGACCCTCGGCAACCTCGGGCTCGTGCGCCGCGACGGCGAGCGCCGGCTGGTCCTGGCCAACGAGCTCTTCCGGCGCTGGCTGCGCGACCTGGAGAGCGGCGGCACGCTCGCCGCGGCGGCCGGCGGCGAGGGCTCCCGAGGCGCCGTGGACGGCGAGCGCACGGTCCCGGCGGGGCCGCGGCGGGAGACGATCCTCGACGGGCGCTACGAGCTGCGCCGCAAGGTCGGCGAAGGCGCCACCGGAGTGGTCTGGGAAGCCCACGACCGGGTGCTCGAAGCCAAGCTCGCGATCAAGCTGCTGCGCCGCGAGTACGCCGGTAACGCCCTCGTGCTGGAGCGCTTCCGGCAGGAGATCCTCCTGTCGCGCAACCTCGGGCACCCCAACATCCTGCGCCTCTACCATCTCGGCCGGTTCGAGGACCGCGCCTATCTCACCATGCAGTGGGTCGACGGCCGGACCCTCGCTCTCGAGATCGCCGAGGGGGCGCCGATCCCCGAGGAGAGGGTCGCGTTCGTCGGCGCGCGGCTGGCTTCGGCGCTCGCGGCGGCCCACGCCCAGAACGTGCTGCATCGCGACATCAAGCCCCAGAACATCCTCGTCAATCGCGGCGGCGAGCCGCTCGTCACCGACTTCGGCCTGGCGCGGGCCCTCGAGGGTCCCGGCGTCACCACGGCGGGGGTCTTCCTGGGCACCCCCAACTACGTGTCGCCGGAGCAGGCTCGCCTCGAGCCCCTCGACGGCCGTTCCGACCTCTACTCGCTGGGCGCGCTGCTCTTCGAGATGGCCACCGGCCGCTGCCCGTTCGTGGGCGACAGCGCCGGCGCGGTGCTCGAGAAGCACAGGAGCGAGCCGCCTCCGGATCCGCGCGATCTGGCACCCGGCCTCACCGCCGGCCTGGCCGAGGTGATCCTCGGCTGCCTGGAGAAGGACCGCGAGCGGCGCGTCGCCAGCGCCGCGGAGCTGCGCCGGTCCCTCGCGGCCCTGCTGCCCGGAGGCGAGCCGCCGCCGCACTCGGGAGCGGTCGTCGGGGCTCCGGAATCCGGATCCTCAGGCGCCAGGCGGGCGGCGGCGCCGACCGTCTCCTCCGGCCCGCGGCCCCATCCGTCGTCCGACGATCTCCTGCCCCTGGTCTACGAGGAGCTCCGGCGGCTGGCGGGGAGGTTCCTGGCGCGGGAGAGACCGGACCACACGCTGCAGCCCACGGCGCTGGTGCACGAGGCCTATCTCAAGCTGGCGGGCCAGGATCGGGTCAACTGGGCGGGCCGCACCCACTTCCTGGCCGTCGGAGCCCGGATGATGCGGCGTCTGCTCATCGACCACGCGCGGTCGCGCGGCCGCCACAAGCGCGGCGGCGACGTCCAGAAGGTCACGCTGCTCGAAGGGGTCGTCGCCGGCGGCGGCAACGAGCTCGGCCTCGACGAGCTGCTCACCCTCGACGCCGCCCTCGAGGAGCTCGCCGCCGTCAACGAGCGCCAGGCCCGGATCGTCGAGCAGCGCTTCTTCGGCGGCCTGACCGTCGAGGAGGTCGCCGAGCAGCTCGGCCTCTCGAAGCGGACCGTGGAGAACGACTGGGCGGCCGCCCGCGCCTGGCTCGCCCGCCGCCTGGGGTGACGGTTCCTTCCCGCGGGGCCGCCACTCAGGGGGCGGTGGCGACGACGACGAGGTCCATCGACTCTTCGGCGTCGTAGGGGCCGGCCTCCATGTCGCCGTAGGTCGCGGCGAGGCGGAAGCCGGCGGCGGCGAGCGCCGCCTCCACCTCGGGACGGCGCCAGGCCCGCAGCCGCACCTCGCGGCTGCTCTCCACGGTGAGCGGCGGCTCGGCGCCCGGGTGGAGGGCGAGGGTCGAGGGGTAGAAGCGCACGTGGCGCTCGCCGTCGGGGCGCAGCAGGCGGAGGAAGACGATCTCGCCGTCCTCTGCCCGCCCTCCCGGGGCGGGGTCGGCGCGGAAGCTCAGCGGCAGGTGGCGGACGCCGCGCGCGAAGATCCGCTGGTAGTTGACGAGCTGGATGACGAGCCGGCCCGCGGGCAGGAGGCGGCGGGCGAGCCCGCGCAGGGTCGCGGCGAGGGCCTCGTCCTCGAGGTGGGGCAGGACGTTGCCCAGGCACAGGGCGGCGCCAAAGCGCTCCGTAGTAAGGAGGTCGAGAGCGTCGAGGTCGCCGCGCAGGAAGCGCGGCCCGTGCGGGGGAGATTCGTCCTCATAGTCGCGCGCCGCCGCGACCTGCTCCTCGGAACGGTCGACCCCGACCGCGCGGTAGCCCCGGGCGGCGAGGTGGCGGGCGTGCTCGCCGGTCCCCGAGCCCAGGTCGAGGACGCTCGGCGCCGGGGCGCGGCGCAGCTCGCCCTCGAGGAAGGGCCACTCGCGGGCGATCCTCTCCGGCCAGGCGATGAGCCGCCGGTAGCTCAGCCGCCGGTAGGGGTCCGATTCGCGCGCGCCCATCGGGCCTAGCCTAATCCACCCGCCCCGCTCCGCCCCCGCCGTTGCCGGCGTCGTGGCGCGGCGCCGGCCTCCGACATAATGGAGCGATGCCGGACTTCAGTCGCCGCGGCCCGGGCCGCTGGACGCCGATCGCGCTGTCGCTCGCCATCCTGGCGCTCGGCGTCGTGGCGACGGTCGCGCAGCCGGCCGCGATGACGAGGCTGCGCAACCTGACGTTCGACTCCTATCAGCGCTGGGCGCCGCGCGAGTACCGGCCGGCGGCGGTGCGGGTCATCGACATCGACGACGAGAGTCTCGCCCGGCTGGGGCAGTGGCCGTGGCCGCGCACCCTGCTCGCCGAGCTGGTGGGGCGCCTGCGCGCAGGCGGCGCCGCGGCGATCGCGCTCGACGTGATGTTCCCCGAGCCCGACCGGAGCTCGCCGCGGGTGGCTCTCGCGCCCTGGCTCGCGGAGCCGGGCGTGCGCGAGCTGGCCGGGCGCCTGCCCGACCACGACACCGTCTTCGCCGCGGAGATCGGCCGCGGCCGGGTCGTGACCGGCTTCACGCTGACCCAGTCGGGCGGGGTCGCGGAGCCGCCGGCCGCGCCCGGCCGCTTCGTGCTGGCCGGGGACGCGCCCCAGCAGTTCCTGCCCCCGTTCCGCGGCGCGGTCAAGAGCCTGGCGCCCCTGGAAGCGGCGGCGGCCGGCAACGGCGCCCTGAACGTGATCCCCGAAGGCGACGGCGTCGTCCGGCGACTGCCGCTCTTGATGCGGCTCGGCGACACGGTCTATCCGACCCTCGCGGCCGAGGCGTTGCGGGTCGCCGAAGGAGCGACGAACTACGTCGTCAAGTCGTCCGGCGCCAGCGGCGAGTCGCGCTTCGGCGGCAAGACGGGCGTCGTCAGCGTGCGGATCGGCGGGCTGCCGGTGGCCACCAACGCCGGCGGCGAGATCTGGCTCCATTTCTCGCCGGCCGTGGCGGAGCGCTCGATCGCGGCCTGGAAGATCCTCGCCGGCGAGATCCCCCGGGAAGAGCTCGCCGACGCCATCGTCTTTCTCGGCACCTCGGCGGCCGGGTTGAAAGACCTGCGCCTCGATCCGCTCGGCCGGGTCGTCGCCGGCGCCGAGGCCCACGCCCAGGCCGTCGAGCAGATCCTGCAGCGCAGCTATCTGACCCGACCCGACTGGGCGACCGCGGCCGAGATCCTCTTCATGCTCGCCGTGTGGGCCGCGCTGGTCGTCCTCATCCTGCGTTTCGGAGCCCTCGCCGCCGCCGTCGTGGGCATCGCCGTCGCGGCGGCCGCCTTCCTCGGCTCCTGGCTCGCCTTCACGCAGCTGCGCCTGCTGCTCGACCCCACGTTCCCTTCGCTCGTGGCCCTCGCCGTCTACCTCGTGTGCTCGGTGTCGCGCCACTGGCAGACCGAGCGCGACAAGCTGTGGATCCGGGAGGCCTTTTCGAGCTACATCTCTCCCAACCTGGTGCAGTACCTGATCGCCAACCCGAGCGAGCTCGGCCTCGGCGGCGAGCGCCGCGAATGCAGCTTCGTGTTGAGCGACCTCGAGGCGTTCACCTCGCTGGTGGAGGCCGCGGAGCCGTCGGTCGTCGTCGGCCTGCTCAACGAGTACCTCGCGGGCATGGTGCGCGTCGCCCTCGAGCACGAGGGCACGCTCGACCGGATTGTCGGCGACGCGGTGGCGGTGATGTTCTCGGCCCCCGTGGTCCAGGCCGATCACGCGGCTCGCGCCGTCGCCTGCGCCCGGGCCATCGACGAGTTCGCCGAGTCGTTCCGCGCCGCCAAGCATGCCGCGGGGCTCGCGATCGGCAGGACCCGGGTCGGCGTCAACACCGGCGTGGTCACCATCGGCAACGTCGGTGGCGAGGGGCTGATCGACTACCGGGCGCTGGGCGATGCGGTCAACACCGCCGCCCGGCTCGAGAGCGTCAACGGGATTCTCGGCACCCGGGTGTGCGTCAGCGGCGCCACCGTCGCGGCCTGTCCGGGGTTCGAAGGCCGCCCGGTCGGCGCGTTGGTTCTCAAGGGCAAGTCGGTGGCCATCGAGGCGTTCGAGCCCCTCTCCCGGGAGCGGGCCGCGTCGCAGGCGACCCGCGACTACCTCGCGGCCTTCGAGCTGCTGCGCGCCGAGTCGCCGGCCGCCGAGGAGGCCTTCGCGAAGCTGCACGCGGCCGAGCCCGGGGATCCGCTCGCCGACTTCCACCTGCGGCGCCTGCGAGCCGGCGAGACGGGGGCCACGGTGGTGCTCTCCCGCAAGTGACGGCGGAGCCGGCGGACGGGGCTAGGACGGGCTCTCGCCCAGCCCGGCTTCGATGTCCGCCAGATGAAAGTGGAGGTTGGAGAGCCAGCCGCGGCCGTCCGCGGTGGCCTCGAGCAGACGGAAGGCCTCGCCGCAGTAGGGGACCACGACCTTGGCGTAGAAGCGCGGGAAGTCGACGAGCAGATCGTGCGGACACGAGAAACCGAGCCGGCGATTGACCCCGGTCTCCTCGAACTCGTAGAAGAGCGCCGGATAGCGCCTGCGCACCCAGGTCTCCGAGACCTGGCCGAGCAGGTCGGCGGCCCGCACCAGCCCGGGGTCGTCGTCGGTGGCTCGGTACTCTTCGGCGTCCGGAACGGGAAAGCGGGTGCGGTCGATGTTGGCGGCGATCGCCGCGACGTTCAAGAGCGGCTGGTCCGAGAGCCTCTCGCCAATGAAGAGGATCCCGCGGTCGACGTGATAGGGGGCCAGGGCCGCGTCCGTCGCTTCTCGGGGCAGCGCGAAGGTCTCGTCCGCCCGGCCCGAGGCCAGAAGGCCGTTGCGGTCCTCGCGGCAGAGCGGGCGTACGAAGCCGATGTCGTGACACAGGAGCGAGACGACGAAGTCGAGCCAGCGGCCGGGCGAGATCTCGGACCCGGTCGCCAGCTTGCCGCGCAGGATGTCGTTGCCGACGAGGGTGACGAGCATCGTGTGATTGAGGTTGTGGTAGACGGCGTCGCAGGCCGCGATCCTCTCGAGCGCCAGGCGCCCGACCGCGGTCAGGAGCTCCGAGCGATCGTCGTGCGCGGCGCCGAAGACGGAGCGAAAATCAGACTCGAGCTTGGCGACGACCTGACCGATCAGGACTCGGGCGGGCTCGAACACCGATCACCGGACCCGGATCTCGACGCGGCGGTTTCGGGCCTCGCGCACTCCGTCGGGAGTGTCGACCGCCGGTCGCTCTTCCCCGTACCACTCCACTGCGACGGCGCCGGCGGCGAGGCCGGCCGCGACGATCTCGTCGCGAACGGCCTCTGCGCGCTCGCGCGACAGGCGCTTGTTCACGTCGCGTCCTCCCGCGCGGTCGGCGTGGCCCGCGACGATCACCTCCGGCGCCGAGCGGGCCAGGATCGCGGCGAGAACGGCGGGCATGAGGGCTCGCGCCTCCGCATCGAGCCGCGGCGAGCCGAGCTCGAAGAGGAGCGTGAAGCCGACGGGTGGCGGCGGCAGATGGGCGGCCACGAGAGGAAAGCGGCCGACCGTCTCCGGGTCGAGCATGTAGGGCCGCGCGAGGTCGTCGAAGCTGACGGCCTCGTAGGCGCGGGTGAGGGTGGCGGTGGTCTTGCCGTTCGAGACCTCGATGGCGCCGACGGTGTCCCCGTCGGGCAACAGGACGACGTATTGGGTGATCGGGCGCGGCTCCGGCGCCGCGGCCTGCGGCTCGCCGAGCAAGGGGAGGACCGGGGCGTCGAGGTCCCAGAAGTGCACGTCGACGGCGCGTCCGGCGCATCCGGCCAGCAGCAGGCCCGCCGCCGCGACCGCCCAGCGAGACCCGCTCACGGCTGGACCCCTTCCAGCACGACCAGGAGCTTGGTGCCGCGGATGCCGACCGTGCCCACCGGCGTCTCGATCGCGGCCGACTGCGGCGAGAGCTTGGCGATCAGGCCCGAGACGTAGAGCAGCGTGCCGCGCCCCAGGCGGGAGACGAAGGAGCCTTTCTTGGCGGCGGGCGTGAAGACGTACTCGTCGATCGTCAGGGAGGTGTCGGGCCCGAGCGACAGCCTCGAATCATCGACGAAGAGCACGCCCAGCGCGCCGTTGGCGCCGGTCTCGAGGGTGTCGTCGCGGAACACCGGCCCGGCGAGAGCGGCGGCTCGGCGGGCGCCGCCGGAGTGGATGAACGCCGCGCCGCTGACCTCCTTGACGCTGCCGATCGGGGTCTCGGCCGCGCCGGCGACGGTGGCGAGGAAGGCGAGGGTCAGAAGGACAAGGGGTCGCATGAAAGCAGCCTCCACGAAACGTCGCGTCGTGCCTCCGACGCGAGAGCCGAGCGAAAGGTCCGCGGTCCGAGCGTCGACTCCGCTCGAAACGCCTCGCAGCTCCGCTCGAGGAATCCGTGCCCGAGCCTAGCATCGCTGGCCCGGAGGGGGAACCGATCCGGCCGGTTATCATGGGGTGGCGAAGCGCAGTGACGGGGGGAGGCGAGGCGGAGTGCGAGTGAGCTTCAGAGGATGAGCCGAGCGCCGCACGAGGATCTTCTCGACTCCTTGCGGAGCTCGACCTGGTTCTCCGAGGTCGACCCGGAGCAGTTGACGGGCGTCGCCGAGCGCGTCGAGACGGTGGCCCTGGAGGCCGGCGAGCACCTCTTCCGGCAGGGAGATCCCGGCGACGCGCTGTACCTGGTCGTCGCGGGGCGCCTGCGGGCGTTCGGCGTCCGCGACGACGGTGGCGAGATTCCGCTGGCCGAGATCGGACCGGGCGGCTCGGTGGGCGAGATCCAGCTGCTGACCGGCGGCGAGCGGACGGCCTGCGTCGCGGCCCTCGAAGCGAGTCGCCTGATCAAGGTGCCGACGGAGGTCTTCGACGAGCTGGCCGCCGCTTCCCCGGCGATGCTCGAGCGGATGATCGCGGTCAATCGCCGCCGGCTCGACCGCAGCCTGCTGGCCGAGGGGCTGCCGAGCCTCCTCGGGGCGCTGGACGAGGAGGCCCTGCTCTTCCTGGAGACGGAGGTCGAGTGGATCGACCTCGAGCGCGGCGAGCTCCTGTTCGACCGCGGGGACGCCGGGGAAGCCATGTACGTGCTGCTGCGCGGCCGTCTGGCGGCGGTGTCGGCCGGCGCCGACGGCGCGGAGCACGAGCTGGCGCAGATCGGCCGCGGCGAGTGCGTGGGGGAGATGGGCCTCTTGACCGGGAGCCGGCGGTCGGTCGCGGTCCGGGCCCTGCGCGACAGCCGGCTCGTGAGGTTCTCCAGGGAGAGCTTCGACCGCGTCGTGGCGCGCTTCCCGCAGGCCCTCGCGGGCGTCACGAAGGTCCTCGTCCAGCGGCTGCTGCGGACCACGCCGGGGGCGGAGAGCGCGCCGGCCACCGCCACGGTGCGGACGATCGCCGTCCTGCCGGCGCGGGGAGACCTCGCGATCGAGGGCTTTCTCGAGCGGCTGGTCGGCGCTCTCCGGGGCCGCGGCCCGACGCTACGGCTGAGTCGCGAGCGGATCCGCCGGCACTTCGGCGCCCGGGGCGACCTCGGCCCGGCCGGCGACGGCCCGGCGAGCATGCGCCTCAAGGCCTGGCTCGACGATCAGGAGCTCGCTCACCGCTTCGTCGTCTACGAGCCGGACGCCACCGCGACCCCCTGGACCGCGACGTGCCTGCGCCAGGCGGACCAGGTCCTCGTCGTGACCGAGGCCGGCCGCCCACCCGAGGCCGGCCGCGTCGACGCGCTCCTGGCGTGCGAGACGCGGTCGGACGTCAAGGCGCGCTCGACCCTGATCGTGCTGCACGAGGACGCCGACCGGAAGCCGTCCGGGACGGGCGGGATCCTGGACCTCCTGGGGCTGGAGCGCCACCAGCACGTGCGAGCGGGCCGCACCGAGGACGTCGCGCGTCTGGCCCGGCTCTTCGACGGGCGCGCCCTCGGGCTGGCGCTCGGCGGCGGCGGCGCCCGCGCCTTTGCCCATATCGGTGTCCTGCGGGCGCTCGAAGAGGCGGGCATCGAGGTCGACATGATCGGCGGCACGAGCGTCGGGTCCTTCATGGCGGCGATGTACGCCATGGGCTGGACGCCGGAAGCCATGGTCGAGGCCAGCCGCAAGGGCTTCCTGGAGCGCAGACCCTTCCGGGATCCGACCCTCCCGGTGTTCGGCCTCGTCGCCGGCCGGCGGGGCCGAAAGGTGAGCCGGGAGCTGTTGGGTGAGCCCGAGATCGAGGATCTCTGGATCAACTTCTTCGCCGTCTCCGCGAATCTGACGACGGCGAGCCAGGTCATCCACTCGCGCGGCGGTCTCGTCGACGCCGTCGCGGCGAGCATGTCGGTGCCGGGCGCCATCGTCCCGGTGGTCTCGGGACACGACCTGCTGGTTGACGGCGGAGTCCTCAACAACCTGCCGAGCGACGTGATGCGCGGGCGCTGCGGCGGCAGGGTGATCGCCGTGGACGTCAGTCCGGAGAACGAGCTGAGCGTCGCGACGAAGGGCGAGCGGCTGCCCTCACCCTGGAAGGTGCTGTGGAGCCACGTCAATCCGTTCATGCAGCCGATGCAGGTGCCGCACCTCATGAGCATCCTCATGCGGGCGAGCACCCTGGCGAGCGTGCAGAACGAGAGGCTCGCGAGGTGGCAGGCCGACCTCTACCTCAAGCCGCCCGTCGACCGCTTCGGGCTCTTCGAGATGTCCGCGATCGACGAGATCGTGGAGCTCGGATACCGCTACGCGTGCGAGAAGCTCGCCGCCTGGAGCCTCGAGGGCGAGCCTCCGACGTTGCCGCCCTAGTCCTCGCCGTCGCCCTCGGGGCTCGGCGCCGACCCCGTCGCCAGCCGCTCGGCCATGATCCGGCCGAGCCGCAGCAGGACGTGCGCCGCCGACTGGGGATCGACGTCGATGAGATCGCGGAGCGTCTTGCCGCGCAGCGCCAGCAGCCGGCCGTCGCTGGCGGCGACCACCGAGGCGGTTCGCCGGTGGCCCGGGATGAAGAAGGCGAGCTCGCCGAAGAGCTCGCCGGTCGTCATCAGCCGCAAGAGCCGCTCGCCGTCACGCGCCTCGAAGATGCCGTCGAGGATGATGAACATCTCCTCCTCGCCGTAGCCCTGGCGGGTGACCAGGGTGCCGGCGGTGACGTTGACGATGAAACCGCGCTCGGTCAGCTTCTTGAGGGTGGGCTCGGGCAGCGAGTCGGCGAACGACGCCGCGGCGGAGTCATCCTCGACGACCGCTTCCTGGAGCGCGCCCCAGACCTGCTCCGGATCCACCTCGACGGGCTGGTTGTCGCTCTCGAAGAACGGCAGGTAGGGCTCCAGATCGACCGGCTCCCGTTTGCCCGGACCGAAGTGCCGGCGCACCAGCGGCGCCATCAAGGAGCCGGAGCGCCGGAAGTAGTCGTAGTCCGAGACGACGCTGACGAGCGGCACCATCGCGCCGTCGGGAGTGGGCACGAGCCGGCCGCCGAACGGCCGCGCGCCGAGCTTGCGGTAGTAGTGCACGAGCCCCGGCGCGCAGTAGCAGAAGATGAGCTCGCTGCCCTGCTCGCCGCACAGCAGGTCGTAGGCCTCGCGCGCGAAGGAAGCGAGGAGCAGCCGGCCGCGCAGCCCCTTGCGGATCATGAAGCGGCCGATCTCGGCCGTGTGCCGGCGCTCGATGTCCGGCAGCACGTCCATCGAGAGCTCGTGCAGGATGTGCTCGGGCACGGCGCCGGGGGGCCAGTGGCGCAGGCGCACCGTGCCGGTCACGTCGCTCGGCGAGCCGGTGTAGAGGATCGTCGCGAACTCGGTCTCGTCCTCCTCGTCCCAGACCCATCGCTTGTCGTGGTTGACGATCCCCAGCGAGCGCCCGTACTCCTCGTAGTAGACGGTGTAGCGGAAGCGATAGACGGCCTCGAGCTCCTCGCGGCTCGCCGCCCGATGCACGGGCTCGAGCTTGGTCAGCCATTGTCGAAGCATGCGGTCCCCCCTTGGGCTCGATCTTGAGCCCGCGGCTCTCCGCTGTCAAACGCGACGGGCACCTTGGCAAAGCCATCGGGGATCGAGTACCGTATGGGCTCTCCCGACCGGGTCCTGGAGCCTCTCCTGTCGAAGTCGTACGCCCCCATCCGCCTGGCACTCGCCTGGCTGTCGCTCGCCGGCCTTCTGGCGGGCGGCTGTGACCGCGACGGCGACCCGTCCGCGATCGTCGTCTCGGGCTACGTGGAGGCGATCGAGGTCCGCGTCTCGACCAAGGTCGGCGGCCGCATCGACGAGCTCGCGATCGCCGAGGGCGACCGGGTCGAGGCCGGGCAGCCGCTGGCCCGCCTCGAGACGATCGACACGGTGCTCGCTCTCGAGGCCGCCAGGGCCGAGCGGCAGCAGGCGGAAGCCGACTGGCGGGTTCTCCTGGCGGGCTCGCGCCCGGAGGACGTCGCCGCGGCCCGGGCGGAGGCGCGCCGCGCCGAAGCGGATCTGGCGGGGGCCGCTCGCGACCTCGAGCGGATGGAGGCTCTCGTGTCGTCCGGCCTGGAGGCGGAGAAGCAACGCGACGACGCCCGCGTCCGCCAAGAGATGGCCGCGGCCGTCCTGGCCGCGGCTCGCGACCGGCAGCGCAAGCTCGAAGCCGGAACCCGCGAGGAGGAGATCGCGGCCTCCCTCGCCCGCGTCGCCACCGCCGAGGCGCGGATCGCGCAGCTCGAGCAGAAGCTCGCCGACGCGGCGATCGCGAGCCCGGTCGACGGGATCGTGACCGAGAAGCTGGCCGAGCAGGGCGAGCTGGCTGCGGCGGGGACGGCGATCGCCATCGTCACCCGCATCGACGAGCCGTGGCTGAACGTCTTCGTGGCCGAGCCCGACGTGCCGAAGATCCGCATCGGCCAGCCGGCGCGGGTGACGACGGACGACGGGCAGAGCCGCGAGGGGCGGGTGATCTTCATCGCTTCGCAGGCCGAGTTCACGCCCAAGAACGTCCAGACGCGGGACGAGCGCGTCAAGCTCGTGTTCAAGGTCAAGGTGGGCCTCGACAACGAGGACGGCCTCTTCAAGCCGGGGATGCCGGCCGAGGCGCGTCTCGAGGCCGTCTCTTCCCCGACTCCCGAACCGTGAGCGGCGAGCAGCCGGTTCGGGTCGAGGGGATGAGCCGCCGTTACGGCGACCTCCTGGCCGTCGACGATCTCTCGCTCGACGTTCGCCAGGGCGAGATGCTGGGGCTCATCGGACCCGACGGCGCCGGCAAGACCACCACCCTCAAGGTCGTTCTCGGCCTGCTCGCTCCGAGCCTCGGACAGGTCCGGACCTGCGGGCTCGAGCCCCGCGCCCGGCGCCGCGAGCTGTCGCAGCGGGTCGGGTATCTCTCCCAGAAGTTCTCGCTCTATGGCGATCTGAGCGTCGACGAGAACGTCGCCTTCTTCGCCGAGATCCACGGCGTTGCGGACTGGAAGCCGCGGCGCGAGTCGCTGCTGGGGATGGTGCGCATGACGCCCTTTCGCGAGCGCCTCGCGGACCGGCTCTCCGGCGGCATGAAGCAGAAGCTGGCGCTTGCCTGCACGCTGATCCACACGCCCGAGCTGCTGGTGCTCGACGAGCCCACGACCGGGGTCGATCCCGTCTCGCGCCGGGACTTCTGGAAGCTGCTGACCCGCCTGAAGCGCGACGGCCTCACGATCCTCCTGACGACCCCGTACCTCGACGAAGCGGAGCGCTGCGAGCGCGTCGCCTTCCTCGACCGCGGCCGCCTGCTGGACGTCGACACCCCCGACGCCTTGCGCTCACGGGCGGACGAGGCCTTCCTCGAGGTCGTAGCGCGCCCCCGCCGGCGGGTCGTGGACTACCTGCGGCAGCGGCCGGAGGTCTCCGAGCTCGAGATCTTCGGCGAGCGGGTGCACGCCACGCTCGCCGGCGTCGGCCGCGCGCAGGCCGCGGACCGGGCGCGCGCGCTGGCCGCGGACCTCGCCGCCGCCGGCTTCGAGGTCGAGGCCGTGCGGGCGTCGACGCCGTCGCTGGAGGACGTCTTCATCCAAAAGATCCGCTCGCGAAGCGAACCGCAGGCCGCGGCCGGCCGGGCATGACCGCCGCCGTCGAGATCGCCGATCTGCGCAAGACCTTCGGCGCGTTCACCGCCGTCGACGGCATCTCGCTGACGGTCGAGCGCGGGGAGATCTTCGGCTTCCTGGGCAGCAACGGAGCCGGCAAGTCGACGACGATCCGCATGCTCTGCGGGCTCCTGTCCCCGACCTCGGGCTCGGCGCGGGTGCTGGGGGTCGACGTCGCCCGCGATCCCGAGTCGGTGAAGCGCCGCATCGGCTACATGAGCCAGCGCTTCAGCCTCTACGGGGACCTGAGCGTCCTGCAGAACATCCGCTTCTTCGGCGGCGTCTACGGGCTGCGGGGCGACGAGCTGGCGGCGCGGGAGGCCTGGGCGATCGAGATGTCCGGGCTCGCCGGCAAGGAGGACCTGCTCACCGGCGACCTGCCGGGGGGCTGGAAGCAGCGGCTGGCGCTGGCCTGCGCCGTGCTGCACCGCCCGCAGGTCCTCTTCCTCGACGAGCCGACGAGCGGCGTCGATCCGATCTCGCGGCGGCGGTTCTGGCGCTTGATCGACGAGATGGCCGCGACCGGGGTCACGGTCTTCGTCACCACCCACTACCTCGACGAGGCGGAGTACTGCGAGCGCGTGGCGCTGATCCACGCCGGCCGCCTGGCCGCCCTGGGGACCGTGGCCGAGGTCAAGAGGGTGTTCGCGGATCGCGCCGTGCTCGAGATCGTCGCCCCCGACGCCGGCGCGGCGCTGGAGACCCTGGGCGGCGCGGGCTGGATCCTCGACACCTCGATCTTCGGCAACCGGATCCACGCCGTCGTCCGCGACGAGCGCGCCGACGGCGCCCGGATCCGCGCTCTGCTCGAGGGCGCCGGCAACGGGCCGGCCACCGTGGCGCGGATCGTCCCGTCGCTGGAGGACGTGTTCATCCATTACGTGAAGGACGAAGAGCCGGCAGGCTCCGGCGGCCTGGAGGCGCCGTGAGGAAGATCCTGGCGGTGGCCGTCAAGGAGGTGCGGCAGGTGCGGCGGGACGCCTTGAGCCTGCTGCTGCTGCTCGGCCTGCCGACCTTCTTCCTCGTGCTCTACGGGTTCGCCCTGAACTTCGACGTGCGCCACGTGGCGCTGGCGGTCCAGGACGACGACATGTCCGCCGCCAGCCGCGAGCTGGTCTCGACGTTCGTCAACTCGATCTACTTCGACCGCGTGGCCTCGCCGCCCGCCGGCACCGATCTCGAGAGCCTGCTCGAGAGCCGCGCCGCCAAGGCGGTCCTGGTCATCCCCCGGGGCTTCGCCAGCCGTCTGGAGGCCGGACGGCGGGCGCCCGTGCAGCTGCTGCTCGACGGCTCCGACGCGATCACCGCGACGACGGTCCTCGGGTATGCCGGCGCCCTCACCGCCAGCGCCAACCTCGAGTCGCTGCGCCGGACGGTGGTGACCCTGGCGCCCAGCGAGGCGGTGGCGGGCATCGACTACCGCCCCCTCGTCTGGTACAACCCCCGCCTCGAGTCGACCCAGTTCCTCGTCCCGGGGCTCATCGGCACCCTGCTCATGCTGACGGCAGCCCTCTCGACCGCGCTGTCCGTGGTGCGCGAGAAGGAGCGCGGCACGATGGAGCAGCTGCGCCTGGCGCCCGTGCGCACCTGGCAGGTGATCGTGGGCAAGACCTTGCCCTATCTCGCGATCTCGCTGATCGCCGCGGTGGCGATCGTGGCGGTGGCGCGGGCGCTCTTCGGGGTGGCCGTCAGGGGCTCCTACGTCGATCTCCTCGTCGCCACCCTCGTCTACCTGATCGGCGGGCTCGGGTTCGGCTTGCTGATCTCGACCCTGGCCAGCACCCAGGCGGCGGCCTTCCAGCTCACGCTCCTGACCTCCAACCTGCCCGCGATCATGCTCTCCGGCTACATCTTCCAGATCCGCTCGATGCCAGAGGCGCTGCAGTGGATCACCTACGCGGTGCCGGCCCGCTACTTTCTCGTCATCTCCCGGGGGATCATCCTCAAGGGCGCGCCGCTGGGGCCCTACTGGCGGGAGCTGGCGGCGCTCGTGGTCTTCGCCGTCGTGGTCCTCGGGCTGGCGACGCTGCGGCTGGCGAAAGAGGAGGGCTAGGCGTGTACGTCCTCCTGCGGGTGATCGTCAAGGAGTTCCTGCAGCTGCGCCAGGACCGCACCTCCCTGCCCCTGATCTTCGTGGCGCCGGTCGTACAGCTCGTGGTCTTCGGGTTCGCCGTCAACACCGACGTCAACCGCGTGCCGCTGCTGCTCGTGGACCAGGACCGGTCGGCCGCCAGCCGCGAGCTGGCGTCGAGCTTCAGCGCCGGCGAGCAGTTCGAGCTCGTCGGCGCCGCGTACGACGCGCGCGAGATCGACCGCTGGCTCGTGGACGGCCGGGCCCAGGTGGCGCTCGTGATCGGCACCGGGTTCGGGTCGGCGATGGCCTCCGGCCGCAGCCCGCGGGTCCAGCTCATCGCCGACGGCAGCGACGCCAGCGCGACGACCGTCGCCCTGGGCTACGCCGCCGGCGTCGTGGGCGAGGCCACCGCGGAGCGGCTGCGCGAGCGCCTGGCGCTCCTGCTCGACGAGACGGCGGAGCGCACCGGCCGGCGGCCGCGCCCTCCCGGGCAGGTCGAGATGCGGACGCGGGTCTGGTACAACCCCGACCTGAGAAGCCAGCTCTACTACGTGCCCGCCGTGCTGGCGATGATCCTGATGACGATGACGATGCTGCTGTCCGCGATGAGCGTCGTGCGCGAGAAGGAGATCGGCACGATGGAGCAGATCAGCGTCACGCCGATCCAGCCCTGGCAGCTCCTCGTCGGCAAGCTCTTCCCCTCGGCGGTGATCGGCCTCGTCCAGATGCTCCTGGTCACCGCCCTCGCCGTCTGGGGGTTCGGCGTTCCCCTGCGGGGATCGTTCCTGCTTCTTCTCGTGCTGACCCAGCTCTTCCTCTTCAACACGCTGGGGCTCGGGCTCTTGGTCTCGACTCTGGTGCGCACCCAGCAGCAGGCGATGATGTTGACCACCTTCGCCCTCATGGTGCCGATGATCTACCTGTCGGGTCTCATCTTCCCGATCGAGAACATGCCGGCGCTCATCCAGGCCGTCACCTATGCCGTGCCGGCGCGCTACTACGCGGTGATCCTGCGCGGCATCTTCCTCAAGGGCTCGGGCTGGCCCGAGCTGTGGTCCCAGGGGCTCGTGCTCGCGGGCATGGGTCTGGCGCTGCTCGCGATCTCGGTGCTGCGCTTCCGCAAGAGCCTGGACTAGCACCGGGCGCCGCCGGGACCCTCGCGCCCCGACCTCGCCGCCACGAGTGGCCCGTCCTCGACCCCAGGGTCGAGCTCCCGCCAGTTGTCTCAAGGGTCCTGATCCAGGCCCCATTGACAGCCGGGGTCCTCCTGTCTATACTTCACCCGGTGAAATACTTACCTGGTGAATAATATTCTCGCCAGGCAACGATCCGAGCCATGGCTGCGAAGAAGAGAAACGGCATCGCGGCGGCGACGAACGGTCGCAAGGGGGGCAACCGGACGGGGGCGGACGGGCTGGTGCGCTACGCCCACATCTTCGCCTCGGCCGTGAAGGAGAGCCTCGAGGTCGACCTGCTACGCGAGACCGGCGGGTCGTTGACGCCGCCGCAGTTCCACCTGCTGCGGCTCATTGCGCTCAACGGGCGGCACCAGATCGGCGAGGTGGCGGATTTCCTCGGGGTCACGCCGCCGGCCGCGACCAAGGCGATCGACAAGCTCGAGGGCCTCGGGCTGGTGCGGCGGGAGCCGAGCACCAAGGATCGGCGCGCGACGCTGCTCGCGGTCACCAAGCCGGCGCTGGCGCTGGTCGCGCGCTACGAGGAGCTCGAGCGGACGCGGCTCGGGGCGGTGCTCGCGGCCTTCAGCGCCGAGGAGATCTCCCAGTTCTCGGGGCTGCTCGAGCGGTTCGCGCTGCGCCTCGTCGCCCAGAGCGAGGACGACGGCGGACTGTGCCTGCGCTGCTCGGCCTACTTCGACGATCGCTGCCCGGTGCACGACCTCACCGCTAACTGTCCTTACCAGCGGATGGTGTCGGGGAAGGGCCGCGACCGGGCTGCGGTCGAGGCCTGACGAAACGGAACGAGGAACCGGTAGACGGACGAAGCAGACGACGGAGGCTCCATGCAGTACTGGCGAACCCCTCTCGACGCGGCGCGGATGACCGGCGCGCACGGCGACGTGGTCATCATCGCCGACCGCTGCAAGGGGTGCGGCTTCTGCGTCGAGTACTGTCCCCTCGACGTGCTGGTGATGTCGCGGGAGTTCAACCGCAAGGGCTACCACCCGCCCGCGGTGGTCAAGAGCGGAGGGTGCGTCAACTGCAACCTCTGCGAGATGATCTGCCCCGAGTTCGCGATCTTCAGCGTCGCGCGGCCACCGGAGGCCGAGCTGCAGCGGGCGGCGGCGGAGGGCGGACCATGAAAGCCGATCCGGCGGGCGTCCTGACCGGCGCCCACTACCTCGATGGCGACTTCGCCTGCGGCGAGGGGGCGATGGCCGCCGGCTGCCGGTTCGTGGCCGGATACCCCATCACCCCCTCGACCGAGGTGGTCGAGCGCATCGCCCGCCGCTTCCCCCTGATGGGCGGCACGTTCATCCAGATGGAGGACGAGCTGGCGTCGATGGCGGCGGTGGTCGGCGCCTCGTGGACGGGCAGCAAGGCGATGACCGTCACGAGCGGGCCGGGGTTCAGCCTGATGATGGAGAACATCGGCCTGGCGGCGATGATGGAGACGCCCTGCGTCGTCGTCGACGTGCAGCGCGGCGGTCCCTCGACGGGGCTGCCGACGATGGTCGGGCAGGGCGACGTGATGCAGGCCCGCTGGGGCTCCCACGGCGACTACGAGGTGATCGCGCTGACCCCGCAGTCGCCGCAGGAGGCCTTCGATCTCACGATCGACGCCTTCAACCTCGCCGAGCGCTACCGGGTGCCGGTGATGTTCCTGATGGACGAGTGCGTGGGGCACATGACGGAGCGGGTCGTGATCCCCGAGCCGGGCGCGATCGAGGTCGTGCCGCGGGCGCTGACCGCCAAGCCGCCCGCGGAGTTCGAGCCCTACCGGATCGACGGCGGGACGATCCCGGAGTTCGCCCGCGCCGGCGACGGCTATCGCTTCCACACGACGGGCCTCACCCACGACGAGCGCGGCTACCCGGTGATGTCGGCCGGCTGCCAGGAGTCGTGCGTGCGCCGCCTGCTCGACAAGATCCAGGGCGACGCCGACCGGATCGTGCGCTTCGAGGAGGAGGGAACCGACGACGCCGACGTGGTGGTGGTCGCCTACGGCATCACCGCCCGCGTGGCGCGGCTGGCCATCGAGCAGGCCCGCCGGCAGGGGGTCAAGGTCGGGTTCCTGCGGCTGATCGTGCTGTGGCCGTTCCCGGAGAAGCGGATCCGCGAGCTCGCCGGATCGGTCGGCGCCTTCGTCGTGCCGGAGATCAACTACGGCCAGATCGTGCTCGAGGTGGAGCGCTGCGCCGGCGGCCGCTGCGACGTCGTCTCCGTGACCCACGGCGGCGGCGCGGTGCACGATCCGGCGAAGATCACCGGCGAGATCCTCGCCGCCGGGGCGGTGGCGGCATGAGCGTGGCGAAGGTGGGAACCCGCACCGACTTCCCGGCCGAGCCGCCGGAGCACCCGACGGCCCCCTACCTGAGGATGGAGCGCATCCCCCACGTCTGGTGCCCGGGGTGCGGCATCGGCACCGTCGTGCAGTGCTACGCCACCGCCCTCGGGCGCTCCGGCGTCGATCTCGACAAGGCGTCGGTGGTCTCCGGCATCGGCTGCTCGGGACGGGCGGCGGGCTATCTGAAGCTCGACGGCTTCCACACCACCCACGGCCGCGCCATTCCGTTCGCCACGGGTCTCAAGCTCGGCCGGCCGGAGCTCCAGGTGACGGTCTTCTCCGGCGACGGCGATCTCACGGGCATCGGCGGCAACCACTTCATCCACGCCGCCCGCCGCAACATGGACCTGCTCGTGATCCTCATCAACAACTTCATCTACGGCATGACCGGCGGCCAGAACGCGCCGACGACGCCGCTTTCGGCCAGGTCGTCGACGATGCCGTTCGGCAACTTCGAGCCGCCCTTCAACGTGCCCCACCTGGCGGCGTCGAGCGGCGCGGCCTACGTGGCGCGCTGGACCTGCCTGCACATCCGCCGCCTGACCTGGACGCTCGAGGAGGCGATCCAGCGCCGCGGCTTCCGCCTCGTCGAGGTCATCGCGCCGTGCCCGACCCTCTATTCGCGGCTCAACAAGCTCGGCACCGGCCTCGACGGGATGAGCTTCTACCACGACAACGCCGTCATCCGGCACGGCGCCGACACCCGGGAGCTCGCCATCGACTTCCAGAAGGGGATCGTCTGCGGCAAGTTCGTCGACGAGGAGAAGCCGACCTTCAGCGAGCTGATGGACGAGCACTACGGCAGGGTGCTCGGCGAGAAGTACGTGCCGATGCCGGCTTCGGGAGGGTGGCAGCATGGATAGCGGCGAGCGCGTCGAGGTCCGCCTCACCGGGTTCGGCGGCCAGGGGGTGGTGCTGGCCGGGCACATCATCGGGCGCGCCTGCGCCATCCATGCCGGCAAGAACGCCACCCTGATCCAGAGCTTCGGCCCCGAGGCCCGCGGCTCCGCCTGCAGCGCCACGCTGGCGATCTCCGACGGTCCGGTTCTCTACCCCTACATCACCCGCCCCGACGTCCTCGTGGCGATGTCGTCGGAGGGGTTCGAGAAGTACCGCGACGAGCTCGCCCCCGAAGGGATCCTCGTCTACGAGCAGGACCTCGTGCATCCGACCGTCCGCGAGGGGCAGCGCGCCTTCGGCGTGCCGTCGACCCGTATCGCCGAGTCGCTGGGGCGGGCCATCGTCCAGAACCTCGTCATGGTCGGCTTCTTCGGAGCGGTCACCGGCCTCGTGCCCGTCGAGGCGCTGCGGCAGGCCGTCGAGCACTCGGTGCCGGCGGGCACGGAGAAGCTCAACCTGGCGGCCTTCGAGAAGGGCTTCGAGTACCTCGGCGGCGCCGTCGACCAGCCGGTGCCGGAGGTCCTCCTACCGTCGCTCGGGGGGGCCCCGGCATGAGCGCCACTGCGGGGTCGCAGGCGCGCGCCACGCTGACCGTGCCCGGCCTCGCGGCCGGCCCCTTCCCGTTGCGGGAGGTGCCGCCGTCGCCTTGCACCCTGGCCTGTCCGGCCGGCATCAACGTCAAGTCCTACGTCTCGCTCGTCGCCGAGGGCCGCTTCGCCGAGGCGCTCGAGGTGGTGCGGGAGCGCTGCCCCCTGCCGGGGATCTGCGGCCGCGTCTGCCACCACCCGTGCGAGGACGCCTGCGAGCGGCGGCCGGCCGGCGGGCCGATCGCCATCCGTGCGCTGAAGCGCTTCGTCGCCGATCTCGAGCTCGAGCTGCCGCCGCCGGAGGCGCCGGACGTGGCGCCCCGGCCCGAGCGGGTGGCGATCGTCGGCTCGGGACCGGCCGGCCTCGCCGCCGCCTGGGATCTGGCGCGCGCGGGGTTCCCGGTGACGGTGCTCGAGGCCGCGGCCCAGCCCGGCGGCATGCTGCGCTACGGCATCGCCGACTACCGGCTGCCGGTCGAGGTCCTCGACTACGAGATCGACGTCGTGCGCCGCGCCGGCGTCGAGATCCGCACGGGCTACCGGGTCGGCGTCGACGGCGGTCTCGGGGAGCTGCTCGCCGAGGGCTACGCGGCGGCGCTCCTGGCGGTGGGCGCCCAACGGGGCCGCGGGCTGGGCGTGCCCGGCGAAGAGGACTGCCCGGAGGTCGAGGACGCCCTGGCGTTTCTGCGCCGCGTCAACGAGGGCGACCGCACGCCGCTCGCCGGCCGGGTCGTGGTGATCGGCGGCGGCTCGACGGCGATCGAGGCCGCGCGCTCGGCCCTGCGGCTCGCGGCCAAGGAGGTGGAGATCGTCTACCGCCGCCGGCGCGAGGAGATGCCGGCCGACGAGGAAGAGATCGAGACGGCGATCGCCGAGGGGGTCGCCTTCCGTTTCCTGGCGGCCCCGGCCCGCATCGTGAGCGAGGGCGGCCGGCTGGCCGGCGTCGAGTGCCTGCGCATGGAGCTCGGCGAGCCCGACGCGAGCGGCCGCCGCCGGCCCGTGCCGATCCCCGGCAGCGAGCTCTTCGTGGCCGCCGACCACGTGTTCGCGGCCGTCGGCCAGGAGGCCGACTTCGGGTTCCTGCCCGCGGAGCTCGCGCCGCGGCTGGCCGCGGGCGGCCGGCTGGCGACCGATCCCCAGAGCACGATGACCCCGCTGCGGGGCGTCTTCGCGGCGGGCGACGTGGTGACCGGCCCGGCGACCGTGATCGAGGCCATCGCCGCCGGCCACCGGGCGGCCGAGGCGATCCGCGCCTTCCTCGACGGGGAAGAGCCCGGTGCCGCGCGGCCGGCCGCGCCGCCGCCCCGGGAGCTCGAGATCCCGTCGCCGCCGCCCGCCTGGGCGCAGCGCCGGCACGCCGCGACCGCGCCGATCGCGGCGGGCCGCGAGTTCGACGAGGTGGAGCGCGCCTTCTCGGCCGCCGAGGCGATCGCCGAGGCGCGGCGCTGCCTGCGCTGCGGGCCGTGCAGCGAGTGCCGGATCTGCGCCGCCTCGTGCGGGCGCCGGCACCTCACGATCCACGCCGGCGGCGCCGGCGCGGGCTCGCGCGGCTGGCTGCTGCGCGCCCCGGAGCGCTTCGTCGCGAGCCTCGAGGCGGCGGGCGCGGGGGGCGCCTGCCTGCACCGCGAGCTGGCGGACGAGCTCTTTGGCGACGCCGAGGCCGGCGACCAGGCCGTGGCGCTCCTGCCGACGCGGGTCGCCATCGACGAGGACTTCTGCCGCGGCTGCGCCAAGTGCATCGAGGTCTGCGCCTTCGATGCTCTGAGCCTCGTCGACCCGGAGGCGGAGGAGACCACGGTGCGGCTCGCGCCGGCCCGTTGCCGCGGCTGCAATCTGTGCACCGCCGTGTGCCCCACCCACGCCCTCGTGCCCACGGTCGTGGCGCCCGAGTGGTGGGGGGTCCGCATCGAGGACCTCTACCCGCCGCTCGCCGCGGCGGCGCCCGGTGAGCCGCGCTTCGTGGTCCTCGCCTGCCAGCGCCGTGCCGGCGCGGTGGGCGCCTCGCTGGCCGCCGCTGGCGTCGCGGCGGAGCTCGTGCCGGTGCGCTGCTGCGGCCAGGTCGACGCCGGCATGCTGCTCGAGGTCTACCGCCACGGCGCCGGGGCCGTCCTGGTGGCGGGCTGCCCGGGGGACGCCTGCCGCTACGGCGCCGGCGCCGATCTCGCGGCGCGGCAGGTCGAGCGTGCCCGCGTGCTGCTGCGCAACCTCGGCGGCGACGCCGGCCGGATCACGGCCGACTGGTCGCCGGATCCCGAGGGCTCGCTGGCGAACTCGGGATGGCCGCATCTCGCAGTCCTGGCGCGCGGCCTCGGCGCGAGGCAGGAAGGCGTGAGCGATGCCTGAGCTCGCGAGCCTGCGCAAGCGGACCCAAGCCGCCCTCTGCCTGGCGTGCGGCAAGTGCAGCACGATGTGCCCCCTTTCCCCTTCCGGCTGGTTCTCGGCCGCGCGCCTCGCCGCCATCCGCGAGCCGGAGACGGAGATCGCGGGCCAGACCCGCTCGCTCGACGCCTGCCTGACCTGCGGCGCCTGCGAGCAGCGCTGCCCGGAAGGGGTCCGCTTCGTCGAGTTCGTGCGCGGCGTGCGGGCGCTGGCGCCGCCGGTCGGCCGCCGGGCCTGCCCGCACGGCGAGATGCTGCAGGCGGCGGCCCGCCTGATGGCGGGCCCCACGGCGCCGACCCGCGATCTCGGCTGGATCGGCGACGAGCTCGAGATCGCCGAGACGGGAGAGGTGGCGCTCTTCGTCGGCTGCCTGCCGTTTTTCGACCTGCTGTTCACGGACGAGCTCGGGATCGCGACCGTCGACATCGCCCGCGCCGCCATCCGGCTGCTCAACGGGCTCGGCATCCGGCCCGTCGTGCTGGCCGAGGAGCGCTGCTGCGGCCACGACCTCTTGTGGAACGGCGAGCCGGAGGCCTTCCAGGCGCTGGCCGCGGCCAACGCCGCTGCCTTCGAGGCACGCGGCGTCAAGAAGGTGCTCACGACATGCGCCGAGTGCTGCAGCACCTGGCGCCGCGACTATCGCGAGGCCGCCCCCGGCTACCGCCCCGAGGTCGAGCATCTGGCGGAGTTCCTGGCGGCGCGCCTGGCGGCCGGTGAGCTGGCGGCGCGCGACGGCGCGGCACCGTCCACCACGTTCCAGGATCCGTGCCGGTTGGGGCGTCATCTCGGGGTCACGGAGGCGCCGCGCAGCGTGCTCGCGGCGCTCGCCGGCGGTGCGGCGCCGCTCGAGATGGAGCGCTCGGGCCGCGACGCCGACTGCTGCGGGACGTCGGGCTTCATCCACTGCGACGCCAACTCGCGCCGCTTGCAGTCCGAGCGCCTCGCGGCCGCCGCCGCGACCGGCGCCGAGACCCTGGTCACCGCCTGCCCCAAGTGCCTGATCCACTTCCAATGCGCGCAATGCGAAGACCGGCGCCGTCAGCGCGCCGGCAACGGCATCGCGGTCGAGGACCTGACCGTCCTCGCCGCCCGGATGCTGGTGCCGGCGTCGACGGCGCGGCCAACAGGAGACGCCTGATGAGCGACGAGAGCCCGAGGATCGGAGTGTTCGTCTGCGAGTGCGGCCACAACATCGCCGGCACGGTGGACACCGCGGAGGTCGCCCGCTTCGCGGCCGGTCTGCCGGACGTGGTGGCGGTGGTCGAGAATCGCTACACCTGCGCCGATCCGGGCCAGCAGGAGATCCAGAAGGCGATCGCGGAGCACAAGCTCAACCGCGTCGTCATCGCCTCGTGCACGCCCAAGATCCACGAGCCGACGTTCCGGCACTGCGTGGCGGAGGCCGGTCTCAACCCGTACCTGATGGAGATGGCCAACGTCCGCGAGCACTGCTCCTGGGTCCACATGAAGGACCGGGCGGCGGCCACCGCCAAGGCCAAGGACCTGGTGGCCAGCGCCGTGGGCCGGGCCGCCCGGCTGGTGGCGCAGGACGAGAAGACCTTCCCGGTCACCGACGCGGCGCTGGTCATCGGCGGCGGGGTGGCGGGCATCCAGGCGGCGCTGGAGCTGGCCGACGGCGGCCATCAGGTGTATCTCATAGAAAGGGGGCCATCCATCGGTGGGATCATGTCGGCGCTCGACAAGACCTTCCCCACCATGGATTGCTCGATATGAATTCTCGGCCCTAAAATGATGGATGCCGGTCGGCATCCCCGCATCGAGCTCCTGGTCAACTCCGAAGTCGAAGACGTCACCGGCTTCGTCGGCAACTACCGCGCCACCGTGCGCCGGCGCGCCAGCTACGTCGACGCCTCCGAGTGCACCTCCTGCGGCGACTGCGCCGACGTCTGCCCGGTCGTCGTTCCCGACGAGTACCAGCAGGGCCTGTCCTCGCGGCGCGCGATCCACCTCCCCTTCCCCCAGGCCGTGCCGTCGTCGTACTACCTCGACGCCGCGAGCTGCCTGGGCTTCAACCCGATCGCCTGCGGCAAGTGCCTCGAGGTCTGCGACAAGAAGTGCATCGACTTCGACGTCACGGACGAGCTGCTCGATCTCGAGGTCGGCACGATCGTCGTCGCCACCGGCATGGAGCCCTACGACCCGCGGCCCTACGACGAGTACGGCTACGCCCGCTTCGACGACGTCGTGACCTCGATGGAGTTCGAGCGGCTGATCTGCGCCGGCGGTCCCAGCGCCGGCGAGCTGGTGCGCCCCTCGGACGGCAAGGTGCCGCAGCGGGTGGGCTTCATCCAGTGCGTCGGCTCGCGGTCGACGACCCGCGGCGTGCCCTACTGCTCGAACATCTGCTGTATGAACACCGTCAAGCAGACGCTGCAGATCGCCGAGCACTACCCGGCGGCGCGGCAGACGGTCTTCTACATCGACATCCGCGCCTTCGGCAAGGGCTTCGAGGACCTCTACCGCCGCAGCCGCGAGGAGGGCGTCGACTACGTGCGCGGCCTGCCCGGCTCGGTCGTGCGCGACCCGGAGACCGGCGAGCTCGTCGTCCAGGTCGAGAACACGCTGGCCGGGCGGCGCGAGGAGCACCGCCTCGACATGCTGGTCCTCTCCGTCGGTCTCGTGCCGCGCAAGCTCGAGGGCGCGACCAACGGCCGCCGTCACATCGACGAGATCTTGAGCCTCTCCCACACCTCCGACGGCTTCGTGATGGAGTCCCATCCGAAGCTCAAGCCGGTCGACGCGCCGACCCGCGGCGTCTACTTCGCCGGCTGCGTGGAGGCGCCCAAGGACGTCAAGGACAGCGTCACGCAGGCCGGCGCCGCCGCCGTCCGCGCCGCCAACGTGCTCGGCGCCGGCCAGGTGCGGATCGAGGCGATCACGGCCCTCCTCGTGCCCGATCTGTGCGCCCGCTGCAAGATCTGCGCGGACGTGTGTCCCTTCAACGCCATCGTCCAGGCCGACAAGAAGGCCGGCCTCGACCCCGAGTTCATCGAGGCGGCCTGCGCCGGCTGCGGTACCTGCGCCGCGGAGTGCCCCTTCGACGCCATCGTCATGCGCCACTTCGAGGACGCCCAGATCGAGGCGCAGATCGACGCCATCCTGGCTACCGACCCGCTCGAGAAGATCGTCGCCTTCGCCTGCAACTGGTGCTCCTACGCCGGCGGCGACAACGCCGGCACGTCGCGGCTGCAGTATCCGCCGGCGATCCGTCTGATCCGCACCATGTGCAGCGGCCGCGTCGACCAGCGGTTCATCTGGCACGCCTTCGAGCGCGGCGCGCCGTTGGTCCTCGTGTCCGGCTGTCACTTCGCCGACTGCCACTACATCGACGCGGTCACCTGGACCCAGCGGCGGGTGGAGAAGGTGTGGACGAAGATGGAGAAGCTCGGCATCCGGCCGGAGCGGCTGCAGCTCGAGTGGATCAGCGCCGCCGAGGGCCAGAAGTTCGCCCGCGTCATGCGCGAGCTCGACGCGATGCTGCGCGGCGTGAGCGCCGAAGAGGTCGCCGAGACGGTGCGCATCCTGGAGAAACAGAAGCTCAGCCGACCCAAGGGCGTGGCGGCGAAGCCCGAGCCGGCTCTCGCCGCGGCGGCGCCGGCGTGAGGGAGGCACGACGATGAGCCAGCAAGCGACGTTCTACTGCCTGCGCTGCGCGAGCCGGTTCCCGCTGGGCTACGACCCCAAGAAGGTCGTCGAGAGAAGCTGCCCCGAGTGCGGCAGCAACAGCGTGCGCCTCGAGACTCCGGCCGCCGCCGCCAGCCACGAAGCCGCGAAGCGACACTAGACAGGAGGATGATGACGATGCCGGAAGTCCTGACGAACACGTGGGCTCGGCAGGTGATGGCGGAGCACCGCGAGCTGCGGGCCGACGTGGCCCGCCTGCGCGAGTTCCTGAACGCGCCGCGGCCCGCGGCGTCCCGCGCCGGCGCCCACAGCTGGGCCGCCGAGCTGTCCAGCCGGCTGTCGGCGCTGCACGACAAGCTGTTCCGCCACTTCCGCCTGGAAGAGGAGGGCGGCATGGTGGAGGAGGTGTCGACGGCGCACCCGCGAGCGGCCGGCGAGATCACGCGGATCGTCGCCGACCATCCCCGGATGCTGCAGGAGACGCGCGAGCTGGTCGGCTTGACCCTCGACTACTCGGCCGCCAGGACGCCGATCGACGTGCCCCTGCGGCGGCGCGTCACGGCGCTGCTCGACTGGCTCGAAGAGCACGAGCGCGACGAGACCGACCTCATCCAGCGGGTCGAGTACCGCGACACCGCCGCCGCCGACTGAGCGCGGGGAGCTTTCCGAAACAGGTCGCGACGCTCGAAGCGTCGGATCCCCTGGCCTTCCGCCCAGGGGCCCCCACCGTCCTCCGATCCCTCAGCCGGTGATCTTGCCGAGGGCCTGTTCCAGTTGAGCGAGCTGGGCCGTGGCCCAGGTGTCGAGATCCGCGATGCCGTCGGCGACCTTGATGAGTCCGTAGTAGGCGTCGACTCGCGCCCAGTCGACGACGTTCCACCAGGCATCGATGTAATCCGCCCGCCGGTTCTGGTAGTTCAGGTAGTAGGCGTGCTCCCAGACGTCGATCCCGAGGATGGGCACCTGACCTCGGGAGAGGGGGTTGTCCTGGTTCGGGGTCTTCGTGACCTCGAGGCTGCCCTGGGCGTCGACCACGAGCCAGGCCCAGCCGCTACCGAACTGCGTCATGCCGGCCTGCTTGAGTCGCGCCCTGAGCTCGTCGAACGAGCCGAACGCACTGCCGATGGCACCGCGGACGAGCGGTCCGGGCTCGCCGCCGCCGCCAGGCTTCATCAGTGACCAGAACAGCGAATGGTTCAGGTGGCCGCCGCCGTTGTTGCGAACCGCCGTTCGGATGTTCTCGGGGATCGCGTCGAGGCCCATGATCAGCTCGAGCACGCTCTTCTCCTGCAGATCCGGGTGCCCTTCGAGCGCGGCGTTGAGATTGGCCACGTAGGCCTGGTGGTGCTTGCCGTGATGGATGGTCATGGTGGTCCCGTCGATGTGGGGCTCCAGGTCTCCGTGGCCGTAGGGCAGGTCGGGTAGCTTGTGGGGCATGGTTTCGCTCCTCTGGCTGGTTGCAAGTCCGGTTCGCGGTACGGAACCGGGTTCGTAGGATTCGGCGTCGGTGCGCCGCGGTCGACGGGTGGCCGTCGGCATCGCGGCGGAGAGTATTCTAGCGGCTGCTTCTCCCCTCGTGCACGATGGGTCCATTCGCCCCTGCTGCCGGCCGCGAATGCAAGGCAAATGACGATCGAATCTTGTATTCCTCGACGAATGCTTGTAAGCTGGGTCTCCATGGACACGGTCGTATCCAAGCGCGGTCAGACGGTCGTCCCCGCGGCCATTCGCAGACGCCATCAGATCCACGAGGGAGATCGGCTCGCGTGGCTCGACGACGGCTCGACGATCCGGGTCGTACCCCTGGCCGCGGACCCGATCAAGGCGCTCCGCGGCGCCGGCAAGAGCGGGCGCCTGACGGAGCGCCTGCTCGCGGAGCGCGCCGAGGACCGGCGGCGTGCCCCCTGAGCCGTTCCTTCTCGACAGCTCGGCGCTGCTCACCCTCATCGAGGACGAGCCCGGAGCCGGCCGGGTCGAGAAGGTGCTCAGGACCCGGCCCTGCCTGATTCCGTGGCTGGCCCTGCTCGAGGTGCACTACGTCACCCAGCGGGAAGAAGGGCTCGACGAGGCGGAGCGCAGACTCGCCCTTCTCGAGGACCTGCCCGCCGAGGTGCTCTGGCAGGCCGACGTCGCGGTGCTGCGCGCGGCCGCGAGCTTCAAGGCGGTGCACCGGATCTCCTTGGCCGACGCCGTGATCGCGGGCTTCGCCAAGGCGCGAGGTGCCACGCTCCTGCACAAGGACCCGGAGCTCGAGGCCGTCGCGGGACACGTCGCGCTCGAGGCTCTGCCCTACAAGGGCGGGTAGGGGATTTCCGAGCCAGCCGCGTGACCCGGCCGCGTGACCCGGCCGCGTGAAAGCAATCTGCGGATAGAATCCCGTGACTCGAGCCCGTCGCCGGGATCACGATCGAGGCCCGGGCGGCCGCCCATCGGAGCGCGATGCACTATTCCGGAATCGTCGTCAAGGCCGACCCGCGGCGGGTCGACGACTGCCGCTGCGCCCTCGAGCAGTTGCCCGGCGTCGAGGTGCACTACATCGAGCCGGAAAGCGGCCGGCTCGTGGCAGTTCAGGAGACGGCGAGCGCCGCCGCCCAGGCGGAAGGGCTGCGGCGGATCCAGGGATTGCCGCTCGTCAAGGTCGCCGCGCTCGTCGAGCACCGGATCGAGCCGGACGACGGCGGGCGCGAGCTCGTGCGGGAAGGGGGAGCGGGATGGAGCTGAACGGCAGCTGGTCGCGACGCGACTTCATCAAGGCGAGCGTGGCCGCAGCGGCGGCCTCGGCGGTCGGGATCCCCGTGGCGGCGTGGGCGGCCTCTCCCGACGCCGAGTGGCGCTGGGACAAGGGCGTGTGCCGCTTCTGCGGGGTGGGCTGCGGCATCCGCATCGCCACCCACGCGGGCAGGGTGGTCGCCGTCCAGGGCGACCGCGACAACCCCGTCAACCGCGGCTTGCTGTGCGCCAAGGGCTACGCCAACGCCCAGATCCTCTACGGCGAGGACCGGCTGACCCGCCCCCTGCTGCGGATGAAGGACGGCAAGTTCGACAAGCAGGGCGATTTCGTGCCGGTCTCCTGGGAGCGCGCCTTCGACGAGATGGAGCGCCAGTTCAAGCGCGTCCACGCCGAGCTCGGGCCGACCGGGGTCGGGATCATGGGCTCGGGCCAGTACACGGTGCAGGAAGGCTACGCGGCCGTCAAGCTCGCCAAGGCCGGCTGGCGCACCAACAACCTCGACCCCAACGCCCGCCACTGCATGGCCTCGGCGGTGGCCGCCTTCATGCAGGTCTTCGGCATCGACGAGCCGGCCGGTTGCTACGACGACATCGAGCTGACCGACACGGCCGTCCTGTGGGGCGCCAACATGGCCGAGATGCACCCCATGCTGTGGGCGCGGATCGTCGACCGGCGCCTGGCGCGGGACGACTACCGGATCGTCAACCTGACGACCTACGCCAACCGCTCCTCCGACCTGGCCGACGACGAGATCGTCTTCGCGCCGGGCACCGATCTGGCGATCTGGAACTACATCGCGCGCGAGATCGTCGAGCGCGGCGCCGTCGACCACGAGTTCGTCGACCGCCACTGCGTGTTCGCCACCGGGCCCTACGACATCGGCTACGGCATGCGCGGCACGGACGAGTTCGCCTACGCCGCCGAGAAGGACACCCAGGCCCGGGAGCGTGACGTCGTGCTGACACGGGAAGAGGCCATCGCCCAGCGCCGGAATCCCGACGAGGTCCACCGGATCGCCCAGACGAGCGCCGCGGCCGCCGGCAAGCACTGGCGGATCTCGTTCGACGAGCTCCGGCGGGCGCTTGCGCCCTACACCCTCGACTTCGTGGCCGCCCTCTCCCAGGGCGACCCCGAAGAGAAGCCCGACGCCTACCGCCAGAAGCTCGAGCGGCTGGCCGGCTACTACGCCGACCCGCGGCGCAAGGTCGTGTCGTTCTGGACGATGGGCTTCAACCAGCACACCCGCGGCACCTGGGTCAACGAGCAGGCCTACATGGTGCATCTGCTGACCGGCAAGCAGGCCAAGCCGGGCAACGGCGCCTTCTCGCTGACCGGCCAGCCGTCGGCCTGCGGCACGGCGCGCGAGGTGGGGACCTTCTCGCACAGGCTGCCGGCCGACATGGTGGTCGACAACCCCGGCCACCGGCGGCGCGCGGAGGAGGTCTGGAAGCTGCCCGGCCGCACCCTGAACCCGAAGGTCGGCAGCCACATCACGAAGATGATGCGCGACCTCGAGGACGGCTCGCTCAAGTGGCTCTGGGTGCAGGTGACGAATCCCTTCCAGTCGACGGCCAACGCCAACCACTGGCTCCCGGCGGCCCGCGAGCGCGACTGCTTCATCGTCGTCTCGGACGTCTACCCGACCCTGTCGTGCAAGGTCGCCGACCTCATCCTGCCCTCGGCGATGATCTTCGAGAAGTGGGGGGCCTACGGCAACTCCGAGCGCCGCACCCAGATGTGGCGCCAGCAGGTGCCGCCGCCCGGCGAGGCGCGCAGCGACGTGTGGCAGATGATGGAGCTCGCCAAGCGGTTCACCCTCGCCGAGGTGTGGGGCGCCCAGCCCGTCCCCGGCTTGAGCGACCCGGAGTTCGACGACGGCGCGCTGCCGGACGTGCTCGCGGAGGCCGAGAAGCTGGGCTACGCGCGCGACGCCACGCTCTACGATGTGCTCTTCGCGACCCCGGCCAACCGGCGCTTCGCCTGGCCGGATCCGATCGCCGACGGGCGCGGCAACTGCACGGTGAGCGCGGCGGGGCTCGAGTGGTTCCCCGAGAAGGCGCTCTTCGAGGAGTACGCCGAATTCGGCCGCGGTCACGCCCACGACCTCGCCGCCTTCGACACCTACTACCGCGACGACGTCAGGGGGCTGCGCTGGCCGGTGGTCGACGGCCGGGAGACGCCGTGGCGCTTCAACGAGGAGCACGATCCCTACTGCGCACCGGGCTCGGGCTTCGACTTCTACGGCGGCGCCCTCAAAGCGCTGCCTGCCGGCGACCTCGACGGCGTCACCGATCCCGCGCCCCAGTCGCTGCCCGGCAGGGCGAAGATCTTCTTCCGCCCCTACGCCGCGCCGGCGGAGAGCCCCGACGCCGACTACCCCCTGTGGCTCGCGACGGGGCGGGTGCTCGAGCACTGGCATTCGGGGACGATGACCCGCCGGGTCCCGGAGCTTCACGCGGCCGTGCCCACGGCCCAGCTCTTCATGCACCCGGCCGACGCCAAGGCGCGGAGCCTGGCCCAGGACGACCTCGCCTGGATCGAGTCGCGGCGCGGCAAGATCCGCGCCCGCGTCGAGACCGCGGGCCGCAACGCGATGCCGCGCGGCAGCGTCTTCGTCCCTTGGTTCGACGAAGGGGTCTTCATCAACAAGGTGACGCTCGACGCGACCTGCCCGATCTCCAAGGAGACGGACTTCAAGAAGTGCGCCGTCCAGGTCTACAAGGCGGAGGGCCCCGAGAATGCGTAAGCGCTGGATATTGACGGCCACCGTGATCCTCGCGCTCGCCGCCGGCGCCGGCGGCCTGGCGCGAGGCGAGCAAGAGCAGCCGACGCCGATCGCCGACGCCGACCTCGGCCTTTCCAAGGGCAGCGTCTTCGAGGTGCCGTCGCCGCCCGTGCCGGCGGTCAACGAAGCGGACCCCGGCGACCTGCCGCCGGTTGCCCGCGCCTTCCCGGACGCGCCGCCGCGGGTGCCGCACGCCGTCGCCGACTTCCTGCCGATCACCCGCCGGGAGAACTGGTGCGTCGACTGCCACGCCCTCGACTGGACGGCGCCCCAGGAAGACGAGCCGACGCCGATCCCGGAGAGTCACTACCGGGACCTGCGGGCCGCCCCGGAGACCGTCGGCGACGAGGTCGCGGGCGCGCGCTGGGTCTGCGTGTCGTGCCACCTCCCGGTGACCGCCGCGCCGCCGCTGGTCGCGAGCTCCTTCGGCGATTGAGGACTCGGCGCCCGGGCGGTTCCGCGGCCGGCGGCGGAGTCGAGCGGCCGGCGGCCGGTCTGAGAGTGCTCGCCCTCGAGCCGTACTACGGCGGCAGCCACCGCGGCTTCATCGACGGCTGGATCCGCCATTCGGCCCACGAGTGGGATCTCCACACCCTCCCGGCCCGCAAGTGGAAGTGGCGCATGCGCCACAGCGCCCTGACCTTCGCGGAGGCGGTGGAGGAGCGGGTCGGCGCCGGAGACTCCTGGGACGTCGTCTTCTGCTCGGACATGGTCAACCTGGCGGAGCTCCTGGCGCTCGCGCCGCGGCCGGTGGGCGCCCTGCCGGCGGTCGTCTACTTCCACGAGAACCAGCTCACCTACCCCGTGCGGTTCCCGAAGGAGCGGGACTACCAGTTCGGGCTGACCAACGTCACGAGCGCGCTGGCGGCGCGGGAGGTCTGGTTCAACTCGGCCTTCCACCGCGGTGAGCTCCTGGCCGCGATCCCGCGCTTCCTGAAAGCCATGCCCGACCACCGTCCCTGGGGCGTGGTCGCGCGGATCCGCGAGCGCTCGCGGGTGATGCATCCGGCCACCGGGCCGATCGCTCGGCGCCGTGGTCGCAGGGCCCCCGGTCCGCTGCGCGTCGTCTGGGCCGCGCGCTGGGAGTTCGACAAGGCGCCCGAGGTCCTGTTCGAGGCGGCGCGGCGCCTCGCGGAGGGCGGCGTCGACTACCGGCTCTCGGTGCTCGGCGAGCGCTTCGCGGACGCCCCGCCGGTCTTCGCCGCCGCGCGCGAGCGGTTGGGAGACCGGATCGAGCGCTGGGGTCCTCTCGAGAGGCGAGAGGACTACGTCGCGGCGCTCCAGGCGGCCGACGTCTTCGTCTCGACCGCCATCCACGAGTTCTTCGGCCTCGCCGCCGTCGAGGCGATCGCCGCCGGCGCCTACCCCCTCGTCCCCGAGCGGCTGGCCTATCCCGAGGTGCTCGAGCTGGACGAGCATCCCGAGCGCCAGGAGCACTTCTACGACGGCAGCGCGGACGGCCTGGCGAAACGGCTGGCGCAACTCGCCGCCGCGCTCGAGGGCACGAGCCCGAGCCTCGCCGAGAAGGCGGCGTGCCTGCGCCCGCGCATGGCCTCCTTCTTCTGGCCACGGGCCGCGCCGCAGCTCGACGCCGCGCTCGCCGCCGCGGCCGGCCGAAAAGCCGGATCCGAGCTCGAGTAGGACTCGACCGGAATTCGACGGCACGAATCCGGAGGACAAGCCGCGGGACATGCCCTAGCATGCGGCTCATGGGATTGACCCGGCAGCGGATGTTGGCCCTCGCCGAGGCCCGGGACCGTCGTTACGACGGGCGGTTCCTGACCGGGGTGCTGTCGACGGGCATCTTCTGCCTGCCGTCGTGCGCGGCCCGCAAGCCGCGGCCGGAGAACGTGCGCTTCTTCTTCTCGCCCGAGGCCGCCGGCGGCGCCGGGCTGCGGGCCTGCCAGCGTTGCCGGCCGGACCTCTTCTACGCGCGGCGGGACCCCGACCTCGAGGCGATGGAGAGCCTGGTGGCTGCGATGCGGCGGGAGCCGGAGTCCTTCCTGGACGTCGAGGCGGCGGCGCGGGCGGCGGGCTTCGGGCGCTCGAAGCTCCATCGGCTGGCGCGGCGGTACTACCACTCGAGCCCGGCCGCCCTGCTGCAGGCGGCGCGGGTGGCGCGGGCCCGGGAGCTGCTCCTGACCTCGAATCTTCGGATCCTCGACGTCGGCTTCGAGGCCGGCTACGAGAGCGACTCCGCGTTCCACGAGAACTTCCTGCGCGCCGGCGGTCTGGCGCCGGGGGCCTACCGGGAGATGACCCGCGGCGGTGCCTTCGTGCTCCAGCTGCCCGCCGACTTCAACGCCGCGGCGACCTGGCGCCACCTCGGCCGCGACCCGGACAGCGTCGCGGAGCGGGTCGCGGGCAGCCGCCGCGCCTGGCGCGTCTTCCGGCACGGCTCGAGCCGGACGGCGGTCGAGCTCGAGCGCCGCGGCAGCCAGCTGAGGGTGCGCCTGCTCGGCGGCCGGGCTCCTTCGCCGGCGGCGATGGCGGCGCTCCACGACCAGGTGTGGCGCTGGCTCGGCCTCGGGCTCGAGCCACGGGCCTTCGAGCGGCGAGCGGCGCGGCGCGAGGGCTGGGCGGCGCTCGTCGCGCGCCGGCGCGGGCTGCGTATTCCCCAGACGCCGACCGTCTTCGAGGGCCTCGTGTGGGCGATCGTCGGCCAGCAGGTCCATCTCGCGTTCGCGTACCGCCTGCGCCGCCGGCTGATCGAGCTCTGCGGGCCGGCCACGGCGGAGGGGCTCCGCGCGCACCCGACGGCCCGGGAGGTGGCGGCGCTCGACTACGCGGACCTGAGGGCCAGGCAGTTCTCCCGCCGCAAGGCCGAGTACGTGATCGACGCCGCCCGGCTGGCGGCCGCCGGCCACCTCGAGCTCGAGGAGCTGGTCCGCAAGTCCGCTCCCCGAGCGGCCGCGGCGCTCGAGGAGCTTCGCGGGGTCGGGGAGTGGACGGTGCAGTACGTGCTGATGCGAGCCTGCGGATTCGCCGATTGCGTGCCGGCGGGCGACGCCGGGCTGGTGAGCGCGCTCAGCCGTTTCCACGCCCTGGAGGCGCGGCCCGACGCCGCCGCGACGAGACGGATGATGGAGCCCCTGGCTCCCCACCGGAGCCTGGCCACGGCCCACCTCTGGGCCTCGCTCGACTCCCGAGAAGGAGACGCCGCATGAAGGTCTACGCATCCCGTATCCCGACTCCCGTCGACGACATGATCGCCGCCGTCGACGAGGCCGGCAACCTGGTGTTGCTCGTGTTCGTCGCCGGCCGCCGGCCGGAGGAGCTCGTCGAGAGCCTCGGCGAGGTGACCTGGCGCGACGCGCCGCTCGCCGGCGTGCGGCGGCAGCTCGACGAGTACTTCGCGGGGCGGCGCCGGACCTTCGACCTGCCGATCGCCCCGGCGGGCACCGAGTTCCAGCAGCGGGTCTGGAAAGAGGTGCGCGACATTCCCTACGGCGCGACCGCGAGCTACGGCGAGCTCGCCGCGATCTTGCAGCGCCGGGGCGCCTCGCGGGCGGTCGGGCGCGCCAACGCCACCAACCCCGTCTGCCTCGTCACTCCCTGCCACCGGGTCATCGGCAGCGACGGCTCGCTGACGGGCTTCGGCGGCGGCCTCGAGACCAAGCGCTGGCTGCTGGCGCACGAGTCGGCGCAGGCCCGGCTGCTCTAGAACAGCCGGGCCCGCGGTCGGCGACGGCGTCCCTACGGCACCGTTGCCGACCAGGCCGAGGTGTCCCCCGACTCGAAGCCGTCCTCGAAGATCAGCGAGCCGGCGCCCGCGCAGTAGCCGAGGACGGTCTCGAGCACGGTCATGCGGTCCGCCTCGGCGGCGATCGCCTCCCACGGGTAGACGAAGAAGACCGTCTTGTAGGCGCCGCCGTCCTTCTGCACCGCCGCCCCGTTGAGGTTGTTGCCCTGGAACGCGAGCAGCGCGGTGCCGTCCGGCGTGATGATGTCGGACCAGTCCGTGAACGGGTACGTCAGCGGGTACGGCCCCTGGCCTTCGAAGATGCTGCCGGGCTGTCCGGTCACCGCGGTGTAGTCGCCGCTGTCGTCGACGACCGAGGCCGCTCCGAGATAGGACTGCATGAAGGCCGTGAGCCCGCGGTCGAAGTGGTAGTCCTGGCTGCTGATGAGCAGGCAGCCCCCCTGGTTGTCGAGCCAGTCCGCGAGGGCGGCTTCGCCGGCCGCTCCCGGTCCGGCGGCGCCGCCGAACTCGTCGCCGGTGAACCACACGACGAAGTCGTAGGGCGCAAGATCGAGGGCCGTCGGCTCGTTGTCGGAGTTGCCCGTGTCCCAGAGGTCGTAGCCGCCGACTCCGGCGATCGCGTCGAGGGCCGCGGAGTAGGTGCCCAGCACGTCCGGGTTGTTGTCGTCGTCATCGACCAGCAGGATGGGCGGGATGGCCATGGTGGTGAACGAGAAGGTGGCGGAGAAGACGCCGTCGCCGCAGAGGTTGCCCGCCCGCACGTGCCAGAAATACTCGGTCACCGGGTCGAGGGCGGCCGTCGGCGTCGCCGTCGTCTCGTCCGTCGCGGCGGTGAAGACGATGTCGGTGAACCCGGGATCGGTGGCCACCTCGACGACGTAGGTCTCGGCCTGCGTGCTGGCGCTCCAAGCGAGCGTCGGCACGAGCGAGACGTCGACGGCGCCGTCCGGCGGCGAGAGGAGGGCCGGCGCGGCGGGGATCTGGTCGAAGACGTCGAGCGAGAGGATCAGGTCGAACGTGGTGCCGCCGTCGTCGCCGGTGGCCGTCATGAGATAGTTGCCCGCCGCCGCGCCGCCGGTGTTGCCGATCGTGAGCACGGTCTGCTGCGGCAGGGGACCGGGGAGCGGGTTGGGGTCGAAGGTCGCCGTCGTCCCCGCGGGCTCGCCGCTGAGGCTCATCGTGACCGGCGGCACGAACGGCTCGTTGGCCGTGATCGTGTAGGTCGCGTCGCTGCCGACGCAGATGCTCGCCTCGGCGTCGTCGACCGCGAGGAAAGCGACCGGGACGACGGTCGCGCAGGCGCTGGCGGCTCCCATGCAGGAGTCGCTCGCGCCGAAGCCGGCGACCACGTAGGAGTACTCGTGGTCGTTCTTGAGCCCCGTGTCCGAGAAGCTCGTCGCGGTCGTCTCGCCCACGATCGCCTTGCCGAAATCGCACTGGAACACGCCGTCGCCGCGGAAGATCTTGTAGCGCGTCGCGCCGGCCACCGGGGCCCAGGAGAGAAAGGCGCCGCGGTCGGCCGGCCCGATCGTCACCACCGGCGGATCGGTGGGGCCGCCGGCGCAGCCGCTGTCCTGCACCGTCGGCGTCGGGCAGGCGATCTGATGGCGGTCGAAGGCCGAGAAGAGGGCCTGCATGTGCGGCGTCCCGTCGGCCAGGTTGCCGTTGTCGTCGTCGACCCCGAGGAACTGCTGGTAGCCGCTGGTGGCGCCGCAGCCCCCCGGCGGGGTCAGCACGTACCAGGTGGAGACGTTGTCGGCGCCCAGGAAGGTGTCGCGGTTGGTGATCTCGTACGCGGTGTTGCTGTCGTGGCCGTAGAAGGTCGGCAGGTCGCGCTTGAAGAGGTCCCAGATCGCCTCCGAGTAGACGTAGCCGCGGCAGTGGGAGCTGCCGCAGTTCGGGTTGCCGTTGACCCAGTCGATGTCGTGCGGCACGCCCGAGGTGCGGTGCTCCCAGTCGATGTCGCGGATCCCGGTGCAGCCGGAGGCCGGCGTGCACGGGTCGCCGTAGCCGCCGCACAGCGAGCCGTCGGCCCAGAAGCCGCGCCCGACGCACGAGTTATCGAGCCGCAGGGCGGCGTAGACGTCGGGGATCCCCTCTCCCGGAGAGGAGATGCCGCCGTTGGTGCCGTTGTCGTCGATGCCGTGCCCCCACTCGTGGTCGAAGACCCCGGCGATCTCTCCCGTGTTGCCGCACTGGCTGCCGCTGTTGCGATAGAAGTTCACCGTGCTGCCGTTCCAGAACGCGTTGCAGGTGTTGTTGATGTTCATGTTCGCCGTCAGCTGGCTGTTGAGCCAGCTGTTGGCCGGCCCGGGGTCGGGCCAGTGACCCAGAGCCATCTCCACGATCCGGTTCAGCTCGAAGAAACCCGTGCGCGAGGAGTGGGTGTCGCCGGCGGAGTGCCCCGGCGGCACCACGCAGTCGGTGCCGCCGCTCACGCCGAGATCGAGGTCGTCGGCCGGGCTCGTCTCGACGATCGGACCGCAGTTGTCGTTCATCCGGATGAACGGGCCTGCCAGCGCCGTCGTCATGTCGCCCGTCACCCCCACCACGTTGCCGCCGGAGTCGGCCGTCGCCGTTCCCCCGCTGTGGGTCACGTCGGCGTACGGCATCGGGAAGCCCGCGGCCTCGACCCCGTCGGGTGGCAGGCCGTCGTTGCTCACCGGGAAAACGCCGCCCCTGATGTTGCGGGCGGTCTCGTAACGGTTGGTGTCCCAGAAGGCGAGCAGCTCGCCGCTGTGGGCGTCGACGGCCGCCTCGTAGCGGTTGACGAGGCCGTCGAACTCGGGGCTCACGATCCAGGCCAGGCGGTGGGTGTAGCCTCGGCCTACGGCGCCGATCACGCCCAGGGGGAGGATCTCGAGGCGCGGCTCCCGGCGCTGGCCGTCTACCTTCCAGGGCAGGACGTGCGCGGCGACGCCGTCGAGCGCCGCCGCGGCCGTGACCCTCGGCGCCGTCGAGACGTCGATCGCGCCCCAGCGCTCGGTGCCGAAGAGAACGAGGTTGCCGTGGTTGAGGGTGGCGGCGATGCCGGCTCCACGCACGGGCAGGCCGTCCACCCGGCGGGCGCCGTGAATCTGGATCAGCGCCCCCATCGCCGCTACGCTGACGCTCGGCTCGAGCTCGCCGGGATCGACCCGCAGCTCCTTGCGATGCCGCTCCAGGAACGCGACGAGCTCGCGCCACGCGGCCTCGCCCAGGGCCTCGGCTCGAGGGGCCTCTTTCAGCCCGAGGTCGAGCCAGGTCAGCCGGTTGCCGACCCCGGTGCCGGGGATCAGCGGACGGGCGAGCCACAGCGTCGCCCAGGCGGCGCCGCGGGTGTCGAGCAGGGCGAGCTCACCGTCGATCCCGAGGACGGAGAGATCGCGGCGCAAGTCGCGCGCCAGGTCGGGCTCGAGCTCGCCGAGGGTCGCCTGAACGGCCTCCGGATCGAGGCCGGGATGGCGCAGCTCCTTGTCGGCCAGCGGCGAGTCGCCGGGCTCGACGAAGGCCAGGGCCGGGCCAGAAGACAGAACGGCCATGCAAGACAGGGCGAGAACCGAGAGCTTCCCGTTCATGGAGCACCTCCGGACGCTGGATCGTTCAGGTGGGGAGCGCCGGGCGCGAGCTCGCGATGCCTCGGCGCGGGCGAGGGGCGGCAGGACCGGCGCGCGACTCGCGGCGCGCACTGTGCCGTCCACCGCACCGTGCACCGTGCCGAGCACCGTGCGGCCGAGGCTTCTCATCGCCTTGGGCAGCGGATCGAGCAGTTTGCCCCTCCAGGCCGCTAGCATCCTGCGCGGGTCATTACAGGGGCATTACCGCCGCAGGCCGAGATGGGCCGCGGCCCGAGCCGGTCTGCCGCCGGGGACTCAGGAGGCGTAGGCGCCGTCGTGGCGCCTGAGCCAGCGGTCGAGGACGAGCAGCGCCCAGGTCTGCTCGTTGGTGGGCGAGAAGGGGCGCGGGCGGCGGATGATGCCGTTGGCGGCCAGGCGGCCGAGGGCGCCGGCGAGCAAACCGGGGTTGGCGCGCGCCCAGCGCCGGATGGCCAGGTTGAAGCCCCGCTTCGGGCGCTCGAGGTGCCCGGGCGGCAGGCGGCCCGCCATCAGGCGGCGCAGCACCAGCTTGCCGCGGTCGGTGGCCGCGTCGCGCTGCAGGGCGGCGTCGAGGGTGAGCGCCCACTCGACGAGCCGGTGGTCGAGAAGCGGCGGCCGGACCTCGAGCGAGAACGCCATCGAGGCGCGGTCGACCTTGGTCAGCATGCCGTCCGGCAGATAGGTGTAGAGGTCGGCCCACTGGAGCCGTTGGTGGAAGGGCAGCTCGGGCCGCCAGTGCCGGCGGAAATGCCAGAGATCGTCGGCGCCGGCCGCGAGCCGCGGTCCGGCCAGCGCTCGCTTCTGGGCCGGGGTGAAGAGCCCGAGGAACGAGGCGTAGCGCTCGAGGTCCGCGCAGCCGCGGCGCTGCGCCGAGCGCCCGGCGAGGGTGAAGGTGGGCAGAAGCGCCGCCGATAGCCGCCGCCAGGCCGGCGCCGGGGCGCTCATCGCCCGCCCGTACCAGCGGTAGCCGCAGAAGATCTCGTCGCCCCCCTCGCCGCTCAAGGCGACCTTCACGTGCTCGCTCGTGAAGCGCGACACGAGCCAGACCGCCAGCGCCGCCGAGTCCCCGAAGGGCTCGCCGAACACCTCGACCAGCTCGTCCACCGCGCCCGCGAGGTCGGCGACCTCGGCGGTCTCCTCCGTATGCCGGGTGCCGAGGTGCACGGCCACGCGGCGGGCCGCCGCCGCCTCGCTGCGGGCGGCCTCGGGCTGGCCCAGGGTGAAGGTCCGCGGACGGTCGAGATACGCGGTGACCGTCGCCGAGTCGATGCCGCCGGAGAGGAAGACGCCGACCGGCACGTCGGCCAGCGAGTGCTCGGGGACGATGCCTGCCAGCAGCTCGTCGAGCTGCGCGGTGGCGGCGGCGAGGTCGGCAACCGAGCATCGTGGCTCGGGGCGCCAGTAGCGGTCGAGGCGCAGCGCGTCCTCCTGCCAGACGAGCGTCTGGGCGGGACCGAGCTTGAAGATCCCCTTCCAGGGCGTCCTCGGGGTCGGGACGTAGCTGTAGGTCAGGTAGTCGGAGAGCGCCTCGTCGTCGATCTCGGGGCGGCCCAGCTCGAGCAGGGGCGCGACCTCCGAGGCGAAGGCGAGGGCGCCCGCGAGCGGCCGGTAGTAGAGCGGCTTGATTCCCAGGCGGTCGCGGGCCGCAAAGAGCCGGCGGCGGCGCTCGTCCCAGATCGCGAAGGCGAACATGCCGTGGAAGCCGTGCACGCACTTCGCGCCCCGCTCGCGGTAGGCGTGCAGGATCACCTCGCTGTCGGTCCGCGAGCGGAAGGGCCCCGCGAGGCCGGCCCGCAGCTCGTGGAAGTTGTAGATCTCGCCGTTGTAGGTGAGCGCCAGCTCCTCGAGATGCATCGGCTGGTGGCCGGCGCTCGACAGATCGAGGATCGCGAGGCGGGTGTGCCCGAGGTGGGCGCCCGGCGAGCGCCAGACGCCGGAGTCGTCCGGCCCGCGATGGCGCAGCAGCGCCGTCATTCGCGCGATGACGCCGGGGTCCTCCGGCGGGCGCCCGACGATGCCGACGATGCCGCACATAGGGGAGATCGTACAGGCCGCGCGCTCAGCCGGGAGCGCCGGCCGGCGCCGCCCCGGGACTCCCGGGCTTCGTCGCCTCCAGGACCAGCGACTCGAGGCCGAGGTGCCCTTCCGGCTTGCGGCTCACGTTCTCGAGCTCGCGCAGATCCCCGTGCGCGCTCTCCGAGACGGCGCACCGCGTCACCTCGCCGAAACCGGACGCCTCCAGGACGTAGCGCAAGGTCTTCTCGTCGTAGAGGAACTCGTGGCCCCAGGCGCGAACGAACTTGTTGATCAAGAACGTGTCGTAGTCCTCGGGAGCGTTGCGGCCGCGGTGCTCGATCTCGGTGGCGAGGAAGTGGCGGAGGAACTCCTCCTGGAGCGGCGACCGGCGGCGCGCCGGGACCTCGTCCGGCCGGTAGAGATCGATCAGGAACGCCAGGTCCGGCGTCGAGATCCGCACGGTACCGCCCGGCGCGAGCACCCGGAAGCACTCCTCGATCATCTTCCTGCCCTGGGCGAAGGCGACGTGCTCGATCATGTGCTCGCTGAAGACGTAGTCGAAGACCCCGTCGGCGAACGGCAGCCGGCGCGTCGCGTCGAGATGGAGGACGTCCCGCGTCTTCGGATGGTAGTCGGCATTGAGCCACCCGGGCAGGATCCGCGGGCCGCAGCCGATCTGCAGCTTCCTGGTGCCGGCGGAGGCCAGATAGGAGCGCGCGATCCGCTCGTCGCGATCGATCCCGAGCCGCCGCGCGGCGCCGCGGCGCAGAGCGAGGCGCAGCTTCTTCTTGATCTGGCGCATGGCGCGCTACCGGAGAGGCGGCGACAGGATATCCGCTTCTCCGCCCGGCTGCTGCAAGCTCGACCTCCGGCTGCTCATGCCGAGTCAGCGAAGAACCTCGAAGGCCTCTCGGCGACCGGGACCCGTCCGGTAGACGCTGAAGTCGTCATCGAACGTCGCCACTCTTCGAATTCCCAGGCGATCCATGACGGCGAAGCTCGTTCGGTCCACGATCGAGAAATCCTGATCCCCGAAGGCCTCCCCGATCGCCCAGGCCCGCTCGAGATCGGCGGCGACGATCGGCTCGATCCGGGCGACTCCCCGCCGCAGCCCGTCCCAGAAAGCTTCGGCGGCTCGATGGTGGATCCGGTACCGGAGAAGCACCCAGGTCTCGACGAGTACGTGGTCGGTGGTGACCAGCGTCTCTCGAGCCCCGAGGATGGACCTCGCTCTCTGGTGGCTCCGATCGCCGGCATCGGCGGCCGCATACCACGCCGAGGTGTCTACGAAGAGGCTCAATCGCGCCGGCCCATTGCCGCCGCCAGACCGATCATCTCGTCTTTGTCCCGGGCAACGTCCGAGCCGCCAGAGTCGCCGAGGGCAAAGACCGCTTCGACGTCGGCCGCAGGCGTATCCTCCGCCAGGTCGCGAGCCACGAGGCGACGCACGTACTCGGCGAACGAGATGCCGAGGAGAGCGGCTTTTTCCCGAGCGCTCGCGCGAAGCTCGGAGTCGAGAGTGATCTGCGTTCGCACCACCATGATGGTGACATCATAACATCATCATCCGAGATCGTCGCAGCAGGGGGAATTCCCCTGCCGCTCGGGACACCGGGTCGTCCCCACCAGGACCGGCTC
>Ga0224512_10000326_pt1 | contig 51132 bp, 46 predicted proteins | sample SF_May12_sed_USG_4_FD_169103 | JGI IMG/M metagenome (GOLD analysis project Ga0224512, IMG submission 169103) | Sediment microbial communities from San Francisco Bay, California, United States - SF_May12_sed_USGS_13 | ecosystem: Environmental > Aquatic > Marine > Sediment | place: USA...
AGCGCCGCGTTGGTCTCCGGCGTTTGCAGCGGCGTATCGGCGCCGGCCAGCCCGTACAAAGCGGCCAGCAGGTCCCGCCGGTCGGTCGGCGACAACGCGTGCGCGTCGGCGCGCGCCAGGACCGTCCTCGCGAGATCGGCAAGCGAGGTGACGGCCGGGGCATTGCCCGGCGAGTCTGCGGAAGACGCGCCCGTGCCGGCAGACGCGGCGCACAATGAGGCCACGATCGCAATCATCGTCCAGCGCAATTGTATGATCGGTCTCCCGAATCGGCGGATGGATGGCCGCAACATAGGTCCGGCGGGTTACTTCGCGGTTAACTTGCGGTCTTCACACGGTCAGGTAAACGCCGCCCCGCCTGCTATCGCCGGCGCCATCGAAGGCGCCCGTCGCTGAGTCCAGAGCAACCGCGTGGACACCGCCGTAGAACATGCTGAAATGGTCCCACAGTTCCTTGTTCGGCAACGACTCGGCGAAGCGGGCGATGCGGTCCGGCGCGAAGCCGCCCGCCGCGCCGACCGCCTCGACGCTCAGCAGGCCGCGTTCGTAGTGGATGCGCGGGGCGGCGATCGCGTCCGGGAGCGTCATCCCGAAGCGCAGCACGTTCATCAGGACCTGCAGGATCGCGGTGCGGATGCGGTTCGAGCCGCCGCTTCCCAGCACCGTGCGCCGCCCGTCCGCATGGTCGACCAGGGTCGGCGCCATCATCGAGGAGATGCGGCTATCGGGCCGCCACTCGTGGAAGCCGCTGGGATTGATGTCCTCCTCACCCAGCATGTTGTTCGGCATGACGCCACAGCCGCGCAGCACATGGCCGCAACCCTCACCGTTCGACACGCTCATGGCTGCCGCGTTGCCGGCGGCGTCGATCACGCTGACATGGGTCGTCCCGCCCTGCTTCTGCGCGCGGCCCCGCATCGAATCCCGGTACTGCGCCACAACCGGGTCGGACAACAGCGTTGCAACCAGCGCCTCGTCGCAGCCCTCGTCGAGGCCGCAGCCGGTTCGCGCCGCGTTGGTCGCCGCCATGGCGTCGGCCAGCTGCGTCAGCCAGGCCGGGTCGTCGCGAGCGGTGCCACCGTCGAGCCCGTCCAGCAGCGCCAGCGCGAAGGCGATCAGCGGGCCGCCGGAGGACGGCGGCGGGTTGGTGAGGACCCGCGCGCCGCCGAAGCGCCCATCCAGCGGCCGCCGGCGCACCACCTTGTAGCCCTGCAGGTCTGCGCGCGTCAGCATGCCGCCCGATGCGGCGCATGCCTCGACGAATTCCGATGCGATGGCGCCGCGATAGAACAGGTCGCGGCCCTCGCGCGCCAGCGCCTCCAGCGTGTCGGCCATGGCGCCGGGCCGGTAGGTTTCGCCCTCGCGCAGCACGCGGCCGGGCTCCGCGGCGCTCTCGAACAGGGCGGTCGCCGATACGGTTGCGAGGTAGATCGGCTGGACGATGTCCAGGATGTGCGCCTGAACAGCCGAGAGCTCGGCGCCTCGCCGGGCAAGCTGGACCGCCGGTTCGACGATCCGGGCCATCGGCAGACTGCCGAGATCGTGATGCACGGCGAACAGCCCGGCCACCACGCCGGGAGTCGCCATCGCGCCCATGCCGATGTGGAATTCCTGCGTCGTCGTGCCGAAATCGACATCCACCGGATAGAAGTCGGTCTCACCGGCCGGGCGCACGCGCTTCGGCGTCTGGCAGAAGAAGTCGTACAGCACCGGTGGGCCGTCGGCCGGCTCCGCCAGCAGGAAACCGCCGCCGGCCAGCGAGGCCAGCACCGGTTCCGCCACCGGTGCGGCGCACAGCGCGGCGAGCGCGGCGTCGAAGGCATTGCCGCCGTCGCGCAACATCTCGGCGGCGGCGTCTGCGGTCGCCGCATCGCCCGCGGCTATGGCGCCTCTGGTCGGTGTCATGAGTCCCCGCTCGAAGCCCTGGGCCGTCCGCTAATCGCCAGCATCCGCCAATCCGGATTTCGTCACCGTACGCCTGCTGTGTCCCGGCCGATCCAAGGCGCCGAAATCCTCGACATAGGCGGTGTGGCTCAACAAGCCGCCTTCCGTCGACCAGCTGTGAAGCTGAAAGGCGGGCGGCTCCTTCGTCAGCATGATGCCTTTCGAATCGTCCAGTTTCAGCTCGACCTGGAAGCTGGTGGCCGGGGCGACGCTGGTTGCCACGCCTGCGAACATGGTCTGGATCGGCCGGTGGATATGCCCGCACAGGATACGGACGATCTGGCGGTGTTTCGCGACGATTTCGGCCAGGCCCGACGGATCGGCCAGCCCCATGCCGTCCATATGGGCGATGCCCGTGGCGAAGGGCGGATGGTGCATCGTCACGACCGTCGGCCGGTCGGGCTGTTGCGAAAGCGTTTCGTCCAGCCAGCGGCAGCGCCCGCGGCATAGCTCGCCATGGGGCTGGCCCGCAACGACGGTGTCCAGCGCCACGATGCGCAGCGGCCAATCGTCCACCGCATACAGCAAAAAGGGCCCGTCCTCCCAGGGCTGGCCGGGGAACGCGTCGCGCAGGTTGCCGCGGTCGTCGTGGTTGCCCGGTATCAGCAGATACGGCATGCGCGCACCGTCCAGAAGGTGGTGCAGCGCGGCGTACTCCTCCGGTCTGCCGTCGGCCGCAAGGTCCCCCGTTGCGACCAGCAGGTCCGGAAGTGGGGAACAGCGGTTGATTCGCTCGATCGCGCGTTCGAGGGCGCTGTAGCTGTCGAACTGCTCCAACAGCAGTTCACCGCGGGGCTTGACGTGCATGTCCGTGATCTGTGCAATGAGCATGGTGTCTCGACGATTCGGTCGGTTGCCGGTGGCCCGTACTCTCCGCCAAGCCGTCCGCGCCGTCAATTCGCAAGGTTTATGAGGGACAGGCATGACCCGAGGCGATATCGGCGCGTTCGTCGCCCATTGCGACAAGGTGATCGCGGGCGCGGAAGACGGCCTGTTGAGCGACCTGACATTTGCCGTGAAAGACATCATCGACGTGGCCGGCTGCCGGACCGGCTGCGGCAATCCGGACTGGCTGCGGACCCACGGGCCTGCCCGGCAATCGGCACCGGTGGTGCAGAAACTGGTCGACGCCGGGGCCACCATGATCGGCAAGACAGTAACGGAGGAGATGGCCTATTCGCTGATCGGCGAGAACGCCCATTACGGCGCGCCGGTCAACGTCAACGCGCCGGGCCGTGTGGCTGGCGGCTCGTCCAGCGGCTCGGCCGCGGCGGTGGCGGCGGGGGACGCGCATTTCGCGCTCGGCTCGGACACCGGCGGCTCGGTGCGCATCCCGGCCAGCTTCTGCGGCATTTACGGCCTGCGCCCGACGCACGGCCGGATTCCGCTGGAGGGCATCATGCCGCTGGCCGCGAGCTACGATACCATCGGCTGGTTCGCGCGCGACCCGGCCGTGATGTCCGGCGTCGCCCACGTCCTGCTCGACGACTGGCGGGAGCCGGAAATCCTCACCCGCCTCTACGTGCCCGAGGATCTGTGGGCGCTGGCCGACGCGGCGGTCCAGGCGGCGCTGGCCCCGACGCTGGCCCGGCTGGAGGCGCTGGTCGGCCCGCAGCAGGGCATGCTGGTCGGCGAGGACTTCAGCACCGATCCGCAGGTCGCCGCCTATATGGTGCTGCAGGGCCGTGAGGCCTGGGTGACCCACCGGGACTGGGTCGAAGCCGAGAGCCCGACCTTCGGTCCCGGCATTGCCGAGCGCTTCCGGACGATCGCCGCGATCACGGATGACGAGGTCGCGCGCTGGACCGACTGGCGCAAGGATTTCGCCGACCGGCTATGCGGCTTGCTCAACGAGGGTGCGGTCATGGCCTTGCCGACAGCGCCCTGCATCGCCCCATTCGTCGGCGAACCGCAGGACAGCCTGGCGGATGTGCGTAAACGAATTCTGACGATGACCGGCGCCGCAGGCCACGCCGGTCTGCCGCAGATCAGCATTCCGTTCGCCACGGCTGAAGGCTGCCCAGTCGGTTTCTCGATTGTCGGCCGCCGCGGCGGCGATGAGGTCCTGCTCGACCTCGCCCGGCGGCTGGGCCGCGGCTGACGGATTTAACACTTCGTAAGAACTCACCCGGTATTGTTGTTCCATCGGCCGCAAGTCGCAGCTGGAAGCGGAGCGACGGGCATGGACAAACAGCGCATCCTGAACACCAGTTTTGCAGCCGCGGCGGCGGTCAACGGCATTGCCCTGCTGATGGTGATCGTCGTGGTCTGGCTGCTCGGCGCGCTGCTGCCGGTAACCTATGGCGGGTTCGTCGAGAAGCTGGCATTTACGGTGGCCGCCGGCACGGCGGCTTTCGGCCTGCGTCGGCTGGTGCGCAAAATCATCGTGCCGCGCGTGTTCGCGCCCGGCCCGGTCGATCCCGAGATGCTGGCGGAATTCAAGGAACACCGGTCCACCGTCATGCTCGTGTGGTGGGGCGGGATTATCCTTGGCCTGTTGTGCCTCGCGTTTCCGCTGGAGCTGATCCGCGAGGGCGCCGCCTTCGCGCTGGCCGCCGCCCTGGTCGTGCTGAGCCGCGAGAAGATCCTGGTCGAGTACTACCTGTTGAAAACCGAGGATTAGAGCGCCCTTACGTCACGCGGCATCGTCGTTCGTTCGAGTGCATCAGGCCGTCATGCGCCAATCTGCATGGCATGACTCTCCTTTTCGATCACTTGCCGTTGCCGGACACCCCTTCGGTGCCGCGCGTGAAGTAATACGCGGCGAGGATCGGTATCAGCGTAACGGCGATGACAAAGACCGCGACCACGTTGGTCACGGGGCGTTGGCGGGGCCGGACCAGTTCCGTCAGCATCCAGATTGGCAGGGTGGTTTGCTGGCCGGCCGTAAACGTGGTGACGATCACCTCGTCGAAACTCAGCGCGAAGGCCAGCAGTCCGCCGGCCAGCAAGGCGGTTGCGATGTTCGGAAGGACGACGTGGCGGAACGTCTGGAATCCGTCCGCGCCCAGATCCATCGAGGCTTCGACGAGCGACGCGGACGTGCGCCGGAAGCGGGCCACAACGTTGTTGTAGACGACGACGATGCAGAACGTCGCGTGGCCCAGAACGATGGTCCACAGGCTGAACGGGATTTCCATCAGGTGGAAGGCGGAGCGCAGCGAAATGCCGGTGATGATGCCGGGCAGGGCGATCGGCAGGATGATCAGCAGCGAGACCGTCTCCCGGCCGAAGAACCGGCTCCGATACATCGCGGCGGCGGCGAGTGTACCAAACGCCATGGCGGCAACGGTGGATACCGACGCCACCTTCACCGAGAGGAACAAGGCATCCCAGATGTCCTGGCGCCCCCAGGCGACCTCGAACCATTTCAGGGTCAGGCCCGGCGGCGGGAACTGGTACGACTTCTCTTCCGTCGTGAAGGCGTAGAGCAGGATCAGGGCGAGCGGCACGTGCAGGAACAGCAAGCCGCCGACGGTGGCGGAAATCAGGCCCAGCGACGCCCTCTTGCCGGTTGCCCTAGAGCGCATCGAAGGCCCCCAGTCTCTTGGCGACCGTCAGGTAGATCCCCATGATCACGATCGGCACCACCGTGAACGCTGCGGCCAGCGGGATGTTCCCGGCGGTGCCCTGATGGGTGAAGACGGCCTGTCCGATGAACAGCCGCGACGAGCCGACGATCTGCGGAATGATGTAATCGCCCAGTGTCAGCGAAAAGGTGAAGATCGATCCCGCCACCACGCCGGGGAAGGCCAGCGGGAGGATCACCTTCCGGAAGGTCAGGCGCGGCCGCGCGCCGAGGTCGGCCGAGGCATCGACCAGGCTGGGGGGCACGCGCTCGAGCGCCGCCTGGATCGGCAGGATCATGAAGGGCAGCCAGATATAGAGGAAGACGAGGAATGTGCCCATATAACTGATCGATAGCGATGGCCCGCCGATCACGGGGATCGCCAGGATCGCGTCCAGAAGCCATGTCAGATACAGCTGCTCGAAGACCCAGTTGAGAATCCCTTCCCGGGCCAGGATCAGTTTCCACGAATAGACGCGGACCAGATAGCTCGACCAGAGCGGCAACATGACCCCGATGTAACACAGCGCCTTGAGTTTTCCCGACGCGTGCCAGGCCATGAAGTAGGCGATCGGAAACGCAACGATGGCGGCCGCGACGGTCACCGACGACGCCATGCCAACAGTCCGCAGGATGATGTCGAGATTTGCCGGATGCAGAAGCTCGGAATAGGTCTTGAGCGTGAATTCCTTGCGCACCAGGCCGCTGAACTCGTCGATCGAGAAGAAGCTCTGCAGCAGCAGCGCGAACAGCGAGCCCAGGTAGATGACCCCGAGCCAGACCAGGGGCGGTCCCAGAAGCACGGCAAGCAGGAGGCGCGGGCGGCTGTGCAGCTGCGTCGATATCCACCGCAGCCAGCCGCCGGTCTTCCTTGCGTCGAGGGCCGCGGAGCTCATTCGGCGGCTCCGTCGTTGCTGAGCCTGTGCATGTCCTCCTTGCGCCAGAAGACGGTGACCGCCTGTCCGACATCGGCTTGGACCGCTTCCCCGGCTGCGGTGTTGCCGACAACGACGACCATGGACGTGCGGTCCTCGAGCCGCACCTGGTAGCGGGAGCTGGCGCCGTGATACTGGTGGTCTTCAATAGTGCCGGAGACGTTGATCGCCCCTGCGGGCGGCGTCTCGCCCGGCAGGATCAAGCCCATCCGCTCGGGCCGGATACTGCCCGGGCCGTCAAGCCCCGCGAGCCGGCGGGCCGACTCGGCGTCCAGGACGTTGGAGGTGCCGACGAACTGCGCGACAAACGGTGTGGACGGCCGCGCATAGATATCCTCGGGCGTTCCGATCTGTTCGATGCGCCCCTCGTTGAACACGGCCAGCCGGTCGCTCATCGACAGCGCCTCTGCCTGATCGTGGGTCACGAAGACGAAGGTGATCCCCACCTGGCGCTGCAGGGCCTTGAGTTCGACTTGCATTTCTTCGCGCAGCTTCAGGTCCAGCGCCCCCAGCGGTTCATCCAGCAGCAGAACCTTCGGCCGGTTGATCAAGGCGCGTGCGAGTGCGACTCGTTGGCGCTGGCCGCCGGACAGTGCCGCCGGCTTCCGGCTGCCGTACCCGCCCAGCTTGACCAGGGCGAGCATGTCCTCTGCACGCCGGTGGCGTTCCGCCTTGTCGACGCCGCGCACCATCAGCGAGTAGGAGACATTGTCGATCACGTTCATGTGGGGAAACAGCGCGTAATCCTGGAACACGGTGTTCACGTCGCGATCGTATGGCGGCACGCCCTCGGCAGTGCTGCCGTGAATTTCGATGTGGCCGGAGGTCGGCTGGTCGAATCCGGCGATCAGGCGCAGGCTGGTCGTCTTGCCGGACCCGGACGGGCCCAGCATGGCGAAGAACTCGCCGTCCTGCACCTCGAAGGACACGTCGTCGACGGCGCGCACGTCACCGAAATGCCGGCTGACCCGTTCGAAGCGGACGGCCACTGTCATCGCGGTTGCTTTCGTCTTGCCGGGGTGGGAGACCTGAAGCGCCGACCCGGCGACGCAACGCTGCCGCCGGGTCCTGCCACAAGGGTCTAGCGGCCGCCGAGGACCGCGATGTAGTCCGTCACCCAACGATAGTAAGGAACGCAGGCGTCCTGCGTCTTGCATTTCGAGACCGGCGTCCGCCAGAAACGGATCCTCTCGAAATCGCCAAGCCCGTTGGTCGCGCACCCGTCATCGCCAAGAAGGGAGTTGCCCTTGCAGGCTGCAAGATTGACCGGGACCGAGCCGAACCAGGCGGCCAGATCGCCCTGGAGCTTCGGGTTGACGGAGTGCTCCAGCCACTTGTAGGCGCAGTTCGGATGCGGCGCGTCCACGTGCATCATCGTGGTGTCGGCCCAGCCGGTGGCGCCCTCCTTCGGCACGACGCTGGCAATCGGCTTCTTCTGGCTGCGCAGGATATTGACCTGGAACGGCCAGGACGAGGACGCGGCGACTCCTTCGTTGGTGAAATCGTCGATCTGCACGAAGGCGTCGTGCCAATACCGGCTGACCAGCTTGCGCTGGCCGCGCAGCAGGTCGAGCGCCGCCTTGTACTGGTCCTCGTTCAGCTCGTACGGGTCCTTGATGCCGAGCTCCGGCTTGGTGCTCATCAGATAAAGCGCCGCATCGGCGATATAGATCGGCCCGTCGAACGCCTGAACGCGGCCCTTGTTGGGCTTGCCGTCCGGCAGCTTGGTTTCCTCGAAAACCACTTTCCAGCTTGTCGGCGGGGTCTTGAAGACCTCGGTGTTGTACATCAGCACGTTGGAGCCCCACTGATAGGGCACGCCGTAATGCACGCCGTCGACGGTGTGCCAAGGCGCGCTCTTCAGGCGATCGTCCACCTTGCTCCAGCTGGGCACCAGGCCGACGTTGACGGGCTGGACGCGCTTGCCGACGATGAGACGCAGGCTGGCGTCGCCCGACGCCGTAACCAGGTCGAAGCCGCCCTCGTTCATCAGGGCCACCATTTCGTCCGACGTCCCGGCCGTCTTGATCCGGACCTTGCATCCGGTGTCCTTTTCAAAACCCGTCACCCAGTCGTAGTTCGGGTCCGTCTGGCCGCGCTCGATGTAACCTGGCCAGGCGACGATATCCACCACGCCTTCACCGGGACCGATCTTCTTGACCATATCGGCGCTGGCGGCGCCCGCGGTCATCGACAAGATTGCGGCCGACATCGCGGCCACTCGTAATAGTCCGACCTTCATAGTATGCCTCCTCTCCGGCAGGATTCAGTGTGGCGGAACGATGTGCCGCCGGTATCTTTTTGGACAATTGTTTTGCACGCCGTGCGGCCAATTCTATGGCTCGCCGACAATTTTCGCCAACACGAATATTAAGACCGGCAGTTCACCTTTTGCAGCAACTGGACGGCGATCAGCGGACGTAATATCCCTGCCCGGTCGATCGGTGCGCCACCAAATTCACATGGTCCTGCGCCGCTGGCGGCGCATTCGCTTCACTCGCCGCGCTTCAGGCCGGTGACCATGGACCGCACCAGATTCTCCTTGTGCGCGACGCTGGCGAGAACGACGCCGCCGATATGGAAGAGCGCCGCCAGGAATACCAGGTTGGCGAGCGCCTCGTGGGCCTCCTTCCAGAACTCGTCGCCGTCCCGGCCCCTCCGTTCATTGCCATCGTTTCGGCGCCGACCTTCATCCTGCTTGCCCTTGTCGTTCTCGTCGGCCAGCGCCGTGGCGACGACTGCGGGCGGCACGACGGCCAGTGGCCCCTTGCCTTTTTCGTCGGCATACAATTCCAGGCCGGACCAGACGGTGGCCAGAATTCCGGCCATCAGCAACAGCACCATTGCGCCGCCCGCCGGGCTGTGGCCGATATGGCGCCGGGCGCGGAAGGCGACGAGACCGGCGAGATACTGCCACACGGCCAGGGGACCGCAGATGAAATCGGCGAAACGTGCATGTTTCGGGCCGACGAATCCCCAGACGATGCGCAACAACACCAACCCACCCGCCGCATAGCCCGCCCAGACATGCAGCGCCATCGTCTCGTCCTCGGTGACGTAGGCGGTAAAGAAGGCGAGGACGAGCGACCAGTGGAAGACCCGCACCAGGGGATCCCAGACATAGACACTGCTTGCTTCCGACCGTTGCGGGGTGTTCGCGTTATCTGAAGGCATATCCGTCTGCATGGCTCCCGTAGTCGGGTGAACCTGTTAACATGCACCAGGGATCCTGGCGTTGATCCGGATCAAGGCACTTTGGCGTGTTTTCTGGCAGCATATTGTCGCGTACGGCTTCCACGATTGGAGGATGCCATGGTCGCAATTCCGCTACAGGTCACGTTCAAGGGCATGGGGCCTTCCGAAGCCATAGAGGCCAACGTGCGGGGAAAGGCCGAAAAACTGGAGCAGTTCTCGGACCGTCTGATGAGTTGCCGGGTGGTCATCGAGGCACCGCACCGCCATCACCGCAAGGGGAGGCTCTATCACGTCAGCATCGATCTCGGCATTGCGGGTGGCGAACTGGTGGTGGCGCACGAAGGTCCGCTCGACCACGCGCACGAGGATGTATACGTGGCGATTCGCGATTCCTTCAACGCAGCGGTTCGCCAGCTGGAGGACTTTGTCCGCAAGCGCCGCGGCAAGGTTAAAGCGCACGAGATGCCCGTGCACGGCAGGATCGCCGGCCTGTCCCATGATTACGGCTTCATCGCCACCAGCGATGGCCGCGAGATCTACTTCCACAGGAACAGCGTGGTCGACGGCGATTTCGAGGCGCTCGAGGCGGGCGACGAGGTCCGCCTTGTCATCCACCCCGGCGAGGGCGAAAAAGGCCCGCAGGCGAGCTCCGTGATGCCGGTCGGCAAGCACCATCTGGTCGACAGCTAGGCCGCCACAATTCTGCGCCGGCGGACACGCCGCTACGCGTCGTATTTCAGCAGCACCTCGAAGGGCACGTCGATCTTCTTGCGGCCGCCCAGGAAGGTCAGCTCGATGACGCAGGCGGCGCCGCGCACGTCGCCGCCGACCTCACGGATCAGGTCGATGCCCGCCGACATGGTGCCGCCGGTCGCCATCAGATCGTCGAGGATCACCACGCGCTGGCCGGGCTCGATCGCGTCGGCCTGGATTTCCACCGTGTCGGTTCCGTATTCCAGGTCGTAGGTGTGGCCGATGACCGGGCCCGGCAGCTTGCCCTGCTTGCGCAGCATGGCGAAGCCGCAGCCGATGTGCAGTGCCAGCGGCGCCGCGACGAGGAACCCGCGGCTGTCGACGCCGACCAGGATATCGGGCTCCCAGTCCGCGACCAGCGCCGCCAGCTTGGCGGTGCAGTAATGCCAGGCCCGCGGATGCGCCAGCATCGGCGAGATGTCGTAGAAATTGATCCCCGGCTTCGGGAAATCCGGGATGTTCCTTATGTGCTGCTTCAGGTCCATGCGTGGGCTCCGTCACCCGTGAACGAATTCGGCCGGGCGGCACTTTAGCGGGGCATACAGGCGGGGGCAATGCGGTGGGGCGGTGCGGCGCGGCAGATCCCGCGGACGGCGATGCGCCCGCGGGATTCGATGTGGCGGACGGCCGCCGGCATTCGTTCAGCCCCGGCAGCCGTAACAAGACTGTCGTTTACGAGGCTTCCCGGGCCGGGCCGAGCAGCGGGCACAGGAAGTAGGCGTCGCCCGTGTCCATCAGATTGTCCCCGTTGGCATCCAGCCACCAGCGGCCGCCGACATAGCCGTGGTCGCCGGGGCCGAACTCGGTCTGCAGGCCGGTCGGACCAGCCTCCAGCTTCTGGAACGGCCCCTGGAACGGCAGCGGCCCCAGCACGATGGAATCGTAAGCCATGTCCTGGCCAGTCACATAGATGACCGGCCCAGTGCCGCGCTGCGCGCCGGCCGGCGGCGTGTCGAACGCCGGGTCCGCACCGGCTCCGGTCGAAACGGCGAGCCCTGCCGTCAGCGCCAATATTGGCAGGATGGTATTCAGCAATCTCGGTTTTCTCATGATAGCCTTCCTTTCCAGCTTTGCATGGACGGACCCGGCGGGCCCGCGCTGAATAGCAATGCCGGGGAATCTTCACGAAACGCTCCGCGTTCCGTCACGATTTCGTTCAAACCGGGCCGATGCGCGCACAATCGCGTGATCGCACCCGGGCGGCGGTACCGAAACCCGCAGAAATCGCCGGTGCATGGGGTTGTTCCACCGGCTTCGCGGTCGCGCCGCCGCCCGGCGGCAGTGAATCGTCCGCCCGCTTTGCCGGCGCCGGCGACTCGGCTATGCTCCGTGCGCTAACGGGAACGGGGCGCGCATGCAGGACGGGCCGGGCTGGATCAGGCAGGCGGAGGCGGACGGGCAGTTTGTCGTTTCGGCGGGCGGCGTGTGGACCGTCGCCGGCGCCGCTGCGCTCGAGCGCGCCGTGGCCGCGTTGGCACCCGGGCCGGCGGTGCAGGTCCGCTTCGATCTTTCCGCGCTGCAACACGTCGACACGGCCGGCGTCTTCCTGCTGCGCGCGGCGGCGCGGCGTTACGAGGAAGCCGGCGCGGACGTCACCTTCGAGGGGGTCGGCGCCCGGATGCGCCCGCTGTTCGAGCTGGTCGCCGGCAATGAAGGCCGGGCGCCGCCGGCGGCGCCGCGGCGCTATCCCCTTGCCGCTGCAATCGAGCGGCTGGGATGCACCACCGTCGACGGCGTGCGGGAACTGGCCGCGCTGGTCGCGTTCATTGGCGAGGTCGCGCTGACGGCGGCGCGCAATTCCTGGCGGCCGCGCCGGCTCCGCATCGTTTCGCTGACCAACCAGATCGAGCGCGCCGGCCTGAACGCGATCCCGATCATCCTTCTGATGACGTTCCTGATCGGCGTCGTGATCGCCTATCAGGGCGCGGTGCAGCTGCGCCGCCTCGGCTTCGAGATTCTGACCATCGACATGCTGGCCATCACCATCCTGCGCGAACTGGGCGTTCTGCTGACGGCGATCATGATCGCCGGCCGGTCGGGCTCCGCCTTCACTGCCGAAATCGGCACCATGAAGGTCAATGAGGAAATCGCGGCGATGCAGGCGCTCGGCCTCGACCCGGTCGAGGTCCTGGTGCTGCCGCGGATCATCGCCCTGGTTATCGCCCTGCCGATCCTGACGGTGTTCGCCGATGTCGTCGGGCTGCTCGGCGGCGCCGCCATGGCGGTCGTCAGCATGAATATCAACACCACCCAGTTCATGGTGCGGCTCGGCGAGGCGGCGACGCTCACCCAGTTCATGGTCGGGCTGGTCAAGGCGCCGGTCTTTGCCTTCATCATCGGCGTCGTCGGCTGTTACCAGGGGCTGAGGGTTTCGGGCGGCGCCGAAAGCGTAGGCCAGATGACGACGCGAGCGGTGGTGCTGTCGATCTTCCTCGTGATAATCGCCGACGCGGCATTCTCGATCATGTTCGCCGCGATGGGGATCTAAGGATGGCCGGCGAGGCGGTAATCCGGATTCGCGGCCTGAAAAACCAGTTTGGCCGGCAGGTGGTACATGACGGGCTGGATCTGGACGTGCTGCGCGGCGAAGTGCTGGGCGTGGTCGGAGGGTCGGGGACCGGCAAGTCGGTGCTGATGCGCACCATCCTCGGCCTCAACCGTCCGCACGGCGGCACGGTCGAGTTGCTGGGGGTGGATGTGCTGCGCGGCGATGCCGAGGCGCGCGCCGCGGCGCAGACCCGCTGCGGGGTGCTGTTCCAGGACGGCGCCCTGTTCTCGTCGCTCACCGTCACCGAGAACGTGCAGGCGCCGATGCGCGAACATCTGCGCCTGCCAAGACCGCTGATGGACGAACTGGCGGCGCTGAAGATCGCCATGGTCGGCCTGCCGCCGGATGCGGGCCCGAAGCGTCCGGGCGAGCTGTCCGGCGGCATGCGCAAGCGCGCGGGACTTGCGCGGGCGCTGTCGCTCGACCCGGAAGTCGTCTTCCTCGACGAGCCGACGGCCGGCCTCGATCCGATCGGCGCTGCGGACTTCGATCAGCTGATCCGCGATCTGCAGCGCAGCCTGGGCGTGACAGTCGTCATGGTGACCCATGATCTCGATAGCCTCGCGGCGATCTGCGACCGCATCGCCGTGCTGGTGGACAAAAGGATACGCGTCGGCACAATGGCCGATCACATGCGCGACATGCATCCGTGGATCCAGGCCTATTTCCACGGGCCACGGGCGCGCGCCGCCTTTTCAGCCGCGGGCATGTCGCCCGGGGAGGGGTCATAGTGGAGACACGTGCGAGCTACCTGTTGGTCGGGATCTTCGTCATCGTCGGCATTACCGCGATGCTGGCGGCGGCGGTCTGGGTCACCGGCTCCCGCACGGACCGCGCCACGGTGCTCTACGACATCTACTTCGAGGGCAGCGTGGCCGGTCTCCAGCCCGGGAACGCGGTGCAGTACCGGGGCATTCCTGTTGGCGGCGTCGTCGACATGCGGATCGATCCGGACAATGTCGAGCGCGTCCTGGTCACCATCGAAGTCGCCGGCGGCACGCCGATCCGCGAGGATACCGAAGCGACGCTGGCACTGCAGGGGATCACCGGCGTATCGTTCATCCAGCTGACCGGCGGCACACAGCAGTCACCGGATCTCAGGCCACCGCCCGGCCGGGACCGCGCCGTCATCCGCTCCCGCCCGTCGCAGCTGGCGGCGATGATCGACGCGGCGCCGGAGTTGCTCAACCGCGCGATCGACGTCATCGGCCAGGTGGAGAAGTTGCTGGGCGAGGAAAACCTGACCCACATCGCGAACACGCTCGGCAACATCGAAACGATGACCGGCAGCCTGGCGGACAGCGGCGACGATATCGAAGCGATGCTGGCGGAAGGGGCGCGGACGATGACGGATTTGCGCGAGGTCACCGGCCGCGCCAACGCCATGATGGCGGCGATCGAGGGTGACGTCGGCGGTGTCGCCAAGGACACGCGTATCGTCCTGGCGGAGGCGCGTAAGGTGGTCACGCGGCTGGCCGTTGCCTCCGACGAATTCGCGAAGTTCATGACCGAAAGTCGGGAGCCGCTGAGCAATTTCAGCGCGACCGGCCTTTACGAATTCGCGCAGTTGATGGCGGAGGCGCGCGTACTGGTCGGAGCTCTTAGCCGGCTTACCGAACAGATAGAGCGCGATCCCGCGCGCTTCCTGTTCGGCGACCAGCAACAGGGGGTGGAAGTAAAATGATTCGATCGACCGGACATCGCGTGGCCGGTATCCGGGCAGGCGTCACGGCCGCCACGCTGATTTGGGCGGTGCTGCTGGTCGGGTGCACCGTGCCGCTGCCTGGATCGGGCGAACGGGCGCAGCTCTATGTGCTGACTCCGAAGAGCACCTATCCGGACGACCTGGTTCATGTGGACTGGCAGCTGCTGGTCGAGAAGACCACTTCGCCGGCGGCGCTCGACACGCCCCGGATCGCGGTATCCTACAGCCCGATCGAGATCGACTATTTCGCCCGCGCTAACTGGACCGACAGGGCGCCGGAAATGGTGCAGCGGCTGATCGTGGAGTCGTTCGAGAATTCCGGGCGCATCGTCGCCGTGGGCAGCGACGCCATCGGGCTGCGCTCCAACATCCTGCTCAAGACCGAGCTGCGCGAGTTTCAGGCCGAGTACGAAGGCAAGGGATCCGGCGTCGACGGAGCCGGCAACGCCCCGACGGTCCGGGTGCGAATGAGCGCCAAGCTGGTCCGGATGCCGCAGCGCGTCATCGTCGCCTCAACGAATTTCGAGCATATCGCTAAGACGGAGAAGAACAGCATGGAGGCCATCGTTACCGCCTTCGACGATGCGCTGGGCAAAACGATCAAAGATATCGTCATATGGACCCTCACCGAGGGCGAGAAGGTCGCCGGCAAGCAGGGGTGGTGAGCCCGGCATCGGGGCGGACGAGGCCACTGAGGAATATCCGCCGCCACCGCGCAACATGGTCTGGACCTTACGCAGAGGCGACGGCATTATGGGCCGCCGTCCAGGGGGTACCGGGCGGCTCTCCAATCAGGGGTTTCCGCAGTCATGACCCACGTCTTCCACCGCCATACGAGCGCGACCTATCCCGTCGCCGCGAAGGGCGACGGCGTGTTCATCGAGGACCGCGAGGGTAAGCGCTATCTCGACGCGTCGGGCGGGGCGGCGGTATCGTGCCTCGGGCACAGCAACGCCCGGGTGGTAGCCGCGATCAAGGCGCAGCTGGATGCCATACCCTTCGCCCATACCGGCTTCTTTACCAGCGAGGCGGCGGAGGCCCTGGCCGACCGGATGGTGGCGGACGCGCCGGCCGGCATCGGCCATGTCTATTTCGTCTCCGGCGGCTCGGAGGCAGTGGAGGCGGCGCTCAAGCTTGCGCGGCAGTATTTCGTCGAGATCGGCGAGCCGCAGCGGCGGCACGTGGTCGCGCGGCTGCAGAGCTATCACGGCAACACCCTGGGGGCGCTGGCGGCCGGCGGCAACATGTGGCGCCGCCAGCAGTACGAACCCCTGTTGATCGAAACGCACCACATATCGCCCTGCTTTGCCTACCGCTGGGCCGCGGATGGCGAGAGCGAGGCGGCATTCGGCCGCCGTGTCGCCGACGAACTGGAAGCGAAGATCCTCGAGCTCGGCACCGACAGCGTCATCGCCTTCGTCGCCGAGCCGGTAGTCGGCGCGACGCTCGGCGCGGTCTCTGCGACCGAAGGCTATTTCAAGCGCATCCGCGAGATCTGCGACCGTTACGGCGTGCTGCTGATCCTCGACGAGGTGATGTGCGGCATGGGCCGCACCGGAACCCTGCATGCCTGTGAGCAGGACGGCGTGGCGCCCGACATCATGACCGTGGCCAAGGGGCTCGGCGCCGGCTACCAGCCGATCGGCGCGACCATGGTAGCCGGAAGGATCTACGATGCAATCCGCGACGGATCCGGCTTCTTCCAGCATGGCCATACCTATATGGGCCACCCGACGGCCTGTGCCGCCGCCCTGGAAGTGCAGAAGGTCATCGCCGAGGACGGCCTGCTGGCCAACGTGCAGGCGATGGGCGAGCTGCTGGACCGGGCGCTTACCGAACGGCTCGGCAACCACCGCCATGTCGGCGATATCCGCGGCCGCGGCCTGTTCCGCGGGGTCGAGCTGGTCGCGGACCGCGCGACCAGGGAACCGTTCGATCCGGCCCGGCGGCTGCATGCCGGCATCAAGGCAGAGGCGATGCAGCGCGGCCTGATCTGCTATCCCATGGGCGGCACGGTCGACGGCAGGAAGGGCGATCACGTTTTGCTGGCGCCGCCGTTCATCGTCGAGGCCAAGCATGTCGAGACGATCGTGGACAGCCTGGCCGGCGCGATCGATGCGGCGATCGAGGCAGCGGCAGCATGACCGTGCAGAATTTCGACATCGACGCACCGCTGATTCTGGCGGTGGCGCCGAACGGGGCGCGCAAGACCAGGGCCGACCATCCGGCCATGCCCGTCACGGCCGACGAATGCGCCCGCGCTGCCGCGGCCTGCCGGGACGCCGGGGCGGCGATGATTCATCTGCATGTGCGCGACGCCGACGGGAAGCACAGCCTGGACGCGGACACCTACGTCGACGCCATCGCCGCGGTGCGGCGCGAGACCGGCGATGGGATGATCATTCAGATGACGACCGAAGCGGTGGGTATCTACCGGCCCGAGGAGCAGATGGCGGCGGTGCGCGCGGTCCGGCCGGAGGCGGTGTCGATGGCGATACGCGAGCTGTGTCCGGACGAGCCGGCGGTTGGCGCCTTCGCCGGTTTTCTCTCCTGGCTCAAGAGCGAGAGCATCAGCCCCCAGTTCATCCTCTATTCGCCGGACGATTGCGAACGGTTTGCCGACCTGCGTCGACTTGGCGTGGTGCCGTACGATCGGCCCTTCGTCCTCAACGTGCTGGGCCGTTACACGCCGGACCAGAAGTCCGTTCCGGCCAATCTGCTGCCGTTTCTGCAGTCCGGCAACGGCCTGGCAATCGACTGGGCGATCTGCGCCTTCGGCCCGCGGGAATGCGCCTGTGCCCTGACGGCGGCGGCACTGGGCGGTCACGCGCGGGTCGGCTTCGAGAACAATATTCATCTGGCGGACGGATCGGTCGCTCCCGATAATGCGGCGCTCGTCGGCCAGATTGCCGACGGCACAAGGCTGTTGGGCCGCGGACTTGCTGACGCTGACAGGGCCCGCGCCCATTTGGGGAGACCATGAACGTATTGCGACCGACACTTGTTCCGGCCTTGTTTGCTGCGGTGTTGATGGCGGCGCCGCAAGCGGCGAAACCGGACAGCCACGACACCGCCGGGGCCGAGGAAAGCGGCACGGCCGCAACCGAGGCAGCGCCTGAACGCGACATCGTGATCGGCGGCGGCAGTGTGGCGGGGGTCTATTTTCCTGCTGCGGGTGCGATCTGCCGCGTGGTCACTCAGCAGACTCCGGGCCGGCGCTGCCTGGTTGAAAGCAATTCGAACTCGTCGGCAAACCTTGAGCGGCTGACCGGCGGATTGCTGGATTTCGCTGTGGTCCAGTCGGACTGGTTGATGCACGCGTCGCGGGGCACCAGCCTGTTCCGACCCGACGGACCCGACGAAACGCTGCGGGCTGTGCTGTCGCTACATGCCGAGGCGCTCACCCTTGTCGCCCGGGCCGGTGCGGGAATCGACAAGCCGCAGGACCTTGCGGGCAAGCGCCTCAATCTGGGGCCGGCCTATACTTACCAGCGTGTTCTGACAGACGCGCTGCTTCGGGCGATCGATCTGGACGAGGATGACCTTGCACAGGTCATGGAGGTTTCCACGGCGGAGCAGTTCACCGCATTGTGCACCGGGGAACTGGATGCCGCGGCGGTTGTTGCCGCCCACCCGTCGCCTGTCCTGGCCGACGCGATGCAGCGTTGCGATCTTCGCCTGGTCCCGATAACCGGGAAGGCTGTTGAAACCCTTATCGAGAACCGTCGGGAGCTCGCGCCGGCCATCGTGACAGGCGGCCTTTACGTGGGGACGCCAGATGACATCCCGACCTTCGGTCTGCGGGCCGTTCTCGCGACAACCACCCAGGTCGAAGAGGAAATCGTTGAGGCGGTCGTGAAAGCGGTGCTGGATGCGCTGCCGACATTGACGGTTCAGCACCCTGCGCTGGCCCGCCTTGACCGCGGCACCATGGCGACCGCCGGGATCGCGCTGCCCCTCCACGCGGGCGCGCAACGCGCCTTCAAGGCAGCCGGCGTGCTCCCCTGAAAGCCTTGGAAAGTACCAGATTCCCGGTTGACGCCTGGCGCCAAGGGCGGGCATAGTCGCGCATATCCTTACGGATACAGAGCGGACGGCAGCGGTGGCGGCCCGGTGGGGCCTCTCGCCACGCTTCCCGCCGACGAACAACGGCGCCGGCCCACGGCGCAGGTTAGAACAGATATGGGAGCATCTCATGAAGGTTAAATTGTTAACCGCAGCGACCTTGGCCGCTGCCGTGACACTCGGTGTCTGGTCCCTCGGCTCCGCACCCGTTCAGGCCCAGCAGAAATTCATCACCATCGGCACCGGCGGTGTGACCGGAGTGTACTACCCGACCGGCGGCGCCATTTGCCGCCTGGTCAACAAGGGCCGCAAGGAGCACGGCATCCGGTGCTCGGTGGAGAGTACCGGCGGGTCGGTTTACAACATCAACACCATCCGCGCCGGCGAACTGGACATGGGCGTCGCGCAATCGGATTGGCAGTATCACGCCTATAACGGCACCAGCACATTCGAGGACCAGGGCCCCTTCAAGGAACTGCGCGCGGTCTTCTCGGTGCATCCGGAGCCGGTGACCATTCTGGCGCGCCGCGATTCCGGTGTTACCCACATCGACCAGTTGAAGGGCAAGCGCCTCAATATCGGCAATCCGGGTTCGGGCACCCGCGCGACCTGGGAGGTCATCGAGGAAGCGCTCGGCTGGAAGCGCAGCGACCTGAAACTGGCCGCCGAACTGAAATCGGCGGAAACCGGCCAGGCACTCTGCGACAACAAGATCGACTCGTATTTCTGGCTGGTCGGGCATCCGTCCGGCCTGACCAAGGAATCCGTCTCGTCCTGCGATGCCGTGCTGGTCGACGTCACCGGTCCGGCGATCGACAAGCTCGTCAAGGACAACCCGTTCTACCGCTATGCGACGATTCCCGGCGGGATGTACAGCGGCAACCCGGAAGACGTGAAGACCTTCGGTGTCGGCGCCACCTTCGTCTCGTCGACGGGGGTCCCGGCGGATGTCGTATACCAGGTCGTCAAGGCGGTCTTCGAGAACTTCGACGATTTCAAGACGTTGCACCCGTCGTTTGCGAACCTGAAAAAGGAAGAGATGATCAGGGACGGGCTTTCCGCCCCGCTGCACGACGGGGCCGTAAGATATTACAAGGAAGCCGGATTGATGTGATGCGGCGGTCGGGGGAACGGCGTGGCCCGTTCCCCCGGTACGTTCAACGCCATCGACATCAAACGTCCAATGCCTGAATCCCGGCCCGCAACACAATCCCCAGCAAGGTGGAAGCGCATGCTGTGCGCGGCGCTGCTGCTGCATGGTGTGTTTGCGGTGACGACAGCGACCGCGAATGCGACCGAAATCGTCATCGGAACGGGAAGCGTTCTGGGCGTCTATTTTCAGGTCGGCCGTGGCGTCTGCCATCTTGTGGAGCGGTATACGGAGGGGCTGGAATGCTCCGCAGTGCCGACACCGGGCTCCAGGTTCAATATGGACAGCGTCCAGCTCAATGCGTTTGAAGTCGGGATCGTCCAGTCGGACGTGCACTACAAGGCTTACAACAAGTCGGGCGATTTCCTTGAATTCGCGGATGTGTCTTACGACAATATCCGGTCGGTCTTCTCGGTGCACGGAGAGCCGTTCACCCTCTTGGCGCGGCGCGATTCGGGCATCCGCTCGCTTGCGGATCTGGCCGGGCGCAGGGTCAATCTCGGCAATCCCGGCTCCGGCCAGCGCGCCACCATGCAGGTCGTCATGGACGCGATGGGCTGGACGCCGAAGAGCTTTGCATTTGCCGGCAGCCTGCCCGCGGCGCAGCAGTCGCTCGCGCTGTGCCACGGGCGGATCGAGGCGATGGTTTATGTCGTGGGGCATCCCAACAAATCGATTCAGAAGGCGACCGATCTGTGCGATGCGCTTCTGGTGAACGTCGAGGGTCCGGAAATCGACCATCTGGTGGCCGAAAATCCTTACTACTCGTACATGACAATTCCCGGCGGCATATACCGGGGAAACGGAAGACCGGTTAATACCTTCGGGGTGCGGGCGACGCTGGTGGTATCCGAAGACCTGGATGCCGACACGGTCTACGCGATCACGCGTGCGGTGTTCGACCATCTCGACCAGTTCAAGAAGATGTACCCGGCCTTCGATGCGCTGGATCCGAAACGCATGATCGTGGAGGGACTCGCGGCGCCGCTCCATGAAGGCGCGATCCGGTATTTCTCGGAAAAGGGACTGATGTGATGACGCGGCGGCCAGGCGGGGGACGAACCAACGACGGGGAGTATGGCGGTGGCCGAAGATAAACTGACGACCGGAAAGTCGGCGCAAGATTTCGTGGCCGAGGCGGACACCGGCGCCCGCGCGCCGGCGGACCCGTTCTCGCGCAAGCTGCTGTTCGATGTCGCGGTTGCTTGGTCGGTGTTCCAGATCTGGATTGCCTCGCCGCTGCCCTACATGCTGGCCGATTACATCCCGCTGATGAACGATACGCATACTAGGTCGATCCATCTCGCGTTTGCGATCTTCCTGGCTTACCTTTCGTTCCCGGCCCTGAAGCGTTCGCCGCGCCACCGAATACCGATTCAGGACTGGGTGATCGCCGTCGTCGGCGCGGCGGCGGCGAGTTACACCGCAGTCATGGCGACGCCGCTTTCGACCCGGCCCGGTCTGCCGGAATGGTACGATCTGGCCGCTGCCGGTATCGGCCTCGTCTGTCTGCTGGAAGCGACGCGGCGGTCGCTGGGACCGCCGCTTATGGTGGTCGCGCTGCTCTTCCTGTCCTACGTGTTCTTCGGCCACCTGGCGCCGGAAGTGATCGCCTGGCAAGGGGCTTCCTTCAAAAAGGCGATGTCGCATCTGTGGCTCGGCCAGGAGGGCATATTCGGCATCGGCCTCGGGGTGTCGACAACGTTCGTGTTCCTGTTTGTGCTGTTCGGTGCGCTGCTCGACAAGGCCGGCGCGGGCAACTACTTCACGATGGTTGCCTTCTCGCTGCTCGGCCACCTGCGCGGCGGGCCGGCCAAGGCGGCCGTCGTCTCGTCCGCCATGAACGGGATGATCTCCGGCTCGTCGATCGCCAATGTCGTGGTCACCGGCACCTTCACCATTCCGCTGATGAAGCGGGTCGGCTTCTCGGCGGAAAAGGCCGGGGCCGTCGAGGTCGCCTCTTCGACCAATGGGCAGCTGATGCCGCCGATCATGGGCGCAGCGGCCTTTCTGATGATCGAATACGTCGGCATCTCCTACGTCGAAGTGATCAGGCACGCATTCCTGCCGGCCGTGATCTCCTACATCGCGCTGGTCTATATCGTACACCTCGAAGCTCTTAAGGCCGGGATGGAGGGGCTGCCGAGACGCACCGTTACGCCACTGACGCGCTGGCTGATCGGTTTTGCCCTGACGGCCGGCGGCATCGTTATCCTTTCAGGCGTCATCTACTATGGCTTCGGCTGGGTGAAGGAAGTGGCGGGAGACGCCTCAATCTGGATCGCCACAGCGGTAATCCTGGCGGCCTACCTGGTCCTTGCCCGAATTGCCGCCAAGGTTCCCGACCTGGCCTCGGAGAGCGAGATCGCGAATATGCAGTATCTGCCGGAGGTCACGCCCACCGTCAAATCCGGACTGCACTATCTGCTGCCGGTCGTAGTACTGATCTGGTGTCTCGTCGTCGAGCGGTTCTCGCCGGGCCTGGCCGCGTTCTGGGCCTCGCTGCTGATGATCTTCGTCGTCGTCACGCAGGATGCCCTGAAGGCGTTCTTCCGGGGCCACGATCCCGACTACATCGCCGCCATGCGCGTCGGCTGGTCGCACACGATTGACGGCCTGGCGGCCGGCGCCCGCAATATGATCGGCATCGGCATCGCCACCGCGGTCGCCGGCATCGTCGTCGGTACGGTGACGCTGACTGGCATCGGCCTGGTGATGACCGAATTCGTCGAGTTCATCTCCGGCGGCAATCTGATCCTGATGCTGCTGTTTACCGCGTTCATCAGCCTGCTGCTCGGCATGGGCCTGCCGACCACGGCCAACTATATTGTGGTCTCGACTTTAATGGCGCCGGTGATCGTCACGCTGGGCGCCGAGTCCGGCCTGATCGTGCCGCTGATCGCGGTGCATATGTTCGTGTTCTACTTCGGCATACTGGCGGACGATACGCCGCCTGTGGGACTCGCCGCCTTCGCCGCCGCGGCGATTTCGCAGGGCGACCCGATCCGCACCGGTCTGCAGGGCTTCGCCTATGATATCCGCACTGCGATTCTGCCGTTCCTGTTCATTTTCAACACCGAACTCCTGATGATCGGCATCGAGAGCGTGCCGCATCTGTTGCTGGTGATCGTCTCGGCGGTGGCGGCGATGCTGCTGTTCGCGGCAGGCACGCAAGGGTATTTCATGGTGCGCAGCCGGCTCTGGGAGTCGCTGACGCTGATCGTCATCGCGCTGACGCTGTTCCGGCCCGGATTCTGGATGGACATGTTCGTGGCGCCGCTCGAAACCCGGCCGGCGCAAGAGATTGTCGAGATCGCCGAGGTGCAGCCGCCGAATACCGTTCTGCGCGTCCGTATGTCCGGCGAGACGATCGATGGCGAATTCGTGACCAAGTTCGTGCCGTTGCCGCTCGGACCGACGGGACCCGGCGCGGAACGGCTCGCCCACGGCGGCATCGAGGTGCGCCAACAGGACGGCAAGACGCTGGTCGATAACATTGTCTTCGGCACCGCCGCCGAGCAAGCCGGTGTCGACTTCGACTGGGAGATCCTTGACATCCAGGTCGATGCCGACCAACCGCCAAAACGATTGATCTATATTCCAGCGTTGGCGCTGCTTGGCCTGATCGTTGTCTTGCAGCGCCGGCGCCGCCCGGCATCGGCTGCGGCGACAGCTTAACGAGGCGAAGCATGTACCAGACCATCCTGCTGCCGATCGATCTGAACGAGGACTCCTCGTGGAAAAAAGCGCTGCCCACGGCACTTGAGCTGTGCCGCTCGCATGGCGCGAAGCTGCATGTCATGACGGTCGTCCCGGATTTCGGAATGGCGATCGTCGGCTCGTTCTTTCCCGACGGCTACGAGGATCGGGCGCTGACCGGCGCGGACAAGGCGCTGAAGGACTTCATCGCCGCGCATGTCCCCGGCGATCTGGACGTGACCCGGGATGTGTGCCATGGCACCGTTTATGAGGAAATCCTGGACACCGCGAAACGGGTCGGCGCCGACCTCGTCGTCATGGCGGCACACCGGCCGGGTCAGGCGGACTATTTGCTCGGCCCCAACGCCGCCCGGGTCGTGCGCCACGCCGACTGCTCGGTTCTGGTGGTGCGCGACTGAGGCAACAGTTACGGCGGTGTTACTGCGTCACCGCGCCATCCTTCTTCGCACCGCTGTCGAGGAAATCCCCCAATACACCCGCGGCACCGGCGAGGCTGTTGGGACCCTCGGCCCCGCCCAGCGTGAACACCCGTTCTGGCACAAATTTGTGAGCGTTGGTCAGTGCCGAGGTCAGCACTTCGGGGTTGCCGTCGAAGAAATCCAGCAGCCGGCCGACCACGAATTCGAACTTGCGCAATTCGACGACCCGGTCTTCGCCCAGGATTGCCGACTGCGACTTCTGACCCTCGGCGATCAGCATCAGCTTGTCGCGCTCGCCCTGGCCTTCGTTGCGCCGCGCCATGGCGAATTGTTCGGAACGCTTCACCTCGATCTGCGCCTCCACCAGCTTGTCCTGCTGGTCGGCGGTGGCGCGGGTCTGCTCGGTCTTGATGCGCTCGCTCTGGGCGCCGCGCTCCTGGTGATAGGCCTTGGCGAGTTGCTGTGCCAGCTGTTCGCGTTTGCGGGCGACCAGCAATTCGGGCGGCAGGTCGGGCTCCAGCAGGCGCACCTCCTTGATGTCTACGCCGGCCTTCAGGCCCTCGTCGTGGATGATCACCTCGATGGCCTCTTCCAGCGCCGTGCGGTTCTCGATGACGTCCAGCACACGGACCCGCCGGGTAACGATGCGCATCTCCGGCTCGCCGTTCTCGTCGAGGATCGGGGCGCCGCGTTCATCGAGGACCTGCGTCGGCACGCGGATCACCCCGCCGGCAACGTTGCGAACCACCGACTGCACGGCAGGGCTCATGATGCGGTCCTCGACCTCCTGCAGGCCGCCGACCGAAGCGACCACGAAGGGCGCGTGCGCGGGCGTGACCTGGACCAGGACGCGAAGCTGCTGGGCGATGGTCCAGCCTTCGACCTTCAGGAAAATCGCCTCGTCCGCCGCATGCTGCGGTACTTGGATGTTTTCCGACTCCTCGCGCTGGGTGATGCGGCCCTGCTGGTCGACGGCCAGCGAGATTTGCCGCCGCGTGAAGCCACCCCGGTATTCCCAGGTCTGCACCCTGGTGTCGACCAGGGTGACGGTATAGGCCTTTTCGTTGATGTAATACTTGCCGGGGTTCAGCGCCTCTTCCCAGACCCCGATGCAGCCGACCGGGACCAGCGGCACACTCAGCACGCCCTCGAGTTCACCAACATCGGCCGTCGGCGAACAATCCTGCGGGCGCTCGGCGCGCAGATTACCGAAGTCGACCCGCGAACGGACGTTCGATTTCACCACGCCGACGAATCCTTTCGGGATGTCGGTGACCTCGCCGGTTTCGATTTTCCACAGGAAATGGTTCAGGCGGTACTTCCCGGGCGTCAGTACGGTGGTCTGCGGACCCTTCTGTCCGCCATGGCCGAGGAAATAGGCCGCGTCGTTGATCATCTTGTCGGCGTCTTCGGCAGCGAACGGATCGGCATAGGTCTGTTCGTCGCGCAACGGAACACCGTCGCGGGCAACGAGGAATCCGTATTCGCCCGACGGGATCTCGATGACGTCCTGCATCGTCACATTGTACTGGATGCGCAGGGCGGGCTGGAAATGAAAGCCGGGCGGCAGGACATCCGCCTGCGGACCCATTTCCCCGTGTGTCGCCAGGATGGCGCCTTCCTTCAGGGTGTTGAATCCGTATACCTTGTCCTAATGGCCGGTCTGATCCTTGTCGACGTAAACGAACGACAGCGACGCGACAAGCGCCAGGGCAACCAGAAATCCCAGTCCGCGTATGGCAAACCGGGCAGACGACAGCAACCGGTCGCGAACCGGGTCGTCCGACGTTACATACCCGGCGCCGAACCAGGCGACGAGAACAACGACAATGGCAAGGATAAGCGTGGTCACGGTATGATCCTCCGGTTATCTCGACGGCCGAGTCGAGTGGCGTCCGCAACAGGCCGCGGCCGCACCCCGTCTGCAAATACAGCTCGTTCGCGGGCGTAAACTTGACGGCATTTTATTAAAACGACGTGAATTTGGCGCGGAAGCGGACTTTACGCGGCGCTCTCAGGGCAATTCCAGCCTGACGCGAAAGGCCAAACGTTCGATATGCGCCTGCTCGTCCGCAATCAGATTGCCAAGCTCAAGCGCCTCGACCAGCATTACCCCTTGAAACTGAGGAACGTTCGCGAGCTGTTCTTCCGCATTCCTGATGTCCTCCTCGGTATGTCCGTCCGGCCAGAGCAGGGTCTCCAGCGCCTCTTTCGCGGCCTGGTAACCGGCACCGTCCTGCACGAAGGCAAAGCGCCGCTCTTTCTGCGGCGCGTTGATATTGCCGTCACCGGGCTCGTTCGGTCCCGTGTTGTCCTTGTTGCGGAAGTGCCAGCCCTCGATGACCGTGGGGTTTATGCCGCGGAAGGGGGGCGTCACCGCGCTCACGTAATTGCGGTCGCGCTGCATCGGATCGCCGATCCAGATGGCCCAGCCGCCGCCCGCCGGCACCAGGCGGAACTCGTACTGCGCGCCGTCGTGCTCGAACCGGTGGACCAGCGTGTCGCCGCGGTTGATCTCACCGCGGAATTCCAGCGGGTCCGCGGCAGCGGAACCAGCCACGGCGATGCCAACAGATAGCGCAAATACGGTTATCAATCGAATTCCGGGCATGGCGACCAGCGGATGGTGATTGTCGAAGGTAAACTGAGCGTATAACCGTTCGACGGATCGTCCAACTGCTTCCCTCGTGTCCGCCGAAGCTCGCCAGATTCGATACGCGGCGGGTAATCCAAAGGGCTTGGCCGCATCGTCGAAAGGTGGCAGCATGCGCATGCAGTCGTTGCTGGTGGGAAGCGATGCGGCGCCTTCTGGTCATTCCGGTTTTGCTGGGCCTTGGGCATGGTGCAGCGTCCGGGGCGCCGCCCCAACTGGCGGTGGTCGCCGTCGCTGCGGGGCCGTTCGTCATGGGGTCGGACGATGCGGAACGGGAGGCCGCCTACGCACTGGATGAAGCGGCCTATGGGCACGGCGCGACGCGGCGGCAGGGCTGGTATCGCGGCGAAATGCCCCGCCAGGTCGTCGCCACCGGCCGCTACGGCATCATGCGGGATTTGGTGACCAACGATCTCTATTACCGGTTCCTGCTGGCGGCGAACCGGGCTGCGCCCGATATCGACCGGCCGACGTGGGAGCGCCAGCGCCTGATTGACCCCTACAGGCTGGTCGAGCGGCATCTGTGGCGCGAAGGCATACCGCCTGCCGGCCGCGGAGACCATCCGGTGGTACTGGTGAGCCATGCCGACGCGACGGCGTTTGCCGCCTGGCTCAGCGCCGAAACCGGTGTCGCGTGGCGACTGCCCACCGAAACCGAATGGGAGAAGGCGGCGCGCGGTACCGATGGCCGCCGGTTCCCCTGGGGCGGCGAATTCGACCCGATGCGGCTCAACAGTCATGACGGCGGTCCGTTCGATACTGTGCCGGCCGGCAGTATCCCTTTGGGGACCAGCCCCTTCGGCATGCGGGACGCGGCGGGGCAGGTGTTCGAGTGGACCGCGACGCTGGCCGACGGCGACCGCTTCATCGTCAAGGGCGGTTCATGGGACGACAAGGGGTGCGGCGTGTGTCGCGCGGCGGCGCGGCATTCCCGGCCGGGGACTCTCAAGCATATCCTGATCGGGTTTCGCCTGGTGCGGGAGGCCGGGCCGCAATGACGTTCAACAAGAGGTGACTGGCGTTCCGCGGATTCGGCCGATAGAACCTGACTGCAAGAGTGGAAGGGACACGGTGTGTTGATGGAGATCGAAACGGTCGATTTGGCCGGCCTGCCGGAACGGGAGCTTGCCGGCATGCTCGCCGCCGGCGAGCGGGTTCTGGAATGCGTTCGCGTGCTCGGCAATACCGGCGACAACATCGTCGGCGAACTACTGCACGATGTCGAAACCTTTTATGAGTGGAACCATTATCCCGAGGGCGACGTGTTCGACCCGCGCAGTAACGCGCAATATTACTACCACGCGCATCCCAAGGACCTGCGGCCGGGCGAGCACGGCCACTTTCACACCTTCCTAAGGCCAAAGGGCATGCCGCCGGGCATGGCGCCCGCGCCGCTGCCCGATTTCGAGCCGCCGGACGGTGAGAACGATGCGCTGAGCCATCTGATCGCGGTTTCCTGCGACAAGCAGGGTATCCCCATCAAGCTTTTCACCACCAACCGCTGGGTGACCGGTGAGGTGTGGTATACGGCCGAGGACGTCTGCCGGATGGTCAATTATTTCGTTATCGACCATGTCCGCCCGTCATGGGCCGTCAATCTCTGGCTGTCGAACCTGCTGGTTCTGTTCCGGCCGCAGATTCGCGCGCTGATCACGGGGCGCGACAAGGTTGTCGAGGCATGGGCGGCGGAACATCCGGGCGACAACGTCTACGAGGATCGCGACCTGGAAGTGGCGACGGAGATTACCGTCTCCCTTCCCGACCAGATCACGGCGATCCGCGAAGCGTTGCAAGAACGGGCCTGAGCGTCCTTGCTAGAGCCTCCGGCGCGTCCTGCGATCGAACACCGACATCTGTGACAGGTCGATCCGTGTGCGGACCGGTGTTCCGATCCTGATCTGCTCGCGCGGGCTGAAGCGGCCACTAATATCGCTGTCGCCAAGCGCCAGATTGACGTGCTGGTCGAAGCCGTTGGTCTCGACGAGCGTCGGTATGAGATCCAGCGCCACACCCGGTTCGTCGGCCGAATGGCCGGCGCCTGTGACGTATTCCGGCCGGATGCCGAGGACCACCTCGGCGCCGTCCTCGATGCCGTCGGCGAAGGGGTAATGGTCGGCGCGGAACTCCTGCACGGCGCCATCGAGCGCGACCGCTATTCGGACCACGCCGCCATCGGTGCGGATACGGCCGTCGACGAAGTTCATCGCGGGCGAGCCGATGAAGCCGGCAACGAAGGTGTTGACCGGATAATCGTAGACCTGCTGCGGCGGTCCCAGTTGGGCGATGACGCCGCCCTCCATGACCGCGACCTCGGTGGCAAGGCTCATCGCCTCCGTTTGGTCGTGGGTGACATAGACGATGGTGGCGCCGAGTGCCCGGTGCAGGCGCTTGATTTCGGCGCGCATCTCAACGCGCAGCTTTGCGTCCAGGTTCGAGAGCGGCTCGTCGAGCAGGAACAGCTTCGGCTGGCGCACAAGTGCGCGCCCCATCGCCACGCGCTGCCGCTGGCCGCCGGAAAGCTGCGCCGGCCGCCGGTCCAGAAGATGGTCGATCTTCAGCATACCGGCGACCTTTTCGAGCGCCGATTTCTGCTGCGCCCGCGTCGCGCCGCGGACCTTCATGCCGAAGGTTATGTTCCTGGCGACCGACATGTTGGGATAGAGCGCGTAGGACTGGAACACCATGGCGATGTCGCGGTCCTTCGGCGCCACGCGGGTCATGTCGCGCCCGCCGATCAGAATCCGGCCCGACGTCTGCGCCTCCAGCCCGGCGACGCAGTTCAGCAGCGTCGACTTGCCACAGCCCGACGGGCCGACGAGCACGAGGAACGCACCCTCCTCGATCGACAGGTTAATATCCATCAGGACATGAACATCATGAAAGCTCTTGGTCAGGCCTTCGATCTTCAGAATGGGGTCTCGCTGTCCGGTCATCGTTCTAACCCTTTACCGAGCCGGCGGTCAGCCCGCGGATAAAGTACTTCCCGGCGAGCACATAGACGATCAGGGTGGGCAGGCCGGCGATGATCGCCGCAGCCATGTCGACGTTGTATTCCTTCACGCCGGTGGTCGAGTTCACGATATTGTTCAGCGCTACCGTGACCGGCTGCGTGCCGGCCTGGCTGAACGACACGCCGAACAGGAAGTCGTTCCAGATCTGGGTGAACTGCCAGATCACGGTCACCACGATAATCGGCGGCGACAATGGCAGGAAGATTCGGAAGAAGATGGTGAAGAACCCGGCACCGTCGATCTTTGCCGCCTTCACCAGTTCGAGCGGGATCGTGACGTAGTAATTCCGGAAGAACAGGGTGGTGAATCCCAGCCCGTAGATGACGTGCACCAGAACGAGACCACTCAGGGAGCCGGCGAGTCCGAGCAGTCCGAGCGTGCGCGCCATCGGCAGCAGGACGACCTGGAACGGGATAAAGCAGCCGAACAGCATCAGGGCGAAGATCAGGTTCGCGCCGCGGAAGCGCCAGTGCGAGAGCGCATAGCCGTTCACGGCGCCAAGGAAGGTGGACAGGAACACCGCCGGCACGACCATTTTCACGCTGTTCCAGAAAAACGGTTGCAACCCCTCGCACTGGATGCCGGCGCAGGCCGAACTCCAGGCCGTCGCCCACGAGATGAGGCTGACGCTCTGCGGGAGGCTCATCAGCGATCCGGCGCGGATCTCGTCCAGACTCTTCAGCGAGGTGATCGCCATTACGAAGAGCGGCAGAATGTAATAGGCGACGAACAGAACCAGCAGCAGATAGAGCAGTCCGCGCAGTACGGCCCGCGCAATCCTGCGGCGCGCCGGCGGGCCTGTGGGCGCAATCTTCAGCGTCGCGTCAGTCATGGCGTGGTCTCAACTCGGAATAAAGGTAGGGCACGATGATCGCCGCCACCGTCGCCATCATCACCGTGGCGCTGGCTGCGGCCTGACCCAGATCCCCGCGCGAGAACGCCATCGCGTACATGTAGGTGGCCGGAAGGTCGGTGGCGTAGCCCGGACCGCCGCCGGTCAGCGCGATGACCAGATCGAAACTCTTGATCGCCAGGTGGGCCAGCACGATGATCGCGCTGAGAAACACCGGCGACAGCGACGGGATGATGATGCTCACATAGATGCGGGGAAGGTTGATTCCGTCGACCATGGCGGCCTTGATGACCTCCTGATCGACCGAACGCAGCCCGGCCAGGAACAGCGCCATGACAAAACCCGACGCTTGCCAGACGCCGGCGATCACCACCGTGTAGATCGCCATCTCGGGGTCGACCAGCCAGTCGAAGCTGAAGCTCTCCCAGCCCCAGGACCGGACCACCGATTCGATGCCGAGGCCCGGGTTGAGTATCCACTTCCAGGCGGTGCCCGTAACGATGAACGACAGCGCCATGGGATACAGGTAGATCGTGCGAATCGCCCCCTCGACGCGGATGCGCTGGTCGAGCAGCACCGCGAGCAGCAGGCCCAGGGCGATTGAAATCGCGATGAACAGGACGCCGAAGACGAAGAGATTCTCTATTGCCACGTCCCAGCGTGGCGTGCGGAACAGCTTTACGTACTGGCCGAGGCCGTCGAAATCGTATCGCGGCAGGATACGCGACCGTGTGAGCGAGACATAACCGGTCCAGACGATAAATCCGTATACGAAGAACAAAACCGCCGCAAGCGAGGGGGCGACGACGATCTTCGGGATGTTGCGTGTCATCCAGCCGGACATGGCGAAACCTGACCCGCCACCGGGGGCGCCGCCACGCGCGGCCCCCCCCTCGTGGCGGATACGGGTCTACAGCGAGTTGGCGACGGCGTCGGCCAGCAACTTGGCCGCCTGCGCCGAACTCATGCTCGAATTGAAGTGCTGCGTCACCAGGTCGGTGATGGCACCGGCCTGCTGCCCACGCAGCGCCATACCGTGAGCATAGCTCGGCAGCAGCGTTCCGCTGCTGGCGGCGACGTCCATATCATAGGCGGAACGCCGCGCGCAGTAGTCGAACTCGGCGAGCGACGTGCCAAGCCGGGCCGGTATCGAGCCCTTGGCAAGATTGAACGTCTTCTGGAAGTTCTCGCCGACGATCAATTTGGCGAGCAGCTTCTGCCCGGCGTCGCGGTCGGCGCCGGATACCTTGAACATGGCGAAGCTGTCGACGTTATACAGGAAACCGGCGCCTGGCGTGGGGTTGCACTGGTAGTCCTTGCCGGGCATCTTGCCCGCGGCGGTGAATTCGCCCTTGGCCCAGTCGCCCATGATCTGGAACGCCGCCTCGCCATTGATCACCATTGCGGTCGCAAGGTTCCAGTCGCGGCCCGAGAAGTTGCTGTCGACGAAGCCGCGCAATGTGCGCATCTGGTCGAACACCTTGACCATCGTCGGACTGTTGAGCGACGCCGGGTCGAGATCGACCAACGCCTTCTGATAGAAGGCCGGGCCGCCAATGCCAAGCACCACGCTCTCGAAGACGGTCGCATCCTGCCAGGCCTGGCCACCGTGCGCCAGCGGCGTGATGCCCAGCGCCTTCAGCTTGACCGCCGCCTTGTTGAATTCGTCCCAACTGGTCGGGATCGAGACCCCGGCCTTGGCCAGCACCGCGGTGTTCGCCCAGATCCAGTTCACCCGGTGCACATTGACCGGAGCGGCGCAGTATTTTCCGCCGCACTTCATATGCTTGCCGATCGCGGCCGGCAGGATCGAGTCCCATTTCTCTGCGTTGCCGACGCTGGAAAGGTCCGCGAGCACGCCTTCCTCATACCATTCCTGGATGCTCGGGCCCTTGAGCTGGACCGCGGTTGGCGCGTTGCCCGCCAGCACGCGGGCGCGGAGCGCCTGCATCGCGGCGTCGCCGCCGCCGCCGGCCACCGGCATGTCGATCCATTTGCCGCCGTTGGCCTTGAACTCGTCCATCAGGGTTTGCACGGCGCGGGCCTCACCGCCCGAAGTCCACCAGTGCAGGACCTCGGCCTGCGGCTCGGCCAGTGCATTACCGGCCACAAGCCCCGATATCAGTATCAGGGATGTCAAGACAGATCGTTTCATCGGTACCTCCCGGTTATCGTTGGCCCATGGCCACGCCGCACCTGCGGCGCGGATTATGTCCATCAATGACCGGTCAGCCCGCCACAATCAACAAGGAACATGCTTTGGCAACATTCCATGGGCCGAAAATTGATCGCTCCAACTCACGTTGGAGGACGCTGTCCATGCAAACCGGGCTACTGAACGGCCAGCGCGTCGGCGCCAATTTCACGGTAGGCTTCGGAACCGCGCAGTTCAGCTGTGCGCCGGTATGGATCGATGCGCCTACCCGCGTGCCGGGCGGTGATAGGTCACGCGCACCCGGGCGGTGCCATGGCCCACAAAGCCGAGATAGTCCGCGGCGGCCCACGACAGATCGATGATCCGCCCCTTGGTGAAAGGCCCACGGTCGGTGATGACCACGACCGCCGAGCGCCCGTTCGCAAGGTTGGTGACTCGGACCTGGGTACCCGTTGGCAGCGTCCTGTGCGCGGCCGTCATTTCGTACATGTTAAATTTGCGGCCACTGGCCGTGGTCCGGCCATGGAAGGCCTTGCCATACCAGGAAGCCATGCCGGTCCGGTCGTACGACCGGTCATCCCGGGGCACATACCGTATCCCTTTGACGACGTACGGCCGACCGAGCTTGTACGGGACGTTCTTCGGCGGCGGCGCCGGCCGCGCCACCGGACTCGCCGCGGGGCCTGCGAGTCGTGCCGATTCCCCGCCGCCGCAGGCGGCCAGCATTGCCAGGGCGGCCAGCACGGCAACAATACGGATCGGCCGAAGGGTTCGAATACGAAACATCATGAGCCCCGGGAATGATATTCATTCCCGTCGATTGAAACCGATTCGGGTTGGCAATTCGTTAATCGGCGGTCCCATCGTCGCGGCAATGACTTCAGGTCAGTCGGCCAACACCTCAAGCCGCACCCCGGCATCCCGGTCCACCCGCTCCAGCGCCGTCAGCTTGTTATCGAGGTGACGCCGCAACACTTCCGCAAGGCGCTTCCCGTCCCGCGCCGCGAGCGCCTCCAGCATTTGCTCGTGTTCCTCCATCGCCTGTTCCCAGCGATCGCCGGACCTGTTTGCGACAAAGCGCTGGCGCCGGATCCGTCCGCCCAGCTGCCGATGCGTTTCGATCAGAACGTTGTTGCCCGACAGTTCGACGAGCGTCTCGTGGATGCGCTGGTTCAGCCTGAAATATTCGCGCAGTTCGCCGCGGGTCTGGTGCAGCGCCATCTGATAGTGCAGCACACGGATTTCGGCGATCTCGTTCTCCTTGACCCGCTCGCAGGCCAGTTCGCCGGCCAGGGCCTCAAGGGCGCCGATTACCCTGAAGGTATCGGCTATGTCCGCAGGGCTGGGGTCGGAAACCGTTGCGCCTCGGTTCGGCTGCAGCATCACGAGCCCTTCCGCCGCAAGCACTTTCATCGCCTCGCGAAGTGGCGTGCGTGACAGCCCGAGCAGGTCGCAGACGGCCTGTTCACGGATCCGCTCGCCCGGAGCCAGCTCTCCTTCGACGATCATGTCACGCAGCCGGTCCGCGGCCTCTGCATGCAGGGGGCGGCGAGACCGCGGCCGGTGTCCCGGATATCCGGCCGTCGATGGATCGGGGCCACTTTCGGTCATGTCTTTCCTCCCTGTCGTTGTTCAATGCTTATACAGCGCATCCGCCAATACCCGCGCGACATGGACAGCCTGCCGGCCGGTGCCGCCGGCGATCTGGTGCCGGCAGCTGGTGCCGTCGGCCACGATCATAACGTCCATTTCCGCCTTGCGAACCGCCGGCAGGACATCCAGTTCGCCGATACCCATCGAAACATCGAAATGTTCCGCCTCGTATCCGAAGGCGCCGGCCATGCCGCAGCATGTCGATTCGATGGTCTCGACCTCCAGTCCCGGAACCAGCGCCAGCGCCGTTTGCACCGCGCCCACCGCGCCCATGGCCTTCTGGTGGCAGTGCCCGTGCAGCAGGACTTTGCCGCCGCGGCCCGGCCCGAAATCCAGTGTAAACCGCCCAGCCTCGATCTCGGCTGCGATGAACTCCTCGAACAGCATCGCGCGACCGGCCAGCTTTGCGGTCTCTTCGCCCGGCAGCATTGCCAGGAATTCGTCGCGCAGGCTGAACAGGCAGGATGGCTCCAGGCCGATGACCGGGACGCCCCTGTCGACCCAGGGGCGCAACGCGTCAATCATCCGCCGGGCCTCGGCGCGCGCCTCGTCGATCAGTCCCGCCGCCAGGAAGGTCCGGCCGCAGCATAGGGGTCGCCGGGCGTCCGGCGCGTGCGCGATGTGCACGCGGTATCCCGCCGCCGCGAGCACCTGCTGCGCGGCACGCGCATTCTCCGGGTCGAACCAGGTGTTGAAAGTATCGACGAACAGCACGACCTCGCATCCGTCCGCCGGTCCCGCGGCGGGTTGGTCGTGGCGGAAGACATCGCGCCGCCACTCGGGCAACTTGCGGCGGGCGCTCAAGCCGATCAGCCTCTCGCCCAGCCAGGCCAGCAGCCCGATCCGGTTGCGCAGGTTCAGCAGCGGCGCCAGTCGCGCGGCCCAAGGGGCATAGCGCGGCATATACGCGATCAGCCGGTCGCGCAGGGACAGCCGGTTCTTCTTGCGCCAGTGCTGCAGGAATTCATACTTCATCCGCGCCATATCGACACCGGTCGGGCATTCGCGCTTGCAGCCCTTGCAGGCGATACACAACTCCATCGCCGCCTTCATTTCCGGCGCGGTGAGGGCATCCGGTCCCAGCTGTCCGGTGATCGCCAGGCGCAGCGCGTTGGCGCGGCCGCGCGTCACGTGAATCTCATCCCCGGTGGCGCGGTATGAGGGACACATGACACCGGGGCTCGCCTTGCGGCAGGTGCCGTTGTTGTTGCACATCTCGATGGCGGCCGGGAAGCCGCCCCATTCGGACCAGTCCAGCGCCGTCTCGACCGGCAGCGGCGTATAGCCCGGCGGGTAGCGGAACAGCGACCGGTCGTCCATCTTCGACGGCCGGACGATCTTGCCCGGATTGAACAGCCCTTCAGGGTCGAAATCGTCCTTCAGCGCCTCGAAAGTGCGGGCGATCTTCGATCCGTACATCGTCTCGAGGAATTCCGAGCGCACCATCCCGTCGCCATGCTCGCCCGAAAACGAACCCTTGTACTCGCGCACCATGGCGAAGGCTTCCTCGGCGATCTCGCGCATCTTCCGGACGTCACTGCCTTCCTTCATGTTCAGGACAGGACGGACATGCAATGTGCCGACCGAAGCGTGCGCATACCAGGTGCCGCTCGTGCCGTGCTTCTCGAATATCCCGTTCAGCCGCTCGGTATAGTCGGCCAAATGTTCCAGCGGCACGGCGCAATCCTCGATGAAGGAAACGGGTTTTCCCTCGCCCTTCATCGACATCATGATGTTGAGGCCAGCCTTGCGGACCTCCCAGACCTGTCTCTGGAACTCCGGATCGGTCACCTCCACCACGGCATCCGGATGGCCCAGGTCGCCCATCAATTCAACCAGACGCTTCAGGTCACGAAGCTGCGCTTCGGCATCTTCGCCAGCGAATTCCACCAGCAGCAGGGAATCCGGCTCGCCGCGCACGAAGCGGTCGACGGTCGGGCGGAACATCGCGATATCGCGGGCCAGGTCGATCATCGTGCGGTCGACCAGTTCCACAGCCGACGGATTCAGCGTCACGATGTGCTGCGTTGCCGCCATCGCCCCGCGGAATGTGGGGAAATGGCAGATGCCGAGGGTCTTGTGCGGCGGTATCGGCTGCAGGTCCAGTTCGATCTCGTGGAAGAAGGCGAGGGTTCCTTCCGAGCCGACCAGCAAGTTCGCCATATTGTGGCCCGCGGCGTCGATCGTTTCGATATTGTAGCCGCCGACCTTGCGCAAAAGCTTGGGAATCCGTGCGTCGATCTCCTCGACGTTGTCCTGGCCCAGCGCGCGCATACTCTGGACCAGCTCGATATAGCGCGCCGGCGCTTCCAGCCCCGCGAGATTGCCCGGCACGTCACCGAAACTGGCCTCCGTTCCGTCAGCCAGGATTGCGTCGATCGAGCGCACGTTGTGCACCATGTTGCCGTACCGGATGGACCGCGAACCGCAGCTGTTATTGCCGGCCATACCGCCGATAGTAGCGCGATTGGCGGGCGATACATCGACCGGGAAGAACAGGCCGTGCGGTCGCAGATAAGCGTTCAGGTGGTCAAGCACGATGCCCGGCCGGACGCGAACCCGGCGGCGCGCCGCGTCCAACGCAACCACATCGCGGAGATGCTTGCTGGTATCGATAACCAGGGCGGCGCCCACCGCCTGACCGCACTGCGATGTGCCGGCGCCGCGCGGCAGTACCGGCACACCTTCCTCGCGGGCAATCCGGATCGCGGTCCGGATATCGTCCGCCGACCTCGGCACCACCGCACCGACCGGCATGATCTGGAAAATCGACGCATCCGTGCTATAGCGGCCGCGGCTGAACGGATCGAACAGAATTTCCGCCTCGGTCTCGCGACGCAACCGGCGCGCCAGCGGGCTGGCGGATTCGTCCGCGACAGGAATTACATCATTGGATCGCATCGTCACCATGCCAACTGCAGCCCGGATTAACCGAATTCGTTAATCATAGCAATTAATATTGCATACAATAGACATTGCATACAATGGTCTGCTTATGGGAACCGGCAATATTGCGGGCCGGTCGGAATAAGGATAAGGAAGATATGGACCTTCATTCACCCGGATTCCCCGAGAGGGCAGTTGCACTGCCTAAAATTGTATGCAAAAATTGGAAAAATTAATTTCGGTGCACTGTACCGAAGTGCCACACGGAGATTTGGATGGCGTTCCGCAGCGGGCGGCATTACTTGCAGATCCCTGGTCCCACCAACGTGCCGGACCGTGTTCTGCGTGCCATGGACAACCCGACCATCGACCATCGCGGTCCCGGATTCGCGGCACTCGGCCGCGAAGTGCTGGCTGGTATGAAGCACGTCTTCCAGACTGAGGGAGAGGTGGTGATCTATCCGGGATCGGGAACCGGCGCGTGGGAAGCGGCGCTGGTTAATGCCCTGTCCCCGGGTGACCGGGTATTGATGTACGAGACCGGGCATTTCGCATCGCTTTGGTCGCAACTCGCCGGGCGCCTTGGACTGGAAGTCGAATTGCTGCCTGGCGACTGGCGGCACGGCGTCGACGCCGGCGCGATCGAGGCACGACTTGCCGAGGACAGGGCACATGACATCAAGGCGGTTTGTGTTGTCCATAACGAAACTTCGACCGGCGTGACCAGCGATATTGCGGGTGTGCGCGAGGCGATCGATGCGGCCGGCCATCCGGCGCTGCTGTTGGTCGATACCATCTCGTCGCTCGCCTCCATCGATTACCGGCATGACGAATGGGGCGTGGATGTCACGATCGGCGGCTCGCAGAAGGGACTGATGCTGCCGCCGGGGCTTGGCTTCAATGCGATCAGCGCGAAAGCGCTCGAGGCGTCGAAGTCGTCGATCATGCCCAAATCCTACTGGTCCTGGGCAGAAATGCTGGAGCCGAACACGAAGGGTTTTTTCCCCTACACGCCAGCCACGAATTTGCTCTATGGTCTTCGCGAAGCGTTGAAGATGCTATTGGATGAAGAGGGCCTAGATGCCGTCTTTGCACGGCATCGCCGGCTCGCCGAGGCGACGCGCCGCGCGGTGCGGGCCTGGGGCCTGGAAATACTCTGCGCCAACGAGGACGAACACAGCGCCTCGCTGACCGGAGTGATCATGCCCGACGGCCACAGCGCGGACGGATTGCGCAAAGCGATCCTCGACCGCTTCAACATGTCGCTCGGCTCCGGCCTGGGCAAGGTTGCGGACAAGATCTTCCGCATCGGCCATCTGGGCGATTTCAACGAACTCATGCTGATGGGAAGCCTGGCAGGAGTGGAAATGGGACTGGAAGTCGCGGGAACCCCGCACAACAAGGGTGGCGTTACGGCGGCGATGGCATTTTTGTCGGAGCGCCGTAACGACTAGGTGAAACAATCGGCCGGTAGGCCGAGCACCCAAAAACAACAAAAACAACGGATCAAATAAGGAGGATACGATGAGAGTACTAAAATTGTTCGCAGGACTGTTATTGGCGATCGGGATCGCCCTTCCGGCTTCGGCCGCGGAAATCACCCTGAAATACGGCCATGTCGGCGCGCCGGGTTCGCTGTTCGCCGTCTCGGTCGAGGAATTCGCCAAACGCGTCAATTCGCAGATGGCGGGCAAGGTCAAGATCGAGGTGTTCGGTGCAAGCCAGCTCGGCAAGGACCAGGAACTGCTGCAGAAACTGAAACTTGGCACGGTCGACTTCTCGTTGCCGTCGAGTGTCATGTCCTCGGTGGTCGACGAATTCGGCGTTTTCGATATGCCGTACCTCGTCAAGGACCGCGGTCACATGCACCGGATCGAAAGCAAGATCTTCTGGAGCAAGCTTGCTCCGCTTGCCGAAGCCAAGGGCTACAAGGTGATCGCGGTGTGGGAGAACGGATTCCGCCATATTACCAATAACGATCACCCGATTACGTTACCCGCCGATCTTAAAGGTATTAAGCTGCGTACGCCGAAGGGCAAGTGGCGGGTCAAGATGTTCCAGGCCTATGGCGCCAATCCGACGCCGATGGCGTTTTCGGAAGTCTTCGTTGCGCTGCAGACCGGCGTGATGGACGGCCAGGAGAACCCGTTCGCGCAGATCCACAGCGCGAAGTTCCAGGAAGTCCAGAAATATCTTTCGCTGACGGGCCATGTCTACACGCCGGCCTATGTGCTGGTCGGCAAGAAGAAATGGGATAGCCTGCCGAAGGACATAACCAGCGAAATCGAGAGGATCGCGAAGGAAACGCAAGCTTTCGTCTATGAGACCGCGGCGGCGATGGAGACTGATCTCCTGACCAAGCTTAAAGCCGGCGGAATGCAGGTCAACGAGGCGGACAAGGCGGCCTTCGTCAAGGCCAGTGCGCCAATCTATGAAGAGTTCGGCGTCGACGTCAAAGGCGGCAAGGAACTTGTCGACCAGGCCCTGAGTCTGGCAAACTGACGCCTGCCGGATCGCCGCCCCGCCACCATGCTGTACTCGCAGGTGGCGGGGCGGACTCCTTTGTTCAACCCCGTCTTGCTCTGATCTGGAGCTGGTCAAATGCCAGTGTTGGCGCGCCTGGAATACTGGTTCGAGCGGCTGCTTGAGCTCATCGTCATGTTGCTGACCAGCGGGTTGGCCGTGATCGTCCTCTTGGCGGTCATCTACCGCAAGGCCGGTGCGTCATTCGTGTGGTACGACGAGGTCGCCTCGATCATGCTGGCCTGGCTCACCTATTACGGTGCGGCGCTGGCGGCGCTCAAGCGCGCCCACATCGGTTTCCCGGGAGTGGTGGAGGCGATGCCCCGGAAATGGCGGCTGGCAGCGGTCATCGCCGGCGAAGCCATCATAATCGGCTTCTTCGCCTTGCTGGCCTGGGTCGGATGGGAGGTCTTGCTGGTCCTTGAAGGCAGCTACCTGATCAGTCTGCCGACGGTTTCCAACCAGTTTACCCAATCCGTCATTCCGATCGGCGCGGTCCTGTTCATACTCGCCCAGTTGCTGAGCCTGCCGCGGACGCTGGAAGAGGCACGGCGCGGGCTCCACCACGAGATTCCGCCGGAGATCCTGGACACATGACCATTCTCTTCATGTTTCTCGGCCTCGTGGCGCTCGTTCTGCTGAACGTGCCAATCGCGGTCGCGCTCGGGGTGGTCGCCGTGGTGGCCATGATCGCCACCGCCGGGCCCGACATTCTGCCCAATGTGGCGCTGGTCATGTTCGACGGTTCGACGAAGTTCCCGCTTCTGGCGATTCCGCTGTTCATCCTGGCCGGCGCGATTATGAACTCGTCGGGCATTTCCCGGCGCCTGATCGCCTTTGCTTCGGCTTTGCTCGGCTTCATAAAGGGCGGCCTGTCGATGGTCACCATCGGGGCGTCGCTGTTCTTTGCCGAGATATCGGGCTCCGCGGTCGCGGACGTCGCGGCGCTGGGCTCGATCCTGATCCCGGCGATGAAGCGGCGGGGATATCCGAACGCCTTTGCGGCGGCCGTGACCTCGTCCTCGGCGACGCTGGCGGTTATCATTCCCCCCTCGATCCCGATGATTCTCTACGCCGTGATGGCCGATTCCTCGGTCGTGCAGCTGTTTGTCGCCGGCGTCATACCGGGCGTGTTGGGCGGGTTCCTGATGATGTGCGTCGCTTACTGGTTCGCCTGGCGGTACAACTTCCCGGTCGAGGAATCGTTCCATCTGCCGCGCGTCTGGGCCACCTTCAAGGACGCGGCCTGGGCGTTCCTGCTGCCGGTGATCATTCTGGGCGGCATTTTCGGTGGCGTCGTGACCGCGACCGAAGGCGCGGCGCTGGCGGTGTTCGCGGCGCTGTTCATCGGCGGGGTGATCTATCGCGAACTCGACTGGCCGCATCTGCGCGAGGCGATGATGGATGGCGGCGTGCAGACCGCCGTCGTGATGCTGCTTGTCGCGTCGTCGGCGCTGGTCGGGGTGTTTCTGACCGAACAGCAGGTGCCCCAGCAACTGGCCGCAACGATCGGCGGTCTGACCGACAACAAGTATGTCGTGCTGGCATTGCTGAACGTTTTGTTCCTGGTTCTCGGCCTGTTCCTGCATTCGGCCGCGGCGATCATCCTGGTGGTGCCGATCGTCATCCCGCTGGTCAACGCGGTCGGTATCGATCCGGTGCATTTTGGCCTGATCGTCACGCTGAACCTCGGCATCGGGCAGCAGACCCCGCCGGTCGCCAGCGTGCTGATCACCGCATGTTCGGTGGCCAAGGCGAACATCTGGGAGGTCAGCAAGTACAATGTCTATTTCATCGCCGTGCTGCTCGCCGTCCTGTTGCTGGTAACCTATGTTCCGATCGTGCCGATGGCCTTGGTGTATTTCTTTTACGGCTAGGGAAGACTCGACTATGCCGCACGATACGATTCTGGTCCGCCACGATGGTCCGATCGCGACGGTCACGCTGAACCGTCCTGAAAAGCTGAACGCCATGACGAAGCCGATGTGGCAGCGCCTCGGCCAGGTCATGGAGGAGCTGGACGCCGACGATGGGCTGCGCTGCATCGTGTTGCGCGGGGCCGGCGGCAAGGCCTTCTCGCCGGGCAACGACATCTCGGAATTCGCGACCGACCGGTCCAACCCCGCGCAGGCCAAGGCATATGGCAAGATCCTGCACCGCACTCTGGGGGCGCTTGGCAACTGCCGCCATCCGACCCTGGCACTGGTCGAAGGAATCTGTGTGGGTGGCGGCATGGAGATCGCGGGGTTGTGCGACTTGCGGATCTGCGGCGAATCAAGCCGCTTCGGCGTGCCGATCAAACAACTCGGTCTCGTCATGGCCTATCCGGAAATTGCCGCACTACAGCGGCTGGTAGGCCGGTCTGTCGCCTTGGAAATCCTTTTGGAGGGACGTGTTTTCGGTGCTGCGGAAGCGAGGGAAAAGGGCATCGTTACGCGGGTCGTTCCCGACGACAGGGTCGAGGAGGAAGCCTATGCGACGGCACAGCGTATCGCTGATGGCGCGCCGCTGGTCGCGCGCTGGCACAAGAAGTTCGCCGACCGCCTGGAAGACCCCGCACCGCTGACGGAAAGTGAACTGGACGAAGGTTATGCCTGTTATGCCACCGAGGATTTCCGGATCGGCTACCAGTCATTCCTGAACAAGACCAGACCGGAGTTCAAGGGACGCTGAGCATGACCGAACGCCACGGTCCGCTTACGGGCGTTAAAGTTATCGAACTGGCTCATATCATGGCGGGGCCGGTGTGCGGTCTTATGCTTGCCGATATGGGCGCGGACGTCATCAAGGTGGAGAAAATGCCGGGTGGCGACGACACCCGCCGCTCGGTGCCCCCGGATATCGACGGCGAATCCGCCGCCTTCATGATGATGAACCGCAACAAGCGCGGGATTGCGGTGAACCTCAAGGACGAGGGTGGCAAGGCCGTGGTGCGCCGCCTGCTGCGTGATGCCGATGTGGTAATCGAGAATTACCGCCGCGATACCATGGCGCGGCTTGGGCTTGCATACGACGTGCTGAAAGAAAGCAATCCCGGCCTGATCTATTGCGAGATTTCCGGATTCGGGCGGACCGGACCCTACGCCGACCGCGGCGGTTTCGACCTGATCGCCCAGGGCATGTCCGGCCTGATGAGCATCACCGGCGAGGGGCCTGGCCGCCCGCCGGTCAAGGTCGGCGCGCCGGTGAGCGACATCACCGCGGGTATTCTCGGGGCGTTGGGTGTGGTCTCCGCGCACGTCCACAAGATGCAGACGGGCAAGGGGCAGCGGGTCGATACCTCGTTGTTCGAAGCCGCGATCACCCACACCTACTGGCAGTCGGCCATTGCCTTCGCGACTGGCAAGTCGCCGGGGCCGATGGGTTCCGCCCACCCGCTGAACGCACCCTATCAGGCGCTGCGCACCAAGGACGGCTGGGTCAATGTCGGTGCCGCAAACCAGGCCAATTGGCTGCGTCTTCTGGATGCGCTGGAGGCCCGGAGCCTGGCCGATGACGGCCGCTTTACGGAAAACGCCGACCGTATGATGCATCTTGGCGAACTGGCGGAAGCGCTGGAGCGGTATCTGGTCGCCCGCACAACCAACGAATGGTTGGTCCGTTTCGAAGCCGCGGGCCTGCCGGCCGGGCCGGTTCTTGACATTGCCGATATGCACCGCGATCCGCAGGTTCTGGCCCGCGAGATGGTGACGACGGCAGATCATGCACGCCTCGGACCGGTCAGGACGATCGGCCTTCCGGTCAAATTTTCCGGGACGCCCGGCGGCGTGGTGATGGGGGCGCCGACTTATGGTCAGCACACGGCCGAGGTACTGGCCGAGTGCGGTTACGGTCGCGACGAGATCGAAGTGCTGGCCGCGTCCGGTGCGATCGCGCTTGCCGGATAGGACACCGACCACAACCGGCGATGGCCGGCATGACCGTGTTCCGGCGCCGGCCGTGGCAAAGCCGGCCAACCGGAGCCCGTCGCTGTGCCACCGAGATCTTCCGACTTTGCGGTACCGCCCCGATTGACATGCTCCAGGGTATGGCGGCGCGTATGCGTGGCCGGGGATTAACCTGATCTTAAGCGTCGCTGCCCCATCCTCCGGACAAGTAGGTCGGCTCTGCCGCCGCACGGCGTGGGGGCTTCTTGCGTGTATCGAGCGCCGATTGACCGGGTCGAAGAGGGGGCGCCCCCATGGCGTCCGGGCTGGAGCCGAACGAATGAAACTCAGACTGACGATCAGATGGAAGCTGGTGATCATGGGCGTCGTGTCGCTGGTTGCGCTGGCCGCGCTGATCGGGGTTTCGTGGTATGCAAGCGCCGCGGTCAGGACGGCGACGCGGAGCAACCAGGTCATGCTGGAAGAGGCCCGGACGCTTGGCGACCTTCGCGTTTCCACGCTAGAACTGGTGCTCGCTGCGGCGGACTCGATCGTCGACGCTGATGAAGGCTACGTCTACGACGAACGCCTCGAGAGAATGGACCGGGGCATTGCGGCACTGCGCGAAAACCAGAATATCGTGGATACCGTGGCCAGGCGCGCGAACCGGCCGGATCTGGCGACCGAGGTCGTTGAACTGACCAATATCGCGGATCGCGTGATCCGGGTCGAACTCGTACAGGCGATCGAGAGCCGTGCCGACAAGGACGCGTTTGCCCGGTTCGATGACGACATCGACGAATACGGTGAAGGCCTCGTTGATCTGCTGGCCGAGCTCGGGGACCTCGTGGTGATGGATCTCGCGCGTTCCGCCGCCGAGTTGAATCAAGTGGTTGCCAGGTCTTCATGGATCGCCCTGGTCATGGGCGCGGTGTTCGCCGGTGCGCTCGTCGTCGTCATGGCTGTCGTCGGCGGCACCATTTCCCGGCCGATTTCGCGTCTCACACGGGTGATGGGCGAGCTTGCAGGCGGCAATACCGATATTACAGTATCCGGGCAGGACGGCACCGATGAGGTGTCCGACATGGCCCGTGCTGTCCAGGTATTCAAGGACAGCGCGGTCGACAAAAGACGATTGGAGGACATGCAGGCGGCATCGCAGCAGCGTGCCTCCGAAGAAAAACAGCAGACCGTGCGCGAGATGGCTGACCGCTTCGAGTTGCAGGTCAAGAAGGTTGTCGACGGTGTATCGTCTGCCGCCACCGAAATGCAGGTTACGGCACAGCAGATGTCCGCGACGGCCGAGGAGACCAGCCGGCAGTCGACCAATGTGGCGACCGCATCCGAGGAGGCTGCCGCCAATGTGCAGACGGTCGCGGCGACCGCCGAGGAACTGTCGGCCTCGATCGCCGAGATCGGCCGCCAGGTCATGCAGTCGGCGAAGATCGCCCAGAACGCGGTGGCCGAAGCCGAGTCGACCAATGCGACCGTTCTGGGCTTGTCGGAAGCCGCCAGCAAGATCGGCGATGTGGTGAAGCTGATCAACGACATTGCCGGGCAGACCAACCTCTTGGCCCTCAACGCGACGATCGAGGCGGCGCGCGCCGGCGAAGCCGGCAAGGGCTTCGCTGTCGTCGCCCAGGAAGTCAAGAACCTCGCCAACCAGACGGCGAAGGCGACCGAGGAGATTTCGCAGCAGATCACCGCCGTGCAGGAGGAGACCACCGATGCGGTGGGCGCGATCGAGAAGATTCGCGCGATCATCGGCGAGGTCAGCGAGATCGCGACGACGATCTCCTCCGCCGTCGAGGAGCAGGGCATCTCCACCCAGGAAATCGCCCGCAACGTCCAGCAGGCGGCGCGCGGCACGCAGGACGTCAACCAGAACATCGAGAGCGTCTCGAAGGCGGTCGGCGAAACCGGTACGGCGGCGGGTCAGGTGCTCGGTGCGTCGCAGGAAATGGCGCGACAGGCCGAGGGATTGCGCCGTGAAGTCGAGCGGTTTCTCGGCGAGATTCGACGCGCGTGACCCGGACCGCCGGAAGCGCCTGACTGGTTGGGGCCGCAATTGCAAGCGTTGCCGACAGGTGCAGTTACCTGTCGTCAGGGCCTCGCAACGTGTATCATAGCAGCCGAACGTTCGTGCCTTAACGCCGTCACTGACCGAAAACGTCTTGGGAATCCGGTTCACTTACGGCAGAAATAGGGTGAGCAGGCGGGGGTTTGAGCATATTGCGGAGTTACGGGATATGCACCGACCGTAACCATTGATTCACTATATTCGGGGACACTTACGAAAAGTGGCCGGAAACGGCCCGGTCCCGCGAGGAGCAGTCTGGTGCTGCGATGAGCGTCTGGAAGACGAATCTCTCAGAGCTGAACATGTTCAGCCTGCGGTTCCGGAACAGGATGGCCGAACGGCGTTTCCTGCGCAGGCATATGCTCGAGTCCCGGCCCGTCATCAGGGTGGGGCTCCTGGCTGGAGCGGCGTTGTACGGCGTCTTCGGTATCCTCGATATCCTGATTATGCCCGACGCCGTGCAGAAATTCTGGATCATCAGGTTTGGTTTCGTCTTCCCGGTTATTTTCGGGGTGTTGGCCCTGACCTACCACCGGAGTTTCGTGCGCTGCGCACAGACGGGGCTTTCGCTCGCGATGTTTGCGTCCGGAATGGGAATCATCGCGATGACGGTGCTCGGCGAGCCACCGACGAGCCACTGGTACTACGCGGGGCTGATCAGTGTGGTAATCTATTGCGCCAGTGTTCTGCGCATCCATCACGTCTATTCGCTGATCGTGTCCCTGATTCTGTTCGGCTTTTATCAGTTGTCAGCGATCTTCTTGAATCCCACTCCCTATGAAGTGCTTCTGAGCAACAATTTCTTTCTGGCCGTGGCGATCGCGGTGGGCGCCACCGTCAATTACGTGCAGGAGCTTTATCTGCGTCTCAACCATCTCCAGACCCGTCTCCTGATGTATGAAAAAGCGGTTTCAGAGAGAATGCGGCGAAAGGCGGATGCCGCCAACAAGGCGAAGACCGAATTTCTGGCCAGTATGAGCCATGAGTTGCGCACGCCCCTCAACGCGATCATCGGGTTTTCCGAGATCGTCAAGGAAGAGATTCTGGGGCCATTGGGAACCCGCCGTTACAAGAGCTACGCGGAGGATATCTATTCCAGTGGGACCCACCTCCTGAATATCATCGGCGATATGCTCGACCTCGCCACGGCCGAGGCCGGCAAGCTTTCGTTCGTCGAGTGCGAGGTTGACGTATGCAAGATCGTGGATGAGTGCCTGCGCATGTTCCGGGTCCCGGATATATCGCACGGCCTTAGGATTTCCGCGTCGTTACCGCCGGACAGCATCATCGTCCTGGCCGATCCGGGTCGGCTTCGCCAGGTGATTATCAACCTGGTTTCCAATGGGGTCAAATTTACCGAAAGGGGGGGCGATGTCTCCGTTGCCCTGTGGATCGATGAAGCCGGCAGTTGCGTCTTGAACGTAAGCGACAGCGGGATCGGCATGGCGCCGGAAGATCTGGGAAACGCGACCCAGCCATTCTATCGGGCGGCGAATCCGTATACCAGTGGGCGTGGCGGGGCCGGGCTGGGGCTTCCTCTCGTTCAAAAGATCGTCCAACAGCACGGCGGCCAGCTGGCAATAGACAGCAAGCCTGGACAAGGCACCGTCGTGACAATGCGCCTTCCCCCCGAACGCACCGTCGTTAAGTCCCCGCAATCCCTGAAACTGCCGGGTTGAAGCTATTTCCGCTCACCGGCGAACAGCCTGAGCGGATAAATCTCCGGCCCGGGGACTATGTCAGGGTTTGCGCAGACTCAGCATGTACACACGGCCGGTCGGGTCCGTCTCGAGTTTGAGCGAGTCGACCGGCAGGCCTTCGACCATCGCCCACATTGCCGGTTCATCGCGGTAATTGACGCTCCAGTCACAAATGAACTCCATCGGCCACAGGCTGCTAAAGCTGGACTTGCGCAAGTTGCCTATGACAAGGCGTCCGCCCGGCGCGAGCCGGTCGTACAAAGAGGCGACCAAGCCACGCGCCCGATGATCGGTCAGATAGTCGACAATTCCCATGCTGTATATCAGGTCCTGCGGCCCCACACCGGGAAAGATCCGGTTCTTTTTGGCCAGATCGACAAAGGACATATTGAGGCACTGCACGGTGGCCCTGCCCTCGTGCCGAGTGGTCTGAGGATATATCTCGCGGTAAGCCTGCTCGAGCGCCTCGTGCTCCTGGTCGATCAGTGTAAAGGAGACCGGGCCCGGAATCTCGTCCACTTGTAGGTAATTGGAAACCTCCCTGGCGGGTCCACTTCCGATGCTGGTGATATGCGTGGCGGCGTTTGCTCTGCGACTCGTGATCTCATCCGAAATAATCTGCTGTATCATCCGCATGCGCGTGCCGACGAATTCGCCAACCTCGAGTCCGGTACGGTGCAGAAGTTTTCCGGTCGCGGTCTCTCCCTCATGTTGCCACTCATAGACCTGGTTCATCACCTGGTAATCGCCCGGATAGCCAAGCGGTTTCTCGTAGCTGCGGCGCCAAATCGGCCCATCCATGAACTCGGGTGTCACCACGAGTTCCGTAAACCGCTTGGTCGCCCGCAGGAGGTCCGGCTCCGCCATCAAGGGTTCAACGAGGGCGTTGGCGTGCTCCCAGTGCTGTCGCCAGGCAGGGATGATCCGTTCTTCACAGATCACCAGCGCCTCGTCTGCCGGACTCTGCGCTGGTGGAGAAGAACCGTTGCCACGCGACTCGTGACGCTCCAAAATAGCGCGGAAATTTCGCAGCAGATGCAAAACATCGGCAGCAAGCTTACGGTACGCGGGATCGACCAAACCTGGCTCCGGGGCCACACCGCGGTCGATTTCGAGATCCAGCAAAAGGCGGTTTCGTTTGTGGATGACTTCGGCGATATCGAGGTAGTCCGACGTCAGGCCAAGGCCGACACTGACTCCGCATTTCTGGCGGCCGATACGGCAAACCCGCGCCCGCCCTTCGTGCAGAACCGTATCATCAAGCAACAGCCGCACAGAAACTTCCTCCCCGATTCGGGGAGCCCACAACGCCGATCCGGGTGCGATCGCGCTGAACCCGGTCATACTCAAGTCTTCCAACGTCAATTGGGTATTGTCGATTTCCACCTTGGCGGTCGCCTGTGGAAACAGATCCCGCGCCTTGAATCGTTCTGCCCTATAAAATACACGCCGCCCGGATGCGCCGGAAAGGCGCTCGTACGTCTGCATATCACCCTGCCTTCAAAGAACCTGTCCGTTTACTCATACGATCCTCGTCGAATGCCCCATAATCGAGCGAGGAAAGTATTCGCAATCTTCATTCAATGGGAAATCGATTTTAACCCATTGCGCCTCAACATGTTTTTTTGATCGTACCCCGAAGTGAGAAAAAGTGTAAAGCGATTTTTCTGATTTGCAGTAGAGATACTTTTTGTTTTTACTTGACTTTCAATTTTGACCCGAAATCATTCATAGACTTGGCTACTTTATTGCATCTCTTTCCCGGGGCTCGTCCGCACGGCCACGGTACATAGCCACCATCGCAGGATATTACGATATGACAGCATTATTATAAAGGGAAAATCCAAACTGGCATTCCCGGATTTGGTTAACAAGGCCAGCGTGCCGAACACGGCGTACTTTTTCCTAACGGCCTGAACACAATCCGCATTCCGTGGTATGGCCGCGTTGCGGTCGACGGTGGGCACGGAGAACCCGGCAAACGCGGAGATCCCGGTATCGGCAGTTGGCACGGCATTGCAATTCCGATTCAGCAAGGGATTCGGGAGCACTGGCATGGCTTATGGCCATGTGGCCGAGAAATCGCGGCACCACCGGCCCGCAACCCAGTGCGTCAATCGGTCGCGTGATCATCGCCGCCACCGGCCAGGCAAATCTCACGCTTATATGCCACGCCTTGTGACTCGCCACTCGAGTCAGGCCAGCCAGACGGCCATCGCACCTAAATCGCTGATCGTCGGGGAGACAGGCCGCGTCGCACCGACCCGGCCGCGCGCGGTCGGAGCGGCGAGAAGATCGGACAAGACCGATCACGGCGACAACCCTCTATCCCGCTATTTCCGGGCCACGCGTTCACGGATGTTCCGGGCCATGGCTTCGATCGTATCCGTCTGGGAAAAGGCGGTGGCGTACAGGCCATCAGGGTCCATCAGATAAAGATGGGCGGAGTGGTCCATAGCATAGTCGTCAGTGCCTGTGCCCGTGCTGACCGACGCAGGGACCTTTGCATAATACGCCCGGTGCGACTTTGCAGCAGCCGCGATCTGCTCCTCGCTGCCCGTCAGGCCAATGATTCTGGGGTGGAACGCGGCAACGTACGCGCCCATTACGTCCGGCGTGTCGCGGGCGGGATCCACTGTTATGAAAAGCGGCTGCAACGCATCGCCGTCCGTGCCCAGCTCATCCATGACCAGCGCCACCGTACCGAGCGTGGTCGGACAGACATCGGGGCAGTGCGTGAATCCAAAGAAGATCAATAGCCATGAGCCGCGGAAATCCGTGTCGGCAACCGGCTGGCCGCGCGCATCGACGAGCGCGAACTCGCCGGTGACGATCGCACGGGCGATCTCTTCGGCCGTTTGCACCCTGTCCGTTTCGCTGACCGGGCGCGGTGCCTTCTGGTTCATGACATAGAACGCTGCGAACAAAGCGACGGCGGTTGCCGCGGCGAACCAGAGAATCAGCCTGAACTTGCGCACAATCCCTCCGACTCGGCTGTTGTTTTGGTTGCACCGTGGCAAGATACAGGGGCGGTCGACCTGGCGGAGGCGGCGTGCCTTCGGCAAACGGCCCCGTCAGGTGCGGCCGCAGAGAGCTGACCATGTTTGGGCCCCGGGGCGAACGCGTGCCTACCAGTAGAGGGGATAGCAGGTCTGCACCTGGCCGCCAGCCGTCACGGCGCAGGTATAGTTCTTGCCCCGAAATTCGATCAGCAGCAGGAACCCCTGAAACCCCTCGCTGGACGATGCCCGGATTTGCCCGCCCTGGACGATCGCGACCGCCTCCTGCCCCTTTACGGGCTGCTGTGCTACGGCCGGGACTGCCGTGAACGTCACTGCCAGGGTCACCAATATTGCTGGTATCATTGCACGCATATGTTCCTCCTCGTCACTGCCGGCCGCCGCTGCGCCAGCGAAACAGGATCCCATGTTGGCACTCCTTTGGCGCCGGATGTCAAGATCGCCTGCGACATCGGGAAGGCCCGCGGAATACCAGGGCGGCGCGTTGCCGGCCGCAAGCTGGCAGTGCACGCAGACCGGGGCTGCGGCATCCGGGCCCGGAACGCGCGTGGAACCCGGCACCGGCCCTCCGGCTGCGCATCGATATGCTTGCAGCTGCGGCTGGTCGGGATACGGCGCGTCGTTGTCCGCGCTACGAAGCGATCCACTATGGATCTTTGGCGACGCGTGATGCTGACTCCATTACAGGCGCCAGAGCCGCGTGCAGGCGCGCCAGCAGTTCCGGCAGGCG
>Ga0224512_10000327_pt1 | contig 51108 bp, 53 predicted proteins | sample SF_May12_sed_USG_4_FD_169103 | JGI IMG/M metagenome (GOLD analysis project Ga0224512, IMG submission 169103) | Sediment microbial communities from San Francisco Bay, California, United States - SF_May12_sed_USGS_13 | ecosystem: Environmental > Aquatic > Marine > Sediment | place: USA...
TTGGCGAATCCGATCGAAAAGTCCTGGTCGACGGCTGGCGCCGCGCGGTGAACAAAGTCAACGAAGACTGAGCGTGCTTACCCCTCGAACTTCGGTAGGTCTCCACGAGGTCGTGTTCCGGGAAACAGGTCGTACTGACGTCGAGTGCAAAAAAAAGGAGCCGCCGAATGGCGGCTCCGAAAAGCGAACGATTCGACTAGAAATTATAGATAATGCTTGCGGAGAACATGTCGACATCGTCACCGTCGACATCGAAGCGCTCCCACTCGCCGCGCACTGAGAATTGAGGCGTAAAGTGAAACGCGCCGCCTAGGCCGAACATGAAATCGGTGCCGTCGTCATCAAAGCTACCTATGGGTGTGGAGATTTCGCCATCCCAGGCGAAAAAGCCCACTTTGCCCAACAACGAGAATTGCTCTATCGGATAACTTCCCACCGCAGCAAACTGGAAGCCATCCACCTCTGCCGTTGCGGTGCCGCCTGGCCCCGACACGCTGACCTCACCGAGATCCGCGTAGCCGATTTCGGCTCCAAAATACTGATTGAACTTGAAGCCACCGAAAACCTTGAACCCAACATCATCGTCATCACAGCTGGTGGCACCCGCCAATGCAGGGTCTCCGCAGAGATCTATGCTCGTGAAACCGGCGCCAGCACCGACATAGAACCCAGCGTCCGGACCCAGGCCCATGCCTTGTGCCAGAGCTGGACTGGCGTTCAGGCCGAGAAGCGCTGAAGATATGATGCCGCCAATCGTTAATCGCAATTTTTCTTTGTTTAACATATCGAACTCCTTGCAATTGAGACCTAAGGGAATAATCAAACACCGCCGCCCCCAGGCGACATGAAAAATTGTAGACTTTTCTTGAGCATTTGCTTCCCTGATTTGACGCCGTCGATGTGCACTATTTGAAGCGTATTTCGTCCCGGCGGCAGAACGGGGACCGGTCATTTTGACTGACAGAAATCCGTCCCCACTGGATGCCGGAGCCTGGACAGGGTCAAATGCGGCTGAACTTCCGAGCGAGCCGCCGGACTTCGGCGTGCCGGCAGCAGCCGACCAGATGGTCGTTCACCATGCCGGAAGCCTGCATGAAGGCGTAGCAAATGGTGCTGCCGACGAACTTGAAGCCGCGGCGCTTGAGCTCGCGGCTCATGCAGTCGGATGTAGGCGAGGAAACGGGAACGTCTTCAGGCCGCCGCCATCGGTTCTGCTTCGGCCCGCCGCCGACATGCTTCCACAGGTAATCGGCAAATGACTCGCCTTCATCCCGGATCGCGAGAACGGCCCGTGCGTTAACGCTCGCCGCCTCGATCTTCAAACGGTTTCTGATAATTCCCGCATCGCTCATCAGCGCTTTTCGTTTGCGCGCGTCGTAACGCGCGATTTTTTCAGGATCGAAGTTGTCGAATGCGCGTCGATAGTTTTCCCTTTTTTTCAGCACCGTATACCAGCTCAAGCCCGCCTGCGCGCCCTCCAGCAGAATCAGCTCAAACAGCCCGCGCTCGTCCCAGAGCGGTACGCCCCACTCATCGTCGTGATAGGCAAGGTAGAGCGGATCGTCGTTAACCCAGTGGCAGCGGCGGGGGACTTTGTTCGACGCCATTGAATACTTTAACGTGTCATCTACGAAATCGATTTGATGAATGACGATTTCTGAACTGCCTGATTTAAGGAATCGCGAGCAAGCTCGCCCCTACAGCGGGCTTCGTTCGGTCTGGGACACGTCTATTCTGTCCCCACATACCACATACTACATACCACAAACTTACCGAGCACCCGACGTCCGCGCATGCTTCCGAACCAACGCCATCTCTTCGACATTCCCGACGACGTCGCCTGGCTGAACTGCGCTTATATGGCGCCGCTCATGCGTGCGGTGTGCGAGGCGGGCGAGCGGGGTATTTATCGCAAACGCCAACCCTGGCTGATTACGTCACGGGATTTTTTTACCGAATCCGAACGAATACGCGGGCTGTTTGCAAAGCTCATTAACGCCGATACCGACGACGTCGCTATCGTACCTTCGGCGAGCTACGGCGCGGCCGTGGCGGCACGGAATCTTCCGCTCCGGGCGAACCAGCGTGCGCTAGTACTCGACGAGCAGTTTCCGTCGAACGTCTACGCCTGGAACGCATCCTGCCAGGCCGCCGGCGCAGAACTCGTCACGGTGAAGCGACCGGCGCACGGGGACTGGACGGAGGCGGTGCTGGACGCGCTGGATGAACGCGTGGCGGTGGCGGCACTTCCCCAGTGCCGCTGGACGGACGGCGCGCTGATCGACCTGGAGCGCGTCGCCGGGGCCTGCCGCGACACCGGCACCGCGCTGGTGCTCGACCTCACCCAGTCTCTCGGCGCCATGCCCTTCGACGTCACCCGGGTGCGTCCGGATTTCGTCCTCAGCGCAAGCTACAAATGGCTGCTCGGCCCCTATTCCCTCGGCTTTCTTTATGCCGCCGCCGACCACCATCGCGGCGAACCGCTGGAGCACAACTGGATCGCGCGGGCGGGAAGCGAGGACTTTTCCGGACTGGTCACCTACCGCGACGAATTCCAGGCTGGAGCAAGACGCTTCGATATGGGGGAGCGAGCCAACTTCCACCTTCTTCCCATGGGGGTCGCTGCGCTTCATCAGATTCTCGAATGGGGTGTGCGCGATATTGCGGAGACGCTCGCTGCGCGCACCCGGGCCATCGCGGAGCGCGCCGCGTCCCTAGGCCTGAATTGCCTGGCCGAGCAACAGCGCGCCGGACATTTTCTGGGTCTCGGATTTCCGAAGGGTATCCCGCCCGCACTTTTGGACTCGCTCGCTAAGCGCAGGGTTTACGTAAGCGTTCGCGGGGACACCGTTCGCGTGACGCCGCATCTTTACAACACTGACGAAGACGTGGATCGACTGTTCAACGCCCTCAAGGCGCTGATGCCGTGAACTTCGCCGGCGCCGGGCGCTGCCTCATGTCAGCGCCTGGCGTTGCTTCTGCGTAGAGCGCTGGCGCGGCTCAGTCCAGCTGGATCCAGGTGGTCTTGAGCTGGGTGTACTTGTCCATGGCGTGAAGCGACTTGTCGCGGCCGTACCCGGACTGCTTGTAGCCACCGAAGGGCGTGGTCATATCGCCGCCGTCGAAGCAGTTGATCCAGACCGACCCGGCTCGCAGCGCGCGCGCCGTCTTGTGCGCGACGTTGATGTCCCGGGTCCAGATGGCGGCGGCGAGCCCGTACATGGAATCGTTGCTGACGCGAACGGCTTCGTCGATGTTATCGAAGGTGAGCACTGACAGCACCGGCCCGAAAATTTCCTCGCGGGCGATCTTCATGTCGTTGTTCACCTTGTCGAAGATGGTCGGTTCGATATAGCAGCCGCCGCTCTCTTCGCGAACCCGTTTACCGCCCATCTTCAACTCTGCGCCGGAACCCTTGCCTTCATCGATGTACCCCAGCACCCGCTTGGTCTGGGATTCGTCCACCATCGCGCCCATGAGAGTGTCTGGATCCAGCGGGTCGCCCGGCTGCATGCTGCGGCCGACTTCCATTACTTTTTCCAGCACCGCGTCCTTGACCGACTTATGCACCACCAGCCTCGAGCCCGCGTTGCACACCTCTCCCTGGTTGAAAAAAATGCCGAAGGCCGCGGCCTTTGACGCCGCTTCCAGATCCGGCGCGTCGGCCATGATGATGTTGGGCGTCTTTCCGCCGCACTCGAGGCTCACCTGCTTCATATTGGACTGGCCCGAGTACTCGAGGAAGTATTTGCCCACTTCGGCAGAGCCGGTAAAAGCAACGCCGTCCACGTCCATATGCAGGCCGAGCGCCCGTCCGGCGGTCTCACCGAAGCCCGGGACGACGTTGAGCACTCCTTCCGGAATGCCCGCTTCCACCGCCAACTCGGCGATTCGAATCGCCGTGAGCGGGGACTGCTCCGCCGGCTTCAGCACCATGCTGTTACCGGTGGCAAGCGCCGGTCCAATCTTCCACGCCGCCATCAGCAGCGGAAAATTCCACGGCACCACCGCACCAATCACGCCAAGAGGCTCTCGAGTGATGAGCGCCAGCGCCGATTGCGAGGTGGGCGCAACTTCGTCGTAAACCTTGTCGACGGCTTCCGCGTACCAGGCGATGCAATTCACTACCGCCGGAATGTCGATGCTGGACGCATCGCGAATGGGCTTGCCCATGTCGAGAGTCTCCAACAACGCCAGCTCGTCGGCATGGTCACGAATGCTTTCCGCAAAACGCTGAAGTATGCGTTTGCGTTTCGCCGGCGCGAGCCGGCTCCAGCTTCCCGATTCGAACGCGCGACGCGCGGCGACAACGGCGCGGTTAACGTCCTCGGCGTCACACGCCGCGACCTTCGCCAAAACGCGGCCGTCCAGCGGGCTCACGTCATCGAAAGTCTTGCCCGAGGCTGCATCGACGTAAGAGCCGTCGATGAAAGCCTGGCGACGAATGTCGAGGGCTTCTGCGCGCCCTTTCCAGTCATGAATGGAGACGACTGCGGAGGACATGGGAAAAACTCCTATATTTGTATGTGAATGCGGTTCTGCGCTTCGCGGATCAGCCAACTTAGCGTTGCAAATGAGACCCTCGCAAGCCGGGGGGTCAAAAATCTCGCTAAATCAGGTTTGAATTGGTCGATCTTTAGGTCTATTCTTTAATGTAAGTTAGGACAAATAGCAGATAAACTTCTGATTTTATGAAAGAAAAATGATTTTAATTCGCAATAAATATGCCCCCGGCGTTGCCGTGGATGCGGGCCGATCGCCCATGGGCGGGCACCCGCCGGCGACCTTCAAGGGTATCCGAACCCACTATGCCAGGCTCGGCAACAGCCTTGCCGGACTCGCCCGCAGCCTCAGCGGTGCGCTCAGCCGGTCCGCGCCCCCGGCGCTGGTCCTCGAGATCAATCGTAGAATTGTCCGTTTCAACGACCCGGTGACCTTCGAATTCAGCCTCAAGCCTCGAACCGAATTTCCGGCGGAGCGGGTAGCCAGTCTCATCGACTGGCCTGCGGAAGATATCGAACGCATGGCGGCAAAGATCCGCACCGTGGAGCAACGCTTCGCAGAAACCATCGCCGCGTCTGTCGAGCGACCGCAAATTATCGGCGCGCTGCTCAGGAGTCTGAGCCTAAAGCTTTTCTCCAAGGATCACGGCTGGCGAGAAATCATTGCCGAACTCAATCGTTGCGATTCGGAATACGATGTGTACAAGAAAATCGCGCTGGTCAAATACACCCAATACCTGCGCTCGCGTCAGAAAATTCTGCGCGATCTTTACTTCGAGCGCCGCAGCGCTGCGCCCCTGGAATCAATAAACCCGTCCGCGACCCGCGAAGCGGTTCACGATGGATCCCGGGGTCCGCTCGACACGGACTTGTTCGAATCTTCCGTAAACAAGCACGAGGAAAAATCGGACGCCGAAGCGTTCAATCCGCTGCCGCGGGGTGAAACCGTCCGTCTCCGGTTTGATGACCGAATCGAGATACCGATTCGGCTCTCTTCTCATAGTTTCACGCTCGTCGCGGGAACGAACTTTTATTTGATGGACGAGCACGGATCGAGTTTCCCAATCAGGCAAGGAAAGAATCTCGTTGGACGCCATCCAGATTGCGACGTCGTGATCCAGTCTTTTTATTGCGGCGTGTCGAGGAAACACCTGATTATTGAAAAGGTATCGGACTCGGTCGCGCTGCTGACCGATCTTTCTTCGCACGGCACTTACGTGTCGAAACAAGGTTTCTGAACGGCCAACTCATCGTGAGTCTCCTCCGTTCTTATCTGCTGGCGTAGCTCGGCAACCGCATGGGTAAGACTGCACACTTGCCCATGCGGGTTTTTTTCCTCTCGCTTATTTTTTCAAAACCTCGGGCCAGTTCACGTCTGCTTTTTTGATATATCCGCTGATATTCTTTTCCCAGCGCTGCTTCACCCCCTGACTGAAATTTAGATAGAGCCTTCCGTTGACCACGGACCAGGCCTCGGGATCCGTGGTGGCGGTATAGCCGTTAGCGACGGCATAAGCGCAGTAACCGCCATAGGCGGGAGCGTACTTTTCGGGTGCTGATACGAATACGGCTCGGTTCTCCTCTTTGGAGAAATACCAGGTAGCGCCGTTCCAGGAATGAGTGATTCCCGGGTCGCCTTTCACCGGTCTTTTCTCGGTGAAATACGCCACCGGGTCATAGCCCCGAATAGCGCCGGCGTCGGTGAAAAATACCTGATCCTTAGCCGCCAGCGCCGGCAGGGAGAACAGCAGCGCGACGACAACAAAGGCGATTTTTGCCCGCATTTTCGAACCTCCTTGGCGCAGCGCAGACTAACAGACTGATAAATAGCCGCGTCGCCTCAATAATTTCATAATACCCAATTTCGACCCTCATTCCCGATGACGGTTTCATCGACTTGCCCCCAGCAAAAAGCGCTGATTGCGATTTTCTTCATCGCTTTCCTCGCCGGCTGCAGCGTCGCCAAGCTCGCATACAACAACTTCGACTGGTTGTTGCTGCGCAAAGTGGACGCCTACCTGGATCTGTCCCCGGAACAAACCATAGCCACCCGGGAGCGACTGCGGCAGCGCCTGGAGGAGCACCGGCGTCACGAGCTGCCGGCCTATTTGGACTATCTGAGGCGCACCCGATCCATGATCTCGGACGGGCTGTCCAGCGACGAAGCGCAGTCGATCGTCCGCCAGGGACGGGCGCTGGCCGAAACCACAGTGGAGCGCACTGTGCCGGCAATCGCCGAGACTCTGGCCGATATCTCGCCGACGCAAATTGATCACCTCGAAGGACATTTCGCTGAGGTGAACCGTGAGTTTCGCCGGGAATTTCTTCCTCCATCCATGCGCAAGCGATCAATGCGACGGGTGCGGCGCACGACGAGCCGCATCGAGTACTGGACCGGCGCGCTGCACCAGGAACAGCGGGAACGGGTAGCGCAGCTGCGCGGCGATTTTCCAAAAAACAGCGAGGACTGGCTCAGCTACAATGTCGCCCAACAGAAGCGCCTGCTGGTGCGTCTGCGGGAAGGAGCCGACTCTAAAACACTGTCGGACTTCCTGACCGGTTGGTGGGTAAGGCTCGAGGGTCGAAGCCCGGAACTTGAAAGGAAAACGGATGAGGCACTCATGGCCCTCACGCGTCTCATTGTCGGCGTGGATGATTTCCTGGACAGCTCACAGAGACGTTTCCTGCTCTGGCGCCTCGACAGTTACATCGAGCAGATTGAAGAGCTGATTGCCGGGCGGTGACTATCGTGGACGCGAGTCGGAACGAGTTCCGATGAAGCTCTGGCTTTGCGTCGCCGCCAGGCCCGACGTGGTGCACAGATCGATCAAGGTGTGCCTGATCGTTGGCACGCTCCTGGTATTGATCAATTACTCGGATCGCGCGATGAACGGCGATCTGAGCGTGACCGATTTCGTCAAGATGCTGCTGACTTACGCCGTCCCTTACTGTGTCTCCACCTATGTTAGCGTCGCGACGCTCATCGCGGATGAAATACCTGAACCGCCGTCGTCAAAAGGCGGCTGAAAATCCGAACAAGATCGATTTTCAACACCCCGCAATCAAAGCACCCGGTTTTACGGCTTGGTGAGAAGGCGCATGAGGCTAGAGGTGTCCCAGCGGCCGCCGCCGCGCTCCTGAATCTGGGCGTAGAACTGGTCCACCAGAGCGGCCACCGGCAATCTCGCGCCGACTCGGCGGCCCTCGGCAAGACACATGTCCAGGTCTTTTCTCATCCAGTCTACGGCGAAGCCGAAGTCGAATTTGTCCTCGACCATGGTTGCGCCGCGGTTTTCCATTTGCCACGACTGCGCCGCGCCTTTCGAAATCACGTCGAGAACGCGGTTTGCATCGAGGCCCGCTTTGAGCGCGAAGTTCATGCCTTCGGCCAATCCCTGCACCAGCCCGGCGATGCAGAGCTGGTTGACCATCTTGGTGAGCTGGCCCGCGCCGGCGGGCCCCATCAGCGTGACCGCCCGGGCGTAACAATCGACAGCCGGTTTGACCTTTTGGAAAACCGATTCCTCACCGCCCACCATTACCGTGAGCGCGCCGTTTTGCGCCCCGGCCTCGCCCCCGGACACGGGCGCGTCTAAAAAACCGAGGCCTTTGTCCTTTGCGATGGCGTCGAGCTCGCGCGCAAGCGTGGCTGAAGCAGTGGTGTGATCGACAAACACCGCGCTGGACTTCATGCCGTGAAATGCGCCTTGCTCACCGACGCTGACCTTGCGCACATCATCGTCATTGCCAACGCAGGCGAACACGATGCGCGCGTCGGCAGCGGCTTCCTTTGGGGTTGCGGCTGTTCGACCGGAGAATTTCTTCGACCAGGCGTCCGCTTTTGCGGCGGTACGGTTGTACACCGTAACCTCATGACCCGCGGCCGCCAGATGTCCCGCCATGTGAAAACCCATGACTCCGAGGCCCAGAAAAGCGACCTTTTCGGGGTTTTTGCTCGCCTTTTGATTCATCAAGCTTCTCCGGTGAAAAGTGATTTCGAATGCGGTGCCGACGATGTTGCCCCGACACGGCGCTGAGGCGCCCGATTATCCCGACGGCTCCCGCACCCATCAAGGCGAGCGCATTCGAAACTCGCGGCTAGGGGACGCGGACACCGGGACGTTACTCCCGCGCGTATTGCGATAACATACAAGCTTTGTTTCCCGAACCCTGCTGGAGTGCCCATGGCCAATACCGCTCCCAGCGTTTGCCCGCTTGACTGCCCCGATACCTGCAGCCTCTCGATAACCGTTGATGACGGCAGGCTGCTCAAGGTGCGCGGCTCGAAAGTCAACCCGCTCACCCGTGGGGCGATCTGCGCCAAGGTGACGCGATACCCGGAATTCGTTCACGGTCCTGGTCGATTGCGAACGCCGCTCAGGCGTACCGGCGTGCGGGGAGAGGGGGCCTTCGAAGCCATCTCCTGGGACGATGCGCTGAACAGTGTGCACGAAGGCTTCCAGCGGGCCATTGGGGAATACGGCCCGCAATCCATTGTGCCGTTCAACTACGCCGGCCCCCACGGCATGCTCGCCGGAGGCAGCATGGACCGGCGTTTCTTTAATCGCCTTGGCGCCTCTCAGCTTGCCCGCTCGCCGCTTTGCGGCGGCATCAAAAGCGAAGCCTTCGTCGGCACCTACGGCAAGGTCCCGCTCATGCGTCCGGAGGACGTGGCGCACGCCCGCCTCATCATCGTCTGGGGCTTGAACGTCACCGTCTCCCAGCTCCACCTCATGGCACCAATTCGCGAAGCGACGCGCGCCGGCGGAAAGCTCGTGGTCATCGACCCGAGGCGAACGCCGGTGGCCAAGAAGGCTGACCTGCACATTGCCAACCTGCCCGGCACGGACGTGCTGCTTGCCTTCGCCCTCGCCGCCGAGCTGGAGCGAAACGGCGGCCTGGACCGCGATTTCATTAACGCTCACGTGAAGGGCGCGGATGCTTTTCTTGCCCAGGCGCGGCAACGTTCCGTCGAAGATTCCGCCGCCGGTTGTGGCGTTAACGCGGATACGATCAAACAGCTCGCCGGGCTGTACCGGGACAGCTCGCCGGCGGTGATTTGTCCCGGCAACGGTCCCGAACGCAATCAAAATGGCGGCAGCGGCCTGCGCGCCATATTTGCCCTTCCGGCGCTGGCGGGTAAATTTGGCGTCCGCGGCGGCGGTCTGCTCCAGGGCGCTTCCCACGCGTTCCCGGTCAACGCCGCGCGCCTGGAAGGCGCCGACATGATTCCCCCGGGCACCCGCACACTCAACATCGTGACCCTCGGCAAGGCGATGCTTGACCCGGAGTTGGATCCCCCTATCAAGGCGGTGTTCATCTACAACCACAATCCGGTCATCGTCCATCCGGATCAGAACACCATGAAGAAAGCGCTGCTGCGCGAGGATCTATTCATCGTAGCAAGCGATATCGTCATGACGGACTCGGTGAAGTACGCCGACGTGGTGCTGCCCGCCTGTTCCCACTTCGAGCACAAGGAGGTGTTCAAAGCCTATGGCCAGCATTACCTGCAGCGCGCCGAGCCGGTAATTCCTCCGGTGGACGAAGCGCTGCCGAATACGGAAATTTTCAGGCGCGTGGCTAAGCGCTTCGGCTTTAACGGTCCGGCCTTCGAGACCAGCGACGATGAGTTAATCGACGACGCCTTCGACGCGGACGACCAGCGGCTCGACGGGCGCAGGGCGGGGCAAATAGGCCTCGAGGAAGCGTTGCTGATGCGCATTGACGGAAAGCCAGCCATGCTCTTCGACAGCACCTCCCCAAAGACCCCTTCGGGAAAGGTGGAGCTCGAATCGGAGTATCTGCAGAAAAATTACGGCCAGTCCTTGCCCGGATTCCGTCCCGTCGTCTCTGAATATCCGCTGGCGCTCATTTCGCCGGGATCCGACGAACGCACCACCTCCACTTTTGGCGGACTGGAGACAGGACGCGAGGAAGTGTTGGAAATGCACCCCGCAGATGCTGCTGCCCGCGGGCTTGAACACGGCGCTCTGGTCCGCGTCTACAACGATCTTGGAGAGGTGCGGCTTATGTTGTGCGTGACCGAAGTTATCCGCGTGGGCGTTGTCTGCGCCTTCAAGGGCGCGTGGATGCGAACCAGTGGGAATGGCCAGACCATCTCATCGCTCGCGCCCTCACACCTCGCTGATCTGTGCAAAGGCGCGTGTTATAACGACGCTCGCGTGGAGGTCACGGCGGTGAACGCCTGAATCGGCAACGAGTGCTCCAGCAAGGGGAGAAGCTGAGCGATCTCATGGCGCGCTTTCCGCGCCCGGGGCGGGTTGAATGGATTGGGATCAGACCGCACCGCGGCGGCGCCGTCGAGGTCGTGGACGAAGCGACGCTCATACAAGATCGCGGTCTCGAAGGCGACCACCGTGCGGTAAAGAATGGCGGAAAACGCCAGGTCACGCTGATTCAGTGGGAGCACCTTGGCGTCATCGCGGCGCTTTGCAGCCGCGAATTTGTAGATCCGGCGCTGTTGAGGCGAAATATCGCGGTGAAGGGGATCAGCTTAAGCGCGCTGAAAGACCGCGTTTTTCGATTGGGCAGCGCGCTGTTGGAAGGTACCGGCAATTGCCATCCTTGTTCGCGAATGGAAGAAAATCTCGGTCAAGGCGGCTATAACGCGGTGCGGGGTCATGGCGGGATCACTGCCAGAGTAATCGAAGGCGGCATAATCCAAAGCGGCGATGCGGTCGAGGCAATCAACACGGACTGACGGAATCGATACCAGCGTTACGTGGCCACCACTCAGCTTAAAAGAATAAACAGCTACGGCTTCCAGCCCGGGCGTGTTTTATCGGGAAAATACCAGGTCACTTCTCTGCTTGGCACAGGCTGGGAGAGCGAAGTTTACCTGGTACGCGAGCTGGAGACAGGCATCGAGCGCACCGCAAAGTTTTTCTTTCCGCAGCGAAACGAGAAAGAGCGGGCATCCAAGGCATACGCAAAGAAACTCCATAAGCTGAGACACTGCCCTATTGTCATTCAGTACCACAGCCAGGACGTCATTCGCTTCCGAAATCAGCCGCTCAAATACCTGATCTCCGACTACATCGAAGGTGAGCTGCTTTCTCACTTCATCGCCCGCCAGCCGGGAAAACGATTGATGCCCTTCGCTGGACTGCATTTGCTCCACGCGCTCGCCCAAGGCATAGAATGCATTCACAAGTCGGGCGATTACCACGGGGATCTGCACACAGACAACATCATTGTGCAGCGCCATGGTCTGGGCTTCGAGTTGAAGCTTTTGGACCTTTTTCATTCGAGGGCCCCGATGAAGGAGAACATCCGCTTCGACGTGGTGGAGATGATTCGGGTATTTCACGAGGCCCTTGGCGGAGCAAAGCACTACGCCAGGCACCCGCCGGAGGTTAAGGCCATCTGCTGCGGGCTGAAGCGCTCGCTGATACTGCAAAAATTCAAAACGGCGGGTCAGATCAAGTCCTATCTCGAGACGATGGAATGGGCTTAGAGTTGATGCGCGCGTTCGATAGGTGCAGCGTCGTCGCTCGCGCTCTCTTTTCAACGTCATCCTGACTCAGTAGATACTCTGACGGCCTGCGCGCAGCGTTGAAACATCTGCTCATCGTGTTCCACTCGCAATCGGGAAACACCGAGAAGATGGCCAATGCCGTTCTTCACGGCGCTCGGGCGGAAGAGATCGAGGACGTGGAGGTGAGAATGCTTCGGGCATTCGACGCCGGCGTCGACGATCTCCTATGGGCAGAGGCGCTGATGCTCGGAACACCGGAAAATTTCGGCTACATGTCCGGAGGCATGAAAGACTTTCTCGACCGCACTTTCTATCCGTGCGAAGGCAAGCTCGAGGGTATGCCTTATGCAATCTTCGTCAGCGCCAACAACGACGGCACCGGAGCGGTAAACGCCATGGAGCGTATTGCCAACGGTTATGCCTTCCGCAGAATTCAGCAGCCGCTGATCGCGCGCGGTGAAATCACCGCAGAGCACTTGCAAAGATGCGAGGAGCTGGGCCTGGCGGTTGCGGCAGGGCTTGAGATTGGCGCGCTTTGAGCGTCTCCAGGGCGTGAGGGGGCCGGCATGATCGAATCCCTCACCCTGCTGCTGGTCTGCCAGCTCGCCGGCGAAATATTCGCCCGCGCTTACAGCGTTCCGCTGCCCGGCCCCGTCATCGGGATGGCGATCTTGTTTGTAGGCTTGATGATACGCGGCGGCGTGCCCAAGCCGCTGCAAGAGACCGCCAAATCCATTCTTGACCACCTCTCACTCCTGTTTGTCCCCGCGGGTGTGGGCGTGATGATCTACCTGCCATTAATCGCCGACGAGTGGCTCCCGATTGCCACTGCGATAATCATCGGCACGCTGGTGACCATTGCGGTGACGGCCTGGATCATGAAAGCGATCCTAAGCAGAAGCGATCGGGCAAATGAACAGTCCGCGGATCCCGGAGAATGAAAACAGAGCTACACGAAATCTGGGTGTATCTGTCGGCGACACCGTTACTGGGCCTCACGCTAACGCTTTGCGCCTACGTGTTGGGCTATCACCTTTACCGTAAATGCCGCTTTAATCCGCTGGTCAACCCGGTGCTCATCGCGGTGCTGATACTGGTTTCTCTGCTGCTCGCCTCGGACACGCCCTACTCCAGATACTTCGAGGGCGCGCAGTTCGTTCACTTCATGCTCGGACCCGCCACCGTCGCGCTGGCCGTTCCCCTGTATCGCCAGTTTCACCTGGTGCGCCGCTCCGCCCTGGCCGTCGGCATTGCGCTGGGCTGCGGCTCCCTCACCGCGGTGCTCAGCGGCGTAGGCATCGCCTGGCTGCTGGGTGCCTCGCGGGAAACGCTGCTGTCGCTGGCGCCCAAGTCGGTCACCACGCCGGTGGCCATGGGCATCGCCGAACAGATCGGCGGCCTGCCTTCCTTGACCGCGGTTCTCGTTATCCTCAGCGGTATCACCGGGGCCGTCCTCGGCACATACACCCTGAACCTGGTCCGGGTAAAAGACTGGCGAGCGCGGGGTCTCGCCATGGGCGTCGCATCCCACGGAATCGGTACCGCGCGCGCCTTCACTGTTAACGAAGTTGCTGGAGCCTTTTCCAGTCTGGCCATGGGGCTAAACGCGCTGGCAACAGCCGTGCTGGTGCCGATACTGATGGCCTTGCTCACGTAATCTGATCGCGCGGAACTGAGTGCCGGCAACCCGGGCTTTCTACGCTTTTGACCCTCTTTGACGGTACGTGCTACAACACTGCCGGATCTGGGGTATGTAAACCGTATTGGGGGCGCGCGTGGCAATTATCGGACTGGATATCGGATTCGGGTTCACCAAGGGTACCAACGGCAGAGATTCGCTCGTCTTCAAGTCTATTTTCGGCGATGCCTCCGACATCCAGTACAAGGAGCAGATGCTCGGAACGCCCACCATCGAGGAGCATCTCCACGTCAAGGTTGACGGCCAGGAGTACTTCGTCGGTGAGCTTGCCGAGCGTCAGAGCAACGTCCGCTCCTTCACCCTGGACCAGAACCAATTCGTAACCGACTTCTCAAAGGTCATGGCGCTGACCGCCATCGGCAATCTCGCCGAGCGGAACGAACCCGTGCGTGTGGTCACCGGTCTGCCCATCAGCTACTACCGCCGGCATCGCAACGAGCTCAAGGATCGGCTGAAGGGCAGACACCCGGTCAGCCTCACCGACCACACCGGCTCGACGCTGGAGACCGTGGTCAACATCAGCCACGTGCGCGTGATCCCGCAGCCTTTCGGCTCCTTGTTCAACCTCATGTTGAACGACGCCGGCGAGGTGAAGGATAAGCGTTTTGTGCAGGAGAAGATCGGCGTTATCGACATCGGATTCAGGACCTCGGACTACACGGTTGCCGACAAAACCCGCTACTCGGAGCGCGGCAGCCGCACCACCGAGTCCGGAATCTCCAAAGCCTTCGCCCTGATCGCGGCCAAGCTACGCGAGGTCACCGGCGTCAACGTCGAGCTTTACCGCCTTTACGACGCCGTGTCCCGCGGCGATATCAAGATCAAAGGCAAGACCATCGACCTTAAGCCGTTGACAGAGCAGGCCTTCGGCAGGCTTGCGACGTCTATCGCCAGCGAGGTGGAGCGGTTGTGGATGGACGACTGGGACATCGACATCCTGGTGGTCACAGGGGGCGGTGGCGCGGTGCTCGCGCCTTACCTGAAGCCCCTGCTACACGGTGAGGTGCTGGGCATGGAGTCCTCCGGCGACGCGCGCTTGAACAACGTGAGCGGCTACTGGAAATACGGCACCAATGTCTGGAACAAGGAGCAGCGCGCTGAGGCGGCATCCTGAGCTTTTAGAGTTCATCGAAGTTGCGTGTTCGAAAGCTCGTGCGATTGCGCGCGGCTCAAAGACGAAGCCATGCTTGCGTGCGACCTAAGCGCGACGGAGCGAGGCGTCTCGCCGATCAGTCAACGCCCTCACGCCGGGTCGATTTCCCCGCTTCTGCCTTGAGCCACTGATGAAAAGCCACGATACGCGGCTGGTTCACGCTCGCCTGCGGGCACACCACGTAGTAGGCGAAGGTGACCGGAAAACGGACCTCGAAGGGATTCACTAAGCGGCCGGCGGCGATGTCGTCTTCCACCAGAACGCTGCCCGCAAGCGCCACACCCTGACTCGCAATTGCCGCCTGCACCACCATGCTGGCCATGGTGAAGCGCGGCCCGCGATCCACGTCGCAGTCTTTCACCCCGGCGGCGGCCAGCCACATGCGCCAATCCGGGTATCCGTCTCCAAAAGGCAGATCTGCGTGCAGCAGCGTGTGACGGCAGAGATCCGCCGGGATGCGCAGGGGGTTCGGCCCTTTCAGCAGCTCGGGACTGCAAACCGGCACCACCTCTTCCGCCATCAGGCATTCCACGTGCAGGCCCGGGTAGTCGCCCTGGCCATAACGTATACACAGGTCGATATCCTCTCTCAAAGGGTCCACCAGGCGCGTGCTCGCGTCGACGCGAACGTCCGTTCCCGGGTGCTGGGCGTAAAAGTGATCCAGCCTCGGCACCAGCCACTTGGCGCCAAAAGAAGGCGCCACGGAGACGGTGAGTGCGCGGTGGGCAATCTGCGTCCGGGCCGCTTCCATGGCTTCGGCGAGGCGCTCAAAGCCGTCTCTTAAGCCCGGGAGGCAAGCCTGGCCCGCATCGGTCAGCAGCAGGGCGCGGTTCATACGGCGAAACAGCTTCACCCCCAGGTAGTCCTCCAGGCCCTTGATCTGGTGGCTCACCGCGGCGGGGGTGACGTGGAGCTCCTCCGCGGCTCGGGTGAGGCTCAAATGTCGCCCCGCGGCTTCAAACGCGCGCAGTGCGTTCAGCGGCGGCAGTCGGGCTGTCATTTCGAATTAGATTTTCTAAAAACAAAGGTACGAATATTCGTTTGTTGGAATTCAAAGTGGACCCTAATATTCGCGCCATATAAGGCGAGAACCCGTTAATCGACGTGTCCAAAAGTTTACAGGAAATCTAAAATGAAACCAGAATTGATTCAATCCCCATCCCGGGCTTCGGCCGCTGACACGGAGCCTACGCGCAAGCTGAGCCGCGCCACGCTGGAGGACTATGCTCGCCGCGCCCACCGCCTGCGGTCCGCCGCCATCAGCCGTGCTGTGAAAAGCGTTGTCGCCGCGCTCGCGAGAGGCTTTGAAGCGATCTTCCAAGCCTTCAAGCGGTCCCGTGACCGCCGCAAGGCCATCGGCGAGCTGAGCCGCTTAAACGAACGCATGCTGAAAGACATCGGCATCGAACGCTCGCAGATCCCGATCATCGTGGAGCTGCTGCTGGAGCGACGAAAGGCGGACGGGGTCGCCGGAAAGGCTTACCCGTTGCGGCTGCTCACGAGTGCGCCGGCGCAGCGCGCGGCGGACGACGACGAGTGCTGCCCGCCGCTCGCCGCCTGAGTCGTTGACGACTCCAGGCAGGCCGCATGCGCCACCGGTATCCCGTTGCACGACCTGGCGTTGGCGGCCCGGGATGCACCCGCATAGTCTCTCCTCCCCTGCGGGTGCGCCGGGCCGCCTTTTTCTCCGGTTGTGAACGCCGCGCCGCTGCCGCAGACTTAGGCAATCGTTCCCGTTTGTCCCATAGTTAACTGATTCCCATGGCCAAATCACACACAGCAAAGCTCGCCGAGGCGGCCCTTGATCCGCTGTGGCAGGCCATACGAGAGGAAGTCGCCGCCGACGCCGCCCGCGAGCCGGTGCTGGCAAGCTTTCTTCACGCGGCGGTTTTGAACCACAAGACGCTGGAAGACGCGCTGGCGTTTCAGCTGGCGACAAAGCTCGAGAGCCCGGTGCTTCCCGCCATGACGGTGCGCGAGCTGATAACCGAGGCGATGGACGAGGACCCCGGGATCGGCAAGTCGATGCGCGCCGATATCCGCGCGGTGCGCGAACGCGACCCGGCGGCGACCACTTTCTCCGAGCCGTTTCTTTACTTCAAAGGTTTTCAGTCGCTGCAGGCCCATCGCGCGGCCCACTGGCTCTGGAGGCAGGGGCGCAGGGCGCTGGCGCTGTATCTGCAAAGCCGCACCTCGGAAGTCTTCGGCGTGGATATTCACCCGGCTGCGCAGATCGGCAAGGGCATCCTCATCGATCACGCCACCAGCGTGGTAGTGGGCGAGACAGCGGTCATCGAGGATAACGTCTCGATGCTCCACGAAGTCACCCTGGGCGGCACCGGCAAGGAAACCGGCGATCGTCATCCCAAGGTGCGACACGGCGTGCTCATCGGCGCCGGGGCGAAAATCCTGGGCAACGTCGAGATCGGCGCCTGCGCGAAAATTGGCGCGGGCAGCGTCGTGCTCGAAGACGTTGCGCCGCATTGCACGGTGGTCGGGGTACCGGCGCAGGTGGTCGGCGACTGCTGCGACGACGAGCCGTCAAGGCAAATGGATCACCGCATACCGAAACGCCACGAAGACGGAAGCGGCGATGACTGACCGCGATCATCGCCGCCTGTATCCATGATCAAACGGCGCTGACCTTGTCCAGCCCGCCCCGGGCAAGATCCAGTACGATTTCATCGACCCGATCCGGCGACCCGGCGTCGAAGGGCGGCTTCGGGTCGTATTCAATTCGAAGCTGTATCGCCCGCGCCACCGCCTCCCCGGCCACCAGAGAAGCGAGCGTCAGCGCCATGTCGATGCCGGCGGACACTCCGGCCCCCATCACTATCTTGCCGTCCACCACCACCCGCTGCTTGACCGGCTTGGCCCCGTAGCGCTCGAGATCGGACAGCGCATTCCAGTGGGTGGTGGCCGGGAGCCCCTCGAGCAGCCCTGCGGCGGCGAGCAGCAGGGAGCCGGTGCACACCGACGTGGTCCATTCGGTTGTCCGATGCACGCCGCGCACCCAATCGAGCAGCCGCTTGTCTTCTAGAAGCGGGCGCACGCCCGGACCGCCGGGGACCAGCACAATGTCCGCCGAAGTCAGCTCTTCCAGGACGCAATCCGGTATCAAGCGAAAGCCGCTCTTGTTTGAGCGCAGCGGTTTGTTTTCCGGCGCCACGATCCGCACGCTGGCTCCCGGAATGCGCGACAGCACCTCCATGGGGCCTACGGCGTCGAGCAGGGTAATTTGATCGAAGACAAGACAGGCGATGTTCATGCACGTCACCTCGCCGGATTGGCGTTGCTGCTTTTCAAGGCCGGCGCGTGACGGAAACAATTAATCCGATTCACGCCGCAACGGAGAGCGGAGATAATGCCACGCCATACAACCGCGGCCAAAGCCGTTAATCTCGTCGTCGCAAATCAGTCCTACGGCCGCCGCGCCCGTTCTTTTCCAAGGATCCTCATTTGGTGCAACACACCTCCGCATCTCGCGCCACCCTGACCGAAGGACCGGTCCGATCGCACCTCATCCGCCTCACCACGCCAATGATCTGGGGGATCCTCGCGATGATGTCCTTCAACGTCATCGACACCTGGTTCTGCGCCCAGCTGGGCGCGCCGGAGCTGGCGGCCATGAGCTTCACCTTTCCCGTGGTGATGGTGGTCATCAGCCTGGGTATCGGACTGATGGCCGGCACCTCGTCGGTGATTGCGCGGGCCATCGGCCGGGGTGATGAGGCGCGGGTCAGAAGGCTCACCACCGACGCGCTGGGGTTCTCGGTGCTGATCTCCTTGGGGCTCTCAGCCATCGGCATTCTCACCCTGGAGCCCCTGTTCAGGCTGCTGGGCGCGTCGGAAGATCTGCTGCCGCTCATTTCCGACTACATGCTCGTCTGGTACGCGGGGCTGGCGGCGGTGATTCCGCCCATGGCGGGTATGGGCGCCATCCGCGCCACCGGCGACAGCCGCTTTCAAAGCCGCCTGCTGATAATTGCCGCCGCCGTCAACCTGATCCTGGACCCGTTGCTTATTTTCGGGCTGCTGGGCTTTCCGAGGCTCGAGCTTCAGGGCGCCGCCGCTGCAACCATCGCAGCGCGGGCGACCAGCATCGTGGCTGGTTTCTGGGCGATTCACTACAAACACAAGTTGATGAGCTTTGAGAGACCCAAGCTATCCGAGATGCTGAGCTCGTGGGCAAGTGTGCTCCACGTGGGACTGCCGGCGGCCGGCACCAATGTCATCATCCCCGCCTCCACCGGCGTCGTAGTAGCGATGATCGCCGGCTTCGGACACGAGGCGGTGGCGGGTTTTGGCGCGGCGTCGCGCATCGAGGGCCTGAGCCTGGTGGTATTTTTCGCCATGTCCGCCGTGATTGGACCCTTCGTCGGTCAGAATCTCGGCGCCGGCAAACAGAATCGCATCGACGAAGCGAACCGGCGCTGCGCGGCTTTCTGCCTGTTATTCGGTCTTTGCGTTGCCGCGGTGCTGGCGCTTTTCGGCCGGCCGCTGATCGCGCTTTTCAGCGACGACGCCCGGGTGCTCGAAGTGGGCGCGGCGTATCTGTGGATCGTGCCGGTGAGCTACGGCGCCGCGGGAATTGTCATGGTGGTCAACGCGGCGTTCAACGGCATGGGGCGTCCGTTTCCTGCGGTTGCGGTATCGACGCTTCGCATGGTGGTGCTCTATCTTCCGCTCGCCTGGGCGGGCGCACACCTTTTTGGCGTTTACGGCATATTCGCCGCGGCCGGCGCTGCCAACGTTCTCGCTGGAATCGTCGCCTATCTGTGGCTGAAGCGAAAGGCGCGAGCGGCGTCCCCGGCAGAAGCGTCTAAGGTGAATGAAATCGGCGCCGGGCCAGGATGATGCGTCAGCGCCCGACATATTCGCGCTTTAACCAATCCGGGATTTAAACCTTGAAACAATTTTTCGCCAAGCTGGGAACCTTACGCGCGATGCTCGTCATTATCGTGGTCTTTCTCATTGTCATGGGACCATTCTCCGGCGGCGACCCCAGGATCACCGGTTTTGCTCTCTTCACCAGCGTGGTCGCGCCCGCATTTTACGTCATCATGCTGTTCGTAATACCGCTGGACATCATCATGACCCGGGTTTTCATGGGCGACGCAGAAGGCGACCAACGGGCGCGTTATCGCTTTATTATTCGGGTCGAGGTGGTGCTGATGGCGCTGATGCTGCTCGCGTGGATGCCGTTAATTCTCAAGCTACTGAGGACGGCGTATTGACCGCGATCACTCGAAGCCCATTGCGGTAAACAGGCCCCAGCGCTGCTCGCCCTTGAGCGCCCGTTCGCGCTTGACCCGCCAGGAGGCGGCCAGATCCGACAGCTCTCCGGCGGCGTCGCCGGATCTCTCCAGCCTCTCGAGCTCACGGGCGTGGATCTCGGCGAATTGCGCCGTGAGGTCCTCGGCGTGTACACGGGCAAAACCCGCATCTCGCAGCAGTCGCTCGTATTCGCCGATGGTGGTGAGAAAATAGCCGCGTTCGCTCACGTAACGTTCGAAAGCCTCCGATAAGCGACCCTCGCCGCGGCAGTAATCGGTGATCAGCACTCGGCCGTCCGGTTTTAACGCGCGCATCAGAACGTCGAACAGCGCAAGCTTGTTCTCCACGTGCAAAAAAACGTCGCGGCTGTAAATCGCGTCGAAGCGGCGCTCGGCAGTCAGGTCCATCAAATCACCTTGCCGAAACGTCACCATTGTATCGAGGTTCAGATCCCGGCATCGCTTGGTGGCCCGCTCGATCATATTCTTCGATAGATCGATGCCCTCGACCGACGCTCCGTGCTCTTCGGCCATGAGGAAAGCCGCGCCGCCGATACCGCAGCCGGCGTCCAGCACCCGATCGCCGGCCTTCAGATCCAGCATAGAAATGAATCCGCGCGCCGTATCCGCGCCGCCGGGGCTGATGAAGTCGCGGCCGTAGATCCGCTCGTATTTGCCGATGCTTTCGACGGAATACTGGCCACCGTCGAGGAAGCGCGCGCTGGGTTCAGCCACGAAGCGTTGCCTCCCGCTTCTTCCAAGGATCAGCCGGCGCCGTCCGGCGGACGGTGGCTGCGGCGGTTGATAACGTAGTCTTCGGTCTTGCCCTTGAACGGGATCATGAGCATGCCGCGGATGTCCACGCAGGTTCTTGCGTCACGGAAGGAATCCAGCCCGATGGTCATACCATGATGACCTGCCTGCGGCTGGTCGCGGTAGGTGCCGAAGAGGCGATCCCACCACGGCAAATTGAAGCCGAAGTTGCTGTTGGTCTCGTAATCCTCGACCGAATGGTGCACCCGATGCATGTCCGGGGTCACCATGAACAAACGCAACACGCGATCGACGCCAAACGGAATGTAAGCGTTGCTGTGATTAAACATGGATGTCGCGTTCAGCAGCACTTCGAAGATCAAAACGCTCACCGCCGGCGGTCCGAGCATGAGAATGACGCCGAACTTGATCAGCATCGACAGGATGATCTCGATGGGATGGAAGCGCACGCCGGTGGTCACGTCAATATCCAGATCGGCATGGTGCATCCGATGCAGGCGCCAAAACGCCGGGACCGCGTGGAACATCACGTGCTGGAGGTAGATGGCCAGGTCAAGCAAAACGACGCCGAGTATGACCACCAACCAGTGCGGCCACTGAAGCAGATTGAACAAGCCCAGGCCCCGGGATTCCGCTGCAAGCGCCACCCCCACCGCCGCGGTGGGGAACAAGAGCCTGAGCACAATAGTGTCGATAACGACAACGGCAATATTGTTGGGCCAGCGCGGTCCTCTGCCGAGAGCACGAACGCGCCGCGGCCAGAAAAGTTCCCACAGCGCCATCAAGGTAAAAACGCCGAAGAAGAACGCCAGTCTGACGACAGGCTCGTTGGCGAGCAGTGATTGATTCATTTTCTGATTACGCGAGCTGTGTGGTTCCGCCGCCTTCATCACGCGGCCGGCGGCGAAGCAGATGCAGCACGCTCAAAGTCATGACGGTTTCGCCGCGCTGATTGATTGCGCGGTAGTTCATTTTCAGAAGTCCGCGATCGGGTTTTGACGAGGATGGACGCGTCTCAATGACTTCACCCTCCATGTGGAGCGTATCACCAGGTCGGACCGGCGCCAGCCAGCGGAGTTCATCCATTCCCGGCGATCCCATGCTGCACTCGGCGAATATGCCTTCCTGCAGCATCATGCGAAAGCTTTGGGACAGCGTATGAAAGCCGCTCGCGATGAGTCCACCGTAGGGCGACTGGGCAGCCGCCTCCACGTCAACGTGAAAGGGTTGAGGATCGTAACGCAGCGCGAATGAAATGATGTCCGCTTCGGTAAAGGTGACGCCCTTACTGACGAAACGATCGCCGGGTGTGAAATCGTCGAAGTAACGCGCCAAGGTACGATCCGGAATATCAAACACGCCGGCCCGCAGGCTAGCGCAGGCGTCCAACCCCGGCAAGGCGACTGCGGAGAAACACTCGAAGAGACATCTGATCCTCCGCCTTCCGCCTCCAGCCTCCAGCCCCCGGTCGTCTATTGGGCGGCTGTAATTGTGTTTCGTCTATGTGAAGATTGTTGCCGACTGCCTATCGGCTACCCCAATGACCACCCAAAGCGTATTCAGCGTCTGCCCCCACGACTGCCCCGATACCTGCGGCGCCATCACCCGTGTGGAGGACGGCCGTGCGGTGGCATTTCTGGGAAATCCAGACCACGAGATTACCAAGGGCTGGCTCTGCGCCAAGGTCAATGACTATCTCGCCCACGTTTATCATCCCGACCGGCTTCGTTACCCGTTTCGCCGCACCGGTGCGAAGGGCGGCACACCTCAGTGGAAGCGAGTTTCCTGGGACGAGGCGATCCGAGAGATCGCCGAGCGGTGGGGCGAAATCATCGACCGGCACGGCGCCGAGGCAATCCTGCCCTACAGCTACAGCGGGACCCTGGGATTGGTGCAGATGGACGTGTGCAACACGCGCTTCTGGAACCGCCTGGGCGCGAGCCGTCTGATCCGCGCTATTTGCGGAAGCGCCTGCGAGTTTGCCGTGAGCGCGACGCTCGGCGGCCGGCGCAGCGTCCCGTACCACCAGGTGCTCAACAGCGAAATGCTGATCATCTGGGGCGCGAATCCGGTGAGCACCGCGCCCCACCTGATGCCCTTCGTTCGCCAGGCCCACCGCCGCGGGTGCGAGGTGGTGGTCATCGATCCGCTGAAATCCCGCACCGCACGCAGCGCCGATCTTCATATCGCGCCTCGCCCGGGCAGCGACGCAGCGCTTGCTCTGGGAATGGCGCGGGTGATCGTGAACGAAGGCCTGCACGATCCGGCCTGGCTTGCCGCGCACGCGCTGGGGTGGGAAAAGCTCGAACAGAGGCTGAAAGACTATCCCCTCGACCGGGTGGCAAAGATCACCGGCGTCGATGCAGGCGTAATCGAACAGGTGGCGAAACATTACGCCACCCGCAAGCCCAGCCTGATCAAGTTTGCAGACGGCATCAACCGCAATCGCAACGGCGGCCAGACGGTGCGGGCCCTGTGCGCCCTGCCGGCGCTGACCGGGCAGTACGGCGTGCGCGGCGCAGGGATCTGCTATTCCACCAGCGATTATTTCAACTGGAACCACGCCGCCCTGCATCACCGTGAGGGCTGCCCGCCGCCGGGGCGAAAAATCAACATGAACCGCCTTGGGGCAACGCTCACCGGTGAGGTTACCGATCCGCCGGTGATGTCGCTGTACGTGTTCGGCGCGAACCCGGTGGCCTCCTCGCCCAACGCGGCGCTGATTACCAAGGGCCTCATGCGCGAAGATTTATTCACCGTGGTGCACGAGCTCTTCCCCACCGATACCGCCGATTACGCCGACATCGTGCTGCCCGCCACCTCGCAGCTGGAGCATACCGATCTGCACCGCGGCTACGGGCACACGGTGCTGGCTTACAACCAGGCGGCCGTGCCGCCTTTGGACGAATGCAAAAGCAACTGGGAAACTCTGGGACTCATCGCTTCAGCCATGGAATTCGACCATCCGTGCCTGCATCAATCCCCGGACGAAATCATAGACGAGATGATCAGCGAAACCGCCAAGCATGCCCCAGAGCTCGCGGGCATCACGCTGGAGCGCTTCAAGCGGGAAGGCGCGGTGCCGTTAACCCTCGACGACCAGGTTCCGTATGCGGATCTGAAGTTTCGGACGCCAAGCGCTAAGGTGGAGCTCTACTGCGAGTCCGTGGCGAATCGATGGGGCATCGATCCGCTCCCGGCGTGGACCGACGCGCCTGACACCGCGCCACCCCCGGAGGGATTTAAAAGCGCCGACGCCCTCGAGCTTGTGAGTCCCGCGCCTCACCATTTTGTCAGCAGCAGCTTTGCCAACCAGACGGCGCTTTCCAGGCGGGAGGGTGCGCCCACTCTGGATCTCCATCCGCGAGATGCGAAGTCCCGCGGTATCATTAACGGAGATCGGGTCGAGGTGATCAACAGCCGGGGCTCTTTCCAGCTCGAGGCCAGGATCAGCGAGGACGTGATTCCCGGCGTCGCCGCGACCTGTAAAGGCTACTGGGCCAAGCGAAACGGCGGACGTAACGTAAACTGGACCACTTCTGACACCCTTGCCGACATCGCCGGGCAGAGCACGTTCCATACCAATCGCGTTTGGGTTAAGAAGATCGGATCCGACCGCGTCTCCTGACCGGTCCCAGTCATAGACCGGCCAACTTGTAAGAGAGAAGACTGAACATGATCGTCGACGACATTCCCGGAATCCGGCGCATTCTCAAGGAGAACCACACCGTGGCCATGGTGGGTCTGTCCGCCAACTGGTACCGGCCGAGCAATTTCGCCGCAAAGTACCTGCAGATCCACGGCTACCGCGTGATTCCGGTGACGCCCACCTACGACGAGATCCTGGGGGAAAAATGCTACCCGTCCCTGATGGACCTTCCCTCACCCGTCGACGTGGTCGACTGCTTTAGAAAGGCCGAGGAAATTCCGGCGCTGGCCGAGCAGGCGATTCAAATCAAGGCCAAAGTGCTCTGGATGCAGCTCGGAATCGTCAATGAGGAGGTGGCGCGCATGGCCAGCGACGCAGGGCTGGACGTGGTCATGAACCGCTGCATGAAAATTGAATACGCACGACTTTTCGGCGGCCTCAACTTCGTCGGCGTGAACACCAAGGTGATCTCGGGCAAGCGGCCGAACTACTTGCCTTATTAGGCTGGGGGCCGGAGGCTGTAGGCCGGAGACTGGAGACTGGAGGCTGGAGGCTGGAGGTTCGATGTTGCAGGACTCATGGCGAGTTGTATTGTTTTTGCGTGCGGTGGACCAACCATTTTCAACCGCGAATCATAGTGGTTCGAATTGCTTTTATCTCCTTAGCTTCAGCCTCCGGCCTACAGCCTACAGCCTGATCAAACCTCCGATCGGCTGCATGGCCTCGGTCACCACGGAACCGGTGCGCCATGGCTGACCGCGAGTATGGAATCGAGACGCTTTGCCTGCACGCCGGCCAGCTTCCGGATGCGTCCACCAGCGCTCGTGCGGTCCCCATCTATCAGACCACCTCCTACGTTTTCGACAACGCCGACCACGCCGCCAGTCTGTTCAACCTGCAAACATTCGGCAATATCTATACCCGGCTGATGAACCCGACCACCGCGGTGTTCGAGGAACGCATGGCGGCGCTGGAAAACGGCCGCGCGTCGGTGGCAACGGCATCCGGCATGGCCGCCACCATGGTCACCATGTTGACTCTGCTCCAGGGCGGCGATCACATCGTTGCCGCGAGCACGCTTTATGGCGGCACCTATTCCATTTTCGACGTCAATTTTCGCAAGCTGGGCATCGACACGACTTTCGTTGACGCCGACGAGCCGGAGAATTTTCGCAAGGCGATAAAGAAGAATACCAAGGCGATCTACGCGGAAACTATCGGCAACCCGGTAATCAACGTTCTCGACATCGAGCCGGTGGCCGAAATCGCCCACGATGCCGGAATTCCGCTGGTCATCGACAACACCTTTCCATCACCGTACCTCTGCCGGCCCATCGATTACGGCGCCGATATCGTCATTCACTCCGCCACCAAGTACATCGGCGGCCACGGCACCTCCATCGGCGGCGTGCTGGTGGAATCCGGGAAGTTCCCCTGGGACAACGGAAACTTTTCCGGTATGACGGAACCCTCCCGCGGCTATCACGGCGTGCGCTTTTACGAAACCTTTGGCGATTTCGGCTTCACCATGCGCGCCCGCTGCGAGACCCTGCGCACCTTCGGACCGGCGATAAGTCCTTTCAACTCCTTTCTTTTTCTCCAGGGACTGGAGAGCCTGCACGTGCGCATGGATCGCCACTGCGACAACGCCATGGCGGTAGCCAAATATTTGCTCGACCACCCAAAGGTCGCGTGGGTCAACTACCCGGGGCTCGAGGACAACAAGTACTACGCGCTGGCGAAAAAATACACGCCCAGGGGAGCGAGCGCGATCCTCACCTTCGGCATCAAGGGAGGCAAGGAGGCCGGGGTCAGGTTCATCGAGGCGGCGCAGTTCATGAGCCACCTGGCCAACGTGGGCGACGCCAAGACCCTGGTGATCCATCCCGCGTCCACCACTCACCGCCAGCTTTCCGAAGAAGAGCAGATCGCCGCCGGCATCACCCCGGACATGATCCGCATCTCGGTGGGTATCGAGACTCTCGACGACATTCTGTGGGATATCGATCAGGCGTTGGGGAGGGCGAGTTGATGGAACGCTGCCTGACGGCACGGATGCTGGAGTGGTGTTGGATTCGAAGATCGTATTTCGTATGTCGTATTTCGTATATCGGATAAGAGCGGCAGCGATCACAATTTCACGATACGACATACGATATACGACATACGTGATTCGCCGAACGAAGACTGATACGAAAAGCATAATTCTGTCCTCATGATCAAATCCCAATCCATCTACGACCAACACCTGGACAAGGTCGAAGCCAACTACTTTCCGCTCACACCAATCAGCTTCATCAAACGATCGGCGGCTGTGTATCCGGAAAAAACCGCCGTCATTCACGGCGATCGAAGCTACACCTACTCGGAGTTTTATCAGCGCTGCCGCCGGCTCGCGTCGGCGCTGGAGCGGCGCGGTATCGGTAAGGGCGACACCGTCTCGGTCATGGCGCCCAACGTGCCGGCTATGCTGGAGGCGCACTACGGCGTACCCATGACCGGGGCGGTGCTCAATGCGCTCAACTACCGCCTCGACGCGGAAACCATCCGCTTCGTCATGAACCACGCGGGCACCAGGGTCCTGATCACCGACCGGGAGTTTTCTGCCACCATTGAAGAAGCCCTCGACGGCGCCAACGAGCGCCCGCTGGTCATCGACATCGACGATCCCCTTTTCGAGGACGGTAAGCTCCTGGGTGAAAAAGACTACGAGGCGTTCCTGGAAGAAGGCGATCCGGATTATGTTGCCGTTCCGCCTAAGGACGAGTGGCAATCCATGTCGCTCAATTACACCTCGGGCACCACCGGCAATCCCAAGGGTGTGGTCTATCACCACCGGGGCGCGTACCTGAACGCCATCGGCCAGATCCTCGCTTTTGGCTTAAGCCCCAAGAGCGTTTATCTGTGGACGCTGCCCATGTTTCACTGCAACGGCTGGACCTACACCTGGGGCGTAACCGCAGCCGCGGGCACCCACGTCTGCCTGCGCAGCGTCGACCCGGTTCTGATCTTTCCCATGATCAAAAAGCACCGGGTCACCCACATGTGCGGCGCCCCGGTGGTGCTCAACATGCTCATCCACGCGCCGGGCAAAGTGAAAATCAGGTTCGAGCACACCGTGGAGGTGGCAACCGGGGGCGCGGCGCCGCCGAGCCGGGTGATCGAAGCCATGGGCGAAATGGGTTTTCACGTGCTGCACCTTTACGGACTCACGGAAAGCTACGGCCCAGCGACACTTTGCGCCTGGCAGGACGCGTGGGACGGGCTCGGGCTGGAGGGCCAGGCCGCCCGCATGTCGCGTCAGGGTGTGGCCTACAACACCTTGGAGGAGCTCATGGTCGCCGACCCAGAGAGCATGAATCCGGTGCCCTGCGACGGGGAAACCATCGGGGAGCTCATGCTGCGCGGCAACACGGTGATGAAGGGCTATCTCAAGAACCCGTCGGCCACTAAGGCCGCGTTAAAAGGCGGCTGGTTTCATACCGGTGACCTTGCCGTGCGGCATCCCGACGGATACGTGGAGGTCAAGGACCGGGCCAAGGACATCATTATCACCGGCGGGGAGAACGTCTCCAGCCTCGAGGTGGAAGAGGTGTTGTACAAGCATCCAGCGATCATGGAGGCCGCCGTGGTTGCCAGGCCCGACGATCATTGGGGCGAGACGGTGTGCGCGTTTGTCACCCTCAAAGCAAACGCCGCAGATGTGACCGACGACGCCATCATCGACTGGTGTAAAGAGCGCATTGCCCGCTTCAAGGCGCCCCGGACCATCGTATTCGGCCCATTGCCAAAGACCTCTACCGGAAAGATCCAGAAATTCGTGCTCCGGGATCGGGCAAAATCTCTCTGAATCGGAAAATCTTTTTCGAAGCAGCATCTGACTGCCTGCAACAGGGGGAACTTCAGCGCCGGGCGTGTCCCGGGTTGACCCGTTCGTGAACCGCCCGCACCCCGTCGCCTACCTGCTGCTGTGCGTCTCCGCCCTCGCCTGGGCCGGAAACTTCATCGTAGGACGCTACATTCACGATCAGGTCACGCCGATTACCTTGAACTACGGAAGGTGGGGCCTCGCGCTGCTGATCCTGTTGCCCTTCACGCTGCGCGGGGTACTTCGCCAGCGGGCGCTGGTGCGGGCACACCTGAAGCTTTTCGCACTGCTCGGTCTTAGCGGAATGGCCCTGTTTCATTCCTTCGTTTATGCCGCGCTCGAATCTACCGGCGCCATTAATGCGGCGCTGATCCTCTCCCTGACGCCAGTGATCATCGTGCTGCTCTCCTGGACCCTGGATCGCGAACCCATCGCGCCGGTACAGGCCGCTGGCATCGCCCTATCGCTCGTTGGTGCCGGTGTCTTGATCACGCGGGGCGATCCGTCGGTCATGCGCGCGCTGAATTTCAATCGCGGCGACTTGTGGATGCTTCTGGCCATTCCCAATTGGGCGCTTTACTCGGTGCTCCTGAGGCGCCGCCCGGCTACCGTCGAACCCATGGTTCTGCTTACCGTCACTATCGCAGCCGGCCTTGTATTTCTGACCCCGGCGCTTTTTTTCGAGCTCGTCAGGGGAACGGATTTTCATTTCAGCGAGGAAACCATGGCCAGCATGGTCTACGTTGCTCTTTTCGCCTCCGTGATCGCCTATATTTGTTGGAATCGAGGCGTTTCCGTCGTTGGAGCAAATCGTGCCGGGCTATTCATGCATCTCGTTCCCGCATTCAGCGCCCTGCTCGCAATCGCCGTACTCGGCGAATCGCTTCTTCTGCACCATGTCCTCGGCTTCGGCGCGATTATCATTGGCATTTATCTAACAACTTCAAGGAATTCATCCGGACCTGTCCGCGGCGAAGTTCACGGAGCTTGACGAATATCGGAGAAGATTCCCCAACCTCCGGCACTCCGCGCGCGCTTATCGGTAAAGCAACACGCCCATGATTACGCCGGCATTAGAAAGGCGTCTTCACGCCTCGGGGATACATTTGGCCATCAGCGCGCTGGTTCTGCTGGTGCCGCTTTTTCTCATCTTCTATTCCTGGTTCCCCGCTCCGTATTTCGACAGCGACGGCGGTCTTCAGGCCGTGGTCATTCTTTCCATGGTTCATTTTTTTATCGGACCGGTGCTGACGTTCGTCGTGTTCAGTCCCGATAAATCCATGGGAAAAATAAAATTCGATTTTGTCGTAATCGGCTTGCTGCAAATCACTGCGCTCACTTTCGGAAGCTATCTCTTTTATAACGAGCGTCCTGTAATCATCGTGTTTGCGAAGGACAAATTCTTGCCGGTGTCGGCAAACGTCATCCATCAACAGGGAGCATCCGTCGCCGATCTGCGTGCTTTCGGCGCACAGTCGCCTGCCCTCGTCTTCTCCCGCCCGCCCGCGGAGAAGGAGGATTTTGCGCAGATGATGCTGCTCGCCCTGAACGAAGGCATCGATATCGTGGCTCAGGTCAAGACTTTCGAACCGCTGAGCGATCATCTTTCCGAGGTAGCCGGGAAAGGTTTGGATCCGAGCCCGCTGGTGGAGGAGAATTCCGCCTTTGGCGAAGAGCTCGAGGCCTTTCTAAAAGCGCGAGGAGCCCGCAAAGAGAATTACATTTATGTTCCCTTCAACGGCCGCTATAAGAAAATCTTGTTTGCCATCGACCAACAAGGCCGTTTCGCCGGCGCACTCTATAGCGCATACAATTCCTGAAGGGCGGCAAAACCTGCCCCGCTCGCAATCGTCAGCACGCTTATCTTTGGCCTGACGAGAAAACCACGAGACATCAGCTTGAACCGGCGCGACACCATTGGCTTCGGCACGGCCCTCGGCCTGGGCGCCCTGCTGCCGGCTTCGGTCAGGGCGTGCCGTCTGTTTCCCAGGAACTCCACCGACCGCTACGGCGCCTACCAGGACGGAACCCAGGTGGGATCGCAGTGGTTTGAGTTCTCCAGAAGCTCTGGCCAGATCGTGGTCGCAAGCGAACTGGATTTCCGATATTGCGATCACGCCGGCGCCACTTTTTCATTTTTCCACCGCGCACGCGAAGCCTGGCGTCGGGGCTGGCTGAACGCCTTCAGCGCAACGACGCGCTATGGAGATCGGGATATCAGGATTGAGGCCCACAGCGTGGAACAAGGAATTCTTTCGGTAGAGTCGAGCGACTCAGATGTGACGCTGCAGGTTTCCGGCTACGTGGTGCCGAGCAGCTTGTGGCACCGGGATTCGCGACTGGTGAACCGCCTGATCGATCTGGTGGACGGCAGGGTCAAACTGGTCCAGGTGTATTACGCGGGAAAGGATCTTCTGCCCCAAGACGGCGGCGCGATCGTCGCGACCCACTATCGCGTTCGCGGCGAGATTGATCGGGACGCGTGGTACAGCAACAACTGCCAGTTGCTGCGAACCTTGATGCCGATGCAAAACGCGAAGCCGGTGTCTTTAGAGCTCTTGTCCGCGGTCGTGTAATCTTAACCGCCGACCCTCTCTGAGCTTCGACTGCAGCGAGCGGGTTTTTTTATCCGATCCCGTAAGGCTTTGCCCAGGAGAGACTTTCCAGGGTGCTTCCCCTGGGCCGGTATTCGCACCCGACCCAGCCCTCGTAACCCAGGCGGTCGATGAGCTCGAACAGGTATACGTGATTCGTCTCGCCTTCGTCGGGCGGCGTTCGGTTGGGAAGTCCGGCGATCTGCATGTGGCGGATACAGGCGATGTTCGCTTCCATGGTGCGGGTAATACGGCCTTCCATGAGCTGAGCATTGTGGAAGTCGTACTGAATACCGACATTTTCATGTCCAACCTTGTCTACCGCGTCGCGCGCCTGAGTGGTCAGGGAGACAAGATAGCCGGGCCGCTCCACGGTGTTGATGGGCTCGAGCAGAACGCCGACGCCCGCCGGCGCACAAGTCTCGGCCGCCCAAGTGACATTTTCTAGATAGGCTTCCCAGCAGCGCGGCACGGATTCGCCATCCGGTACGATACCGGCGAGCATGTGGATCAGACGACAGTCGAGCGCAGCAGCATAGTCCAGTGCCTTTTTGATGGAATCACGAAACTCCTGCTCTCGTCCCGGCAAACCCGCCAGACCGTACTCTCCCCCCGCCAGATCACCGGGCGGCGCGTTGAACATGATCTGTTGAACGCCGGCGGCTTCGCGTCTGGCCGCAAGCACCTGCGGGGGATGATCGTAGGGAAGCTGGCACTCCACCGCCTTAAATCCCGCATTCGCCGCCGCCTGGAAGCGATCGGGGAACTCGTGCTCGGTGAACATCCAGCTTATGTTGGCGGCAAACTTCGGCATGATGTCTTCTCGAACTTTAAGCCTGTCCTCGGACACCTTTAACCGCCAGAGCCCGCGCGATGAGGGCGATGCTCCCGTCGCTCTCCATGGGCAGCGTCTGCATCAGTAAGTCGCGCAAGGCTTCGCGGTCGGAATCATTCAACCCCTTGGCATATCCCGGCGCCGGACCCTGCCCGCCCAGGAAGGGCGTCCAGTAATCGTCAAAATTCTTGAACTTCGTGCTCACGTCGATATTTCGTCCCTCCACCTGCTCGAGGCCGGCGTCCTGGAAAAGCGCGCAGAGGGCATCGAGGTTGCAAATGGGAAAACGAGATCCTTCGTCGAGATCTCTTGCGGCCGGATTGAGCTTCACCGCGGCGTCCCAGAAGTACCGCATGAGCTCCATTTTGCCTGCGTAGTCCCAGACGTAGACCGCTACTGTACCGCCGGGGCGCGTTACTCGCACCATTTCCGCCAGGCCCGCGCGCGGATCGGGCACGAAGTTGAGCACCAGGCCGGAGACCACGGCGTCTAAACTTTCTTCTTCGAACGGAATGGCCTCCGCGCCGCCTTCCGAGAGCACCACCCGCGCGTCATCAATTTTTTTTCTCGCGTGGCCAATAAAGCCCGCTGACGGATCGATGCCGTGGATCGATCGGGGGCTGCAGTCTTCGAGAATTTTCAGGGTGAGTGCCCCGGTTCCGCAGCCCACATCGAGCCAGCTACAGCGGGGAGAACAGGCGACCCATTCCAAAAACGCGTCGGCCACGGGCCGGCTCCAGCGGCCAACGTAGCGCTCATACTGGTCACCCTCGGCCCAGGTGTCTTGTCTCACGTGTCGATTTCCACTGCTGATCACGGCAGCCCGTCAAAAGAGCTTTCGCGACTACCGTTCGTGCGGAGCATTCTACGTCACCGGCCTCGGGATGCGAATTACGGCAACACGCCGCGCCGTTGGACTCGAAAACGCAAGAACCGGGTCGTTTTGCCAAAGCAGAGCGTTAACCTTTGCGAGATATACTTCGTTGTCGCCATCGGGATGAATGGACACGTGAACAAAACCATGGGTGCGACCGAGTGGCTGCTTCTCGTTTGCCTATCGATACTCTGGGGCGGGTCCTTTTTCTTTGTCGAGGTGGCGCTCGAAGGCTTCGGTCCATTGACGGTGGTTTTAGGCCGCGTCGGACTCGCGGCGATGACGCTGTGGGCGATCATCGCACTAAAAGGATTGGCGTTTCCGAGATCGCTGAAGGTCTGGCTTGCTTTGCTGTGCATGGGGGCGATCAACAACATGATCCCCTTCAGCCTGATCGTCTGGGCGCAGACGGAAATCACCGGCAGCCTGGCCTCGATCCTGAACGCCACGATACCGCTGTTCACGGTGCTGGTGGCGCACGCTTTCACTCGGGACGAAAAGCTCAGTACCGGAAAGATCTCCGGGGTGGCGACGGGGTTCATCGGCGTGGTGGTGATTATCGGACCCGACGCGCTCTCGGGGATCGGTGCCAACGCCCTTGCCCAAATTGCGGTCCTCTGCGCGGCCATCTCCTACAGCTTCGCAGGCGTATTCGGGCGACGCTTCAGCGGAATGTCTCCCCTGGTGGTCGCCGCCGGTCAGGTCACCTGCTCCACCTTGCTCATGGCGCCAATGGCGCTCGCCCTGGAACAGCCCTGGTCGGTTACCAATCCCGGCTTCGCCGCCGTTGGCGCGTTGGTGGCGCTGGCGGTATTCAGCACCGCGTTGGCCTACGTCCTTTACTTTCGCATTCTCGCCACGGCCGGGGCCACCAACCTGCTGCTGGTGGCTTTTCTCATTCCCGGAAGCGCGATGCTGCTCGGCATTCCCATCCTCGGCGAAGTCCTGGATGTGGAGGACTTCATCGGCATGCTGCTCATCGCCGCCGGCCTCGCCGCCATGGACGGGCGGCCGGCGAAATTTCTCCGGCGCATTATTTGAAACCCGGCCGCATTTCTGCCGGGTAAAATATCTGACACAATCCCCCGGGTCCTGTCCTGCGCGAAAATACGTCATGAGTCTTGTCAAAACAGAACGGGTTTTCGATCCGCAGATTTCCGATTTCCGCTGCGACGGCGCCGTCGTGATTCGCGGCCTGTTCAACGATTGGATCGACCTGTTACGGCGCGGCGTCGATCGCAACATCGCGGATCCCGGTCCCTACACCAAGGGATACACGCCCGATGACAAGCCGGGCCGCTTCTTCGGCGACTACTGCAACTGGCGGCGCTTTTCCGAATACGAGGACTTCATTCTCAATTCGCCTGCCGGCGAGATCGCTGCGAAGCTCATGGGCTCAAAAACGGCGCGCATTTATCACGAGCACGTGCTGGTGAAGGAACCCGGAACCGAGGAGCACACGCCCTGGCATCACGACCAGCCCTATTACGGCGTCGACGGCAAACTTAACGTGAGCCTGTGGATGCCGCTCGACCCGGTGGCCAAAGACACCTGCCCGGAATTCATCGCCGGCTCCCATCGCTGGGGCCGATGGTTTCTGCCACGCATGTTTACCGGGCAGGATTACGAGCGCCCGGCGGACGGGCTCGAGCCCATACCGGACTTCGACAATCACCGGGACGAATACGACATCCTCTCCTGGGACCTCGAACCGGGCGACGCCATCGCGTTTCACTTTCTCACCGTGCACGGCGCGCCGCCGAATCTTTCCACAACGCGACGCCGGCGCGGGTTTTCCACCCGCTGGCTCGGTGACGACGCTACTTACGCGATGCGCTCGGGAAAAATGTCACCGCCCTTTCCCGAGCTCGAGGGACGCATTCAGCCGGGAGACCCCATGAACCTGCCGGAGTTTCCCCTCGTCTGGCCCAGTTAGGCGATTTACCTCGCGCCCACCAGGGAAGGAGCAACTGGATCACCGCCGGCGTTTCAGCGAAATACTTTCTCCCCGGCCTCAATCGCGATAGGGAGCACATTCTCGCGCGGCACCAGCGGGCATACCCAGTGATCGTTGTAGGCGCAGGAGGGGTTATAGGCGTAATTGAAGTCCAGCACCATGGTGTCGCCGTTGACGCCCAGATCGGCGCCCTTGATGGTGTCGTAGAGATAACGGCCGCCGCCGAAGGTGTCTTTCTTACCGGTCGCGTCGCCGAACGGTAGCCACAATCCACCACCGTATCCTTCCATCCAGAACACGGTCAGCATATACGCGCGGCCTTCGAGCTCGAAGTGCGCGCGCCCGGCCGGTGACACCCTGAGTACGCCGTCCCTGGCGAGCGGAATCTCGAAGCCGTCACCGTTTGCCGCCTGGACCCGCCCCATGACCCGCCACTTCGGGTGGTAGGGGAAATATTCGATACCGTGAAACGCGTTGAGTCGATCGCCGGAAAGCGGCGTGTCCGGATGATGACGAAACAGCGCGTCGCGCGCTTCCCGGAACCGGTCGCAGGTTTCGTCCCGCGCTTGCTCTTTGCAGGCACGGATCTGCGCGTACAGCTCACCGACGGTTTTTCTCCAATCCGCCAGCGTGAATCGGCTGGAGGTTTTACTCATAGAGTTCCGATCATCTGCAAAGCCGATTGAGCTAATCCGATCAGCCGGGATCGGCGCGCAATTTCGCCGCTTCGATCCCGTAGATGGCGCAGGCCTCGTCTTTTTCAGAGGTGTCGCCGCTAATTCCCACCGCTCCGACGATCTCTCCCGCCACGTCGCGGATGAGCACGCCGCCGGGCACGGGCACCACGCGGCCGCCCGAGACGTCGCTCAAGGCGTTGAAGAAGGTCCGGCTTTTTTCGCTCGCCATCGCCCGCTCGTGCAGCGTCCGGGAACCAAATCCCATGCCCAAGGCGCCCCAGGCTTTGGCCGTGGCAATGTCACCTCGCAGGATGCCGGAGCCGTCCTCGCGGGCAAAACATTTGAGATGCCCGCCGGCATCCAGCACCGCCACGGTAAGCGGCGCGCATAGTGTGCGGCGCCCTTCGGCCACTGCTTCACGCACGATGGTCTTGGCCTGTTCCAGCGACAGATCGGTCATGCCGTTGATGCTCCGGATTGAAGATCGGTGGGTTTCACAACATCAGTCGAAGGAAATCTCGCCGCGAGCCTTGAGTTCCATCGGCAACAGGCTGTGGTAGAGAAACCGGTTGACCGGCGTGTCGACGCCGGCCTCCTGGCCGAGCCGCAGGACCGCGCCGGTCTGCATCTCCAGCTCCGAGGGCCGGCCGCTGATGATGTCCCGCTGCATGGACGCGGTGCCGTTTTCAGACAGCACGTCGATGCCCTTAACGGTCTTGTCCACCGCGTCCGGCTCCAGCGCCACCCCACGGGCTTTCGCCACCGCGTAAATTTCTTCGATGGCCAAGCGCATCATCTCCCGGGTCTCCAACCTGGACCGCAGCACCCCCACCGGCGCGCGGGTGACGGCGCCGACGGCGCCCCAGCCGGCGATGAAGAGGAATTTTGTCCACATGGCCGCCTGAATGTCGGCGGGAACTTCGACTCGCACCCCTTCTGCGCGTTCGAAGGTCTGGCGAAGCTTTTTGATGCGGTCGCTTGGACGGTTGTCTAGCTCGCCGAATTTGATGAAAGGAGGCGTGGCGGTGTGACGAATGTGGCCGGGCCCGGCGATGTAGCTCAACAGCCCGCAGAGCCCGCCCACCACGCGCTCATGGCCGAGCACGCGCGCCAGAATCTCCGGCGCCTCGACACCATTTTGTAGCGGCACGACAAAGCTGTGCTCCCCCAGCATCGGGCCCATGGCCCTGGCGGCATCTTCCACCTGCCAGGCCTTGGTGGCCGCAATCACCACGTCCACTTCCCCGGCTTTGGCCGGGTCATCGGTGGCGTTTACGGAGTCGAGCTCGAAGTCACCGCTGATGCTCTCCACCTTAAGGCCGCGGCTTTGCATAGCCTCCAGGTGACGGCCCCGGGCGATGAAGACCACGTCCACACCGGCCTGGGCCAGACGCCCGCCGAAATAACCCCCTACGCCGCCGGCGCCGTAGACCGCGATACGCATGGGTCTCTCAGCTCGTCCCTGAATTCATCGGCCGCGCTGGCATCAGGCTTTGATCGGATCCTGAATTGCTCGCGCCACGGCGAAACGTTCTCAGCCCTCGTACTTGAAAGACACCTTTACTTTCGCCCGATAGGCTTCGACTTTGCCGTCCTTGATGTGCATGTCGAGGTCAGTCACCTCGGCAATCCTGAGATCGCGCAGGCTCTTGCTGGCGCGTTCGATAGCCGCTGCCGCGGCCTTTTCCCACGATTGGGTGCTCGTTCCGACCAACTCGACGACTTTGTAGACACTCTCCGCCATTTGCTTCTCCTTTTCCGCCGTTTTTATTGACGGTTTGAGTTGTTAGGGAACACTGAGAGTAAGACGGACGACAGCGAGAATCAAAATCCCCCGTACTACGATTTGGATTAAACAACGATCTCAGATACTTAACAAGGGAGGCTTGCGCTCGTTCAATGCTGGCCAGGCAGGATTACGCTGCCCGCGTATACGCACTTTGTCCATACGACCGCGGACCGGCTCGCTACCTAGCGGCCATTTTCAGTTGACTGATCAGAGAAAGGCGTCAGTGCCAGAACCCGAGCATGAGCCTTTACCACCGGACTGATAGCTGATGCCGATAGCCGCGGCCAGATGACCACGGCAAACCCAAGTAATCGGGAACCCCGGTTGGTGTAGTCCCATTTTGCCCCTGAGTGACCCCCCCCTACAACCACCGCCTGACTCTTCTTTTGTACGCTATGTACTCACTGCCAAATTTCTCTTCCAGAGACGCTTCCTCAAAGCGTATGAATTCCCGTTGAAGAAGCCAAACGAAAAGCGGCACGGGTATAAACGGACCAATCGTTCCGCAAACAATTGCTATTCCGATAAGAATCAGGACCATCCCTAGATACATGGGATTCCTTGTGATCCGGTACATTCCCCCTGTTACCAGATGGGTCGACTGCTCGAACGGCTTTATCGGTGTCCCCACTTTCCCAAATAATGCAGCCGCCCAGATAGTGATAGCGAACCCGATTACGATGGGCAACGCCCCCACATAGATCATGGGAGGCTGCAACACCAATCCAATTGGAACGAAGAAATGGAGGCCCGCCATGATCAGCACGGTAAAAAGGAAATAGACGGGAGGCAGAACTTTTCGTTTTCGATTCACAGTGCCAACAAGCTGATTATCCTGGTGAAAGGTTGCGGCACTTGGCCTGAATTTAAATCACTCACTCTTGCGATCAAGTAGGCTACGAATTAATAGAGGCCGATTTCAATATCGTCAACGCAAGCATTGCTTAAGGCTTAAGAGACTTTCTTCTTTGAAACCTACCTAGTCGCGGGTTCATCCATGTAGATCAGTTCCCAGATGTGGCCATCCAAATCCTGGAACCCATGCCCGTACATAAATCCGTGGTCTTGGGGTTCGTTCTAAGTTTTGCCGCCGGCCGCCATGGCGTTGCGAACCATATCATCGACTTCATCACGGCCGTCCAATGACAGACACACGAGCACTTCCGTGCTTTTCTTCGCGTCACAGATTTCGTTCGGGGTAAATGTCCTGAACTTTTCCTCAGACAACAGCATGACAAAAATGTCATCGCTGACAATCATGCAGGTTGCGGTTTCGTCGGTGAACTGTGGATTAAACTTGAAGCCCAGCTTGGTAAAGAAGTCCACGGATGCGTTCAAACTTTTTACCGGTAAGTTGACGAAAATCTTCTTACTCATGGCTTTTTCCCAAGGCGCGTGTCCGGTTTCCCATTACATACTACTCGTGGCCAAATTCGGCGATAGCGTAAAAGAGAAAGCGACTTGAGAAGCAATCCGTAAATGGCCAGCGAAATTATCAGTGCGGGTGCTGGATCGCCTTCACCCGCTCACGCGAAACTCCCGTGGCAGGTCCAGTCCCTCGATCGCCACTACCCGGGCCGGCGCCCCGTCGAGCCCGTGCAGCTTGATCGGAAGCGCGACGATGCCGCAGCGGGGGGCGCTTAACTTTGCAAGGCCGTGCACGTACTCGATGTTGTAAATGTCCTGGCCGAGGATAGTGTGGTGCACGACGCAGTCCTCGCCTCGAAAACCTGTCTTGCGTACGGCCTCCTCCTCGGCAAAGTCGTACACGATGGCCTTGACGCCGCGCTCCACCAGCCATTCTGCCCCGTCAATGCAAAGATAGGGCCCGGATTTCCAGAACGGCTCGGCGCCCCAGCAGGCATCGGTCCAGCCGGTGCGCAGGATGACGATATCGCCCGGCACCACTTGCCTGCCCCGATCCTCCAACGTGTCGGCGGCGATGCCGGCACCGGCGCCGTGATCCGAAAGGTCAATGACGCCCGCCGGCCCGATGAGCTTGCCAAGCGGCGCGTCGTGGATGCCGGCGCCGCCTTTGATGAAATGCACCGGCGCATCCACGTGGGTGCCGTAGTGGCAAAACATGCTCACCGTCGAGCCCTGCCAACCGCAGTTATCGAAGCTGTAGGGCGTATCGAACCGCGTCTCGAGGCCTAATCTGCCGTCGTGATCATGTACGGTGATCGAGAGATCGATGAGATGCATGGTCAACTCCGGGAACGTGGATAAAACTAGTCGCCAAGTCTAACGTACCCGAAGCGGCAACCCGCAGTATTTGATATGCGACTGCTTTTTTCGAGAGCCGTTTACTTATTTGCAAGAATTCTAACGTCGCGAGGGCAAAAGAGTAGCGGCGAAAAATGCGTATACAGTTCCCAACGTCTGCGCGGAGGTGACGACTAACGTTCACAATGAGGGGCGCGCGCCGTGCTTGCGCAAGTCCCTCTAGATTGTGGAGTTAGGCGTCGTCTCACCTGCAAGACCTTCGCTCAGCGAACGTCACGAGTTCTCGAGCTACGGTTAGTCAAAATACTTAGCTCAGTACAGATGCATCAAGACAATTAGCGCGGCGGACGAGACAGCATAGAGGACGGAGAATACGAGGAAAGGTGAAACTTTTTCGGCGCAACAATAAATGGGACCGGGGTCCAGACAATTCGTTCAGGTCTCAACAATTTCGGCCCCGGCCCCCTTTCTTTAAGTGCAGCTTTTGTTAGATCCGTTCAACTGAATAAATTGCTCCTGACTTTTTCATCGCTTTTAGTTTATTGACGTCTATATAGAGTGGTTCATCATCATAATAGGAGTCTGCGGAAGTTTTTCTTTCCCGAATATCTTTACGCACGCCGGATGTTTTATTGTAAGCAATATTGCTAACTTGTAGCTCTGCTTGACCTGACGCCAGATGCTTGACTCGCATGACTCCATATTTGTACTTAGGGTATGTGTCTTTAAAAAGTTTTGTGAAATTTACAATGTAAAGATCGTTTACGGCAGGCTGCTCGATATATGCAGCTTCTTTTATGTTGTCTTGCTGAACTGCAAAAGCACCTACCGATATTAGACAAGCTATTATTATCAACCCCGAAAACATTGGGAGTGTATGCTTTTTAGTGAAAACTGTAGATTTTATCTGCTTTGATAAATCCGCTGGAAGCTCTTTATCAATCAAAGTTTTTTTGCAATGAGTGCACTCAACGCCAACTGTTTTTGATGTGGGAAATGTGGGAATCCAATAAAGATGGAAATACCTTAGAGCACCAAAAGTAACAAATTGCTTATTTTCACAACTTGGGCATTGAATACCCTCTACGACCTGTCCTGCTATGGTTTTACCTCTAGAACCAAAAAATATCATATTGCCTCCAATTTGATTTCATCTAACGTTCGAAATTAGCGGCGGGCCGCCCGCCCGATATATTCATGGCAGGCAGCCTCCGTCCCCTTCGCTGGATCGAGGGATTAGCGGGCACCGCGAGCACAGGTGACGATTGCCTCTCCCAGTTGCTCGGATGCTGCATCGCTTGGCAGACATGTTTGATTGATGGAAAAAAATGGATCAGAGCTCTTTTACACCGCCTGCGTCGGCCACCTGTGCTGCCGGTTTGCGCCTGAAGAACTTGCCAAACATTGCGCCCAAGCCAACGAGTGCGAAGATCCAGAATTTCTTTAAAAAGATCAGTCCTGCAGCCAGTAAGCCGGTCTTTGCCGCAATCTTCCCGGCAACCAGCGCACCGATACCGTATGCCGCGACTTTATCGATGCTGGGATCAAAATCGCCGTAACGCGATCCCGGATTAAATTCGGCCATCGACAAGACGGTGTCCATGTTGGAGGTAATGACTTCTTTCTGCCCCATCTCCGCAATGAAATTCAAAACCAGAACGCCCTTTCTGCCCAGAACCCTTATGTTGTAGTTCAGAGTATTGATTTGCTGATCCCCAAACTTAATCTCCTTCGCCCAATGCAGCTTGTGTGAGCTCTTGTCGTAGAAGGGCCTGGACGCCCAGCCAACCAACTCGATGGGTTCGTATCCTTGTTTCACCCGCTGCTTGCTCGCATCCCTTGTGGCCTTTTTCATCTGGGTCAGCAACTTCTCGTAGTCGAGCTCATTGGCGTCCTCATCAGATACGTAACCGTCTTCCTCATACTCGATGGTTACCGCCCACGCTTCTTCATCGAAGGGAGTGACCTCGGAAGGGAAGAGCATGCCCAATGTGTTCTGTCCCGCCCCGGGCGGGTTGCCCCATACCTGTACCAGGACTTTTTCAGAGTCTTCAGGGCTCAAGTAGTAAAAGGTTTCCGGAACACTTAGGGTTGCCACGCCGTTGGGGAGGTTTATTTCTCCCTGTTGAGGATTTAACGAATCCCAAAGCTCCTGGGCGGCGGCCAAGTATTCTTGCTGTTCGGGCGTGAGCTGTGGTTCATCGGACAAGGCCGACTGGCTGGTAAGAAATGCAACAAAAGCAAGACTGATTACAAAATATTTCATCATATGGCCCTGTGTCGGTTTTCGAGACTTAAGTTCTAAATCAAAACAGTTGGAACTTGCCGGGCAGAATATTTCGGCCTTGTTTTGACGTTTCGGCCCTGACCTCGATTTTTTGAAAATACTTTCCAGATTGATGTGCTGGTAACGCCACTCAGGCGCAGTCAGCGAGAGCTTCCTGCTCGTGTTTCTGGTGCGTCGTTTTGAGTATAGACGTGCTAATTAACCGCGTGCGGGGCCCTGCCGGGCCGCGATAAAATGGGCCCTGGGAAAAAAACCCGAATCACGGAGAGCGTCATGGCCTGCTGTCACCACTATCAGTTCATCCAAGGCAACGAACAGATTTTCGCCGTGGATCCGACCGCCATACGCTTCGGTCCCGGCGCGCTCAAGGAGATCGGTCACGACGCGAATGAATTGAGTCTCAAGCGCGTGGCGGTGTTCACCGACAAGGGGGTCGGCGGCCTCGAGGCCGTGGACGCGGTGAAGAAAGCGCTGTCAAAAAGCGGCGTCGAATTCGAGCTCTACGACGAGGTGCGCGTGGAACCTACGGATCAGTCCTTCATCGCCGCAAGCAAATTTGCCAGCGAGGGCGATTTCGACGGCTACGTCTCCATCGGCGGTGGATCGGTGATTGATAGCGCCAAGGCCGCCAATCTCTACGCTACGTATCCGGCGGACTTTCTCGCCTACGTCAACGCACCCATCGGCGAGGGCCGGCCGGTGCCGGGTCCGCTGAAGCCTCACATCGCCTGCCCCACCACCTCCGGCACCGGCAGCGAGTGCACCGGTATCGCGGTGTTCGATCTGCTTTCAAAACACGTCAAGACCGGGATTGCCTCCAAGAGGCTTCGCCCTTCCCTGGCCCTCATCGACCCCACCGTGACGGCCACCCTGCCCACCAACGTGGTGGCCGCCAGCGGCTTCGACGTGCTCTGCCACGCCCTGGAGTCGTATACCGCCTCGCCCTTCACCCGGCGCAAGGCGCCCGAGAAGCCCGGCTCCCGGCCTATGAGCCAGGGAGCCAATCCCTGGAGTGACGTAGGCTGCGTGGAGGCCCTGAAGCGCACGGGGGAGTTCCTGGTGCGCGCGGTGCGGGACAGCACGGACCAGGAGGCCCGCCACGGGATGATGTACGCGGCCACGCTGGCCGGAATTGCCTTTGGCAATTCCGGCGTCCACCTGCCCCACGGGATGGCCTATTCCGTGGCCGGGATGATCCGGGACTACCGCCCCGACGGCTACCCCGGTGACGAGGCCATCTGCCCCCACGGGATATCGGTCATCGTGGACGCGCCCTCGGTATTTCGCCACACCGCGCCGGCGGATCCGGCCCGCCACCTGGAGTCGGCCGGATTTCTAGGGGCGGATCTGCGTAACGCGGGCGAGGACGATGCTGGCGAGATCCTGGCGGGGCGCATCATAGAAATGATGCGGGCTACGGAGATGCCCAACGGCCTCAAGGATCTGGGCTACGGCGAGGCGGACATCCCAGGGCTGACCGACGGCGCCTGGGCCCAGCAGCGCCTGCTGGCCAATTCCCCGGTGGAGGTAAGCCCGGAGGTACTGGCCGGGCTCTACCGGAGTGCTCACAGCTACTGGTAGCCTAAGCGCCTCGCAGATGCATGAATGGCGCGGCTTCAAGGCGCCGCCGGCGCTATTCGAACCTGTTTATCAATGATGTTATCGTGAGCGGCTCAGAATACGAGCCCGCGGAGGAAGATCAATGGACGTCAAAGTCAAAGCGAAACCGAGTCTCAAAAACGACGCGCTGTTTCGCCAGCAGTGTTACATCAACGGAGCATGGGTCGATGCCGATGACGGCGAAGTCATCGAGGTCAACAACCCCGCAACGGGTGAAATTATCGGCACGGTTCCGTCGTTAAAGACCAAGGAAACACGCGGCGCCATCGAAGCAGCAAATGCAGCCTGGGGCGAGTGGCGCTCCAAAACCGGTAAGGAACGCTGCAACATTCTGCGCAAGTGGTACAACCTCATGATGGAGAACCAGGAAGACCTGGCGATCCTGATGACCACCGAGCAGGGAAAGCCGCTGGCCGAGTCTCGCGGCGAAATCGCTTACGCCGCTTCCTTCATTGAATGGTTTGGCGAAGAAGCCAAACGCATCTATGGCGATGTCATCAATCACCCGCTGCCGGGCAAGCGTATCGTTGTGCTCAAGCAGCCTATCGGCGTGGTGGCGTCGATTACGCCGTGGAATTTTCCGGCGGCGATGATCACGCGCAAATGCGCCCCCGCGCTCGCCGCCGGTTGCCCGGTGGTGATCCGCCCGGCCTCATATACGCCGTTCTCGGCGCTGGCGCTGGCCGAGCTCGCGCACCAGGCGGGCATTCCCAAGGGCGTACTCAACGTCATCACCGGGCCCGCGAGCGTTCAGGGCAAAGAGCTCACCTCGAACCCCATCGTGCGCAAGCTCAGCTTCACCGGCTCCACCGAAATCGGCAAGAAACTTATGCAGCAGTGCGCCGGCACGGTTAAAAAGGTGTCGCTGGAGCTCGGCGGCAATGCGCCTTTTATCGTCTTCGACGATGCGGATCTGGATGCCGCGGTGCAGGGCGCCATGGCGTCCAAGTACCGCAACACCGGGCAAACCTGCGTGTGCGCCAATCGCATTCTGGTGCAGGACAGCGTCTACGACAGCTTCGCCAAGAAGCTCGTCGAGGCGGCTAAACAGCTCAAGGTGGGCAACGGACTCGAGGACGGTATGCAGCAGGGCCCGCTCATTGATATGCGCGCGGTGGAGAAGGTCGAGGAGCACATCGCCGATGCTACGAGTAAGGGCGCCAAAGTCATCGCCGGCGGCAAGCGCCACAAGCTGGGCGGCACGTTCTTCGAGCCCACGGTGCTTGCAGACGTCACCACCGACATGCTGGTGACCAACGATGAAACTTTCGGCCCCGTTGCGCCTTTGTTTCGGTTCAAAAACGAAGACGAGGCAATCGCCATGGCCAATGCCACCCAGTACGGACTGGCGTCTTATTTCTACGCCCGCGACATGGGGCGAATCTGGCGGGTGTCAGAAGCTCTGGAGTACGGCATCGTCGGCATCAACGAGGGCATCATCTCCAACGAGGTTGCGCCCTTCGGCGGCATCAAGGAGTCCGGCATCGGACGCGAGGGCTCCAAGTACGGCATTGACGATTTTGTCGAGATTAAATACTTGTGCATGGGCGGCGTCGACGCGTAGCGGCGTCGCACTCGCTCTCATGGATTAAAAGGCCGGGGTGATTCCCGGCCTTTTTGTCGTGATGCGGGCTTGGTCCCTCCATCCCGACAAGCCCCTTTCTGACTTGTCACGGCCAAACATACAAGCGGGCTTGCTCGCGAATCGGTGTCAAAATCGGAACGGCGCCCCCTGTGGAAACTCTTGCGCAATACGCTTCGCTATTGCGCCCTACTGGAGGGTTCGCGCGCAAGCGCGCTCCTACATTGTTTATTAGCGGGAACTCACACCACTTTGGTTTCGATCTCCCCCACTCCTTCGACTCCGCCTTTGATGTGATCGCCGCGCGTGACCGGTCCAACGCCGGCCGGGGTGCCGGTGAAAATGAGATCGCCCGGCGCCAGGGTAAACAGTCCCGAGAGTATCGCGATGGTCTCGGGGATATTCCAGATAAGCTGGGCCAGATCGCCCTCCTGGCGCAGCTTGCCGTTGATTTCGAGCCAAACCCGGCCCTTGTCCGGATGCCCGATCTGGGCCGCGGGAACGATGGGACTGATGGGAGCGGAATGCTCGAAGGCCTTTCCCACTTCCCAGGGTCGGCCCATCTTTTTCGCTTCCCCTTGGAGGTCCCGGCGGGTCATGTCGATGCCCACGGCGTAGCCGTAGACGTGGTCTACGGCCGCCGATTCGGCGATGTCCGTGCCCCCCTTGCCCAGCGCGACCACCAGCTCGATTTCGTGGTGCACGTCGCTGCTCTTCACCGGGTAGGGAAAGTCGCTGCCGCTGGGGAGCAGCACGTCGGCAGGCTTTTGAAAAAAGAACGGCGGCTCGCGATCGGGATCGTGACCCATTTCCCGCGCGTGCTCGGCGTAGTTACGTCCAACGAGAAAAATGCGGCGTACCGGATAGCGCTGCTTGGTTCCTTTGACCTCTACGGTCGTGACGCCAGTGAACGGAATGACGTAGTCCATGTTTCTTGATCCTTATAATCGGATTTGATTGGATTAACTGATTGTGAGCTTCAGCGTCGCGTAGAAGACTGCTACAACGTCGCCTCGAATTCACCTGCTGCCGAAATAAACGAGTATTAAACATCCACCGTTGAAACTGAAGTGGGCCGTCCGCCGTTTTCTGCCCAGCAATTGCTGAGCGGATTCTGAATCATATTTTGCACGTCGCACAATCCAGCGCAGCCGTCATCCAATCAGGAATGGAATTCAGGAGATCCTCGCGCCAATAGAGTTATAATGTGCGGCAGACCGGGGGGTGGACCGGCGAGGCGGTGCTTCGATGCGCTGCCTGATAACAACGATAATACGTCGAAGTTTGTTGGGCGCGAGTTCGCCTTCCGGTGAGTCGGCCTTCGGGCATTTTCCGGATTTCGAATTCGCACCTGAGGTTCACCATTAATACACGAGGACCTTGCCCGTGAATTTGAGCCCCGGTTACGGCAGCACGGCAAATCTCTCCCTAAACGATCCACGCTTTCAGGGCAGGCGATATCGACAGCTTGTCGCAGCGTTTAACGTATATCGAGCTTCGCCCATCGCGGCGGAATCGGTACCCCCTCCCAGAATTCATACCTCGTATCGCGGCGTGCCTTTGTCGTGTAACGCAAGCGTGCTCGCGGTCGGACAGAAGGACGTAACCTTCGCGATGGAAAAGCTCCACGCGAAGGCTATCGCACTCACCGGAAGCTCCGTCATCATGAGTCCCCTTCACGGGATGAGCTTCCGGGTAACCGCCACCAGCGTTGACCCAATCTCGGGCCGCGCCTCTTTCTCCCAGTTCATCACCCAGCGTCGTGGGGGTGCTGAGCAGAGAATAAACCCGCGGGTCGCGCCGGAAAAAGCTATAGAAGTTTGCCTCGAATGCTTCGACCGGGAACGTTCCGGGCAGCTCCACGACATCTCTGTAGTCTCGCTGGCCGTGTCGTTCAACGAATCCGAGTTCAGCGGGATGAGGAACAGCGATATGGTAAAGGTTCATATTCCGGAGCTTGCTCCCGACGGCGGCCTGTCCCTGGATGCAAAAGGCAAGATTATCCGCACCATGCCCATCGCTAGCACCGACGGCAACGCTCGCGAGGTGGTGATCTATCTGCAGATCGATCCCAAGCTTCATGATCGACTCGAGCGCTACGTAGAGGCGCGTCGCATTGCCATGATCCGGGAGCTCGCGGCTGGCGAGACGTCCCGCCACGACGAGGATACTAACCGGCCGGGGCCCTTACTGCGCCGACCATAAGTTTCCTGAGATCCCAGCAACGGAATCTTCAGGGAAATCCAATGTCGGGATTTCCCGACTCGACAGAGAGCGCGCAATCGACAGATCTGTCTATCTCAACAGCCAGTTCCGGACAATCGCGATCTGATTCTCGGGCATCAGCGTCGGAGCGTGTCCCATCCCTTTCAGTTCGATGAATTCAATCTTGGGCCCGCGGCGCTGCATTTCAGTAGCAGTCTCAGCCAGCAGCACGTCCGACGTTTCTCCACGAATGAGCAAGACCGGACAGCTAACTTTATCCCACATGGGCCAAAGATCCACGTCTTCCGCAGGCATCATGCGCAAGGGCTCGGATATTCCCGGATCGTAGTTGAGGCCGTACTCTCCGTCCGCTATCACCCTGGCGCTGCACTCGACCAGGTTTCGCCACTGGGCATCGGTGAGCGGGCCGAAGGGGGAATAGATCTCGCGGATATAGGCCTCGACCCCACGCATCGAGTCGAACTCGGGATCATCTCCGACATAGGAGACGATGCGTTGCAGTGCTTCCTTCGGAATCAGCGGGCCCACGTCATTCATGACCAGACGCTTGACGGGCGTTCCCGGCTGCGCCGCCAGCAGCATGCCGATGAGCCCGCCCATGGAGGTGCCGACCCAGTGCACCGCCTCGACGTCAAGGTGGGCGATGAGCGCCGCCATATCGGCGCAGTAGAGCGGATAACCATAGTCTTGCTTCACCGACAACCAATCGCTGCGTCCCCTTCCCGGCACGTCCGGACATATCACCCGGTAGTGATCACAAAGCGCCTCGGCGAGGGTATCAAAGTCGCGGCCGTTACGGGTCAGTCCGTGGACGCAGATAAGCACGCGCGGGTTGTCGGGGTCGCCAAAGTCGCTGTAGACGACACGATGGAATCCGTTGGGACCAAGAGCGAGGAAGGAGTGTTCGCGCATGAGTGAAAAGTATTCTGTTAGATTTAAGTGCTGAGTCAGTTCGTATTTCGTATTTCGTATGTCGTATTCGGTATATCGTATATCGTATATCGGAATAATGGTCGTGCTTCTTTCAAGCGAAATACGATATACGACATACGACATACGATTCCAGACCGATTGGGAGGGCGCAGCTCGAGCCCAATCGAGCTTTAGCCAACATTGCCCGCAAAAAAATCGGCGGCCGAAGCCGCCGTAGTCACTTTGGCATTGTTATTGGCTTTTATTAGTGCGCCAGAATCTGGCTCAGGAAGAGCTTGGTGCGGTCGTGCTGAGGATTGTTGAAGAATTCTTCCGGCTCGTTTTCCTCGATGATCTCGCCTTCGTCCATGAAAATCACCCGGTTGGCGACGGTCTTCGCGAATCCCATCTCGTGCGTGACGCAGAGCATGGTCATACCGGTCTTAGCCAGCTCGACCATCACGTCGAGGACTTCCTTGATCATCTCCGGGTCGAGCGCAGAAGTCGGCTCGTCGAACAACATGATTTTTGGATTCATGCAAAGCGATCGGGCGATTGCGACCCGCTGCTGCTGGCCGCCGGAAAGCTGTCCCGGGTACTTTTTCGCCTGCTCCGGGATCTTGACACGTTTCAGGTACGTCATGGCGGCCTCTTCCGCATCCCGTCGCGGCATTTTTTTAACCCAGATAGGCGCAAGGGCGAGATTTTCCATCACCGTCAAATGAGGAAAGAGATTGAAGTGCTGAAACACCATGCCGACTTCCCGGCGGATGAGCTCAATGTGCTTGAGATCTCCAGTCAGCTCGTTTCCATTGACGACGATCTGGCCGCGCTGGTGCTCTTCCAGCCGATTGATACACCTTATGAGGGTCGATTTTCCCGAGCCTGATGGTCCGCATATGACGATACGCTCACCTTTATTGACCGTCAGATTGATGTTCTTGAGCACGTGGAACTGGCCGTACCACTTGTGCATGTCGACAATCTTGATGACCTCTTCTTCACCGATGGTCATCCCCTCGGCGGCGAGGGGCGTGTCCCGAGTTTCGACGTTTTGATCTGCCATTGTGTTAACCCTATTCGCGCTATCTCTTATGGCCCGTATGCAGCTTGTCTTCCAGATACTGGCTGTACCGCGACATGCCGAAGCAGAAGATCCAGAAACCAAAGGCCACGAAAACATAGCCCTCCACTGCGAATCCCAGCCAGTCCGGGTTCGTGGCCACCGCCTGGGCCATGCCTAAGAAGTCGAAGAGTCCAATGATTAGCACCAGTGTGGTGTCCTTGAACAGGCCGATGAAGGTGTTGACGATTCCGGGAATGACGATCTTTAGGGCCTGGGGAAGGACGATCAGCGCCATGGACTTCCAGTAGCTCAAGCCCAAAGAGTCGGCGGCCTCGTACTGTCCTTTGGGAATCGCCTGCAGGCCGCCGCGCACCACCTCCGCCATGTATGCGGCGGAGAACAGCATCACTCCAACCAGCGCGCGGATCAGCTTGTCGAAGTTCATACCTTCGGGCATGAACAACGGGAACATGACCGAAGCCATGAACAGCACGGTAATGAGCGGCACGCCGCGCCACAGCTCGATGAAGCCGACGCAAATAGCCTTGATCACAGGCATGTTCTTCGACTGGCGGCCGAGCGCCAGGACGATCCCTATAGGCAACGAAGCAACGATTCCGACCACGGCGATGACAAGGGTGAGAAACAGCCCGCCCCACAGCGGCGTTTCGATCCTATCCAGCCCGAAGGTTCCGCCAGAGAACATGAAATAACACGCAAACGGGAAGATGAAGAGCATGAATACGCCGACCCCTACCTTGTATTTGAGATTCGGCCAGATGAGCCAGATCAACCCGAGGGCGCCAATGATGTACATGGAATTGATTCGCCACAGCTCCTCGTCCGGGTATCGCCCGTACATGAGCTGCTTGAACCACACCCCGATGTAGACCCAGCACGCGCCCTCGCGGCTGCAGTCCGCGCGGGTCTCTCCTACAAAGTCTGCGTTGATGAACAGCCAGTCGATTACAGGCGGGAAAATGATCCAGACAAGAAATATTCCGAAGAAGGTGAGGAAATTGTTGAGGGGCGACGAGAAGAGGTTGTGATACATCCAGCCCCAGACGCCCACTTCCGTCTTCGGCGGTGGAAGATCCGGGTATTCCCCTGCTTGGTGATTCTGCGCGGCGTCCGCCATAACCTATCGCTCCACCAAGGCCATTCTCGCGTTGTACCAGTTCATGAATGTCGAGATCAGCAGGCTCAAGGTGAGATAGACCCCCATGGTGATGGCGATGATCTCCACCGCCTGTCCGGTCTGCATCAACGTCGTACCGGCAAAAACCAGAACGATATCCGGATAAGCGATTGCCGCCGCCAGGGACGAGTTCTTGGTCAGGTTGAGATACTGGCTTGTCAACGGCGGGATGATGACCCTGAGCGCCTGTGGAATGATGACCAGCCGCAGGATAGGGTTGGGTCTGAGCCCCAGCGCGCGCGCTGCCTCAGTCTGGCCGTGGCTTACCGCGTTTATTCCGGCACGTACAATCTCGGCGATGAATGTCGCGGTATAAAAGGAAAGCGCCAGCAATAAGGAGATGAACTCCGGAGTCAGGACCGAGCCGCCCTCAAAGTTGAAGCCTTTCAGCACCGGATACTCGAAATGCATCGGGGATCCGGAAACGATGAAACCAATCAAGGGCAGACCGATTATCAGGCCCATACCCGTAAGAAATACGGGAAACTGTTCGCCGGTTTCGTCCTGCCGCTTCTTGGCCCAGCGGTGGATAAAGAAGGTCGCAACCACGCCGATGCCGATGGCCCAGCCCGTGAGAGCGAATCCTTTTTCGGGGATCGGCTCTGGATAAGCCAGACCGCGGTTATTCAGGAAGAAGCTCTCGTTCCACTGGGAAACCAAGTCCGCGCCCATCGCCAAAGAGACGATTTTTCCGACGATCAGTACCGATATTACGCTGACTAAGATGAACAGCCAGGCAGGGAGCACCTTGGCGCCCTGTTTCTCCCGCTGCTTTATGCCAAGCCACCATATCGCGAGAATCACCACCGCCGAGACGACAACCGTGGTTATCACAAAGGTGAA
>Ga0224512_10000328_pt1 | contig 51074 bp, 56 predicted proteins | sample SF_May12_sed_USG_4_FD_169103 | JGI IMG/M metagenome (GOLD analysis project Ga0224512, IMG submission 169103) | Sediment microbial communities from San Francisco Bay, California, United States - SF_May12_sed_USGS_13 | ecosystem: Environmental > Aquatic > Marine > Sediment | place: USA...
AAACAAGTTACAGTAGATCTAAAAACTGTGGGTGGAAAACGAACACCTATTGATGATATTGTGAATAATTACAGCCAATTTGGTGATGATTGAATTCTCCATTTTAAAGCAAATCAAGGCTAATTTCCATGTTATGGAACAGAAAGTCTAGGTCTTATCCACATAATACTATTAATACAATTTTTTTAATAAAAATCAATGACTTTTAATAATACTCAAAAACTGCTCGCAGGAGCTTTAGCATTTGCTCTTGTTGCAGGTTTGACTAGTCCAGCATTTGCGCAGACTCCAGGTCTTGCAATTGACACTGCATCAGGATTAAACTATGATCCACTCACTGCATCAGTAGCTTTGGATTTTGATAGTCCAGCTGATATGGTTTGTTATTTTCAAGATGAAGACTGTGAACTAGGAGATGAAACTGAGTTAGAGTTTGACTGTGGTACAGGATCTTGTTGGATGACTGTTGAAGATTGTTGCCTTACCGGAGACTTTTATGAAGTCTTTGATGGTGGAGTTAGCTTAGGTACAACACCAGAAGTAGAGATTGGTGGCGATCAAATAAGCCAAGGTGAATTCTGTTTTAGTGCAGGACCACATGTTGCAACAATTCAAAATAAGGTAGATGATGATACTCTTTATCCAGCGGGTTTAACCGTAACCTTAACCCAACATGAAATCGATGAATGTCCAGCTCCTTCAGTAGCAGGAGATCTATTGTCGATTGATTCATCAGCACTAGTGATTGGTGGATTAGCATCAAGTGCAGTATGGATAATTCCCGCAGTTGCAGGTATTGCAGGCGCAGGAATGTATCTAGTAAAACTTAGAACAAACAGAGATTAATTTTCTTTTCTTTTTGTTTTCAAAAACTACCCTTTAAATTCTAAAAACAAATTGTCTTTCCAGTTAGGTTTACTCTATCTCGCAAAAATGCTCCAATAAGGCAAAATAGATCATAATCGACTAGAATTTTCCAAAATAATACCAAACAAAGTTTGACTTATTTACAGATCAATTCAAGACCTCTTTGTGCGGGGATCGCCTAGCCTGGTAGGGCGTAGGATTGCTAATCCTATGTCCGCAAGGACACGGGGGTTCAAATCCCCCTCCCCGCGCCATCTAAAAGTGTAGATAGTTGGGTGTTGAGATTTTGCACTATTTCATTCTTAAATTATAGGCATGTCTTTCTTTTTAATTAAAAAATAAAAATATGGGATATAATCTATCTATAAAAATAAAATCTATTTAATTAATTAAAAAGAAAGATCTATTCTAAAAATACTAATGGTATTTTTTTATAAAAAAATACTAACGAGATCATGCCTAAAATGAACATCATTTATCCATTATAACATAAAACCTGTGTCTTATTTCCAACAATTACTCTTTCTTATTATCTATTTTAAAAAAAAAGAATTGTTTTTTAAGAAATACTCTATCTTTTTAATTAATTAAAAAGAAAGATAGATAAAACTTATCATAATAAAGTTAATTTCATAATATTATAGTCATTCAAGTATGTGTCATCACTATAATAAACGTCAAAAAATCAATTTTTAATTAAAATATTTAATTTATTTCCCAAAATTACTGTTAGAATAGCTTTTCACTTTGTTTTTATTTCTATTTTTTAATAATTTACCAATAATAGATAGTTAATTGATTTAATAAAGTACAATTTACTTATTTTTGACAATAAATTTATGTTTTTAAGTTTTAGAATAGTTGCTTAAGCTATTTTTTCGGGTAATTGTAATTGATTTACCTTTTAATTTAATTAATTAATGATAAATTGCCTGATTTATTTTATTCAAAACATGATTTACATGTTAATTAAATAATTTTTGTACCTACAACTCCGAAAAGATACTATAACAGGCTCATTTCCCTAGAAAATAATTATTTTTCTAATTTTATCTTGTGTTGTTCTTAGTATTTTATTTATTTACACCTGCTTTCATATTTTTAATTAAATTATTTTAAAAAATATTAATTTATAATATAAAATAGGATAAACGTATTTTGATAAAACATTTACAAGATAACTTCTGACATAGCACTTCTGTCCAAACTCATATTAATTTTAAAAGATTATTTGAGAACATCAGAAAGTGCTTCTAAAACTTTTTTGGCTTGATTATGTGATAAAATAAGTTCATCAAAAGTCATATTCACAGTACCACCATGAGCCCCAGCATCTCTGTTTGTAACAATGTTCCTGTATCTAATTTCAGGCTCTGTGTTTTTTATCATAGAATCAAATTCAATGGACATGTTTTCGTTAAATTTTTTTAAAATCTTACCCCGTATATCGTCAAGTTTGAGATGTTGATGTGATTGAAAAGTATTTTTAACAAAGTATGCAAGATCAGTATCTCCAAATTTTTGGGATCTTTCATTAACTATTCGTTCAATTTCTTTTTCGTATTGACCACATATTCTTACCAAAAGAAATTGAGTAAGAAAAGATTCAATCAAGGTTCCCTTTGTTTTTGTAGAATTTAGATGATAAATACAAGTTGTTAAGTCATTTTCAATATCTGATAACGTCAATTATTCACCCAAATAATTCTCGCTCGGCTAACTTTAAGCGATTATTGACAGTGGATTGATCAGTAGTTGCTTTGCTGATTAATTTTTGAAATTCCGGATTGGATCTCAATCGTTCTACTCTTGAGGATATATCAGAAGGACATGAATCCAGATGTTTAGCAAAAGCAATCATTACCGAATCTACTACTGAAGGATTTAGAGGTCCTTTTGGATTGAGAGGTCGATCCTTCCCTAAATGACTCACTATCAAATCACATACTTTTTGAAATCTATTTTGTTCTGCTTCGATAAAAGAAATAGGCGGGTTAGTATTTTTATCCATAAATTTGGAAAGAAAATCTTTCATTGGTCTTTTGTATATTTCAAGATCGTGAAACAAGGCCATGTATCTAAGAATTAATTGAACATCTTTTTGTCTAGGATCTTTCCCATTTTTCCCAAGTAGGAATCGCCAGTTTTCATAATCGTTTAATTTTGAAAGTAAATCATTTAATTTTCCACCAAAAACACAATTTCTTACTTCTTGGTCTTGTAGGGCTGTACCTCCTGTGTTTAGTCTTTCAAAAATATGGTAAATGCTAGTATGGTCTTGTTTTGGATTAATTTGTTTAACCAGTACGGTTCGTAATACCGTGTTTTTCAATTGTCTTTGATCCGGGTCGTCAAAATCTGAAAATTTTTTCTTGTACCACTTACTTGAAGGATTTATTCCTTCTAAGGCAAATTCTTTTCGATTCCCTCTTGTATCTGCTTCTTTAAAATAACCTTCAAAAAAATAGAAAATGCTTTGTAATCGCTGCCTTCCATCAATAACTAAATTTTTTTGATTTTCATCAATATAAAAAAACACGGGTGGGATAGGAAGACCCATCAAGAATGATTCAATCAACCTTGATGCTTGGCTTATCGTCCATACATAACTTCGTTGAAATTCAGGGATTTCTATATCCCCATCTTTCCACATTTGGTATAATACTCGTAATGTGTAATCTGCAGGAATGATGGAAATGTCATATTTTAAAGGGGTTAATTCATCATCGGAAATTTCATCCTAGATTCCTTCAAGTTCAAGGTCATCTTCATTTAATGTTTCTTCAGGACTCATTTGTTATCTCACTAATACCCATAATTGTTATTCATATATTATGATTGTCGTAGAATCTATAATTGGATCTTGGCAAAAAATGCAAATAATCTCAAAATCCTCCTCTTAATTATAATCAATCACAGTTCAAAAGAGTAATTTCGAATTTAGTCTCGAGATAATTTTTTGAAAATTACACTCAAATTGAATTTTGATAGTAAGTTTCATGTACTTTGAAATCCTTAATAATATATTATGAAAATATGGATTCTCATAACCGTCGCGGCAATTATTATTGGTATTGGGGTTGTATTCTTATTTCAAACTGTTCCTGATTTAGAAGAAAATTCTGAAGAAAAATACCAATACAAATTTTGGAGAGAAGAAGTACCAATGGAAAATAGATCTTTAATTCATAGAGTTTTTTTCTCTTACAGCCATGATTATGGGGAAACCTTCTCTGAACCGAAAGATGTTAGTATGACTGAAGATAGCTCTGCTGAACCAAAAATGATGGTCATGGGTGATGATGTTATTCTTGTTTGGAGAGATGAAGTTCCTCTAAATTCTTTGTTGTCCTTTGCAATTAGTCATGATTTTGGCAAAACTTTTGAAAAAAAGAGATTGTTTGAGGGAAGCTTTCCCGACATTGTTCATAAAAATGATATTCTGTATTTAACTTGGGTGGAGTTTAAACCATTTAAGGTATTTTATACCAAAAGTTTAGATCGAGGGGAGACTTTTGAAGAACCGATACTAATTTTTTCTCCTGAATATGAATACGATCCAACTCTCAATAGTCCTAAACCTAAATTTTTGCAAGATGCCGAAATTTTAAAAATAAAATGGGATTTTATAAGTAAAGATTATGAATTCATAATTGAACAATAATTCTTAATCTACAATTTTTTAAAATTTTCAAAAGAAAAAAATCAAATATCTTATTTAATTTTTATTCTAAAATTGAAGTTTGACTTTCATTAAATAATATTTCAGTTTTAGTCTGCAATTTAAATACATAAACCAATACTCCCTCAGTAACTTCCTCATCAAAAGAATAAATTTTCAACGAATTTAGTATATTTTTTATAAAAAATCCTAGAAAGGTGGCCCATTTCTTGCCTAATTTGGTTTCAAAAACTAATCTATATCTATCATTATTTTCATCAAAAGAGAATTCATACCATTCCCAAGTTTTCCCAATTACTGAAAAAAATTCTTCAAGAACATTTTTTGTGATATATTCCAATCCTAAAAAAGTGAACATTTTTTGTATCAATTTTGGAGCCTCTTTTGCAAGCTCCTCCATATCAATTTCATTCATCTGCATTAGATTAAATCTCAAAAAATTTTGTGTAATTGTAACGCTTGGAAGAACCTTGAGCTGTTGATCTAAGGCTACAGTTCGATATAACGAATTTACAATTATTGAAGAAACAGGCAAATCTTTTTTTTCTGCATTTTTTTTAATTTTAAACATAAGATCATTTGGAATTCTAATACTAATACGCGAAGTACCATTGGTAGTTGATATTATTCTAGTCTTTTTAGCCGTAGATTCTAAACTCTATTTTACTAATAAAATATTAGGTAGGTATTATACCATAACCTCAAATAGTATAATAATAAAATAATACTCGATAAATTATTCTAATAATTAAAAACTAAATTTTTGTATTTTTATTTAGTTACATGAGTTTTTAAGTAACTTTAACAAAATTCTTCATGTTACCTTCTTTATTTTTACACCTCATGACACCAATAGACAACAATGTCATCTAAATCTCTATATGATTTTTAACCTATTTTTTATCATGAAAAATAAATTCATGATTATAGGATTAATTCTGTCTTTTGTTATTGCAAGTGGGAGTGTGATATCAGTTTATGGATTTGAGACAGAAATAACTAATGATCGTGGTATAGGATGTGGCAATCTGCATTGGGGAATAAAAAATTTCAAAAATGATAACCCTGATGAAAATTTCTTTACACGAGACAGTAACTGTGATGAAATTCCAGCCAATTCTCCATATTTTGATCGTGATAATGTAGCCGTATTACATACTGAAATAATTACTCCTGAACCAAATTCTTTTAGATGGCAGGCGATTTTGCAAGGAGAAGATCCTTTTGGCAATAATGCGACTGAGGGTGGTGCCTTGATTGACAACACTAACTTCCCTTATGATGAAATAGAAGAAAATCTTCGACTAAGAGTACAATGGCTTTGGTCAAATACCGAAACTCCAAATTCCAGCTCTGATGAATTAAAGGCAAGATTTCTAACTAATTTATGGTTTGAGCACAAAACCGCTACTGACCCAAAGGTACTCATTGTTATTGATTTATTGGTGGATGAGTTAAACACTGATTTGCAAACTGGGAATTGGTTTCAATTCCCTTCTGAAAATGTAGATAATGATTCACCATTTGACAATTATTCAATTCAACATTGTAACTTAATCCCCAAACCAGGAGGAAATAGCGAACAAATTTACCATTTTAGTGTCATTCTTGATGATAAAAATAGGGACATAGGAGAGTTTAGAGAAGTAACCAGAAACATTAAGGAAATGATTTCTGCAGCCATTTCACATACGTTATATGATCAACGAGATGGTTGTAGTTCTTCAAAGCCTTTGGGAAACATTACTGATTATCAATTAACAAACATTGAACAAGGAATTGAATTAAATGCGATTCCAAGTACTGCTAATCATATTGGTGCAGTAGAAGGCGGTTATTCTTTTTCAGAATTAATTGTTGAATGTGAATCTCCACCACCCAGTGGAGCTTGGATGATCGATAGTGATTGTGCAATACCTGAAAGTATTTCTTTTGATGGAAATGTAATTGTTACGAATAACTCTTTACTAAAAATATTGGATAATGTAACTTTAGATTTGAATCTTGGCGATGGAAATAGTTTAACTGCTCAGGCCGGTAGTGGCATTATAATTAAATCCACTGCAAAAATTACATAATAATTTATTATTTTTTTATTTTTTCAAGTATTCACAACTTCTCTAAAAATAATTTGTATGAATTCCTGACATCTTTTGCACAAATTAGCTCCACTGTCATCTAAAATCCTATTAGTTTTTTTTGTAAACCAATAATTGAAATATATGAAAAAAAAAGTAAAAATAAATAATAATCAATTTGTTACACGATTAAATCCTATACTTGTTTTTATTTTACCATTTACAACTTTATTTAAAAATCAAATAATCCATTTACATGAATCAAACTATCATTACAAAAAACTAGGTTTGATTATTGTTGGTCTTTTAATTATCCAGTTTTCAGGTGTAATTGATTTTATTCCAACTAGCGCACAAGTATCTGTTCCACTCTTAGCTTATTTTCAATTTGATGGAACTCTACGTGATTCTAGTGGAAATGGCAATCATGGGGTATTCTCAGGCACAAATGAGCAGTATTCCACTGGGGTATTCTCCTCACAATCACTTTTGGTAAATGAAGGAGAATATGTTGTCTTGGAGAATGAAAACAATTTTGATTTTGAGTCGAATCAACCTTTTTCTGTAACCTTTTGGGTAAATAATTCTCAAGAGACAAATCATCCTGCAGTTATTTCCAAAGCGTCTCCCTTCTGGCAGGGTTGGAAAATAAGCCTATGTGATTTTGATTGTGATGGAATTCATTTTTACATGAGGGGATTAACAAATACAAAATTATTAGAAGTTTATTCTGATGGTGTTTTAAATGATGGACAATGGAATCATGTTGCGGTTGTTTATGATGGTAGTAAACTTGCATCCGGGTTAAAAATTTACATAAATAATGTAGAAACTATCCCTACTATTATTCAAGATACTCTAGGTCAATCTTCAATACTTAATGATTCACCTATGGTTATTTCTGGAACAATGTCTCAGGCAATGTATTCTGGACAACTTGATGATTTGAGAATCTATTCTGGTGCACTTGTACCAGCTGATGTCACTGAAATTTTTTCAAGTTCAGTACCACATGTTACATCTTTAGATCTATCGCTTTCAAGTGAAGTCGATAATGTGATGGTAAATGAACTTGATAATGTAGAATTTACCTTGGATGTGACTAACAATGGGGATATAGCTGCAGCCAGTGTTTTAGTACAGGGAAATTTTGAATCTGGATTTGTTTATGTTTCTGATGATTCTGGTGGAGCGTTTAACTCAGTAACAGGGGATTGGAATGTTGGATCACTATCTATAGGTCAAACAAAAACCCTAAAGATTACAGCTCAAATAGAATCTGGAACTGCTGATAATACTATTGCATTTTATTCGTCAGTTGTTTCCTCATCTCCTGTTGATCCTACACCATCAAATGATTCAACATCATCAGGCGTTTATGTGAATATCCCATCAATTGACCAAGTCACAGGTTTCCGTTCAACCTCATACGGTGACTATACTCAATGGGGCCATGACCAATCAGATCCTGCATATTGGACTAGTGTGGCACAACAAATGTCTGCCAAATTCCCAAACTCTGTACCTGGTGGAGTACTAGTAGTTGGGACTGTGGATGGAGACCCTTCATCTGCTACCTCTACATTCATGCCATTTCCAGCCCCTGCAGGCTCGTATCCAAATGTAACATTTGGCACTAATGATGATTTAGAGCCATTACTAGATGCTTATGATGCTGCAGGACTCAAGATATACCTGCAAGTTGAACCAGCTGATGCTGATGTCTCAATGCTGATGGATTTGGTAATGAATCAGTATCAGCATCACTCATCTGTAATTGGATTTGGAGTAGATGTGTATACGTTTAAACACATACAGAATCCTGGAACAGGAACAGCACTTACTGACAGTGAGGTAAACACATGGGCAACACAAGTACAAACCTTTGATCCTACTTACGAACTGGTACTCACACATTGGGATTCGTCATATCTTTCTAATGCAAGACCTGATAATGCCATGTTTGTGACAAACACTGCATACACTAGTTCATTATCTGAGAAAACAAATGAATACATTTCATGGATTGATAGCTTTGGTACATCTAAAACAGGATTTCTGATAGGAGACCCATCTGAAATGTCATGGTGGAATCCATTAACAGACCCAGCTTCTGAAATAATGAGTCCAGTAATTACTGCTAGACCAAATGCTAACATTGGAGGAATTTTCTGGGTAGACATTAGTGTTCTTGAGGAGTTTCCAGATAATGGAACTCCAAGTATTACAATTAATGATGTCACACAAGCAGAAGGAGATTCTGGCACTAACAACTTTGTATTTACTGTAACACGTAGTGTAAATACACCAGCTATATCTGTGCAATATCAAACTGCAGATAATACAGCAACTGCACCAAGTGACTATACTTCACTTTCACTTGCTACTCTAAACTTTGCATCCGGTGGTCCATTAACTCAGACAATCACAGTTCCTGTAAATGGTGATGTTACAGAAGAGTCCACTGAGGAATTTTATGTTAATTTGTCAAACTGTACAGGATGTACAATTACAGATAGTCAAGGTGTAGGTACTATCTCAAATGATGATGGTTCTTCACAAGTAGACCAAGTCGCAGGTTTCCGTTCAACCTCATACGGTGACTATACTCAATGGGGCCATGACCAATCAGATCCTGCATATTGGACTAGTGTGGCACAACAAATGTCTGCCAAGTTCCCAAACTCTACTCCTGGTGGAGTACTAGTAGTTGGAACTGTAGATGGTGATCCTTCATCTGCCACCAACACGTTTATGCCATTTCCAGCCCCTGCAGGCTCGTATCCAAATGTAACATTTGGCACTAATGATGATTTAGAGCCATTACTAGATGCTTATGATGCTGCAGGACTCAAGATATACCTGCAAGTTGAACCAGCTGATGCTGATGTCTCAATGCTGATGGATTTGGTAATGAATCAGTATCAGCATCACTCATCTGTAATTGGATTTGGAGTAGATGTGTATACGTTTAAACACATACAGAATCCTGGAACAGGAACAGCACTTACTGACAGTGAGGTAAACACATGGGCAACACAAGTACAAACCTTTGATCCTGACTATGAACTGGTACTAACACATTGGGATTCGTCATATCTTTCTAATGCAAGACCTGATAATGCCATGTTTGTGACAAACACTGCATACATGAGTTCACTATCTGAGGCAACAGGTGAGTACATTTCATGGGTTGATAGTTTTGGCACATCCAAAGTTGGATTTAATATTGGAGACCCATCTGACATGTTCTGGTGGAATCCATTAACTGATCCTGCATCAGAAATGATTGATCCTGTGATTGCAGCCAGACCAAATGCCGAGATTGGAGGAATATTCTGGGTAGACATTAGTGTACTTGAAGAGTTTCCAGATACATAAAACAATTTAGTAAAGATAAAGTTTGATTCAATAATTATCGAAACCAAATACAGTTCAAAAGAGTGATTTTGAATTTACTTTATTGAAAGAATAAATCTGGAAATTTTGAACAGAATTCTCAGTTCTAAACTACCAAGGATTTCCTTTATACATTCAGTCTAACAATCCCACAATTTTTACTAAATCATATTTCATGATACAGCTATAATACTTTTAATTTAAAAAATAAAAAATTTTGTTACATTTTTTTATTTTTTTTCATCAAGTTAATATATTCGAAAACAAGTAAAATGTGAGGTTATGGCTAAAAAAGAAAATTCATCACTGCTTGAAGAATTTTTAGATAATATTGAATCAGTTCCTGTAGATTTAGTTAATGCATTATTAAAAAGTACATCTGATGAGGATGAGAAAAATATCATTAATGCCTTGGGTCCAACCCTCATCGATCAATTTAAGGAAATAAATAGAACCCTGAGTGAATCGGTAAAAAAAGTACCACGACAATCTCTTAATGAAGTTGAGACTTATTTGAGAATTTCATCAGGAGTATCACTAGTAAAAAATTTTAAAATAATATTACCCAGCGTTGGATCACCTACTGGTAAAATAGGGATTGCAAAAATAATTGAGCAGATTAAAAAATTGATTGATTTCATTGTGGATAAACTACTTGGCAAACTATTAGGTAAATTTTTAGATTGGCTTAAACCAATTATTGAATTAATTGACGAAATCATCAATGCGATATTGAGTTTGGGTTCATTAAAGATGAGCAACATTCTTTCAAAATTAGAACAAAATTATCTGGCAGAACTAACTCAATTAGCAAAATTACAAAATGCAGCAAATAATTTTGTTGAAAACGATGATGAGGAAGATTAAATAAAACAGTTTATGAAATTAGAAAAAATCACAAATAATGGTCTTGATGATGAAGACGAAGAAGCGACCAATTAAAGAATACGTAAACTGAATATTCTGAAATAATAAATTTTATTTTCACGTTCAGAAATACAGATGTTAGATTTTTTAATATGATACATTTGAAAAAAAATAATCAAATAAAATCTTATAAACATCTGCATACTAGTCTTGCTATGGCTGATATCTATTTGGTACTTCCAATAAAAAATCTACATCTTCTTGCTCCTGTTGATTATTGGGCGCAACAACTATTATCTTATGGTGTAATAAAATATACGGCGAAAAAATCTCCATATTCTAAGTTGAAAATAAATGGTGTCACTTATGCAGTTAAATATAATAAAACTGTACTTGTGAAAGAAGGTTTTGCACATATAACCATACACACACCTTAAGATAATAAAAGCCACAATTTGTTACTTGATGAAAGTACAAATTACTGGATTAGAAATTTTACCACATTACAAATCTTAAAAAGAACATTGTAAACAAAATTTTTCATGAGTAAAAGAATTACCGTAATGCTTGATGATGAAATCGTAAAGAAACTACATGAACTTCAGGCAAAACAAATCAAAGAAACTTCAAAATCCGTTAGTTTCTCAGGTGTTTTGAATGAAACAGTTCGAGCAAATCTTAAAAAATAAACCAAATCAGCTTTTAATTTTATGAAATTTGGATTTTCTTTTGATCACAAAATAGGTTAAAAGACCTATTGACCATGCCAAAACCAAAATTATTAGATAGGATGTTGCATAAAGTCCCCAAAATTCACCAGAGGTAATTTGGTTTGATCCTTCGACTTGTATGGTTTCGCCAGGGCCAATGTATTGAGTAGTGCTTGGTAAAAGAGTGTGAATATGATATGTTCCAGCTTTTAGTGGGTGAATTATCATCTCATAATCTGCCACTTCTCCTGGTTTTAGAGAAATTTCATTTGGATTGGATTCTACTGTAAAGTACCAATCCGTTTGATGTTCATAGGCTTTTCCTGCTGCGTGATGTGATTTGTAATTTAATTGCCCTATTGTCAAATCATGGATACCTTTTGTTATAGGATCGTATTGGTGGTCAGACGTAAGTAAAATCGTTATTGGCGATTTTATTTCAAAATCACTCAGACTAACCAGTTTCCCAGAAATAGTAATTGTTCCATTTGTAGTTGTATTTGAGGCAGAAAAGGTTTCATCTTCTATTCTCAAATCCCTACTAGTAATGAAAGAACCTGCACCGTGTCCAAAACCTTGAATTTGATTATTCGTAATAAAGACTGAAAGTAAAATTAGGGAAACTACAACTAAAATCATAAATTTCATATTAATATTATAATACTCTCTTACCGTTTAAGCTCTTCTAAGTATTCCTTAATACAATATACTGTGTTAGAGAAAACATTTTCAAAACAAAAGAAATTTCATTAATATTTTTAGAAATTTCTATGTTTTACTTGATGTAGTAACATTGATGAATTCTGAGAAATTAGGAACGGTAATTGTTTTTTCAATCTCTGATACTATGACAGATAAATCATAGATTGTATTTTTCCCCGACATTTTTTCTTGCAATATTATTTCCTCTAGAGTTCTTGTCACGCCTCGCTCGTTTATTGAAAATCCTTTTTGATTAAGTTGAATTGTAGCTTCTTTGATATTTTGTTTTGTTGTTTCTAGTTCAAGAAATTCTTTAACACTTGAATTTACTTCTAATATGTTTTCTATTTCTATTTTTGCAGAGTTGAGGTTATTGGGAAACTCTGAACTACTTTGAGAGTATAATGCTGGAACAGAAATATTGTCATTGTTATCAAGTGCAAATTTTTGGGAATAACCATATGACACCCATCCAAAATCAGAATCACTAATAAAAAATAATGCCTTGTCACCAACATTGTGTTTTACCTCATTTTCAGAGATTACTTGAATTTGATTTTCATTTTGTATACCAGTTCCGGATCCAAAATCTTTAAAGGTAAAAGTTTCTGAAAATGTGTTTGTTACATCCTTGAGATATTCATCAACATTAACCGTTACAAATTGAAAAGGTGTATGGGAAATATTGTTAATAATGTCACCATCTTTTTCTCCTTTTTCATTAATGGAATAGGTTTCATAGGATGTATCCACCAATTTAGTTTGTATGTCAATTATTGTTCCAACTAGTATCATTTCTGATGAAATTACCTTTCTATGGTATGGAGTTTGGGAGAATTGAGCTTGCAAAACTAATACGGAATCAGAAAGATTTGTTTGAGTCTCAGAATCATTATCATATAATATTGAAGGACTTTTCTCAAAATTTAGATACGTCATGGAGCCTGCTAGTGCTCCGATAACTCCGATTACTAAAAAAACCAGTTTTTTATTCATGTTACCGTTCCTCCATCTTTAACAATTAGTGATCCTCCGTTTTTAACTAGAATAAATTGACCTAAAAAATCAACATCAAGTGTAATTCCGGATTCTAATGTTAATGTCGCTCCATTTTCAATAATGATGTTTTCAGGAATGCTCATTACGACATCAGGAGATGTTTGGCTGATAGTGTAATCTTCTGATACTATCCAATCACCAGAATACTTTTCTAAAACTTCTTCAATATCATGAAAAGTCAAAAAATACCCTGGTTGTCCACAAACATATCCTGTAAATGTTCCTCCACCAAATACAATACTATCCCCATCAGAGTTGTGGCCAAAACCCATTAAATGGTTAAATTCATGATTAAAAGTTTTTTCAAGATCATATACTGTAGGATTATTATTCACACAAGTCTCTACAGTGCCCCAAGTTACAGTGTTATCAGTATTAATTCTAACAGACACTCTAGTAAGATGAGAATCCATTTGTATACAATCTGAACCACTTGTTTGTGTACAATGTCGAATACCCGAGTACAAGGCTGTTACATCGTCTCCAAGATTCATTGAATCTATATCATTATCATGAGCTGATGTGGAGGCGGAATTTATTATACCAATGTTAGTGCTTATTGGGTTAAGAAGATTTTGAGCTTTAACTGCCTCGCCACCAATATCAAAAAGAGTCATCTGTATGTCTGTAATATCTGGCCCAAAGAAATATGGAACTTTACAAAAATTTGGGTTTTGAGAATCACAAATCAATTCAGCTGTATGACCATCATTGGGATCATTACTCCATAGAAAAATTCCTGTTGTTTGACAGGTTCCGATAAAAAAATCACAGAGAAACATATCTGGATGATTGGCGTGTGCGTTTGACGGTGATGATAACAATAACACCAAAAATGGCAAAGAAAGAATGATTAACATTTTTGATTTTTTATTTAATACATGCATCATATTTCAAAATTATTATCCTCATTCCCTATGTAAATATCACTATGTTAACTTCCTCTTTTTCTAAAATTATCCTTGATTTTAGGTGTAAAAATTGAAAAACTTATTGATCGCAAAATAATACATCTTTAAAACCAAATTTTAAAAACGAAGTTTTTAGGTTTTAAATAAATTAAGAAAATTTTTTGATGTTTGTAATATTGTAGAATTACCAACACATTATAACAAAAATATTCAAAATTCTAATTCATGTTAAACGTAGAAAATATCCGTAATGTTTTAAACAATATGGTGTGATAAAGTATTAAGTTATGATGAGAATAAATGAGGTCTGCATTCAATTCTAATTTAAAAGAATTAGACATTATGAGTTGGCATGTAGTTGAGAGAATCTTAATTATCTTTTACGAAAATGGCTCGTTAAAAAAATCACAAATTACTTTGAAATCTGGATTAAAGTACAATACTTGTATGCGCTATCTAAAGTGGCTAGAAGAAAAAATGGAATTTATAACATTTGAATTAAGTCCTGATCACAAAAATATAAAATCAATACATCTTAGCTCGCAGGGAATTTCTTTTTGTAAAAATAAAATTCTTGAAAAAATTAATGTAAATAAAAATCTAAATAACATTTTTTTGTTTGCGTAGAAAAGATACGGGCTGATCAGCACGTGCTACGGGGTGCGCTGATGTTAATAATGATTTCCAATATTGGAAATAACAATGACGACAAAAACAATCAAAACACTAGTGTTTGCATCCTTGATTGCTGCAATGATATTGCCATTTAGCGATATGTCTATGGCATCAGCAGAGAATTCAAACACCGCAACGTACGACCCAATCGTAGCAACTTATCTGAATACAGTTTTATCTGCATCTGAACCTATTGTTAAATACAATACAGTAGGTGGAACCGACTATGTTGAGACAATTACTGTAGACCAAATTAATAGCAAGGTCTTCCAAATTGAAACTATCATTGAAGCCAATGGCGAAGTAGATAATGTGGAGAATGTAATTGTAATTCTACACAAAGATGGTACTTATCAGATCATTAATACAAAACATGGTATTAATGAAAGATTTACCACTGTCGATGATGGAATCTCTACAAGAGGCAGTGGAAGTTCTGATGGTTCAGGAGCTCGAATAGATCTGTATGATAGCGCCTATGGTGTGAATGTAGGTCTTGATGATTCCTATTCAGCATGTTGGGCTCAATCAGCTGATTTTGATGGAACTGTTGATGGAGATAATGGTTTTTCATATTTTGATACAAATATGAGTGACTACTATAACCATCTATGTTTTATCACTCACTATTGGGATCGTGCAAATTTAGTACATGAAGGCAGCACTCACTATTTCAATGATAGTGGCTACGAATATGTGACGTTTACCCATGGAGGTGGACTAGGTACGTATACTGCCGACATGACTGTTTACTATGGAAATTGGTAAACCAACACCCACTTTTTTTATTATTTTTGACCATTGTCTTCCGCAGATTTATTTACTATACTACAAATTAGTAGAGGTTTGAATGATTTTAGCAATTGTTTTGATGTCAATATTGTTATTTGGGAACCCGTTGAGCTTCAAAGTATTTAATTTGAATTATATGTCCAATACCTATATGAACATCACAACGTATATTTTTTTTAAGAAATGGTGAAACCAATTAAAAAGCGAAGTCCTCTTTGGTATGAGCTTCCATTAATCCTTCAAATTATTGGTGGAATAATTGCATATGTCCTAATTAGAAAAGATGATCCAAAAAAAGCAAGAAATTGTTTATTTTTGGGAATTGTACTTACAGTCATTCAAATTTTTATCATTGTTGGTTTAATGACAAGTCTTGGAACAGAAAATCCACTTTTTGTGATTGCAAGTGGAAGTATGACTCCAGAGTTACAGGTTTATGATATCGTGGTAATAAATGGAAATGAACCATTTGAAAGTCTTACAATTGGGGATGTTATCGTTTTTCATCGTCCTTCGGGAGCAGATAGAATTATTGTTCATAGAATTGTATCAATTGAATTGGAAGAGCCTTTTACTTTGAAAACCAAAGGGGATGCAAATCACTCTTCTATTAATGGGACAGATTTTCCAATTACTAAACAAGAATATATTGGAAAAGTTGTAAATGTTATACCTCAATTAGGATATGTGACCCAAGTACTCAAACCTCCAGTAAATTATTCGATTTTTCTTTTTATTTTGATTATTCCAGTCATTTTGCATTTTAGATTTAAAGCAGAAAACTCTGATGCAAGCTAAATTATTCAATAAGATCAGAAATTCCATCGAAATACCCTATGACGTTTTATTTTATGGATATCGGTACCTAGAACGAAATCCTTCTCAAATAGTGCAAAATCTTCTCTCCTGACTATATTCCCCGCGCCATCTAAAAGTGTAGATAGTTGGGTGTTGAGATTTTGCACTATTTCGTTCTTAAATTATAGGCATGTCTTTTTTTTAGTAAAAATAAAAAAACGGGATAAAATCTATCTATCAAAACATTTCAATATTTAATAAAAATAAGAATGTGAGATAAAATAAGACCGGAATAACAAATTTAATCTCATAACAAATATGCTATATCGTGCCTACAATCAACCTGATAAATTAATTATGAAAATATCTAGTATTCTTATTTCTCACAAATACTAATTAGTATTTTCTTTCCATCTTTCTTTTAATGTAAAGTTGATTTAAGAAATAATCTATTTATCTAATTAATTAAATAGAAAGATATCTGAATTAAATTAATATTTTTACTAATCATGTTGTTTGCATGATAAAAAATGATAATTTTTTCACGCCTAGCTAATTATCAAAAACTAATTTTAAATTACAATTAGTAGTATAATATACCACAATTACTTTGTCTTACTGTCTTTTTATTGTTATTTTTATTTATTAAACAAAAAATCTCTATTAATTGAATTACTAAATACCATAAACTCATTTTTTGACATTTAATTATTGATATTTTTGTTGTAGAGTTGGCACTTTATGCTGTTTTTCGGGTGTTTGTAATTAAATTTCAATTTAATAAACTTATTTAAAGTAAATTTTCTGTTTAATTTAATTAATAACATGATTTGTAACTTAATAAAATGATTTTTGTGCGTACAACTCGGAAAAGGTGTTACAACAACTCATTACTCTAGAAATTGATTACACTCGTTAGTATTTTCTGAATTAGTATATTTATTTTATACTTGCTTTCTTATTTTTTAATTATATTATTTTTGAAAATAATTTTTTTATTTACATGTATAATATTTACTGTATAATGTAGGTTCTATGAGAATTGAATATGTAAAACCAGAGTTCAATGTTTATTTGCCTTAATTTTATCAAGGAAGATTAGGTTCTGGAAAAGATCCTGCTCTATCTAGCGCATCTGCAAGTTTAAACCATCCTCGTTCAATTAATTTTGGAAAAGATTCTTGTTTTACACATGCACCAGAGTCATCATTTCTTGGAACCAAAACGAGATGATCTTTGCATCTCATTTCTTCTGTGGCAACCCCATTTTTTATTTGTTTTATTGGAGATAAAATGTAAGAATACGGAGGATTATGAATTGGCTTGCATGGTTTACCAGTTTCAAGTTTATGAGCATCTAAGATTTCAGTGCCCATAAACCCCAATTTCTTTGAGTCATTTTGAAAAATAAAAGTGAAATTTCCTTTTTTATCCCAAATTGGAAACTCATAGTCATCCAAACCATGCAATACATTTGCCTTCAATAATTCTCTGGGTACTTCAATATTCAAAATTCCTTGGCTTTTTGGAGAGACTTCAAGGTACATTGAACTGCTACTACAATCAAATATTACATCGGTAAGAGTACCATTTACAATTTCATATGAAATGTTGTAGCCAAATTGATCTTTCATGAAAACATAATTTCCATAGGTTGATCTAATGGTTGACCTTTCAAAAGATTCCAGAGGAAATACAATAGTTTTTTTGATGCAATCTTCAGAAACTTTTTCTCCAAAGTAGATATGTTGGCCTGAGACAACATGTCCCCAGTCTATTTGTATGTGTTCAAAATTTGTCGAGAGTGGAATTGAAATTTCATTATAACACTCTGTTATATTATTTGTATAATTGGTGGTTTCCTCACCGTGGATAAGCACAAAAAAATTGGTGTTACGATCTATGCCCATCATATTGGTTACAGGATAATTTCTTGGAATCTTTATTTTAAAAATTGATTCTTTGTTGATGTCACTTAAAAAAATTTCAAAAAATTCATTAGTTTCAATTTTATCAAGATTACCTTCTGACATATAATATGGAATCCTGTATGTTCTCTCTTGTCCATCTATATAATATCCAAGTTTGTCTACTACCAAAATTTCTTTCCAAGTTTCTTGTCCCAATGATTCTGATTTTAATTCATTTATAGTTTCAAGATAATTTTCAAATGAGTGTTTATCAAAGGCGTAATCAAAATCAGGTTTTTTTTGTAAATCAACAATCCAATTATTGTAATCTCCATATTCCATATCAAATGCAGGATTACAACTAAAGGGATACCATTTTTGGTCTACATTTTCAAAATATTGTAGAAGAATTTTTTGCTCCCCAATTTCATAAGGTTCAATTGGGGGAAATTCCTCTACTGTTATTTTTTCTAAATCAAAAATAGGTTCTCCATAGATTTGTTTATCAATTTTAAATTCAGAAACAAGTTTTTGGGAAAATTTTCCATCAAATGTTTGTAATGGAGGATCAAGTATTACAATATTAGAAGAAAGAACAGTTGCCTTTAGTGCAACTTGCCCCCTATTCTCTTTAAAAATCGAGCCAAATTCATTACATGTGGTTGCTTGAGATTCTTGAAGTCCAAAAACTGAAATAGTAATCAAAATTGAGGCTAAAATGAGTAATTTCAATACCTTGTATTCTCATAAGAGATTCATAAGTTCTACTGTTTAGTGCATGTTCAATGAAAAAAGTCTTTTTTGAGATTTAATAAATATCGCCCACATCATTCTATTCTATCGTCTATCTATTGATAATATTCTCAATTTATTTTCTAAAAATTTGTAAATAAACTCATCATGTTTTTTTAATAATTCTGTCTTTGTAAAAAACAATTTTTGACCAATTGTTAAATCAACAAACATTATGAAGAATTGGCTTGCATTAATTATCTGATTTAATTCTTCGTCAGAATATTTTACGTGGTAATGCAAAGAGTGTATGTTGTCATTCCTTATTTTAAAAATATTTAAAAACATATCCCAATTGGCAACGAATTGATTTTTTTCTTTTTTATTTCCTTCTCGATGTATTTTCCCTTCTTTAACTCTCTCTAGAAAGTTGGGGGTAACAAGTTTTGAAAAAACATGATTAATTTCTGAAATATTTTGCATGTTAAAACTTGTAGCGACAATTTTTCCCTCACTAATTTGGTCCTTTTTAATTTCTTGTAATCTTGAAATGGGAATATTGATGTTAGGATTTTCAAACATATTTGAATATGGTAATTTGTATAAATCAATTAATCTCACCACCCATTTTGTAAAATAAACTTCTAAAATAGTCACTAGTCTAATTATCAAATATCTTCGAAGATGTTGCTTTAATTCTTCGTTTTTATAATTTGCATTATTTAATTGTTGTATGATTGGCAACAATTCCTTAAACACAATATTGGAACTAATTTTTTGGAATTCTTTAGATTCTGTTTCATCTATGTTTTTTATTTTTCCCAGTTTAAATTGTGGATTCTTCAATACCTAAAAAAGGAAACACACTAAAATATGGTTTGTGTATGGGACCTTTACCTGAATTCAATTCTATGGTAAAATTTTGCTCATCAATTTATCTTTTAATACTATTGTCTTTCCTTCTTTAACCTTCTTTTTCCAATCATAATACGTCCTTCTTGGTATTCCTAATGATTCAGATTTCTCCAAAGTCAACTCTTCAATAATTCTGGATAGTTTCCCTTGTTCATTCTCATAAGTTACAGAATCAGATATGCCAAAAACCTTGGATGATTCCAAGTCATGAACCTCCTTTCCAACATACCTTACAGACTCGTTACCAAATACAAGATGTTTTCTCATTGCAATGTTATCTACAAAATCTAACTTTGATTCACGGTGTTTTCGATATTCAGAAAAAACTTTGGAAATTTTCTTCCAATAATCTACCGTATCATAGGAATCTGAATTTGGATACAAAATACCTGATTTATCCACAAAAGGCATAAAGGGAATTTCATCGAAATTTGAGCCAATTTTAGGCACAAAAGGTACTATTGGTCTACCATCAGAATCTGTTCTGCAAGCAGTTCCCACAAGAACTGTATCATATGGTCGAACCCCATCATGATATTTTTTTCCTTGATTTACACCATCAAAACTCTTCAAAAAAGAATAATGCGTAATACTGAGTTCAGATATTGCATATTTTGTTTCATACTTTGATGTAATGGAATCTTCTTTTTCTGGATGATACCACAAGGAGATAATATCATTCCAGAATTGCTTGTGATCAATTCCAAGATAGTGCCCTAATGCATGATTAGAATACTTTAGAATGGTAATCTCATCATCAACTTTATCAAACACTACATATCTTTTAGAAGAAATTGCAAGACACATTACATTTTTTAATTCTTTACCATCTTCTTTTTGAATCTTGAACATTTCTACATCTTCTGAATATGGGTTTAGTGGTCTGAAAAAATCCTGAATCAATTTAGTATGCTCAGGTGATACAAAGGCGCTATCAGTATCACAGTACATCAAAGAACCACCATTTTTTTCCAAGAGGTGTTCTGCTGCAGCTAGTATCAATCGGGATCCAGCAGTCAAAAATACTGAAATTATTGGATGAAAGAATTTGGTAGGATTTTCAATCTTGCAAGTAGTAGTATCAAATGTATCAAGACCATAAACGGTAATTTGTTTTTCTTTTATGGTGTTTCTTGTATCTAACTGGATAAACTTACCATAACATGTAGAGTTTGCAATTATTTTGAGAATCTTTTGAATTTGTTGTGACTCTTTTGTTTGTTTTTGCTTTTGGATGGCAAATCTTTGCTCGATTAATTTCTGGAATAAATCCTCCCCTTTATGACAAGTAATCCCAGGCAAGACCTCAAAGTCACGTAAACCCTTCTGTACTCCTTGCGGGAAAAATGTAACTGCCTCTATAATTTGGGGTGTCTTGCCAGTACGAAGCTTTGATGCTATTAAATCAGGTAATGTGTAATAAAGTGCAGTATCATCAGTAGATTTTAGATAATTCATTCCAACATTAAAAATCGCATCAGAATAATCAGAACGAACAGGCAAAATATCATCATCAGGAATAATTTTGCAAATGCTAAGCATTTTAGGCCACATTTTAGGCTTATTTATCTCAGAAATTGTGATTTTATCTAGAAATTTCTGAGTTTCTCGAGTGGTATCTTTGTGACCAATTTCTTGTGCAATGAGTAGTTGATACATTCCAAATAACACAAACAATGTAGGAAACATGCTTGCAAAATCAAGGATTGTAACTAGTGTTGGTGTGTTGATAATTTGAGCCTCAACTAGTGCCCCATAATATGTAGACATTACATTTCCAAGCAATTTTTTGGAAAACCTCTTATTTTGTATTAAGAATGGCTTTATTCCAATCTTTTCAAGATCTCCAATTCCAATTGATGCTGGAGAGAATAGCTTGTTTTCAAGTTTATCAAGACAGAAAATTTTGTATCTTGCCATTTGTTTATTGTACAGAGAGTATACTGCCAAGGCATGGCCCTCAGGTGATTCATCAGGTATTGGAACATCAAAATCAGTTAATGCAGTTTTTAGATCATAGGAATTATTTGTCAAGACAAATCCAAGTGTCTTGCAATCAACAAAACATCCTCTGTAATAGGGAATGTTATCTTTGAATTTTTTCCTAAATGTCTTGTTAAACTCTATGAATTGTGACTTGGAATCAAGGCTTTTAATCACCATATCTGGAATTTTTGGCTTATCTGACATGGTAAATGAAAAGCCATTAGGATGTCTTGTTGAATATGTGACATCACTTGCCAGTCTTGAGAGAATAAATGGTAATCCAAATCCAATACACTTTGCCCTTGCTTTTTGTACGTATGGGATGAATATCTTTTCAACAAATTCTAGTCTTGATATTACATCATACTTTTGTTTTAATTCTTTAATGCAAGACTTTTTTGTATTTTCCGTGTAAAACAAAACAGTCTTTGAAACTATTTGATTTACGAAAATTATACAAGTGCCAAAATCTTGTTTCTTGTTGTAATGTAAAACTAGATGAATCGAATCATTAGGTTTGGGAAGGATTCTATGAGTATCATCGTATGGTACGGGATAGGTATCTACAAAACAGCGCAAAAACACCGAATTTAGGCTCAATTTTGAGCTCCATTTTGCAAATATGATGTTACTGGAATGATGGATTTTGCAATATCAGAGTAGAGAGAATTTTGTCTCTTTTCTGAAATTAATTGTAATATGTCATGCACTCCACGATACAAAAATGACAACTTTAGAAATTCTGAATCAGTATCGCTCCACCACCTAGAATCCCAAAGTGTTTGTCTTTGGGTGAGTGTATTATGACATGGAATGCATACTGTAATTTGTTTATGATCATGTTTTATTCCTGAATAATGATGTCCCTCAAAGGATACGTGTCGTGCAAGGCAAACCTCGCAGTATTTTTTTCTAATGTAAGGCACTTTATGTGGTTGAGAAAATAATTCATTTAGGAATTTTCTAGCTTGTGTGGTCTCTAACTGGATTTTATCATTAACAGTTGATATTTTCTCATTGAGTACAATTAATGGATCATAGTCTGTAATCATCAAGAGTCATACACCTCAAAAAATTCAATCTCCTCAATTCTCTCATGAATCTCCTCAACTGTAGGGAGTCTAGTCTCAAAGGAATGAACAATACCTTCAGAGTCTTTGATTTTTCGTTTAGAGAATTTCTTTAGTTTAGTGGAATTCCCAGTGTCTAGATACAGTTTTACTGCATTGTGGTATTGTCCGATGGTTCGGGCATGTCTGGAGTCAGACACTTGAATGGATTGTAGCTTGCCACGCTCACCAATTAGCATAGAACGGGATACAATATCAAATCTTTTTGCAACTAGTTTACCATTTACTTTTTTGAATGCATTGGTATTATTCTGTATAGTTTTAATTGAAATGTTGTGTTCTCTTGCAATAATGGAAACAGGTTTTTGTGTTCTCTTTGATGCTGTAATTACCTCCAAGGCCTTTACTCTAGTGCTTTTCTGCTTTGGAGTTAGTTTGCTCCAAGGTTTTCTGTAAAGTGCTAGAGTTGAGGTTTTCATAATTACTATTTGTGAGAAATATATTAATATACTCAGTATAGTATAGTGATATACTATATTATGGCTAAAATGGAAAAATACGCAACACAGAGGCGTGTAAAGGAGGAAAATCGGGCAAAAATCCTTCGATTACTGTATGATAAACCAAGAACATTTACAGAAATTTTGAACCAAACTGGATTCTCCCCTATGGGGTTATCAAAGATGTTAAAGGAACTAAAAGATGATAAAAAAATAAAAAAAGATGGAGATAAAAAATCTCCATACCATCTTGCAGAGGGAAGACCAAATATCTATGACATTGTATATTTAGGAAATAAAATTTCAGAGATTAGAGATAGCGGTGGCAGATACTATTATGATTTATCAAACCACAGTGATTCTGAAACAAGTAATTTTGATTCACCTTGGGGAATGGAATCACATCTGTTGGTAGAAAAAAACCTTAGAGCAAAAAAATTAAATCCATTTTGGCATAATGAGGTATTTGATATAGAGCAGTACATTTTTGAGAGAATATTACACAAAGCAGAGAAAGAAAGAATTTATCTTGATGAGGATATTAAGGGTAAAATCATTTTAGGCTTTGAGATAGATTACCAAAAACTGGTAAAGGCAATTCGAAATTACAATCCAAAGGATCACAAATCTTTTGTAAAAGACAAGACAAGAGAACTAGAGTTTAAAACAATGAATGAAAAGCCAAAAAAGCCTAGGAGAAAAGTATAAAATGAATCCACTGTTAATTTCAGGCTTTGGCACATCAATTAATGTAGATAAGAGAAAACTAGTTGTAACTAATAGATTAAAAAAGTCAAGACTGGAATTTAATCCACATCAGATAGAGCATGACAGTATAATCATTGACGGTCATACAGGACAAATTACATTTGAGTCAATGCGATGGTTGATGAAACACAACATTCACTTGACATTATTAAACTGGGATGGCAACTTGTTAGCCACTACATTACCTGACCAAACAATCTCAGGCAAACTACGATTGGCACAATACCAAAAACATCTAGACGAATCTGTACGATACAATATTGCAAAAGAGATTGTTGCATCCAAAGTTGATTCCTCGTTGAATTTACTAGAGGAATTATCAAAATACTATTCAATTGACTGTACGGAAATACAATCAAGATTTAAATCAGAATTTGCAAAATTTGAGCAAAAATCAGCCCAAAATACGCACAAAATACCTGAAATAATGTCCCATGAGGCCTGGATTGCAAAAATTTACTTTGAATACTTGAGAGTGATATTTTCAAAACTAGCCCCACAGTTTTCATTTGAGGCAAGAGCTTCATTTGATCATAAACGTGCAGACCATGCAGCTGATGAAATTAACGCGTTACTGAATTATGGTTATTCTATTTTAGCATCAGAAATTAAAAAGTCTCTAAATTCAGTTGGTCTTGATCCACAGATTGGATTCTTGCATGAGACTCTGTTGAGTAGAACACCGCTAGTTTATGACTGTCAAGAATTATTCCGTTGGTTAATTGACTTGAGTGTAATTGAATTGCTAGAGGATAACAAACTAAAGAAATCTGACTTTATCTTGACTGAAAACTATCACATTAGACTAAAACCTGCCACTGCAAAGTTGTTGGTGGATAAAATAAAGTCAAACTTTAATCTCAAGGTGAAATATGGAATAAAGTATTTTGCTTACCAGAATATTTTGTATAGTAATATCTCACAGCTTGCACAGTTTATTGCAGGAAAGAAAAAAACTCTAGAGATTAGTGTTCCATCAATTACAATTAATCGTGATGATAATTTAGAACTACGAGAAAAGATTCTAGCCTTGAGTCCAGAGCAGAGAAAGAGATTGGGAATTAACAAGTCTACTTTGTGGTATCTCAAAAAGAATGTACGATCAAAGAATAAAATCAAAATTTATGACAAGATTTTAGGGAAACTAGAAACAATCTGATGGGGAGAAAAGATCTTGATCATTTTAAAATTTTTGTGCCAAATAGGATTCTTTCACACTTTTTTGAAGGTAAATGGTGAGGCAAAATGCAAGTATTGTAACAAGATTACTAGTGTTTGGGACTTTTTTTGGGGAGGATAAAAAATGAATAATGTAAATTTACTTTTTATTATCAGTATAATTTTTGTACCGCTAATGCTGATTTCTATAAACTATTCTGCAATTAGTGATTTTTACGAGTATTCTGTACCGTTGAACAGTTTTGATTTTGAAAAATTACCCTACACGGATGATCCTACCCGATTTCAAAAAACCCTAAACATGGATGATTCTACATGTTATACTACATTATCAATGAAATTGTTTTGTTATGAAAAACCTAGGATTTATGAAGAATCTGGAGTATCGTATGTAAGAACCTCAGATGGAATAGAAGGAGAATTACACTTTGATCCGGTGGAGAATGGAGTGACTTACTTTACAATACAAAACATGACTAGAATTCAAGGCGATACGGCAAGAATTACTCTTGCAGATAGGGACTACAGTGTTCAATATGGGGAAGATGCCGTGGTTTATTCTATTGATGAGAACTTTGAATATTCTGCAATTTTAGAAAAATTTGATACTTTTATTTCACATTGCCACAATTATGAGGGAACAGAAGCTGAGCTAGTTCAATACTTGGGTGTATCATCAATAGATAATGTTGAGTATTTTATGACCTGGCATACAATAATTTCCTCAGATAAAGGAGTCTCATGTGATTATCCTGAAATAATTAAAGCAAGTTTGAACCATGATTTTAGAATTTGATTTTTTTGACAAATAGAGATCATCTTTTTTTATTTTCTTTTATTGGATTCTTCCAGGGTTTCCAGTTTTCTACCTGTAACTCAATACGACTATCTCTTCCATAAATGATCAGAATAATTATAATTCCAAAAAGAATCCTAATTGGAATTCCAAAAGGACTTGTAAATAATGTAGGTTCTATTTCAGGAACAAGGAAAGAAACTATCTCATACACGCAAAGACCAAGGCCAAGAATGATTCCTATGATTTTACCTTTAGCAATCAAATAGGAAAATGCGATATGCAACAAATGCCCAAATAATGTATATAGAATAAATGCTATTCCGATTCCAAACTCTGAAAAAATTAATTCAAAGGATAATTCACTTATTGTGCCCTCTCGATAATACTCTAATGAGAATCTAATGGTTACTAGGATTTGAAATAAAATTCCAAACCAAAAAAGTATGGATGATGATAATTTAAGGCTCGTAATTTTTTTCAACTGAATATTTTAAAGTAGGAATCAATAAAAAGACATTTCTTATAATGGCAGTTAAACCAACATTCTTCGGACAATTGTTAGAATAAAATTAATCTCTAAAAGTTTCCAGTAAATTAGGCTCAAAAGATACAGAATTTACAGGATCTGTTGCATAAATCAAATGGTGATGGTTCTCAAGAAGCTTGGATAACCACATTGAGCGTTTACTCTCCTCAATATCGTTAATTGCATAAGTACATAGAAAAGAACAGTCATGGTTCTCCCATTCAGAATGAAACTTGTGTTCAATGTCCAATTCTAACTGCATTCCAACTTCTGTGGATACATCTGGAATTACTCTTCCAATGAACCTAAAGGGTGGTTTTAAATCAACTGCTATTTGTCTTAGCAAATCCTTAAACTCTGGTATTTCTCCTTGCTGCTCTGTTACATTTTCAATTCGATGTATATGGAGTAGTTTTTTTCGTTTAAAATTATCAACATCAATCCCACATGATGCAGCTTCATTTTCTATTGAATTCACATCATCATGTGTTAAAATTATAGAGTGCTCACCTTTTTTCAAACCAATTCCTATGTAATGATATTTTACTAATTTAGCATACTCTTCATTATCGTAAAGTAGCATTGAATGATTTCGTTCCTTCAAGTTTTCAAGATCTTGTAACAGTGGATAGTCTTTTGCATCAAATTTCATGATACAATTTCCTTTGTTTCCCTGAGAAACTCAATCTCCATTTTCCTTGTAAAATTTTTAATTTTACTGTAATCTTGCAAAAACTTTTGTCCTTTTTTGGTAATTTTAAGAGGGGAGTAGCATATCAAATTATTTTTCTTTAATTCACCTAGAATTTTTGAAAATTTATCATAAGACATGTTGCAAAGTTGTTGAACTCTGGTTGGTTTAACCTCTCCGTTTCCTGTAGCGTTCTGTATAGCACTTAAAACGTCATTGTATATTTCCAATCTGCTTCTTTGTGGTTTTCTCAACAACTATCAATTGGAGGCTAAACTGATAAATAAAACTCTCTATGGGACTCTCTATAGAGAGTATATTCTTGATAAAAATTAAACTATTTAATTCAATTTTAACAAAATATTGCACTTGGATCAAATCTAGTTTTCGAAAAGAAATATGAAAAATTCTTTACATCCACCTAAAATGAAGCAAATAGATATTGTAACTTACAAAAAAGGTGGCAAGGCAATACGCCCTACTAATAGTTTTTTTATCAAGGACAAAAGAATCTGTGTTATGATTGATGATGATATTGATAAAAAACTCAGATTCCTACAAGCAGAATTGATTAGAACAAATCAAGGTTCGGTTAGTTATTCTGGTGTCATTAATTACGTACTGAGAAAACATTTTATGGAAAAATGAGTGGTTTTACCAAATGTCCTAATTGTGCAAAGGAAGGGTTGACTATTCCATTGAAAGAATATAGGGATTCTAAAATCTGTTCGCTTTGTGAATATTCTGAAAAAACACCATGAACTATTTTATTTTACTTCCCAAAAAATAATTTTAAAAATTGCAGAAGCCAAGTTCCAGCGGGAGCAGTACTCTTACGCATGAAACATGAGCTTTAGATCAAATCCGGGGGGAATTAATCATTACTCGTTTGACTTTTCTGCAATTCTTTTATAAAATAAAATTACTTAAGAATATTTCTGTGTCATAAAAATTTGTTACACTTTAAAATATAGAAAAACAAATTGGATCAAAATGAATATTTTGTAAGGTTTTAAATTACTGATTTTTGTAGATTACATGGGCGATAGTGTGATGGAAGTTGAAGACGATCTTATTAGGCGATTTTATGAAATTCAAGCAAAGAGAAAAAGAAGATCATTAGGCTCTATGAACTTTTCAAGGGTTCTAGGTGTTTCGTTGCGTGAAAGTATCGAAAAATCAAAAAATTAATTCAACCTGGTTGAATAAATCCAAAACCCTACACAATATTATTAATTTCAACAAATTCAAGTTTTAAAAAATGAAACTTTAGACCAACACCGATCAGGTACTTGGTGAGAGTTTCAATTAAACTAAATTGTATAAATTGATCTTTAATTAAAACTAACAACTGGAATCTCTGGTAACCATTAGATAAAACAAAATAACTTTATGGCAATTAATGGATATTCTCCATAATGCAAATCTTAAAAAGAACAATAATATCAAAAAATTTTCTGAGTAAAAGAATTACAGTGATGCTTGATGATGAAATCGTAAAGAAATTACACGAACTCCAGGCAAAGCAAATCCGAGAAAATTCAGAGTCAGTTAGTTTCTCAGGTGTTTTGAATGAAACACTTCGGGCAAATATTAAGAAATAAGAATCAAAGTTTCAAATCCGATGACAGTGACTATGATTTTTTGGAGAGAGAAGACATTTAGATTTGGAAATTCACTTAAAAGCAGCATTTGAGGGTAAATGCTATGTCAATGATTTTCAAGACTCCAAAATCAGAAAATCTGACTAGTATTGGCATTTTATTTTTAAGAATTGGGATAGCCTTTGGATTTTTCTGGGCTAGTTCAGGAAAGATATCTGATCCAGCAGGATTCGGAGGGATGCTAAACATGATGGTAGGAATAGATCCATTGATGGCAACAAATATGGCACTAATGATAGGAGTTTTTGAATTACTATCTGGAATATTTGTTTTGATAGGATTAATTACAAGACCAGCAGCAATTTTTCAAGTCGCAATTTTGATTGGTGCTCTTGGTATGTTTGGTTTAGACTTGTCGCAAGGCCCTGGAATTTGGAAAGATCCTGCTCTAATAGGAATAACCTTAATGTTGATTTTAAGTGGTTCTGGGAAATTTGGAATAGACCATCTAATTTCAAAGAAATTTACAAAAAGAACTACTTAAATTCAGGAATCAGTTACGTAGTTCACCTTAAAATGAAAATATTTTAAAATTAAAAAAATAACAATAGGTTTAATGGATTTAGAGTCAGAAGGAGAAAGTTGGAATCAAAGAAAAAACAATATTGTGGTTATTGTCCTGAAGACAAGTGTCTACTAGATTGTAAAATATGTAATCCAAATAAAGATAATTATGATTACTAGTGTTTAAAGAATTGACTTGAATTTTAAAAATTGAAATTTTAGACCAACACCGATTAGGTACGTGGTGAGAGTTTCAATTACATCTAGTATTGCAAATTAGTATTTAGAGTATGCTAATCATTTGAATAGATGATTTGTTCGTTAGCGTTAAAAGTAAATTTTGTAATACTATAACACGTCAAATGATAATTCTGAATCTTGGGAACAATCATACACTTGATGATTTCCGCAATACGTAATAATCTCTACTAGGATTAATGAAAATGTAAATTCCTTATCATAGGATATCTAGTCGTAATTATGGTTCTCAAACCTTTAGGTGAATATTATTCGTGTTACCTTTTGATTTGTTTTATTCAGATCCATTCCAAAACCTACCTGCCCAAGAAAGTTTTGTTTGATATTTGTGACAATCACAGTTTTTACAGTTTAGTCGATTTTCTACAGGTTCCATAGTATACTTTGATGTGGCTTGAATTTCTTCAATAGGACCTCTAACATGATCATTAATTTCGTGTCCGCAGATACATTTCTCATTCATAATTTCAACTTAAAAAATGAAATTAATAACTTTAACAATAGATTTCACTGTAAAGATGACAAAAAACAAAGAGACTCCTTGAAATTAAATTCCCAAAAGATGCTGTACACATTGAAATCATCGGAACATTCTGGATTTAAGAAAAATATTCCTAATAGTTGAAAGATTAGCATCCTTTAAGAGTCTCAAATTTGGGTCTTCGTTAAACACATGGAAAAATTACCAAAGTTTGCAATCTATTTGGCAATTGGAATCGGAATAACCATATTTGCCCTAATCTTATATTCCATTCTTCCTCATATTATTGAAAACTCTGCACGAGACTGGGATAGAGCCCTGGGAAATAATTTGACTGAGGAGGAACTCAAAGCAATGTTTTATGCAGACCCATCGTATACTGCCTTTAAAGAAAAATATCCTGATGCCACTGAGAGTTTTGAGAGTTGGAACAGGGGTGAGGGTAGACTCCAGATGGTAATGTACAATTACACAAACTTTAATGAAATTCGTCTAGATATTGACTATGACAATTACCGCTCAAAAGTTAATGTAAATGTCAACTGTCAGATTACTAATCCCTTTAGTGATCGTGATGTCCACAGAGGTGTTCAAGGGTCAGGTGCAGTAGACTTTATTGAAAAAGTCAATTGTCTTGATAGTAGTGGCATCATATCGTATCCTCAAACTACTGACTGTGGACCAGGAACGCAAGATTCCGGTGATGGCGTCTGTACAGTGATTCCTAGAGATGGCGATTAAAACTAGATACAAAATTTTTATTCTTTCAAGCGTCACTATTTTCTTACTTGTAGCAGTGGTGTATCCTACTGTAAATTATAAAACTTGGGGAAATAATGAATTATTTTACGTCCTTCCACCTCCTGGAATGAAAATAATTTGCGATGAATGGTTATGGCAACCTCCACAAAATTGTAGATCAGCACCTGATATCACTGATATTGATGACGGATTAATTGTTGGAGAAAAAGAAAATGAAAACTAGATACAAAATTATTATTATTGCAGTTTGTGCATATTTTGGGGTCTTTTTTGGTCCTGTAACTGCAAGTAATGTTTACTGTGACTTTATTTCACAAGAAATGTGTACATCCAGAATTACTGGAGTTGTCTTGCCGCCACTCAATCTGATAATGCCAAGCTTGCCAAGTGATAATTGTATTGTAAACAATGACGGAATAATGGAGCCTTGCTATGATGAAGCAGGTCTTTTGGAATGGCCGTTTCCTCCACGCATGGAAGATCATCCTGAAAGAGAATGTGATGAGATATGTGCTGACGTTGGAAACCCCCCTCCTTGTACTAGTGATAGAACAGCATGTTTTAATCAAGATGCTAATCTATGTGATCCTTCTGGATGGGAATGCAGCAACACTGAAGGAATATTTGAGGAAATTATAGAAAATGAAAACTAGACTTTTGATAATTATTGGATTGTTTGCTCTAGTTATTCTCACAATAGCAATTCTTGCTTTTCCTGGAATTTTGTACATTATTTTTGATAATGATAGTTTGAAAAATCAGGTAGTTGAACTGCAGATGAATGTAACTGGAACAAAATCAATATATGACATTGGAGAGCCAATTACATTTTCAGTTCAGGTAAAATCATTAGGAAAAGTTGTACCGTGGCCACAATTTAGAATATATCAAAATTATGTTGATATTAGTTCTGAGCCAGTTTACTCTAAAATGTACATGACTCCAATAGAGTCAGGAGATAGACAAAACTCGATAGAATGGAGCGAGAAAACCTGGAATTTTCCACTGGAATCTGATGATTCAATCAGATTTTTTAATGAAGGCAATTATACTTTACGTGTAGATGTTGATGCAAAACAACATTCTCTGATAAACTTTCAGGTGACTAATTCTACAAAATAAAGCAAAATACAAAAATCTATAATTTATATTTCAAATAATCCCCATTAACATATGGAAGTAATTCCAAAGATAGGAATCCTTGTTGGAATTGTTGCCGTATGTATTTTCTTACCTCTTTGGGTAGCTGTGACAATTGCAGAGAATGAATATCTGTTTGCCAAAGTTTTCTTTGACAAAGATTTGCATATTGAAAAAATGAAACAAACAGAATCCTACAAAACCATGATAGAAAGATATCCTGATTCTATTGTTTCTACAAGATCACATGCCATGCATGGAAGCAGCATTGAGATGATGGCATACAACGATAACAGTGATAATGAATTAAGAGTGGACATCCACTTTGACCAAATGAGTGATTATCTTTTTGAAAACGCTAGATGTAATGTTATGGATCACGGTGACCGTAAAAATCTTGGAACTATACCTCCTGAAATATTGGATGATTCTCCAATACCCAAAGTTATGTTTTCAAATGGAGAAGCACGAGAAGGTTTTACTGCGGATTTTATCACATATACTAATTGCATAGAGTCAAAAACAATCCAAGATGAACTTGAAGAATTAGATGCAGATCATCATATTGCCATTCCAGAAAATACCGGAGTTCCTGGGTGTGAAGAAGATTTATCCTGTTTTGAACCTTATTCGTTGAAAATCCAAGTTGGAGATGTTGTTTCATTTAGAAACTTTGATGGTGATTTTCATACTGTTACTAGCGGAAGTCCTGAATCAGGACCAAATGGTGAATTTGATTCTTCATTAATGGAGCCAGGTGATCAATTTCTACATAAATTTACAGAATCTGATGAGTATGATTACTTTTGCATGGTTCACCCTTGGCAAACAGGTAAAATCATAGTTCACGAAAAATGAGCATAACTCAATTTTTGATGCTCTGATAATCCTAGAATGAAATTCTCATAAATAGTGCAAAATCTATCCTCCTGACTATATTCCCCGCGCCATCTAAAATTAAATTTAATAGACCCGTTATATCCTAAAAAGCATGGGACGAAGGAAAACTCAGAAAATAATACGCAGTGGACCAAAAAACGCAACTACTGGAATGTGTCCCGAATGCATGACTATTGGCAAAATTTTCATTCTTGGTCAACCTGGTCAAGAAAGAGGAAAATGTGAAAAGTGTAGACATGAATTTGAATTATAGTTCAAAAAGCTAACCTGTCCATCAACAAATTTACCCATAACTTTTTAAGACAATTTTTTAAGCATAAATAATCATGAGTTCCGACGCAGAAACAATCTATGAACGTGTGGCAAAACTCGAAGATGAAATTGCCCTTCTTCGAAGTGAAGTCGATTTAATAAAACATGCTCTAAGAAATAAAATTGCTCGACATGAAATTGCCATGATAAAACAAGGACAAGACATTAATTCAATTATCGATTAATTTTTTCCTTTATGTTCCTAATCATTTCTAAAATAATATCCACATCCTCAGCATTTGGATTAATCTCCAAATATTGATTTAGATATTTTAATGCAGTACCGTGTTCCAATAATTTTTCTTCCAAAATTCCTTTATCTCTAATGTCTTCTGGTGATTCGGGTTCAATAGCTAAAGTCATGTTTACACATTTCAAAGCTTTTTCATTGGCATAGGATTGAAAATATGAATTTTTCAAATTGCGAGCCAATCTAACTAGAACTTGCTCTGATTTTATTTCATCAAGAAATTCTGGTTCAAATTCTAATTGCCCATCAAAATTTCTATCTAGTATCTCCTGCAGATCATCAATATCGAGCAATCTTCCATCATTAAATGGATCTAAAATCATCTCTTCATTATATTTTACCAAAACATGGCTCGGAAAACCAATTATTTTCAGATCCAATCCGATAAATTTTGCCATCTCCACATACAAAATCGATAAAGTTATTGGAAGTCCGGATTTTTTATCAATTACCTCATTTAGAAAATTATTTTTAGGATTGTAATAATCATCCATTTCCCCTACAAAACCGAGGTTGTCAAAAAGAAATTCATTTAAAATCGAGATTAGGTATGTTGGGTTTTTCACATCATTTATCATTTCTTTAAGAGTCATTCCCATTTGGTTTATTTTTTGTATGTACTGCTCAATATCCAGATCGGGATATTCTAAAATTTGAGCAAACTTTAGACATTTTTCAACTAGGTTAAAGTTTGGATTATTCACAAAGGATAACCATTCTGCAACAAACGGATCAAATTTTTCTTGCAATTAAATTTCATGTATTCTATTGAGGTATAATTGTGAATCCTTTAGTTCTAATGTATTTGGAGGGTTTTGGACTAATTTTCTAAATGACTCTCTACCTAGTTTATCGTATATTACCTCAGTAAAGTTGATTCCAACATTTTTTTGAGATTGAAATGTATCAAAATCAGTTCCTTTAAAGACAGATAGATAATTTTTGAAATCCTCGTCATCTTTAAGGATATTTTTAATCACAACATTTGCCATTCCTTGAATAACTGTCATTGCAGCATACTGTTGTTGCCTTGGTTTTAACCACCTTTTGTAAATATCAGATAATTCTGGAATCATTTCGGATAATTTTGTATCAATTTGGCCCTCCTTTGTTGCCATTTGATCAGCTGGTAATGTTCCAAGTATAAAATTTTCAGGATTTAAAATAAAAAAAAGATTGGCTCTTTTTGCTATTGGAAATTCATCTGGAATGGGATCTAAATTCATATATTCAAAGATCTTGGAAAGAGTTTGATCATCCAACTCTAGGATTACCTTTGCTAATTCTTCATAGATTTCATTAACTTTTACTACTGCTTCTTTGTTGTTTTGATATAGACTTTTTTGTATGGCATGAATTGATTCTTCAAGCATCGTCATTTTGATTGCACCAAAATAACTTGACTTTATTAGATTAAAACTTGATTCAAAGGGGGGTCCTTTATTATAGAGTTTAATTTTTGGTAAAATAGAAAAAAATAATTTATTTAGATATATTGTGTCATCTAAAAAATCTCCAAAGGTGACTGAAATTTTTGAAATATAATTTTTAGCATAAGTTGAGTACACTAGGTATTTTATTGTATCCTCTCGCATTAAACTAGAAATTTTTCCCTTATCTTCTTTTGATATGGCATCAACTAAAGAATCAACAAATTCTCTGGCATTAACTGTCGTGAAAATTCGTTTACCTTTTAATTTTTTCAATTCCAATAATTCTGGAAATTCTATGTTAGTATTTTCTGGAACTTCCAATCCTGTAAAATCCTTGATTTTTTGTTTTAATTCTGGAAATAATCCCGTACTTATCTTCTCTAAAGATTCAAATTTTGCATTAAATGAAGAATCTTCATCAATTTGTAAGGCCAAATCTGTGTTTTCCTTCTCTTCATTGATTTCAACTGAGAGCTGATCAATTAATGCCTCTGCAAATTCAGAATATTCCTCCATTTTGTTTTTCTCAAATAAAACTACATTTAATATTATCTTGATCTAGTTTTAGAAGAAACTATTAATTCAAAAAAAAAATTATTTAACTGTTGAAAGAATTTAGTTTGGATTATCTTAGATGTATAAAATGTAATTCTAAATTAGAACTAGATGTATTCAAAAAGCAGAATGAAATTGAAGAAGGACTTTTAGAGTGTAAAAAGTGCAAATCCCTTTATCCAATAATTGAGAAAATCCCAATTCTTTGGGAAGATTTTCCTAATTATATTTCAAATCGAAGAAAACTGGGTGGTAGACTAGTAAATTCTGTATCAATTAAAATGAAAAAATTTTTAAAAAATTCACTTAGAAAAATTCCAAATATTGAAGATCGAACCAATCTTGAGGAAAGATGGGCCAATATTTACCAAAACAGCAAAAGATCAAGATTTTACTCAAAAATTAAAAGCGAGTTGAAAATCATACCCAAGTCAAAACTAGTCTTAGAATATGGCTGCTCTATTGGAATAATGAGTTCATTTTTGGCCGAGTCTAACCAATTTGTGTTTGGGGTGGATCGCTCCTTTAGGGCAATTAAAATTGCCACCTCAAAGTCAAAAGACAATCTTGATTATTTTGTGGCCGATTCATTGTCGCCTATTTTTGGAAAAACTAAATTCGATTTAATTTTAGCCCTAAATCTATTAGAATTAATTGAACCTGCAGAATTTTTAAAACAAATATCTTCTCAAATTCAAAATGGCACACTGATAATCACTGATCCTTATGATTATGATCGAGGTAAAAACTCGGTAAAAAATCCTTTAGATGAGAATACCTTGAGACAAAATTTAAAAAATTTAAAATTTAAAATAACTTCCAAGACTTCAAACCCGTCAAATATTTCTTGGAATCTCAAATTAAATCCACGAACTACATTAAATTACAAAGTTGATTTGGTAGTGGCAAAAAAATAAAATCTATCTAAATTGCGATTTGAAATTAATTACATTGTACTGGCAGAGTTTCACAATTAGAGTGAATAGGATCATCTACATACTTTAAACAATTCTTACATCTGAGTTGTTTTGGTTGTTTACACACTTTACAGTATTCTAAAACCAAAAGGGTACTTCCACAATTTCGACACGAACCTATCCTTGTTTTATACAACTCTTCCATTAAAAAATTTTTAATTTCTAGATTAATATTAATTAATACAATATTAGGTGATCCTAAATTCTATGCATTGATGTTAATGACATATTATTTTTTAATAAATTGAAACTTAAGACCAAAAACGATTAGTTTTTTGGTGACAGCTTCAATCATTACTATTTTTTCAAAATAGTATTTAGGATATGCTGATGATTCATACTAACAAATTCTACGAGTATCTTTTAAACAAAAACCTACAATTTTTTTTGTGATTTAACCGTTAGTAGAACTGTCATTCGTTTGTCTATTGGTTGGCCTCGCGTCCTAGGATTGGGCAATTATGCCCAATCTTTTCAAATTTATTTTAGATATATCTATTCTTATGACTAAGAAATTAGAAGAATTTATGAACATATCCAATACACCTTGTTTAATTGAAAACCTCAAAAACTAATTTGATATTTACTACTCAAAGATTATTCCTATCATCTTTTTTTATAGGTCTAGTAGGAGTTAGCGTCTCAATGTGGGGCGCAAGTTGGGATATTACTTCTCATCTGCTTCGGACCCCTGAGACGTTTTTTACTCCCTCACACATGATACTGTATTTAGGCGTAGGAATAAGTCTGATTGGTGCCATACTTGGCCTAATTCTTATTTTGACTAAAAAGGAAGTCCAAGGATATTCCTTTGTTTTTGGGACCAAACTGCTAATTATAGGTGCGCTAGTCCAAATAATTGCTGGACCTGGAGATTTTTACTGGCATGAATTATTTGGAATAGATGGTCTACTAAGTCCTACTCATTTGGCACTGGCACTTGGAATCATAATGGTCTTAATTGGTTCTACCATAGGTTTTGCAAGGATAAATTCTGAGATGAATCAGAAAAATAAATTTCTAAAAATTATACTCCCAATTTCATTTGGTATTTTCTGGTTTAGTGTAATGTGGCTAATCTTTTTCTTTGTCTTGCCTATTTCCCAAGGAGATACTCATAATTTCAATCCAAATCCATATGTTGCCGTAGTTCTTGGCATTGCAATTATTCCCTTTTCATTTTCTCTGGTTTTCTGGTTTGTATCAAAAACTACAAACATGTTTGGCGCAGCAAGTGCCGCTACATTTGTATTTCTTACTATGAATATTACTTCAAATATTCTTACATCTGAAAAACTCTTGTTTTATCTTCCTTGGTTTGCAGCACCAATTATCAGTGCGATACTTGCAGATTTTATATTAAATAAAAAACCAAAATCTAAATTTCTTCAAAATCACTCTGTAAAAATTTCCGGCGCAGTTTTAGGTTCAATGTTTTTCATGCTTTGTTTCCCGATGCTTGCAATGACATTCCTTGACTTTTATGTTTTTAATGACGTTTTTTCCTACGATGTCATACATTCTTCGTCTGATATAATTGGAAATATTTGGCTAATGACCATGATCCCTGGCGCTATTTCGGGAATGGTTGGAATGATGGTTGTACACAAGCGAATATCATATCTAATGTAGATAGAAAAACAACTAGAGTATTTTGATAAATAATAATTTTGATGCTATCGATTATGAAAATCAATGGATTATATTTATCTAAAAATTTTATAAACTGAGTAATGTCTTCAGAAATTCAATATTTTCAGCAAAAATGTGATCTTCTAACTAAAGAGCCTGAGATTAGATTTGCTGGGTTTATTGACATGATGGGAAATCTAATTGTTGGCAAGTTTCGAAAAGATGTAGAGCCTCTCAAGAATGATGACGAAAGGAAAAAAATGTTCATAGAAGCAGTTTTGAGAATAAGAACAAGGCAAGAGTTTGATGATAATTTAGGACCTGTTGAATATGCAGCAGCAAGAAGAACCAGCGTGGTTACAATGACGTTTTTGTTGGATAATAAGGTACTTTTTGTCTCAGCAGAACCTCTTGTAGATATTGATGTTACTGCCAGGAAAATAATAAAATTGGTAAAATAGGAAAAAACTTTTTACTTTAAAATTGGTGAAAATATTTTATAGTATTTACCTTTTTTTTAGTCAATGACATCCAATTTTAGCAAAAAATTGGCCATTGTTGCAATGATTCCATTATTGATGGTATTTGTTTCTCCAAATATTATCTCAGAATCATTTGCAATTGATATGGTCACATGTAGTGATGGTGATGTTTTGATGAAAAAAACAAGCACTGGAAATCATGCATGTATGCATGAGACTTCTGCAAAATTAGTAGAAGCCAGAGGTTGGGGAACTATTGTACAATCTAATGACAATGTAATGATTCATGAAGGTGAAGAAATGAAATCCACTGGATCAACACTTGCATTATCTAGGGCAAATGTTCCGGCAACAATACCTATGCACCAGGGATTCTATAACGGTGAACCAGTTCACTTTATCATAACTGATTCAAGTGATCCTACACATGCAGAAATCATTACAGAAAACCAAGGATGGCAAGTTGAACTTGCACCACTGTTGGCAAATGCACCAGAAACTGCACTCTCAAAAACATACATGTTTACAAACGGAGTACCAGGTGATGGTGTTCATGGCTTTCAAGGTGAAGTCTTCACTAGTACACCGGCTCAGCCAGACATCTACAGCGCTTTGACCTCACATGTACATGTAACATGGAATGAAAGTGCAACCCCAAGAACACTTGATTCAGATGAGATGATTATGGCAGCTGCAGATGCAGGTGAAGTCACGCTAACTGATGTTCCAGTAGTTTTGAACATGCCACAAATTGTTTGGCCAGATGGTCAAATGATGGTAAAAGAAGACAAGACCTTAGCAGATAATACTCCATATGGTGGAGGACAAGTTCTTGACATTGATACAGAAGAGATGACTGTAACATTCATAGCTCACAGAGGTTGGGGCCCAGATGGTAGAACAATCTATTACATTGTAACTGATGCTACTCCAAGTGGTCCTGCAGGAATGATGGGCGTAGTGGATGCACCAACTTCAGCTAGTTTGATTGCAAATTCAGCTGCAGTTGATTTATTCCAATTTGGTAACGGAATTACAGGCTCTGGTCCTATGGGATTCCAACCAGGAATCGCAGCAGGAGCTCCAGGTGATGCAAACTATTCCCCAATGTGGAGAATATTCATGATTGCTTGGGAAAATCCGGATAATGCTGCAGTACTTGAAACCAAAGGCGACATTGATGCCTATCAAAAAGCTGGATTAATTTCAGTCGGACTTGCAAGGCCAATGGATTCGGATCATATAGTCAACTGTCCATTCATAGATCCCTTCCAATAGGAAGATACTTTTTTCTTTTTTTCTAATATTCAAGATGAATTAATATTTTAATTTATTCGATATACTCTCCAAAAGTTATTTTTTTAATAGCATATCTTTTTTTATCGTTTCAAGTTTTTGAATGGTTGTTGGTTTTTCTTCAATTGAATGAATTCCAAGTTTTAAGAGTTCTGTTTGCTGGTGTTTTGTTAATTCTAAAACACTGACAACTATTATTTTTTTTATCTCCGATGGTCTTTTTGACTTTAAATCGTGGATAAACTCCATTCCGCTATATTTTGGCATACACACATCAAGTAAAATCAAATCATAATCATTTTTCAAGGCAAGATCCAAACCTTCTTTTCCATCATTTATGCTCTCTACATGGTGATTATCCATGGACAACATATCTGCATAAAGCTGACAAATCTCCGGAGAATCATCCACGTGTAAAATATTCATTAAATAATCTAGCTGGGAAGAGTCATAACCTTCTGTGTGTATAATTTGAACAGAAAGAAAACACTAATTCTCCCTATGAGGTAGAATTCATCGAAAAATTAATTTGCAGATCTAGATATCTTTTGTAATCAAGCCTCTATAATTTTGTAGTTTATTGTACACTAACTAACAGTTAAAAATAATTTTTTATTATTTAAAGAAAAATGACCCATGATGATTTTTTTTTAGCCACATTAATTGAATTCACACAATGGATTAGAGGAGAAGAAAAAACGATTGCAAAATATGAGCGGTTTGGAGATTTACCTTCACACCTACGGAATAACAAGACAAATTCTGAAATTGTTTTACAACAAAAGAATTGGAAAATTTTAGAGATTAATCAAGATATTAGGTCTCATGGAAATGGAAGACACATCAAAGTACGATTAGAACCAATAGCATAATTTGTAGATACCCATAAAGGTTAAAGTTGCCCATTCTTGAAACAAAATTGTGAAATTTGCAGTACTTTTTTCGGTTTTGCTTTTGGTCAGTCTATTTTCAATTCAATCCTCATTTGGAGAGGAATCTAGTATATTTTGTAAGGATGGAAAAGTCCTAGTTTACAGAGTAAATGCTGAAAAATATGCTTGTCTAAACCCTCCAACAGCTGAGAACTGGTATCAATCAGGAATAGCTGAACCCGTAGATGAAATCACCTCCACAGATTCAGAAATGAATACGAACACTTTACATCCTGAAAAAATGGTTTCATCTGCTCCACTACCCAAGTCATCTTTAGGTCCTCAGATTGACTATTCCAAGGGATATCTTGTAGAAGAAATCAGGGATGGAATTTTCTGGGTGACTGATGGTGCATACAATACAATGTTTCTAACAACGGGACAGGGAGTAATTGCAGTTGACGCTCCACCATCAATTGGAACCAATTATCTGAAAGCAATTAAAGAAGTAACTGATGAGCCAATCACTCATGTGATTTATAGCCATTCCCATATTGATCATATTGGATCTGCAAGTATGTTCCCTGCAAATGCAACAATTATTTCACATTTATGGACTGCAGAACAATTGAAAATAAGAAACGATCCTAATCGACCTTTACCGACAATAACTTTTGAAGATAAATTTACACTAGAAGTAGGAACCCAAAAACTAGAATTAGAATATCACGGCCCAATACATGATCCAGGAAATATTTTCATTTATGCCCCACAACAAAAAGTTTTGATGTTAGTAGATGTTGTATTCCCTGGATGGGTACCATTCAAAGATTTAGCACTGGCTGAAGATGTTCCATCTTTCATTTACGCACATGATAAAATTTTAGAATATGATTTTGAAACCTTTGTTGGAGGCCATGTAACAAAATTAGGAACTCCTAAAGATGTAAAAATTCAAAAAGAGTATTTTGATGATATTCAAAAAAATGCAGGTATTGCAAACCTACAAGTGGATTTTATGGAAATAGGGCAAAAAGTTGGATTTGAAAATCTATGGTTGGTATTTCAGATTTATGCAGATACAATAACACAACAGTGTACTGATGCAGTTGTTCCACAATGGATTGACCGACTTGGAGGAGCTGATTTGTTTACATACGATCACTGCTGGAAAATTTCTGAAAGTCAACGGATTGACTAGTTTAACCTCATTATTTCTTGTGTTATTTACATGAATATTCAAAATTTGGTGCCAAAAAATTTGAAATTAAAAAAACTCTAATAATTAAGAACCTTTAGAAAAAGCATGAATTATGAAAGTTTTTGCTCACAAATTCTAGAATCTGATCCTAAAATCCGATTTGCAACTGTATATGATGAATGGGCTGTTTGCCTTGGAGGCGGAATACGAGAAGGCGTAACCAACCTCCTCACAGAGCGCAGAGAAAAAGAACTAGTCAACCTGTCTGTGATGGATTGGAAATCACGAAAAGAAATGTCGCAATGGCTAGGAAAAACCATTTACACTTTGGCTGAATACGACAAGGTTAAACGATTTTCATTTTATCTTGGAGACGACAATTTGCTTTTAGTCAGTACAGAAAAAGATGCAGATACTAATTTTGTTGTAGATTCAGTTATCAAACTTTATTACAAAAATCAAGATTAACTTTTTACTTTCAGTGTTATTTTGATTTTTTTAAATTCCCTTGGATTAAGAGCCACATGAATTACAGTCAAATTTACTTTTAGGTCTATGGGCCTTTGCAATATGACGGTTAGTCCTCTCTGGATCAGAAAAAATCATGTTACATTGTGGGCAGATATTGGTTATGATGACTTCTTTACGTGAAAATAATCCCATAATTCATCAAAATCCTTTACACATAAAACAATTTTCCTTAGTTAAAATAAAAATTAATTATCCTAGTGACTATTTGCTTGATTTCCTAATGATGTAATTTATTCCAATTTATTTTTAAAAATTTGATAAAAATCATCTAATTATAATGAACCAATTCAGAGAATTAGATGTATCTTTAAATTTTACCATAACTATAGATTTTGTGATATAGATGTCTGATGAAAGTCAAATTGATAGGATATTGGCAATTGATGATAATATTAGATTTGTAGCAATAAGCGATTTAGATGGTAATCTAATTGCATCTAAACGCCGAGAGGGGGCTAATCTTTTCTTATCTCCAGAATCCACCAAGGATACTTTACTTCATGCAGCTTCAGCTTGGAAATCTCGAATGAAGCATTTTGATGAGATTGGAAGGGGACTGTACACATTGGCAGTTTATGAAAAACTGCGAAGAGTAACGATGCCACTATCTGGTGATAGAATTTTACTAGTTACCATAGATAATGCTGGAGGTCAAAAACAAATTCTTGATGCACTTCTAAATGAGGTAATTTACAAGGATCCAACATTTTCTTCAAATTAAAATTTGTTTAGAAATAAGTAAATTCTATTCTTAAAAAATAATTTCTAAACGATTAGGACAACCTTATGGAATTTTTCTCTATTTAAGTAAACACAGAAATTGATAATTGCTGTGGCTATAAACAACCCAATGTTAGTATCTTTTTTCATTTTTTAAAAATCCATTTGTACTTGAATAGGTTCTTTTCTATTCTATCCTTGGCTTTTTTTCTGTGTTCTTTTCTGAAATGTACTAATAGATGTTTTTCATGAATAAATTCTTGACCACATTTAATACATTTTACAATTGTGTGATGGTGAAACTTACGAACATGTTTAACTAGATCCTCGTGATTGGGATATTTCTCGTCACATTCCGTACAATAGTTCTTTTTGTCCCTAAATAAAATTCATTTTAACTTGATTGAATCATCTCTTCACAAACATTTCTTTAAACACAATTTGTTTTACGCTAACTAGGAAAAGTTTATGCCAATTTTGATATTATTTTCGGGTTTCTATGGAAATAGATGAAGACCAAGATAAAATACAATAAATACAAGAAATCAAATTTCCTAGGAATTTTTAAAATCTCAAGCAGATCAAATGAATCAAAAGTCAAGGTTTCATAAAGTATGCTTCTGAGCATTCCATACAACAAAACTCGCTAACAAAAAGATCAAAGTTTTTCCCACAATTTTTACATTTAACATCCATAATTATTTTTCTTCGTAATTTTAATTCTCTTTGCCATAATAATTGTTAGTCATCACAATATTTACATGGTGAAAACCCTTCTTTTTTGGCTTGCTCAAGCATGTCAGGAACAAAGTAAAATCTATCCTTAATTTTCACATCAAAAATATTACACTCGTTTTTCATCACTGCCAAATGATGTACAATCATTTTTGATTTATCTCCAAGATAACCTGGCACAATTATTCATCTCCCATACTTTTACCTCACTAATTTTCATTTTTTTTAAAAACCCTGGTTTTTACACTTTGGCCATGGATAAAAATGAAACGTACTCATTTCCCATCGATAAATTTTCAGTAAATTTTCCCATATTGTAGTCCGGTATATCATCTTGTTTTACTAACCTATGACTTTTTTGCGATATCTTTTAGTTCGACACTCTAATCTTACAAGTAGAGAGTTTCCTCGAATTAGTTCAATACTCTAACTATATGAACTAATTTTATTCCTAGGTGGGTTCACTATTTTAGTTTGAAGCCCAAATGTGCCGGGGGCGGGGTTGGTTAAATTAGTTTGATACTCCCTCGTAATTTATCCAAATCTTCGTTTTAAAATAGATTAGCCATATTGCTGTGATTAGGATTAAGATTACTCCACGATAGCGGTCGACTGAATCATTCACATTCTTATTTTCTCTTATTTTCTCTTCTTGAGATTCCAGTTCATAGAACTGGCTTGTCAATGGGTTTATCATGACGTCTATAGGATTGCGCTGATCAGTAATAATTGGAGCATTTGAGGTGTCAATTGTTTTTTGAAAATAAAGTTCCTTGGTACTTAGTTCGTCGACAAGATAATCTGCAGAAGTATTTTTTGCAATTTCCAAAAGAGTCACCATATCTAATTCATAGGGTTGATTTGATGAGACTATCATAATGTTTTGAATGTTGGTAGGATATGTTTCTGTTGGAAAAACATATGCTACGGGAAATGTTTGCTTCATAGTATGGTAAACAGCTTTGATGATCTGAGAATTAAACCCTTCAAATGAGCCAATAAAGTTGGATACTATGACTCCATCTGGTTCTAGTCTTTTTTCAAGGGTTTGAAAGAACTCATGAGTCATTAAATGATATGGTACATACGTTGAAGAATATGCATCAAGAATTATAACATCATACTTTTTCTCAAATGTAGATAGGTGCTTACGTGCATCATCGTTGAATATTTGAAGTCTAGCGTCTTCCTTTAGTTCAAAATACTTTTTTGCCGCATCAATCACGTCAGGATCAATCTCAATTACATCTATTTTGGTATCAGGATATAGTGCTAGAAAGTTTTTTGGACCAGTAAACCCTCCACCACCTACAAATAAAATATCAGAAGCTGTAGGATTAAACATCATTCCCAGATGAAAGTATTCGGTATAATCTATTACTAATTTCAGTGGTTCATTTAGATTCATCGAGCTGTGCCTTAGACCATCAAGATACATGCTTCGCTCATTTCCAAACTCTGTAACATCAAGATGACTAAATGGAGTCTCTTTTTCGTATAGCAGTGTTCCATAATGTGGAACCAAGTTTACCGACATTGTCGACCAAGGAATTAACAATATTACCACAATTGTTACTGCAATAATTTTAGGAGAAGTTCTGAGCCCAATCAGTGAACTTGCAATCAGTATTATTCCCAAACCAAAAATTATCTGATTTACGCCAAGATTTGGAATTAGGATAAAAACAGTCACAAAAGTGCCTAAAATACTCCCAACTGTTGCAATAGAATAAAAATTACCCGAGATATTTCCAACTTTTTTCAGGGTGCTTGTTCCAAGTTTGATTACATATGGGGATACAAATCCTAGTAAAACAGATGGAAGCAATAACAACAAAAGTGTGGTAATCAAAGGAGTGTATACAGTTCCAGGCAGTATTGTTAAAGTAAAATCCACTACATTAGATGAAAAAAATGGGATTCCTACAATAAACAAACCAACTGAAAAAACTATTCCACAAATCTTATCAAATCTTGGGTGTTTATCTGCAACCTTTCCTCCTAAAAAATAGCCGATACTCAAACCACTCAAAATTACTCCAATCAAACTTCCCCAAGTGTAAATGGTACTACCAAAAACCGGAGTTAGAATTCTACTTGTGACTATCTCCAGGGCCATTATTATGGCACCAGAAGTAAAAGTGAGAATTTTTAATTTCAATAAGTTATTAGGATTGAATTTAGAAAAAGAATCGACAGTCAAATCAATCTTTTCTTAAATGTCCCAGGTTGTATTCTTTAACATATCATATTTGATCCAATGTTCAGTAGTTAATTTAGATCCTCATTTGTTCCAATTAGATCAACAGAATTCAAATCATAAGAAATCTTGTAGACTTCTTGATAGCCTTCTGAGGAATATCCTGCTACATAAATTACCTTATTTTGAGAATCAGGAGATATACTTGTTATCTTTATTTCTAAATTTGCAAATTCATCCCATTTGTCTCCAAAGGTTGATGAACTCACAATCCCAAAAGTATCAACTGAAGCAAAAAGTCTTGCATCATCATCAAAGGAAATTGCTAACACGTTCAATTTCTTGTAACTTTCCATCTGTAACCAAGTATTACCTCCATCATCTGATCTAAAAATTCCTTTATTTGTACCTGCCATGATGACATTTGAATCCAAAGGAGATATTGCTAATGCTGTGATGTGTTCAGGCTGTTTTAATGTCTCCCAAGTTTTTCCACCATCTATTGTTTTGAAAATTCCACGTGCAGCACTATCAAAACCAATTATTGTTTTTGGATCCGATTTGCTTACAGCCATTGCGTGAAAATCTACGGGTGGTTCAATTACGTTTGATACATGTTGCCAAGTTTTTCCTCCATCTGTACTTTGGATAAGCCCTGAGTTTCCACCTGTTTCAGGATGACCGCTCGCGTAAAGAGGGTAGCCAGGTTTGTATGGAGCCGAGAATGCCATGTAGTCTGCCCTTTTTTCATCTACCTTAATGGGAGGTTCACCGTTTACGCTTTGGTAGAAATCACCATGTGTTGCTATGTATAGAATTGATCTATCTTCGGGATCAACACCTAAACCATGAACATGCCTCCAAAAGACACTTTGAGGGTTCTTAGTTTCATTTTCTTGGTCACGTGGTGTTGCCAACATATGTGACGAAAAAAATACTAGAACTAGACTGGTTAGAACTATGATTACAATTATTGCTAATATCTTGATTTTCTTTATTTTGGAATTCAATTAAATTCCTCCAAATGAATTCTACTAAAACTCTTTGCCCACATTTATACAAATAATTAAATTCTGTTTAATTTATAATCGAAACTTTACAATTGTAAAGAACACTATTCTTGCAAATGAACTCAAACATAGAACTAGTATTGTAAAAAAAATCTTATTTAATTGAATTTTGACAAATTCTTTTAAACTTGATAATAAAGAGATTCACATGACTAGAAAGAATCGCAAGGTAAAATCATCTGGAAATCCTAAAACTAAATTCATAATACTTGGAATAATTGGTGCAGTAATTGTTGGAGGAATTGCTTTTGTGGTTATGAATCCCGATTCTATAACAGTTGATACTCAAAATAACAATTCATCTCTTAACACACAAAATGGCTCCCCAATACTTGGCTCACCATCTGCACCAGTAACGATTGTAGAGTTTGGAGATTATCAATGTCCTTTTTGTAGGCAGTGGAATATTAATACAAAACCACCAATTGTAGAGAATTTTATTGAAACTGGAAAAGCAAAGCTAATTTACGTTGATCTTTCAATAATCGGTCCTGATTCGCTTAAAGCTCATGCTGGAAGCTATTGTGCAGACGAGCAAGAACTGTATTGGGAGTATCATGATTACATCTATGCCAATCAAGGTCATGAAAATGATGGGTGGACAAATTCAAATAATCTAAAATCACTCGTGTCTGGAATTAATGATCTTGATGCAGACTTGTTTGCTCAATGTCTTGATTCTGGAAAATATGAGCAAAGAATAAAGGACAACACAAACATTGCCAAAAAGGCAGGGGCTCGCTCTACTCCTTCATTTATCATAATTGGACCGTCTGGTGATTCCGTGAGTATATCAGGTGCTCAACCCTATAGTGCCTTTAAACAAACCATAGACAAAATGCTTGTTTGATCAGACATTTGGTAAATTGACAAACTTTCACAATTGATAATTTTTGATTTTACACTTATAAAATTAAATTTCTCAAAATTATTGCCAAATAAAATTATTTGCAGCATTTTGTTTTCTTGACTTGCTTCCCTTGGGTGTTACTCCAAGTTTACACTTGCAACAAGGACATCTTGCTCACGGTGATGAATTGGGCACTTGTGTGCCATAATCATTTTTAATTTTTAAATAATAATTTCCAACAAACAAACTCCCGTTATTCTTTTAGTTATGGCACATTTTTCACGCCTATCCTAGTCATGAGCGGAGGGTCTAAGAGCAAATTTACGCACTACCATGCCTAACTTTTGTTAAATTATTCTTCAACTTTAATTCAGAAATGTTGTGTGGTGTGTGTTAACGAGTTTATCAACTGTCAGGAAAAAATAAAATGCCCCTCTTTGGGCGTGAATTTAGACGGTAACTAAAAGAATAACGTAAGGTGAGTTGTTGGAAATTTGTTAAATTCTTAGAAAATAAAAAAGAAAAAAAATCACTTAAGGAAAGTGACATACGTGTTTCAAGTTCCCACTTGGTGTGATTATAGTGTGCCAATTTTCAGTTGGACCTTGGTTGTCTGTTTTACAAACAAGTCCTCCGGTGCTTTCATGATCTAGTTTCACTGCTTTGTCAGGGAATGGTTCATTTGCAGTACCTGTACAAACCAATGATCCTTTACTATTACTATTATTGGCAATAACCTCTTGACATTCACCTTCAATTACACCACCAGTATGGTCAAGTATATTGTATTTGACTCGAATAACCTCTGCAGGATCTGCTATTGCCGGAGCTATTGCACTAAATCCCATAGCTACTGCAACCAAGGTGATTGCAGTTATTACTAATGATTTTTTCATCATCGGAAAAAGCATGCAGTATAATTTAAGACAAATACAAAAATTTTATTTTTGAATATTATAATAAAATTTATATTGTAAATACAATGTTTCACGTTGTTATAATTTTAAATACTGAAAATATTTTGATGGTTTTAGTTGGCATTAATTTTTTCCTGCCAACTTGTAAGGTCTTGAGACATAATCCTAAATTACGATGATCTTAAAATGTATATTTTCTAATCTAAAAAAATAATTTTAACTTTCAAAGGGCCAAGTCATTTTTCTGGTACCGATTCAAATTCTTTTTGCTTACTTTTCATCCATTCTTTCATTCCCTCATGGTTGTTCATAAGATCCTTCATTTTTTTCATCGCATTGATATGATCCTCGTCACCCTTTCCGCACATCTCCATGCCGTGCTTTTTACTCATTTCTGCAATTTTCTCAAAAGTTTTTGCTTGAAATTCTTTATCACAAGATCCACCAAGTTGTTTACAAGTCATTGTTTTCATAATTTTAGAAATTGCACATGCTTTAAAAATAATCATGCATTTAATTCAATATATTACATAATTCTAAAATTTTCATAATCCTTCCCAAAAACAATTTCAAATTCCATGAGGGGATCCTACTAAAACCAGTGACACTCTCAAATATTCAAAAAGTATGAATTTCACACGCCAGGTAAGAGAATAGCTAAATTGGTTTGACACCCTAACGAGTTTATCGACTGTCAGGAAAAATAGTATCCACCCTTTTCAGGGTCAAAAGTCCTACTAATCCAGATTATAATGCAGAGTCGTTTTGTTGAAATTTGTTTAGAAAATAAAAAAGGAAAAAGGGTTTAAAATCTAAGGACTATGTGGGTGGATTCCACCATTTTGGTCAACGGTAAATCCAAAGTGGACGTTTTGTACTTGACCTACTCCGTCACATGTTACCGTAGAATTGTCTTGGTGATTTTCATCAGCAACCACGATCAAGGAGCCAAATACAAAATCAACAGATCCATGTTTGTGAATCTTTGTACTCCAAGTTCCAACTTTGTCTCCATTTGCGTCAAGCAAATCGAAATGAGCGGTGACCTTGGTGTTTGCTTCATCGCCAGTGTTGGCTGTACCGCTGTTATCGGTATCCCAAACCCTTACAAATCCGGTGTTTTTTCCATCAGCAGTTACATCATTTCCACAGAAAGACCCATTTGTTGGTAAAATGACTGCAAAATTGATGAATTTGTTGTCAACGATTTTGTCAGATGCAAATGCATCCTTACTAAACCCAACACCAATCAATCCAGCAACAAGGACTGTTGCAGTAACGATCGCTGAGAGTTGTATTGTTTTATTCATTGTGAACCCAGAGAGTGATTCATAATTTAATGATATACAATGATTTTCATCATTGATAAATAAATTTGGTTAAGTGAAACAAAATTAATTGAGATTAGCTTTGGGTTAATCTTGATGTAATGTTTGGATAAATTTGTAATGTAGTACCATTATGTGTTTTGCAACTAGCTAGTTTTAAAATTTATTCTCAAACTCTAAACTTTACCAGATAAATTCCTGCACCGACAATTCCAAAAAATTATTTCAAAACTCAATTGCGGCATTGAACATTTAGTTCGTTACCCTCAATGTGTTTTGATGGAGTTTCATTAGATTAGTTAGATACCCTAACAAAATGGCATAGTTTGGCATAGTTTTATGCCTAAAATTTTTGTTGGAGTATTATCGTTTTAGTTCGAAACTCTTA
>Ga0224512_10000329_pt1 | contig 50963 bp, 46 predicted proteins | sample SF_May12_sed_USG_4_FD_169103 | JGI IMG/M metagenome (GOLD analysis project Ga0224512, IMG submission 169103) | Sediment microbial communities from San Francisco Bay, California, United States - SF_May12_sed_USGS_13 | ecosystem: Environmental > Aquatic > Marine > Sediment | place: USA...
GTAAGCCGGTGCAACTCAACGGCTACACGGTCACGCATTTCGACGGCGACAGGATCGCGCACGAAGAAGTGTATTTCGACGTGCTCTCATGGATGACGCAGCTCGGGGCAACCCTGACGCCACCGGGTAGCGATGCCGTCAAGCAGGCGGCGATTGAAGCATTTGTCGAGGCGTGGAATACCGGTGACGTGGACAAGCTCGACGCCTCGACGACCGAAAACTTCATGCGTACGAGCCCGGCCGGGATGGAGGCAGACAGCCGCGAGGCCATGAAAGGCGTGATGACCGCGCTGCGTGCGTCGTATCCGGACGCCAAGGTCGTGATCACCGACACCCGCTACGGCGCAGATCGGGCATTTCTCAACTGGACGTTCACTGGCACGAACACGGGGCCCGGCGACATGCCGCCCACTGGTAAGCCGGTGCAACTCAACGGCTACACGGTCACGCATTTCGACGGCGACAGGATCGCGCACGAAGAAGTGTATTTCGACGTGCTCTCATGGATGACGCAGCTCGGGGCAACCCTGACGCCACCGGGCGGTTGATTTCGAAGAAATAGGGTCGCTCGCGACCTGCAGTCGCTGCGTTGGTCGATCAGGATTTTCATCCTCAACCACACTCGGCGAGAAATCAAAAATGGGGCCGCAAGGGCCCCATTTTCAATTTCTGGCGGAGAGGGTGGGATTGACTTGCGCCTGCGGCGCTGCCTCGCCAATCGGCTTGGGCCGATTGGTCGAACAGGGTTCGAAAGCCCATACCCTCTCCCAAAACGGCGAAAGCCCCGTCAAGGGGCTTTCTCGTTTTGGCGGAGAGGGTGGGATTCGAACCCACGGTACGGGAGAACCGTACACCTGATTTCGAATCAGGCCCATTCGACCACTCTGGCACCTCTCCATAATCCTGCAGGGTATTCGTCAAGACGTCCTACGGACGTCCCTACACCTGATTTGACTCGTCGCTTCGCTCCTCGCCCTTCGGGCGCACTCTGTGCGTCCTAAACGGCTACGCCGTTTGGTCGAATCAGGCCCATTCGACCACTCTGGCACCTCTCCGATCATCGCCCTGGCGGCGCAGCGGATTGTACGCAATGGGCGTGAGGTTGGCCAGACTAGTCGTTGTCGGGAGTCTCCTCCCCGAAGCCCTCCACTTTTCGGTAAAGAACAAAGGAATAAACAATCGGCACCAGCGCGGCGACCACGATGGAACCGATCAGCCACCCCACGGGAAACCGAACAAAAGCGTTAAGGAACATGAAAAAACCAATCAAGACAAAAATCCAGCCGCCCAAACGATGTGTGCGGCTCCAGACCTCATCACTGGCAAGCGTCCACGGTGTTCGAATGCCAATGAAGAAGTTCTTACGCACTTTGCCCAGATAATTCCCCACCACGATGAATAACAGTCCCGTGCCGGCAAAGACCATCTCGTTCATATGCACGTCGCGTCCGCTCGCCGCCAGTAGTATGAGCAGCGCGACAGCCGCCGTGAAACCAACCAGCGTGACCGTGAAAATATGCACAACGCCGCGGAACTCGTCCGTGCGAAATCCCTTCGGCGAGATGACCGGTATGAGCTTCATGATTATGAAAACGAAAATTGCCATTATCGGCATGATCATCACGCCCCACGGTTTGGGCGTGTAGCCGTCGACTTCACCGTCTATATTCCAGTGCGTCGGAATCTGTTCCGGCAAAGTCGGATACAGGTAAGCGGCCATTGCGATTGTTATCGCGATGAATATCAGACAAAGCACGTTGGTACGTTCAGTAGTCATCCGGTCTTGCTCCCGTCATGTTCCTGCGACGAATCGCCGGGGGGAAAAAAATCAAGCAACATCGCCAACGCTTCCTGCAAAACGGTCGCATTCAGCGAATACACGATGTGTTGACCCCGCCTCTCTGTGCGCACGAGATCTGCTGCTTTCAGGATATTGAAATGATGGGACAACGAGGGTTTTGAGATAGTAAATGCCGCGGCGATTTCGCCTGCGGTCTCCGAACCCTGCTGCAGTCGCTTCAGAATCGCGCGCCGGGTTGGATCGGCGAGAGCCTTGAACACGGGTTGCTGTGGCGATCGCATTTATATATTTAGACAAATATCAAAATAAATGTCAAACGCCCCGCATCGCGGGCGCATCGCCGCTGATTTCCTCCCCGGTCTAGGGTAGCCTTTGCCAGGTGCGTGTCTTGATTATCATCATGGTGGCGGGGTTGATCGGGACATGCTCATCACCGCCGACCATCCTTGAGCAGGTCCTGGAGACAGGTCAGCTCCGCGTCGTCACGCGTGACAGCCCGACTTCGTTCACGGTCAGCCCCAACGGCCCGTCGGGCCCCGAATACGATCTTGTGCAGTCCTTCGCCGATGAACTGGGCGTAGCGCTCGTCATTGAATCGGTCAACAGCGTTTCTGAAATCATGCCGAAACTCATTTCCGGTGATGCGCACATGGCCGCAGCCGGACTGTCGATCACGAAATCTCGGCGCGAATACCTCAATTTCGGCCATCCCTATAAAACCGTTAACGTTCATCTCATTTATAGACTCGGCAGCGGCAAACCGCGATCCGTCGACGATATCCTGGAACGTTCGATCGAGGTCGTCGCGGGCAGCAGCCACGTCGATCTCCTGGAGTCGCTTACGACCGTGTACCCCGAGCTTTCCTGGACGGAAAACGCCGACGTCGAGTTCGCCGACTTGCTGAGCAAGGTCGCGATGGATGAAATCGATCTGACCGTCGCGGACAGCCCGGATTTCAATATCCAGCGGCATTTCTATCCCGATCTTCGTGTCGCCCTGGACCTGGAGATCGGCGACCCGATTGCCTGGGCCTTTCCGAAAGGCTCGGCGGATTCGCTGCTGGCACGGGCCGATGAATTCCTCATCAGCGCCGAGCGATCCGGCATGCTCGCACGCGTGCACGAGCGCTACTTCGGGCACACCCGAAAATTCGATTACGTTGGTACGCGTAGCTTCATACGCCATTACGAGAGCCGCTTACCGCGTTATCGCGAAATGTTCGAGCAAGCCGGGCGCGAATCGCGGGTCGACTGGCGGCTGCTCGCAGCGATCGGCTACCAGGAATCGCACTGGCGCTCTCAGGCCGTGTCGCCGACAGGTGTTCGCGGCATCATGATGCTTACGCAGGACACGGCCGACTACCTCAGCGTCGAAGACCGCCTCGACCCGAAGAGCAGCATCTTCGGTGGCGCCCGTTACTTTGTACGACAGACTGAACGTGTCGCCGACACTGTGGACGAACCGGACCGGACCTGGATGGCGCTGGCCGCTTACAACGTCGGTTTCAATCACCTCAAGGACGCGCGCGCGATCGTCGAATGGCAAGGCGGCAACCCGGATTCCTGGATCGATGTCCGCAAAGCGCTGCCGCTGTTGGCGAAGCGTGAATGGTATTCACGCGTACCGTACGGCTATGCGCGCGGCTGGGAGCCGGTGCTGTACGTCAGCAATATTCGCCGCTATTACAACATCCTGAAATGGCTGACCTCGAACGAGGAACCGCCCGAGGTCGAATTACCCGTCGAAGAGGCGGAACCGCTCATCCTGACCGAATCCGAAAAACCGCAGGAAACCGCCTAGCCTGGCTATCGGCGGGACTGGAAAAAGGTCGTCAGGAGCGCGCCCGATTCCGCGGCGAGCAGACCGCCATTGACCTCGAATCGATGGTTCAGGGCTTTCGAGTCCGTGAGATCTGTGGCGCTGCCCAGCGCCCCGGCCTTGGGATCGTAAGCACCAAAAACCACGCGTCCGATGCGCGCCTGCACGATGGCGCCGACGCACATCACGCAGGGCTCCAGCGTAACGAATAGCGTTGCGTTCGAAAGGCGGTAGTTGTCCTGCGCGCGGGCGGCGGCCCGCAGGGCAATTATTTCCGCGTGCGCGCTGGGGTCCGCATCGGTGATCGATCGATTGTAGCCGGTCGCGATGATGTTGCCGCCGACGACAACGGTGGCGCCAACCGGAACCTCGCCCTTAGCGGCGGCGTTGCCGGCTTCGGCCAGCGCTGCCTGCATGTTCGCAACTTCCTGATCGGACCAGTCCGGACCCATTTACTCCCACTCGATCGTTGCCGGCGGCTTGCCGGATATGTCGTAGGTCACTCTGGAGATGCCGTCCACTTCGTTGATGATGCGCAGGCTCACGTGCTCCAGAAACTCGTAGGGCAGACGCGCCCAGCGTGCCGTCATGAAGTCGATCGTCTCGACGGCGCGCAATGCGATGACGTAGTCATAGCGTCGGCCGTCGCCCATCACACCGACCGACTTCACGGGAAGGAAGACGGCAAAAGCCTGACTGGTCTCGTCGTAGAGTTTCTGCTTGTGCAGTTCCTCGATGAAGATGTCGTCGGCCAGCTGCAGCTTCTCGACGTATTCGCGTTTCACCTCGCCGAGGATCCGTACGCCGAGCCCCGGCCCCGGGAACGGGTGCCGGAAGACCATCTCGCGCGGCAGGCCCAGCTCAAGACCGATCATGCGCACTTCGTCCTTGAACAATTCCCGCAGGGGCTCGACAAGTCGCATGCGCATTTTCTCGGGCAGGCCGCCGACATTGTGGTGCGACTTGATAACGTGCGCTTTGCCAGTCTTCGCACCAGCGGACTCGATTACGTCAGGATAGATAGTGCCCTGTGCCAGCCACTTGATGCCTGCCAGCTTGTGTGCCTCTTCATCGAATACTTCGATGAACGACCCGCCGATGATCTTGCGTTTCTGCTCGGGGTCGCTGACACCCTTGAGCGCCTCGAAGAAGCGATCGGCGGCGTTAACGCGGATGACGTTAATGTGCATGTGCTCGGCAAATGTCTCCATGACCTGGTCGCCTTCGTGGTGACGCAAGAGGCCGTGATCGACGAAGACACAGGTCAGCTGATCGCCGATGGCCTCGTGCAACAATGCCGCCACGACCGAAGAATCCACACCACCTGAGAGTCCGAGTAATACTCTGTCCTTGCCGACTTCGCGCCGCACCTTGTCGATCGCATCGACAACAATGTGATCGGGCGTCCATTCCCCGGCACACCGACAAATATCACGCACAAAGCGGCGGATGATCTCCATTCCCTGTGGCGTATGTGTTACCTCGGGGTGGAACTGCACGCCATAGAAATTACGCTCCGCGTCCTCCATGGCTGCCAGCGGCGAGTTGCGGCTCGATGCTGTCGCGACGAAGCCCTTGGGCAACGCCTCGACACGATCGCCGTGACTCATCCACACCTTGAGCAGTGCGTGGCTGGCTTCGTCGCTCAGGCCGTGCAGCAAGCGACATTCGACGGGTTCGATTTCGGCATAGCCGAACTCGCGGTGCGCCGATGACTCCACTTTGCCACCGAGCTGTGCAGCCATCGTCTGCATGCCGTAACAGATGCCGAGCACGGGCACTCCGAGTTCGAATATCGTCTGCGACGCACGTGGCGGGTCGTCTAGATTCACGGACTCGGGACCGCCTGAGAGAATAATGCCGCTGGCGTGGAATGCCCGGATGTCGTCTTCCGGCATATCCCAGGGGTGAATCTCGGAATACACGCCGCACTCGCGCACGCGGCGTGCGATCAACTGGGTGTACTGGCTGCCAAAATCGAGTATCAGCAGCTTGTCGGCGTGAATGTCGAGGTGCATTCGTTTAGTTCTTGACGCGATAATTCGGCGCTTCTTTCGTTATCGTCACGTCATGCACATGGCTTTCGGCCATCCCGGCGCCGGTAATACGTACAAACTTCGGTTTGGTGCGCATTTCTTCGATGCTGGAGCAGCCCGTGTAGCCCATCGCGGCGCGTACGCCGCCGATGAGCTGATGCACGATCGCGACCATGCCGCCTTTATAGGCCACCCGACCTTCGATGCCCTCGGGCACGAGCTTCTCGAGTTCCTCGGTTGCATCCTGAAAGTAGCGATCTTTTGATCCGTGCGACTGACCCATCGCGCCGAGCGAACCCATGCCGCGGTAAGACTTGTAGGAACGGCCCTGGTAAAGCTCGACCTCACCGGGTGACTCCTCGGTGCCCGCGAAGAGCCCGCCAATCATCACCGAATACGCGCCGGCCACCAGCGCTTTCGAAATGTCGCCGGAGTAGCGAATGCCGCCATCAGCGATCAGCGGCGTGCCGGACTTCTGCATCGCTTCGGCGACCTCGGCAACAGCCGAGATTTGAGGTACGCCCACGCCGGCGACGACGCGGGTCGTGCAGATCGATCCCGGACCAATGCCCACCTTGACACCGTCCGCTCCCGCATCGATCAGTGCTTCGGCCGCTTCGGCCGTCACGACGTTGCCGCCGATGACCTGCACGTCGGGATGTGCCGTCTTGACGCGGCGCACGCGCTCGAGCACGCCCTTGGAAAAACCGTGCGACGTATCGACGACGACCAGGTCGACGCCGGACTCGACGAGCGCGGCCACGCGGTCGTCCGCATCGTAACCGGTGCCCACGGCGGCGCCCACACGTAGCGCGCCGCTGCTGTCTTTACACGCCAGCGGAAAATCCTTCGCCTTCTGAAAGTCTTTGGCCGTAATCATGCCTTTGAGTTCGAAATTGTCACCGACGACCAGCACTTTCTCGATGCGGTACTGGTGCAACAACGACAGTACTTCTTCCTCGTCCGCGCCCTCGCGAACCGTCACAAGTCGATCCTGCGGCGTCATGACCGTCGATACCGGCGCATCCAGCTGCGTCTCGAATCGCAGGTCGCGATGCGTCACGATGCCGACGGTCTCGCGGCCGTCAACGACCGGTACGCCGGATATGCCCATGGCTCGCGTCAGTTCAATGACCTCGCGAATCGTCATGTCGCTCGTCACCGTGATCGGATTGCGCACCATGCCCGACTCGAATTTCTTGACCATAAGGACCTGTCTCGCCTGCTCCTCGACGGACATGTTCTTGTGAATGACGCCCAGCCCGCCCTCCTGGGCCAGCGCAATCGCAAGCCGGGATTCGGTCACGGTGTCCATCGCCGCCGACAGCAGCGGAATACTCAGCCGGATCTCCCGGGTCAGTGCCGTGCTCAGGTCGACCTCGCGCGGCAGCACGTCGGAGTAACCGGGCTGCAGCAAGACGTCGTCAAAAGTCAGGGCTTCCTTGGCGATACGCATGAAGATTTCTTCGATTGGTTGTGGTTAATCGATCAATTGTACGCGCGCGCGATTTGCGCGTAAACGATGTATGGGAACGATATACTTGCAAAATGCCCGCCGAAGCCGCCATCTCCGTCAGCCAGCTCAACCGGCGCGTCAAGACGCTGCTCGAACAAGGCATTCCCCGCCTTTGGGTCGAGGGAGAAATCTCGAACCTCTCGCGGCCCGCGTCCGGCCATATCTACTTCAGTCTCAAAGACGACGGTGCCCAGGTCGGCGCCGCGTGGTTCCGCCAGCGGCAGCGCGGTCCGGCCATTCACTTCAAAGACGGCGATCATGTACTCGCCTACGGCCGCGTAAGCATTTACGAGGCGCGCGGCAGCTACCAGCTCATTGTCGAACAAATGGAGCCCGCCGGTGAAGGTGTTCTGAAACGCCGTTTCGACGCGCTGAAAAAGAAACTGCTGGAGGAAGGCCTTTTTGACGAGGATCGAAAGCAGGCCCTGCCCACGCTGCCTGATCGCATCGGCATCATCACGTCGCCGAGCGGCGCCGCCATACGCGATATTCTGAGCGTGCTGCGCCGGCGCTTTCCGGCCGTACCCGTGATTATCTACCCGGCCGCCGTGCAGGGGGACGCCGCGCCGGCCGAACTGATCGGCGCGCTCGAAACCGCAGTGCGGCGCGATGAATGCGACGTGCTGATTATTGGCCGAGGCGGCGGGTCACTTGAAGATCTGTGGGCCTTCAACGACGAAAAGCTGGCCCGCGCCATCGCGGACTGCCCGCTTCCCATCGTCAGCGCCGTCGGGCACGAGGTGGATTTTACGATAGCCGATTTTGTGGCCGACGTGCGAGCACCCACCCCGTCGGGCGCGGCCGAAATCGTCGTTCCCAGTCAGCAGGACTGGCAGCGTCGTGTCGCGACACTGGCCGCACGCATGGGTCGGATCGGCGAGCGGGCCGTGGAAGATCGCGCTCAGCAAATGGACTGGCTTGCGCGGCGGCTGCTGGCCGCCAGCCCGGCTGCGACGTTGCGCCGCCAGCACGACTCGCTGCGCGAGAACCGCGGGCGACTCGCCTCGGCCATGCGCCGGCGGCTGCTCGAAGAAGGCAATCACCTGCAGATCATTCGTGGCGACCTCGTGCAATTATCGCCCGCGATTTTGGTGGAGCGCACCATCGGTCGTCTCGCCGAACTTCGGCAGCGGCTCGCGACGGTTGCGCGCAATATTGTCTCGACCGCCGACCACCGCGCCGCCCTTCTCGGCCGCGCGCTGCATTCGGTCAGTCCGCTCGCCACGCTTGATCGAGGTTACGCGATCGTCACGGACGCGCGCAGCAACAAAGTCCTGCTGCGGGCCCGGGATGTTGCCAGCGGCGACGAAATCCGCGCGCGCCTGTCCAAGGGCGAAATTATTGCGACCGTCAAAGAGGCCATCGACAGTGACTAAGCGAATTTGCCTGCCGCTTTGGTGGATGCTTGGGTCATCGGTGCTGGTCGCCGAAACGATTTACGCGATGCCGGAGCACTCGCCCTGGCCAGGCGGCATCGCGATCGTTGACGTCGGCGGCACGGACCGGCCGCCACCGCGCGCGTCCTTCCAGGACAAACCCCTGTTGATGATGAGCCGGGACGAACGCTGGCATGCCGTTGTCGGCATCCCTCTGGACACGAAGTCCGACGCTTTGTCCATACGTGTTGGCAACAACGATATCGCGATCAACATCGTGCCGCACGCATACCGCGAGCAGCGACTGACGGTAAAGAACAAGAGCTATGTAACGCCCGATCAGACGCAGCTCGACCGGATTGCTCGCGAACGCAAGATCATTGACGGCGCACTGGGCCGTTTCCGGGAAACTGCCGCCGCCGGCATCGAGCTGTCGGCACCGGTCGACGGGCCGCGCAGCTCGAGCTTCGGTTTACGGCGTTTCTTCAACGAGCAGCCGCGCTCCCCGCACAAGGGAATGGACATCGCGGCCAGTGAAGGCACGCCCATCATCGCGCCACGAAACGGGGTCATCTCCGCAACAGGCGACTTCTTCTTCAACGGCAATACCGTGATCATCGATCATGGCCAGGGATTCGTGACCTTGTACTGCCACCTCAGCGACATCGCCGTCGAGGAAGGCCAGGCCGTCAATACGGGCGACGTGATCGGCGCGGTCGGCGCCACAGGACGCGTCACGGGCCCGCACCTGCATTTCGGGACCTACCTGAACGGCACGGCCGTGGACCCGGCTATTCTCCTGCCACGACCGTAAGCGGCGGGCACGCGTCGAAAAATCCGCAGATCACGGGCCGGAAGGCATCCATGTCAACGAGAAACGAATCGTGGCCGCGAATGCAGTCCAGCTCGACGAGCTGCGTGTCCTTGCAGACTTCGGAAATTCCCGCCGCGAGATCACGCTGCTGCGCAGGCGGAAACAGAATGTCCGTGCGCACACCGATGACCAGCGCTCGCTCCAGGTTCAGGCGCTTGAACCCCGACTTCAATGAGCCGCCGTACTCGGCGAGATCAAAAATATCCGAAGCATGCGACAGGTACAGATAACAGTTGGGATCGAAAGTACCCGCGAACTTGTTCGCAAGATTCTCGAGATACGATTCGACCGCAAACTCGGCCACGAACATGTCTTCGATGCGGCCGTGCGTCGTCGAGCGTTCACGCCCGAATCGCTGCGCCCATTCTTCCGCCGAGCGGTAGGTAATCATGCCGAGCTTGCGCGCCAGTCGCTGGCCTTTAATCGGCGGATCGCCGACTTTGTAGTTGCCTTTCTTCCACTTCGGATCGGAGCGAATCAGCTCCCGCTGGAGCGAACGAACGGCGATCGAAAACGGCATGGCGCGAGTTGCCGACGAGATCGACACGAACGAACACGTCGCCTCCGGGTGACGCACGCACAATGCGAGACCGCTCATACCGCCCATCGAGCAGCCGACCACCGAATACAGTTTTTCGATGCCTAGATGCTTGACGACCAGCCAGGTGGACTCGGCGACGTCTTCAAGCGTAAGCACCGGGAAACTCAGGCGATACAGCTCTCCGGTCTGCGGGTTGATGGACGCCGGACCTGTGGACCCGAAGCAACTGCCGAGGGAATTGACGCAAATAACAAAAAAGCGATCGGTGTCGAGCGGCAGTCCCGGGCCGATCATCTCCTCCCACCAACCCGGCGTCGGGTCTTCGGCGCATGACGCGGCATGGGCCGAGGGTGACAGTCCGGTAAATACCAGGACTGCGTTATCTTTGGCGGCGTTGAGCTCGCCCCACGTTTCGTAGGCCAGGGTCGGCGACTCGATCGAGCCCGCCCTGTGCATGCGAAACTGGCCTTCGAACGTGACGGTTCTTCTTGCCGGACTCATAGTGGATTCCTTACTGCGGGCCAGTATAACTGCTGCCGCTACTTCTTGACGCGCTTCATCAGCCGCTTGCGGCGGCGTTCCTGCCGCGGCGTAAGCTTGTTACGCTTTCCCTTGAACGGGTTCTTGCCGGTCTTCACCAACAGGCGAACCGGAGTACCTTTGAGCTTGAACGCTTTACGGAAGCGGTTAACCAGGTAGCGACGGTAAGCTTCCGGCAACTTGTCGGTCTGGTTGCCGTGGATCACAATGACGGGTGGGTTGCGTCCACCCTGATGGGCGTAACGCAGCCGAATGCGCCTGCCGCGCACGAGCGGCGGCGGGTGCGCGATCACGGCACTTTCAAGTTCTCTCGTGAGTTCGGTCGTCGATAGATCGCTGTTCGCGGCGCGAAAGGCGCGCTCGACCGCCGGCAGCAGGTCTCCGACCGCGGTGCCGTGCAGCGCCGAAATCGTGATTCGCTCGGCGAAGTCCAGGAACGGCAAACGGCGGTCCAGCTCATCGCGGATCCGCTTGCGCTCGTAGGCTGACAGGCCATCCCATTTATTGGTAACGACGACGAGCGCCCTGCCCCTTTCGACGATGAGTCCCAACAAACTGACATCCTGCTCAGTTACGCCCTCCTGTGCATCGAGCACGGCGATGACGACCTGCGCCTGTTCGATTGCCTGCAGCGCCTTGATGACACTGAATTTTTCGATCGCTTCGTGAATCCTGGCCTTGCGGCGGATACCCGCCGTGTCGATCAGCAGGTATTTGCGGTCGTTGCGCTCAAAAGGCACGGCAACGCTGTCCCGTGTCGTGCCGGGCTGGTCGAAGACGACGAGTCGCTCTTCACCCAGCAGGCGATTCGCCAGCGTTGACTTGCCGACGTTCGGCCGGCCAATGATCGCAATCCGCAGCTCCTTGTCGTCGTCATCAGCGTCTTCGTCCGGATTCTCTGCCTCGAAGTCAGCGAGTACCGCATCCATCAGCGCGGCTATGCGATCACCGTGCGCCGCCGAAACAGCGACCGGTTCCCCGAGACCGAGTCCGTGAAATTCGCTGCTGGCGAGATCGGCGTCGAGCCCTTCGGCCTTGTTGACCGCCAGCCAGGTTTTTTTTGCATGCTTGCGTGCAAGCGCCGCTACGTGCTCATCTGCCGCCGTGAGTCCGCTGCGACCATCGACCATGATGATTGCGGCATCCGCTTCCTGCAGGGCGCGAACAGTCTGCCCGGCCATCGCCTCTGCGATGCCGACCTCGCCGCCGGCAACACCGCCCGTGTCGATAACGAGATAGGGAATGGGTCCGAGCTTGCCGAATCCGTACTGGCGATCGCGAGTCAGGCCGGGAGAGTCGGCAACCAGCGCGTCACGTGAGCGGGTAAGACGATTGAATAACGTCGATTTTCCGACGTTGGGCCGGCCGATGAGGGCGATGACAGGAAGCATGATCTTGCGCCTTCACCGCGGCCAATCAGGATTCGTCGGCGGCGATGTCGGGCGCCTGGCGTTTCGGCCGATCTTCGACAACCTGATAGGCTCCGATACTGCCGGAATCGCTCTGCACATACAGACGGTCCGCTACGACCAACGGGGCAGCGGTGATTGCGGAATTACCCAGCCTTAACCGCGCAACCGCGGTGCCGTTCAGATTACTCAGGAAATGTATATAGCCTTCGAGATCGCCAACAACCACGGTCGTATGAAACGGCACCGGCAGCGTTGGTTCGCGACGCAGCAAGTCATCGTTGCGCCAGGTCTCGGTGCCGTCGCGCCGCGACAACGCGACAACCTCACCGCCGGCGGTCGTTGTATAAACGCTGTTCCAGTCCGCAGATACACCCTCGTAAGAGGAAATTTCGCGACTCCACAGCACCTGGCCGGACTCCGAAGCCACCGCGGCAAGCCGACCCTGATAACCGGCCGCGTAGACGTCCTGGCCAACGACGCTGATCGAGCCATCAATGTCGGACAGGCGATCGAGATCCGATCGGCCTTTAGGCGGTGACAGCATGGATTCCCACAGTATGTCGCCGCTGCCCAGGTTGGTTGCGACCAGGCGACCGTTGTCAAAGCCGCCGATCACCGCGCTGCCGACCGCTACCGGATCTGCAGACCCGCGCATGGTCAGCGTCGGCGTTGACTGCTCGATCGCCCAGAGTTCCTGGCCGTCATGAATCGACAGTGCCCGCAGGCGATTGTCGATCGTTTGCACGACGACGGACTCGCCGCTGATCAGCGGCCGTGCAAGCGATTCACCGTCCAATTCGACGCGCCACTGTTCCGCGCCGGAACCAGCATCGAGGCTAATCGCGACACCGTCTTCGGAGACCACCACGACACGGCCCTCGCCAACGCCGGGTCCTGCCGAGAGACGGGTGCCCAGCTTGGTTCTCCAGATCTGCTTGCCGCTCTGCGGATCAAACGCGGACACGACGCCATCGTGACCGGCCGCGTAAATTCGATTGCCGTCACCAGCCGGCTGCAATGCGACGCGCAGAAACTCGGATTTGCCGCCGACTTTCGCGCTCCACAGACGCTTGATCTTGAGCGATTGCCGGACGTCGGCGAGTTCCTTGGGCTCCAGCTCTTTATCCTTGCCGCTAAATATGCCGCAGGACGCGAGCAGCAGTGCTGCCGTTACAACGCCAAATATACGCAGCGCTTTGTTCACTCAACCGCCCCGCCAACATCATCCGACTCGCTGGATTCGACAGCGTCGTCAGTCGCGGGTTCGGCGCCGGGTTCAGCCGGTGAGTCTTCTGCTTCAACCTCGGGCAAATCCAGCGCTTTCCACTGGACCAGCTGCTGATCGACCGTGCCTTGCGACAGTGGGTCCATCAGTACCTGTTGGTAGGCCGCCTGCGCGTCAGCAATCCGGCCCAATGCGACGTAGGCGTCCCCAAGGACCTCGCCGTAAGTGGCCGCAAACGCCGGATTGTCCTGGCCTTCGAGAAGGTCCACGACTTCCTCGGGCTTGTCCTGGTACAACAAAATCCGTGCAAGGCGCACGCGCGCGACTGCTTTGAGTTCCTTACTGGCCGCGCCGTCAAGCAATTCGCCAAGCGCGTCAGCCGCATCCTGGTCACGATTCCGGTCCATATACAGTCGCGCCATGGCGAGTTTGGACTGCGCCGCGTAAGTCGTCTTGGCGTATGAGGTAGCAAGTTGGTCGGTAACGATTTCAGCGCCATCGAGGTTGCCATCCGCGACGTGATTCGTCAGCGTCTCATACAAAGCCGATGCCTCGAGCTGCGCCTCGAGCTTGCTGTTCTGGTAGTAGTTGAAACCAAACAACAGCAGTGCACCGGCGGCCACGCCTATAATCACGTAGCCGCCATACTCCGACCACCACGAGCGAATCTGTTCAATCTGTTCTTTTTCCGAAAGTAAATCGTCCACTAAACTGCCTTTAATTAGTTCTGCGTCGGATATCCCGTCGCCCAGTTCAACTTTTTCTCCAGTGTTGCCGTTAGTTCGTCCAGCGCAACACTGGCCTGATCCTCTTCGCTCCGCAGCGGCTTGACGCCGATATGCTTTTCCTTGAGTTCCTGCTCACCCAAAATCAGCGCGTAGGCCGCATTACTCTTGTCTGCACGCTTCATTTGAGACTTAAAACTGCCGCCACCCAGGTTCACGTCGACTCGCATACCGGGCATCCTGTCTCGTAGTTCTTCGGCCACCGCGAATGCCCGCGTCAGCGTGCCCTCGCCGACGGCAACAACATAGACGTCTGCATGTCGTGGTGGCGCTTTGCCGCCGCAGGCCTCGTACAAAGCGACGAAACGCTCCATGCCCATGGCCCAGCCCACCGCAGGCGCAGGCCGACCGCCCAGCTTCTCGACGAGACCGTCATAACGGCCACCCGAGCAAACCGCGCCCTGCGATCCGAGCGCGTCGGTGGCCCACTCGAACACGGTCCGCGAATAGTAGTCCAGGCCGCGCACCAGACGTGGATTGATCGTGTACGCCACGCCAGCCGCATCAAGCAAGGCCTGCAGCTCCCCGAAGTGCTCCTTCGACGCCTCGTCGAGGGAGTCCAGCATAACCGGGGCGGCTTCAATAATGGCCTGCATGTCCGGGTTCTTGCTGTCGAGAATCCTGAGCGGGTTTTGCTCGAGGCGGCGAATACTATCCTCATCCAGCTGACTTTTCACGCCGTTGAAATACTCGATGAGCGCCGCCCGATAGCGTAGCCGCGATTCAGGAACCCCCAGTGAGTTGATTTGCAGCTCTATCCGCGAAATACCAAGCCGCCGCCAGAGACGCGCCGTCATGATAATCAGTTCGGCATCCACGTCCGGACCTTCGTAGCCCAGCGCTTCAACGTCAAACTGGTGGAACTGCCGGTACCGGCCTTGCTGCGGTTTTTCATAGCGGAACATCGGGCCGGATGTCCAGAGCTTCTGGCGCTGATTGTGCAGCAGACCGTTGGTCATGCCGGCGCGCACAACGCTCGCCGTTGCCTCCGGACGAAGCGTCAGGCTTTCGCCATTGCGATCGAGAAACGTGTACATCTCTTTTTCGACGATGTCGGTCACTTCGCCGATCGAGCGCTCGAACAGCTCCGTATACTCGAGCAACGGCAAGCGAATCTCCGCATAGCCGTAGGATTGCACGATCTCGTGCAGGATTGACTCCAGATACCGCCAGGTCCCTGAGACCTCGGGCAGGATGTCGTTCATTCCGCGAATTGCTCTGGGTTTCACTTGCTTTCAGGGGCCCGAGATAGTCAGACGCGCCGTATTGCCCCGCCACTCCGCAGCGGATATGAGACGTTCAGTGCCGTTGACCCGAATACTGACGTTGGCAGCATCGCCGAACAGCGCGTTGAACGGCGCTTCGCCGCTGAGCTCAACCGTGCGGCCGTCGGTCCCGAGACCAAAAAACAGGCGACGACCCCTGGCATCGGATATCTCTGTCCAGCAATCGCCGCTGTAGGTAATCAGCATCCGCATCTGACCGTCGTCCCGGTCCGTCGTCGGCGCCGCCTCCGCGACATCAGTTTCATCAGGATCGAGCGCCGATCGCAGCACGGCCGAATCATCAGCCTCTGCCGCAATCGCGTCCGGCTCTTCCACCGGCATTGTTTCGGGATCGGACGCCGGCGGCAGCGTTTCAGCTTCGATTGCCGGCGGGAGCGTCTCAGGTTCGATCGGCGGCAGTGACTCGTCAGGTATCAAATCCCGCGACGGCTCCTCTACGACAGCCGGCGGCGACGTGACATACCAGTAGGCTGTCGCCATGATAACAGCGACGACGATTACCGCGATCCACGGACCCGGCGACATCTCTCGCCGCGGGCGCGGACGCACTGAAATGACCGGCGGCACGCCCGCCGCGCGATTCAGCTGATAGTAGTCCGCCATGACATCGTTTTCGTCAACCTTCACCAACCTGGCGTACTTTCGCAAGTGGCCTTTGGCAAACACGGGCGCGCCAAGCACGTCGAACTCGTTGCGTTCGAGAGCACGAACCTTGGGCTCATCGAGATGCAGCTCTTTGGCGATCTCATGTACCGGGATCTGCTGCGCACGGCGCGCCTCGGCAAGTCGCTCACCACCGAGCGGGGCGACTGACTCACCCGCTGATGATTCCTCCCCGGAATTGTCGATCGTGTCGCTCATGCTATCCGCTTTCCAGTACCTTTCTTGCTTCCGGCGATGTCGGGAAATCGCGCAACAACTGGTTGACGAACTCCGTACGGGCGCGCTCGTCGCCCAGCTTGTCTTCTATCTGCACTCCCAGGTAGAGAACACCGGCCGTTGTTTTGCCGGCAGCAATATACCGCTGCAGGAAAGCCCGCGATCCCAGGTAGTCTTCCTGCTTGAACTTGAGCAGGCACAGTTGCAGCAGCGCTTCCGGATCATTGGACTTGCGATCGAGCGCCGTGCGGAAGTAGCGCTCGGCCGCCGTGAGATCAGGCTTCTGCACCATGCAAACACCGGCGTTTGTCAAGGTCACCTCTGAATTGTCGTTTTCGGGGTGATCGGCCGCTTTGTCAAATAACTTTTGCGCGGCGGCAAAGTCCCGCTGATTGCAAAGGAACACGGCGTAGGTGTTCTGCACGTCGAAGTTGCGCGGCTCAACCCGCACCGCTTTTTCGTAGGACTCCTTGGCGAGGCGAATATTGTCGAGCGCCTCATACGTCAGCGCCAGTGTCGAGTGGGCAACGGCGTTTTTCGGATTCAGCTCGATGGACAGCAGCAGCCGGTCGCGCGCCAGCTCATACTTGCCGTTCTGGTAATACCGTGCACCCAGCTGATAATTCAATTCCGCGGCGTCCGCTTCGTCCTTTTCGGGAGGCGCGCGCCCCGTCGTCGTTGATACGCATGCGGTCAACAGCAGAAAACACACTGCCCCTGACAGTATCAGTTTGCTCCTGATCATACTGAGGCCATCCTTGTTTTTGACTTGAGTGATTTCTTGCTGGCTATGCTCTTTTTTCCTAACGGACTGCGTACACGATCGCTCACTTTTCCGGCAAGCTGCCCGCATGCCGCGTCAATATCATCACCGCGCGTCCTTCGAGTCGTTGCCACGAGCCCACGCTGCCGTAGGCGCGTTTGAAAATGTCGAATCGTATCGGCCGATGAGCGTTTGAATTTTGTCTTTGGAAAGGGATTGAAGGGGATCAGATTGACCTTGGCCGGTTTGCCGTCGAGCAAGTCCACGAGCTGGTCGGCGTGTGCCAGCGAATCGTTGACGCCGCGCAACATCACGTACTCGAACGTTATGAAACGATTTGACTGCTTGGCGGTGTAGGCCCAGCACGCGTCGAGTAAGGCGGCGATCGGATGCAGCCTGTTAATAGGGACGATATCGTTCCGCAGCTCATCGTTGGGTGCGTGCAGCGATACGGCAAGCGATACGTTGCAGTCATCGCCGAGTCTTTCTATCAGCGGCACGATGCCGGACGTGCTGATCGTGACACGACGTCGCGACAGGCCAAATGCCAGGTCGGAAACGAGCAATTTCAGGACCGGCACAACGTTACGGTAGTTTGCCAGTGGCTCGCCCATGCCCATGAATACGACGTTTGTCACGGCAGGCTCGCCATTATCCCGCCGCGGCAGCTCCTGAATCGCATGCCACACCTGGCCGATGATTTCGGCGCTCGACAGGTTGCGATTAAACCCCTGGGCGCCCGTTGCACAGAACGCACAGTCGAGTGCGCATCCAACCTGCGAGGAAATACACAGCGTGCCACGACCGGGCTCAGGGATGAACACCGTCTCGACGGCCTGCCCCGATCCGCTGGCAAACAACCACTTGATCGTGCCGTCAACCGAGTCATGCCGGGTCAGCACTTCAGGCAGCGCTATTTCGGCTTCGGCGTTGAGCCACGCGCGCAACGTTTTCGCAAGATCCGTCATTTCATCGAAATGGGCGACGCCTCGCTGATATATCCACTGCATGAGCTGCCGCGCACGGAATGGTTTTTCACCATGCGCTACAAATACTTCCTCGAGATCGCCTTGCGACAATCCGAGCAGGTTTATCTTGCTTGCAGTCGATGACATAGGCTGGCTCTGCTCAACGGGTTCTGGGGCAGACGCCGTCATCGCCGAAGAAAAACGCAATCTCGACGGCCGCCGTGTCGGCCCCGTCGGAGCCGTGTATGACATTTTCCTCAATGCTCGCCGCAAAGTCCGCGCGTATTGTGCCGGCCTCGGCATCATCCGGGTTGGTCGCACCCATGATTTCACGGTTCGTGGCAATGGCGTTTTTGCCGCGAAGCACCTGCACGATCACGGGCCCCGACGTCATGTAGCTAACCAGGTCGTTGAAGAACGGCCGTTCCTTGTGCACAGCATAAAATCCTTCGGCCTGATCCTTCGTCAGGTGCATCATGCGTGCGGCGACGATTTCCAGTCCGGCCTTCTCGAAACGGCTGTAGATCTCTCCGATCAGGTTCTTTTGAACGCCATCGGGTTTAATGATGGACAGCGTTTGTTCAACGGCCATGTGTTGCTTCCTTTGTTGCTGTTCTTTATGCGTGGTGGTCAGCACCCGGTGATTCTGCCGGGCAAATCGATGCGAACCGTTAATACTACTACGGCACTTTCAGACGTTGAAGCTTTCGCCGCAGCCGCATTCGCCCGAAATGTTGGGATTCCGGAAACTGAAGGCCTCGTTGAGGCCGTTCTTGACGAAGTCGACCTCGGTACCGTCGATCAACTGCAGCGCATCGGGGTCCACGACGACCTTGACACCCTTGTCTTCGAAAACCACATCGGAAGCGGCGATTTCGTCCGCATAATTGATGACGTAGGAATAGCCGGAGCACCCGGTTTGCGTGACGCCGATGCGCAGGCCGATACCCGCCCCGCGCTTGTCGAGGTGGCTGCGGACGCGATCGGCGGCCGAACGGGTAAGTGAAATCGCCATTTGAATCTCTCTTTAAATTGTGACAGTCCTACGCCGCAGAGCCGCCACCAATAATTCGCCCAAGCGACCGCACTGCATCTTGTATGACAAGTATACGTCCGGTTTTCTCCACAGGTACAGACAGATCGTTCATTATGTCTGACGCCTGAAACACGTCGAGACTCTCGATCGGCGCGCCTTCGTATCGGGCACAGAAATACTCGCAGGCAGCGATGACGTGCGGACAGCCCCAGGCGCGGAATCTGAGAGACTGTATGCGCCCCCTGTCCCCGAGCGCCGCAAGCCTGATACGAACGCCCTGCTCGTCGATATCCACGGCGACGCCGCCACTCAAGTCACCGGCATGAGCCGGACGGGCGAAATAGTCCCGGACCCGCGCGCTGTAAGCATCATTGCTCACGCGGCGGCCTCCGGCGCCAGATCCCGCAGGCGCGCGACGGCTTGCCGGTATCGCCGTCCGGCAAACTCGACGTCAGCCTCGGTGGTGGGCCGACCCATGCTGAATCGCACTGCGCTTTGCGCGAGCCGGTCGCTGCGCCCCAGCGCCCGCAATACATAGGAGGGCTCCTGACTCTTGGAATTGCAGGCGGACCCCGTTGCCACGCAGATTGGCTCCAGTTCGAGCAACAGGCTCTCGCCTTCGATGCCCGATACGCTGACATTGAGGATGCCCGGGAAACCCGATTCGATATCGCCGTTGACGAGCACGCCCTCGACGTCGCGAATGGCTGCCCAAAGCGCGCGGCGCAATTTTCCGAGGTGTTCGAGGTCGGTCTCGATCCGTGATTGCGCGATCTCGGCCGCAAGACCCAGTCCTGCGATGAGATCGGCGGGCAGGGTTCCGGGCCGAATCCGCCGCTGCTGTCCGCCGCCGAACAGTATCGGATCGACCCGGCAGCCGGGACGGTTGGCGATGTACAGCGCGCCAATCCCTTTCGGACCATAGAACTTGTGGGCCGTTAACGACAGCAGGTCGACCGGCAGAGCCTGCAGATCGATCGGGATCTTGCCAACAGCCTGCGCCGCGTCGACGTGCAGCAGCACGTCACGCTCCCGACAGATCGAACCGATGGCCTCGATGTCCTGCATGACGCCCGTTTCATTATTGACATACATGATGGAGGCAAGCTGCGTATCCTCGCGCAGCACGCTCGCGAACGCTGCCGGGTCCAGGCAACCTCCGGCATCCGGCTTGAGCCAGGTCACCTCGAAGCCCTCTTTCTCGAGCATCTGAAACACATCGGTAACCGCTTTGTGCTCGGTCAGCAGGGTCACGAGGTGTTTGCCGCGATGCGACCGGAACCTCGCCGCACCGGCCACGCCCAAGTTATCGGACTCCGTTGCTCCCGACGTCCAGATCAGGGTCCCGGGGTCGACATTCAGCAATGCCGCCAGCTGTTGCGCACCGCCTTCGATCATCGCGCGGCTGATTCGCCCCGCAGCGTGGTTCGACGACGGATTGGCGAACACGGACTCGCGGCAATCGTGCAGGCGTTCGGCGACCAGCGGGTCCAGCGGTGTTGAAGCCGCGTAGTCGAGATAAATAAAGTCGTCCACCATCAGCCCGACTCGTCCCTGCGGTCGATAGCCGTCAGGATACCGCGCAATATATTGACCTCGTTCTTGTCGGGTCGCGCGCGAATGAACAAGCGCCTCAGGCGGCGCATGAGGTGTCGCGGGTTTTCCCTGTCCAGGAATCGAATGTCCTCGAGCACCCGTTCGAGGTGCGTGTAAAAGTGCTCCATTTCCTCGTGCGTGGCCGGAGGGGCCTCGCTTTCGAAGGCGGGACCTGCGTGCAGCATGCTCGCGACCCGCAGTTCATAGGTAAGTACCTGCACGGCCATCGCCAGGTTCAACGAGCTGAATTCGGGATCCGTGGGAATAGTCAGCAGCGTATGGCAAAGATCGAGGTCGTCGTTGTGCAGTCCGGTCTTTTCGGGCCCGAAAACGGCTGCGACTTTGCCGTGGCTGCATTCGCTGATCATGCGCTCTGCACAATCGCGAGGCCCCATTGACGGCCAGCTGATGGTTCGTGAGCGCGCACTCGCGCCCGCAACGTACACACAGTCGGCCAGCGCGTCGGCCAGGCTCGACACGACCATCGCGTTGTCGAGAATATCGGTCGCACCCGATGCCCGGGCCGTGGCTTCCTCGTGCGGAAAATATCGCGGCTCGACGAGCGCAAGATCGCTTATTCCCATGTTCTTCATGGCGCGTGCAGCGGCCCCGATGTTTCCCGGGTGCGTAGTTCCGACGAGGACAATACGAATCGACATAAGCGGTGTTCTGGACGACAGGTCATCAAAAGTCCGCTATTCTAGCGCCCCGGCGCCCCGCCCCGACAGTCCTGGCCGTCAGCGGCGGCGGATCTGCCCAGTTCTTTGGCATCGATGGAATCGTTTCATGCACGCACTACTCAACGTGGCGGTAATGGCGGCGCGGCGCGCCGGCGGCACACTGATCAGAAACCTGGTAAAGCTCGAAAAGCTGAAGGTTGAACAAAAAGGCCGCAACGAGTACGTCAGTGAAGCGGATCGCGCGGCAGAGCGCGCGGTCATCAATGTCATCCAGAAGCACTACCCCGATCACGCCATACTTGCCGAAGAATCCGGCGCACACGGCGACAAGGACGCCGGCACGGTATGGATAATCGATCCGCTCGACGGCACGACCAACTACCTGCACGGATTCCCGGTATTTGCAGTATCGATCGGTGTGCAGGTCAATGGCCGCATGGAGCACGGGGTCGTTTACGATCCTATGCGACAGGAATTGTTCACGGCCACGCGCGGTGACGGCGCACAGCTCGACGACCACAAGATACGCGTTAGCGGCCAAAAGGACCTGCAGCGCGCGCTGGTCGGCACGGGCTTTCCCTACCGCCAGGCCGATAGCGAGCTGGACCCCTACCTCGGCATGCTGGGCAAGGTCGTGAGGAACACGTCCGGCGTACGACGGCCCGGCGCCGCGGCGCTGGACCTCTGCTATGTCGCGGCAGGGCGACTCGATGCTTTTTGGGAAACGGGACTCTCACCCTGGGACATGGCGGCGGGCGCGCTGATCATCCGGGAAGCCGGTGGTATCGTGAGTGGGCTGGACGGCGGCGAGAATTATCTCGATACGGGGCACATACTCTGCGGCACCCCGAGGATCTACCGCGAACTCGCCCGGCTGTGCGCCAGCGACATCAAAGCCATTCTGCAGAAGACTTAAACCACCACCAAACTACCGTATCCAGTGGGCTCCGTTTGGGGAGCTCCTCTCGCTTAACCTCGCTCGGCGTCCTTGCCTCGCTCGCATCGAGCTTCGCTTGCTTTGGCATCCATGTGTCGCCGCGCTCCCGTCAAGCGGGACCGAGGTTCGCACGACGCTTGAGGAGTTCCCCAAACGGAGCCCACAAATTACCCCTCGTCTGCGGGCCCGATCCGCGCGTTATACAGCGGCGGTGAGTGCCGGGGTGTCTCACAAAGCGAGTTTGTGAAACAGCTGTCCGAGCGACTGAGATTCCCCGGCGATCGACGCCGCTGTTATTTGGGTGGTGGGTGGTGGGGTCTAGGGAAGATCGTCGATGAGAGACGGATCCTTGATCGGCTCGATCAGATCCTGCGCATTGACGTCCAGCGCCAGCGCCGTCGCGCTCGCCGTGTAAATCGACGAGTATGTACCGATGATGATGCCCACGATCAGGGCAATCGAGAAAGGCGCTATCGACTCGCCGCCCAGAGTCAGCAGAGCGACCAGCACGAGCAAGGTCGTGAGACCCGTAATCAGGGTGCGCGCGAGCATTTCATTGATCGAGATGTTCATCGCCAGCTCTGCCGACACGCCGCGCAATGCGAAAAAGTTCTCGCGAATCCGGTCGAACGCCACGACCGTGTCATTCAGCGAGTAACCGATGACAGCGAGCACGGCCGCCACGACAGTCAGGTCGAAGGGCAGGGCAAAGACCGAGAAGAAACCGACGGTAACGATCGCATCGTGCGCGAGCGCGGCCACGGCGCCCGCCGAGAATTTCCACTGGAAGCGAATCATGACGTACACAAAAATCATGAGCAGGGCGATGACCATTGCCAACGCACCGCGTTCCGCGAGTTCGCTGCCCACCTGGGCGCTGACAAACTCGACGCGGCGCAAATCGATCGATTCGCCGTTAGCCTGTAGCGTTTGCTGCAGCTTCTCGCGAACTTCGCTGGCCTCGTTGCCCGGCTGCGGCGGCAGGCGAACGAGCACGTCGGTGTCCCTGCCAAATCGCTGCACCTGTGCATCCGGAAAACCCGCCACGGCCAGGTTGCTGCGAATCTCGTCGAGGTTCGCGGCCTGCGGATAGCCCACTTCCAGCAGGACACCGCCCGTGAAATCGATGCCGAATTCCAGGCCACGTGTTGCAAGTGATACCAGGGAAACCACTACCAGCGCCGCGGAAATCGAAAGGGCGATCTTGCGGCGTGTCGAGCCCAGGAAATCGATATTGGTTCTTTCTTTGATCAGTTTCATGGTCGCGATGTCCTAGACCGGTATTGACTCAAGCTTGCGCCCGCCGAAAATGAGATTGACGATGGAACGCGTCCCTACGATGGCCGTAAACATAGATGTGATGATGCCCAGCATCAGTGTGATTGCGAAACCCTTGATCGGCCCGGTACCGACGCCGAACAGAACGATGGCGGCGATTAACGTCGTAACGTTGGCATCCGTAATCGACGACAGCGCTTTTTCGTAGCCGGAATGGATTGCATTTTGCGGCGACGAGCCGGCTGTAACTTCTTCACGTATACGCTCGAATATGAGCACGTTTGCGTCAACGGCCATACCGACCGTCAGCACTATGCCGGCGATTCCCGGCAAAGTCAGGGACGCCTGCAGGAACGAGAGCATTGCGACGATGAAAATGAGGTTCGAGAAGAGTGCGACGTTGGCGATGAGCCCGAACGCCTTGTAGTAGATCGCCATGAATATGATCACGGCGAGGAAGCCGATCTGGATGGCATTGAAACCGCGATCGATATTGTCCTGACCGAGGCTCGGTCCAATCGTGCGCTCATCGATCTTGTACACTGGCGCTGCCAGCGCGCCGGCCCGCAACAGCAGCGCGAGATCGCGTGCCTCCATCGGAGTCAGCCCCGTAATCTGGAAGCTGTTCTTGAATACACCGCGAATCGTCGCGGTATTGATCACTTCCTCGATCTTGACCGTGCGCTGTTCCTCGACGCCGTTGCGCACAATCGTCTCTCGGCGGGTTTCGATGAACACCGAGGACATGGGCTTGTTCAGGTTGTTCATCGTCGTCTGCAGCATGCGCTCGCCGCCCGCAGAATCGAGTGTGATGAATACGGCCGGCTGACCTTCGCTAAATCCCGCTTTCGCGTCGATGATCTGGTCGCCTGAAGCAATTACCTGGCGCTTCAGTACCTGGGCTTCCTCGGTACCGCGTCCCGGGTACCGTCGTGATCCTGGCTCGTCACCGCTTTGGTCGACGAGGCGAAACTCCAGCGTAGCCGTCGCCGTCAGAATCTTGTTGAGCTGGTTGGGATCCTGCACCCCCGGCAGCTGCACGACGATTCGGTCAACGCCCTGTCGTTGCACGAGCGGCTCGGCAACGCCAAGTTGGTTGACACGATTTCGCAGCGTCGTCAGGTTTTGCTCGATGGCGAAATCCTGCCGTTCCTTGATCTGCGTCTCCGTCATGCGAACCGTCAGGGACTTGCCGTCATCCCCATCGAGAACCAGGACATCCGGATCCGCGCGCTCGATAATCGCGCGCACCGCCTCAACGTCTTCGGTGCCGGTGAGACGAATCGTGATGACTCCGTCATCGAGGTCAACGCGGTGACGGATCTTCGCTTCGCGAAGGCGTTCGTCGAAGTCCTGCTCGTACAGCGTCATCCGGCTTTCGATGGCGGTGTCCATATCGACTTCGAGCAACACATATACGCCGCCGCGCAGATCGAGACCGAGACTCATGGGGTTGAGACCCAGGTCGCGGACCCACGTTGGCAGCTTGGGCGTCAGCGTTGTCGCCACGTTGGCCTGGCGTGAATACTGACTGCGCAGGCGCTCGCCCGCTGTCTCCTGGTCTTCGACCGATTCAAAGCGAATTACCGCCCGACCGTCGTGCAGATACGATGCCTCCGGTGTGACGCCGGCGCTTTCGACGACGCGCACGAACTCTTCAAGCTTCAGCTCGTCGTATGCCCCGCCGTCACTATCCGCAATCTGCACCGCTTCGACGCTGCCGTAGATGTTCGGCACAGCGAGCAGACAGGCCGACAGGAAAATGACCAGAACCAGTACGTTCAGCCACCAGGGGTATTTGTTCATCGTCGTTCGCCGTTGCCGGATCAGGCTTCGTCGTAGGTACCTTTCGGCACAACCATCGATACGCTGTTCTTCTGGATCTTTATTTCCGTGCTGTCGCTGATCTTGACAACGGCGTAGTGCTCGCTGACGCCGGTGATCTTGCCGAGGATGCCTCCCGCGGTAAGCACTTCATCACCGACCGAGAGCCCCGCTACGAGCTCTGCATGTGCTTTCTGCTTTTTCTGTTGCGGCCGAATCAGCAGGAAATAAAATGCGGCGAACATCACCACCATCATGATGATAAAACTGGTCGAGCTGCCCTGCTGTGCGCCCTGTGCGTAAGCATTCTGAATGAAGAAATCCATTACATATCCAAAGAATTGTTGTCGACGTTTGAGAGGTGTCGGGGGACTGCCCCGAAATCAAGCGCGGTATTATGGCATAAGCCGATAACGTGGGGGCGACTTCAGAAATCCCAAGCCGGCTCGTCTCTGCCGTCTAAGTCCCGTAGGCCGCGCGCAGGCCGGCCACCAGTTCCCGCAGCGTCCCGGCCCTGATTGCGTCCCTGATATCACTCATAAGTGTCTGATAATAATGAAGATTATGAATAGTTGCGAGACGTGGCCCGAGTATCTCGCCGCATTTAGCGAGGTGTCTCAGGTAGGAAAGGCTGTAATTCGCGCAAGTATAGCAGGCGCAGTCCGGATCCGGCGGCGCGGTATCGTCGCGGTACCTGGCGTGCCGGAACTTGACGGTGCCGCGTGAGGTGAAAAGCTGGCCGTTTCTGGCATGGCGGGTCGGTATGACGCAATCGAACATGTCGATACCGCGCAGCACCGCCTCGGCGATATCGACGGGCGTACCGACGCCCATCAGGTAACGCGGCGCGGCGTCGGGCATTCGCGGCATGAGCGCATCGAGCACCGCGTGGCGTTCGTCTTCGGCTTCGCCAACGGCCAGGCCGCCGACGGCGTAGCCGTCGAAACCGATCCCGATCAGTCCGTCCAGCGACTCCTGCCGCAAGGCATCGTGAATACCACCTTGCACGATGCCAAAAAGCGCCTCACCCCGATCAGGTTCATCGCCCTTGAGTTCATCGAACCGTCGCCGGCTGCGCATCGCCCAGCGCAAGGACAGTTGCATCGAGGAGTGCGCCTCACTTTCACTTGCCGGGTACGGCGTACATTCGTCCAGTACCATCGTGACATCGGCATTGAGATCGTGTTGCACCTCGATCGATTTTTCGGGCGTCAGGAAAACCTCATCGCCGTCGACCGGCGACTGGAAGCACACACCTTCTTCCGAGAGCCTGCGCATCGCGGCCAGCGAAAACACCTGGAACCCACCCGAGTCGGTCAGGATCGGTTTGTGCCAGTTCATGAATTCGTGCAGCCCGCCGTGTTTGCGAATGATCCGTGCGCCTGGTCGAAGCATCAGGTGAAAGGTATTGCCGAGGATGATCTGTGCGCCGTCTGCGGCCACTTCTTCAGGCGTTACGCTTTTTACCGTGCCGTAGGTACCCACCGGCATGAAGGCTGGCGTCTGCACGTCGCCGCGGCGAAACTTCAGTGTGCCGCAGCGCGCCGCGCCGGATTTATTCGCGACGGTAAACTTCATGCCTGTTCGCCAGGGGTAAGAAACATCGCGTCACCGTAACTGAAGAAACGGTACTTCTCACGCACGGCGTGGCGGTAAGCGGACAGTATGCGTTCCTTGCCGGCAAATGCCGACACGAGCATCAGCAGCGACGACTGCGGCAGGTGGAAGTTCGTGATCATGGCATCGACGCTGCGAAACTCGTAGCCGGGCTTTATGAACAGATCCGTCTCGCCGACGTAAGGACGGATTTCGCCCGCAGCGGACGCCGCTTCAAGCGCGCGCACCGACGTTGTACCGACCGCGATGACGCGCCCGCCCGCGGCCCGCGTCGCCCTCACGGTCTCGCAGCACGGCTCGCCGACTTCGCAACGCTCGCTGTGGAGTCGGTTTTCTTCGATGTGTTCTGCACGAAGCGACTGGAAGGTCCCGGCACCGACGTGCAAAGTTACCCAGGCGTGCGTGACGCCGGCGGCCAGCGTTTCGGCAAGCATTGCTTCGTCGAAATGCAGGCCTGCTGTTGGTGCGGCCACCGCGCCCGGATCTTTGGCATAGATTGTCTGGTAGCGTTCGGCGTCGGACTCGTCGGCATCGCGATTCAAATAGGGCGGCAGGGGCACTTTGCCGTATTCATCCAGATACGGCATGACGTCGACAGAGAACCTCAAAGCAAAGAACTCGCCGTCCCTGCCGGTAACCTCGGCTTTGGCGTCACCGGGCAGCAGCAGGTAACTACCTGCTTTTGGCGACTTGCTGGCACGAACCTGCGCCACCGCCCTGCTATTGCCAACGACGCGTTCAATCAGTATTTCGACACGCCCACCGGTTTCCTTTATCGCATCGAGCCGCGCTTTGATGACGCGCGTGTCGTTAAAGACCAGCAGGTCGCCCGGACGGAGCAGCGTCGGCAGCTCAGAAAAGCGGCGATCATCGATGCCATCGGCCACGACAAGCATGCGGCTGCCGCGGCGATCCGTTGGCGGATACTGCGCGATCAGCGAATCAGGAAGATCGTAGTCGAATTCCGAGATGAGCATGGGCGCGCATGGTAGCAAAGCCATGCGCGCCCCGGTGGTTTCTGACCGGTGCCCCGACCGTGCCGTGGCGTCTCAGGTCCGCGTCGTTGGTGCCGGCGGCTCAGGGACATGTCGATGGCCCGAGGCTTTCGCCGGGCGCATGTCGGCTTCATGCCCATCGAACAGCGCACCGCGTTGATCTACCGGTATCTCGATATCGAGGGTGCGTTTCTTCTTGTCGCGCATGATCCCGAGCTTCAGTTTTTCGCCGCTCTGATAGGAACTCAATATGCGCATGGCATGACGTGCGTCTTTGGGCTCCCGGCCGTCTATGCTCTGGATTACGTCGCCTTCCTGCAGCCCGAACGCATCGGATTTCGGGGCGCGCACAACCAGCAGTCCGCTGGCCGTGCCGAAATACCTGCCGAGACCTTCGTTGAGCTCGACCAGCTCCAGATCACCGAGGCCCGTGCCAGTCCAGGGAAAACCAAACTCCATGCTGAACCTCTCCATTAACCCTGGCGCAGCCGGCGCGTGCGGCACGTTGAAATGCGAACCTCCGTCTCCCTGCCAGACAAACATGTGTCTGTCGACGGCGCGCGGTTCCACTTCGACCGATCCGACCTTGCCGTCGCGAAGATACTCGACTTTCAGTACATCACCGGCTTCCACACCAACCATGAAATCGAGCAGTCGCCTGTTGGCCACGTCGGCGCTCTCTGCGCTCAGCGATTCACCGTTTATTGCCGTGATCACGTCGCCGGCCCGAAGACCCGCATCGCTGGCGGCACTGCCGGGCGTCACGCCCACTACGGCCACGCCCTCCACGGGGCCCTGTCCCCGCTCACCGTCAATCGCGACGCCGAGACGCGGTTTGTCGGATAACTCGAAGCGCCTTTCGATATCGGCCATGCGCGGCAGGCGTTTGCCCGTTATTTCGGCGATCTGGCGAGCCGCTTCAGCCAATCGCTGCTCGGCCTCCAACAGCTTTTGATCCATCTCTGCTTCCCTGGCCTCGGCCTCGCGCAGACCTTCTTTGTCGTCACTTTGCGCAAGAGCAGCACTCGCAAGCAGCAAGGCCGCCACGACCGGTAAAACTACTTTCAACATCTTCATCTTTCCTATCTCCTAAATTAGAAAGCTGCTCGTTGCGCCTGCGCATAACGCAACTGCAGCAGCGAATTCATCAACCTGACGCGTTCGCGCCAGAAAAGCTCCCTGTCGTCGGACGTCATCCGCACATCAGGGTTATTCAACTGGTAATCGATAGCCGCGATGCGGTCCTCCAGGTCGGAGATCGTCGCAACCGTGCTGGCCCGCATGACACGGGGTTCGTCGGGTAGCGAGCGCAGGTCGCTTTCGAGCTGCCGCGATTGCACCATGAGCGTTTGCAGGGTCGACAGCTCCGCCGTATTCGTCGGCAGGTTCGAAGGCACGACCGGGAATGTCTCGGTCGGCGGATTAACCACGCCCGGAAGCATCAGCGCGGCCAGCAGCGCAGCGGCCAGAGCACCGGTGCCCGTCAACCAGATCGCGCGCCTGCGCACCGGCGATTTCTGCAGCAACCCCTCGGCCTCGCCCTGCTCACGAATCCGGTTCCAGACGGAACGCGGCGGCATCGTGTCCGAAAGCCCCCGGAGGCCCCGCCGCAGTGCATCATGTTCGTTGGCCGTCAAAGCACAGATCATCTCTTCTTCCTTATGCTCGCCGCTCATCTCAGTAACTCCTCGCTACAGCACCGTCGGGCTGTGTATTGCTCTCCGTGACTGCGAGCATCGGCCGCAGGCGCATGTACGCCCGCGACAGCTGCGACTTCGAAAAACTCTCCGTCTTGCCCATCAGCGCCGCTATTTCCTTGTGCGTAAATCCTTCGACGTCGTGCAGCCAGACAACGGCCCGCGCAACGTCCGGCAGATTTGCCAATGCCGCGTCGAGATCCATTGCGTCATCGAAGTGGCTCGACACACCGTGGCCTGTGGCGTCGCCTTCGGTGACGTCGTGCCAGTCGTCGCTCAGCGACTGGCCGCGCTTCGTCCAGGCTGAGCGCAGGAACATCAGCGCTTTGCTCACGGCAATGCGCCGAATCCAGCTTCCCAATGCAGCCTCACCGCGAAACCTGGCGATCGATCGCATGACCTCGATGAACGTCTCCTGGACCAGATCCTCCGCATGTGCCGGCACTTTCGTGAACCTGAGACAAATCGAGTAGACAGGGGTCGCAAAAGCGCGATAAATAATCTCGTGCGCCCTCGCATCGCCCTGCGCGGCCCGTTTGACGATGCCAGGATCAATCTCGATGTCCGCAAACTTGCTCATACCTTGAATCTTAGATGCCTCTGTTACTCAAAGGGTCGCACAGTCGCGCAGCGGCGCATATACTGTGCGCCTTTCGAGCGGGAGGCGCGGTTGAGCGCCCATCCAGCAAGACATGCCGGGATGGCGGAACTGGTAGACGCGCCGGATTCAAAATCCGGTTTCCGAGAGGAAGTGGGGGTTCGATTCCCCCTCCCGGCACCACAGGAAAACGATGAAATACTGCTCAAACTGTGGGGGTCCGGTCCGCCGCAAGATCCCCGAAAAAGACACGCACGAACGCTGGATCTGCGACAGCTGCAGCATGGTGCATTATCAGAATCCGCTGATCGTGGTCGGCTGCGTCGCCGAACGCGACGGCAAGGTCCTGTTGTGTAAACGTTCGATTGAACCGCGCTACGGATACTGGACGGTACCGGCCGGCTTCATGGAGCTCGGCGAAACGATGGCCCGAGGGGCCATCCGGGAGACGCTCGAAGAGGCCTGTGCGACCGTTGAGCTCGGTCACTTGTTCGCTTCTGTCGACGTCATTGATGCCGGCCAGGTGCATTTTTTCTTTTCAGGAAAATTGGTGGGCGATTACGGCGTCGGCGAGGAAAGCCTCGAAGTCGGTCTTTTCGGTGAAGACGAAATACCCTGGGACGAAATCGCTTTTCAGAGCGGCAAGTTTGCGCTAAAGAAATACTTCGAAGACCGTGGCGTTAACAACGGTGTGCATTTCCATGAGCTGAGGCGCTCGCCGTCCTGACGAGCTGGTGTCCTGTCTGGTTAATCCAAACAGGACACTAGGGCTGAGGCACGTGCTGCTGCAGCTGCAGACTCAGCTGGGCGGGCGGCAAATAACCGCCGATCAGCGTGCCGTCTTCCAGGACAATCGCAGGCGTGCCGCTAAGACCGACGTCGCGTCCGACGCGATAGTGGTTGCTGACCATCGCCGAGTCGCACTGTGACGTTTCGAATTCTTGGTCCAGTTTTGCGGCGGTCAGGGCCTGGTTTCGGTCCTTCGCACACCAAACCTTTTCCGACGTGCTCCACGACTTTGAAGCCGGGCCGTTTCGCGGATACAGCGCGTAGCGCACCTGGATGCCCTTGGCGAGGTATTCATCGATCTGGCTGTGCAGCTTGCGGCAGTAGCTGCATTCGACGTCCGTGAAGACCGTCACCGAATACTTGACGTCGGCCGGCGAAAAGAGGATCGCCTCGTCGTCGGTCAACGCCGCAATCAGCTCACGCCGCGCATTGTTCCGGCTTTGCTCGCTCAGGTTTACCTGCTGCTCGAGATCGATGAGGTCTCCCTGTAGCAGGTAGCGGCCGTCGTCTGATACATAGGCGATGACAGAGCCCTGCTGAATCGTAAACCAGCCATCGACCGGACTGTAGGTTATGTTCTCCGGATCAATGGACTCAAACATGGCCGACATCTTGCCGCGAACTTCTGTGAGCGCCGCATCGTCGGCGGCGGCTTGCACAAGAGTCGCGCCGCAAAAAACTGTTGCGAAACCGGCCAGCCACATAGGTCCAAAGTAATATTTGCGCGTCATTGACACATTCCTGCAAAGGCGATTGCCGAGTAGTAGTGGACCCGGATTGCCGACCCCGGTTCCGCAAAAGCGCGAGTTTAGCAAACGGGCTGCCTGCCGGTGCCTTATTTTCGCCTTTTCGGGATCAACCGCGGGGGTGGTGCTCGCCATGCAGCTCTTTGAGCCGCTCACGCGCGACATGAGTATAGATCTGCGTAGTAGAAAGGTCGCTGTGACCCAGCAGCATCTGTACGACCCTCAGGTCTGCGCCACGATTCAGAAGATGCGTGGCAAACGCATGTCGCAGGCTGTGTGGCGACATTTTTTGGTGCACGCCAGCTTTCTCGGCATAGCGCTTGATAATGTGCCAGAAGGCCTGTCGCGTCATACGGTTACCGCGTCGCGTTGGAAACAGGTAGTCCGTCTGGCGTTCAAGCAGAATTTCCATACGCGGACCGGCGATGAACTCCTCCAGCCAGCGCTGCGACTCTTCACCGAGGGGGATCAGGCGCTCACGATCACCCTTACCGACGATGCGCAGCACACCCTGGTTAAAGTTGATCTGTGACTGCCGCAGGTTGATCAGTTCGGAAACCCGGAGGCCTGTCGCGTACAACAGTTCGAGCATCGCCCGGTCACGATGCCCCAGCGGTTCGTCGGTATTCGGCGCATCAAGCAAGGTATCGACTTCGTCTTCCGATAGCGTTTTTGGTAAAGAACGCCCAATTCTCGGCATCTCGATGTCTGCGGTCGGGTCCGAAACCCGCATGCCTTCTCGCATGATGTACCGGAAGAAACGACGAAAGCTCGACAACTGCCGGGCCGTGGAGCGGGGTTTGGCGCCGCTTTCGACGCGTTTGGCGATAAAGTCGAGCAAGTCGGATTTATTGGCCATGTCGATGGACTTGTCGATCTCCGACAGCCCGCGACCGAGCGTCATAAGGTCGGCGCGATAGGCGCCCAGCGTGTTCTTGGACAGGCCACGCTCCATCCAGATGGCATCAAGGAAACGGTCAACAAGCTCTTCCGAGCGTTGCGCTGTTTTCGAATGCGGCGTGCTTGTCTTGTTGCTGCTGCCCATATTTTCCAACTTCGTGTGTCGCGCAATCCTTTGCCGTAATGCCTGCACCTATCCCAACGTCGCCGGCAGACTGTTAGCATACGCCGTTCCGAAAATCGGATCGTCGTACCAGTCGCGCCGGGCAGATTGGCTCAAGCATTGCCAAGCGACGGATTTTCCAAGGATTCTGAGTATGCTGACGATGCACATCAATGGGCGTGACCGCTGTCACAAATTCCCAAAGGCATTAACATAAAGTGAACTGGGTCACACGCAGCATTTATGCCGTCTGGGGGATCCTCGCCTGGTTGTCGTTTGGCGTGGCCGCCCTGTTCGCGCTCCTCGCGATGATAATCGTTCCCGGCCAGGCGCGTCGCCAGCACCTCGCGGCGCTCGCGTCCAGGGCCGTTTTCGTTATTCCGCGCGTCAGGGTCAACGTCCATGGCATGGAAAACCTGCCGGCCGGAGACTGCATCGTGGTGGCCAATCACGCCAGTTATGTCGACGGTCCATTACTCAAAGGCTACCTGCCCGGGCGTTTTAATTTCGTGATCAAGGGCGAATTTCGAAACATTCCGATCGCGCATTTCCTGCTGCGGCGCTCCGGGGCGAAATTTGTCGAACGATCGGAGCACTCGGGTAGCGCGCGGGACGCGCGGCGCATCGTGAAGACCGCCCAGGGCGGCGCATCGCTGGCCGTCTTCCCGGAAGGCACCTTTCATGAAGAACCGGGCGTTGGCCGCTTTCGGCCGGGTGCTTTCGTCGCCGCAGTCCGTGGCAAACTGCCGGTCGTGCCCGTCGCAATCAGCGGTACTCGCGACATGCTGCCGTCGGGCCGACATCTGCCCTTGCCGGTTCCGCTAGACATTCATGTCCTGCCGGCCATCCAGCCGGCCGATCCGGATTTTTCCGATAATCGCCGGCTCGCCGAAGCGGCCAGGCAGAGAATTCTCGCGGTACTCGGCGAGCCCGACCTGTTGCAGAACGTGTCGCATCCGGCGGGCCGCGACTAACTGATTCGTAGTATTGCGTCGAGACAGTATTTGCAGGAAAGTACCGATCGGTCTTGCCGGGCGCCCCCCGGGTCCTCAGGAGACAAGTAATGGGTGCTGACTCCGTAGTGATTGTCGCCGCCAAGCGCACGCCGCTGGGCGCTTTCCAGGGCTCGCTGTCCGATGCGCAGAGCCCGGAACTGGCAGCCGCGGCGATAGCGGCCTGCATCGACGAGTCGGGCACGGAGGCCGGGGCGATTAGCGAAGTCCTCCTGGGCTGCGTGCTGCCGGCTGGGCTGGGCCAGGCGCCTGCACGTCAGGCGGCTCTCGGGGCCGGAATCCCACTGAGCGCCGGTTGTACGACATTGAACAAAGTCTGTGGCTCCGGCATGAAAACCACGATGCTGGCTCACGACCTGATCAAGGCCGGCAGTGCCGACGTCGTCGTGGCGGGCGGTATGGAATCGATGACAAACGCGCCCTACCTGTTGCCCAAAGCACGCCGCGGATTTCGTATGGGCCACCAGGAAGTAGTCGACCACATGTTCTTCGACGGACTGCAGAGCCCGTTCGACGGCAACATGATGGGCCACTTCGCGGAAGTCACTGCGCAGAAATACGAATTCAGCCGCGAGGACCAGGATAAATTCGCGATCGAGTCCGTGACGAGGTCGCGCAATGCTGCCGCGAACGGTGCGTTCGAGGCAGAAATTGCGCCAGTGACCATGAAGACCCGCAAGGGGGATGTCACCGTCGCCGAAGACGACGGGCCGGCTGCGGCCAACGTCGAAAAGATACCGACACTGCGCCCGGCTTTTGCGAAAGACGGCACCGTCACGGCCGCAAGTTCATCGTCAATCTCGGACGGTGCCGCGGCGCTCATTCTCATGAGTGCGAGCGAAGCCGCGCGACGTAAACTTGAGCCGCTCGCTATGATTGCCGGCCATTCAGGGTTTGCGCATGCACCGGAGTGGTTCACGACGGCTCCTATTTATGCAATCAAGGCATTGCAGGAGAAACTCGGCTGGGATCGCGACCGCGTGGACCTGTATGAAATCAATGAAGCATTTGCCTGCGTCACCATGGCGGCCATGAAAGACCTCGGGCTGGATCACGCCAAGGTCAACGTCAATGGCGGTGCCTGCGCGCTCGGCCATCCGATCGGCGCCAGCGGCGCAAGAATCATCGTGACGCTACTGCACGCATTGCGTGCACGCAAACTGAAACGCGGCATTGCATCGTTGTGTATCGGCGGTGGCGAGGCGACCGCCATCGCTATCGAAACGGAATAAAAGGGGACAGCAAATGGAGTTATCCAGTGCCAAAGCCGTAATTAGCGGCGGCGCGTCCGGGCTCGGGCTTGCGACGGCTGAGCGGGTAATTGAAGCCGGCGGCCAGGTCGTGATTCTTGATATCAACGACGAACACGGTGAGGCTGCCGCCGCGCAACTCGGTGTGGATGCGCACTATGTCAATACCGATGTTGCCAGTGAGGCGTCGGTCAAAGACGCGATCAAAGCGGCGGACGATCTCATGGGCGGCATCACCCTGGCCGTGAATTGCGCCGGCATCGCGACAGCGGGCCGCACTCTGGGCCGTGAAGGCCCCTGGCCGTCAGAGAATTTCAACCGGGTCATCCAGGTCAATCTCGTCGGCTCTTTCAACGTAACCAAGGAAGCGGCGGCCGTCATACATCTCAATGATGCCAATGAGAACGGCGAGCGCGGTGTAATTATCAGCACGGCATCGATCGCGGCATTCGAAGGACAGATCGGCCAGGCCGCCTACTCGGCGTCGAAAGGCGGCATCGTCGGCATGATGCTGCCGCTGGCCCGCGAATTTGCACAGTTCGGCATTCGGGTCAACACGATTGCCCCCGGCATATTCATGACACCAATGATGGCCGGCATGCCGGAAGAGGTTCAGGAATCTCTCGGCAAGCAGGTACCCTTTCCACCGCGGCTCGGCCGACCCGAGGAGTTTGCGGATACGGTGGCTTTCATCTACGGGAACGCAATGGTCAACGGCGAAACGATCCGCGTCGATGGCGCGATCCGCATGCAGCCGAAGTAAGCCACCAACCGACTACCACCCAACTAACAGCCGACTGCGGCGTCGATCAATGACGCACCCGAGGCAACCGACCGACATGCTTTGCTGGCGGACTGTCTCGCTACGCTCGCTTTATGTCTCGCCAGCAAACATCTCGTCCGCTTGCCTCGCGTAGCACCCTTGGGCAGCGGCGACGAGTGCGGGTGTGTCTTGCGAAGCGACATCGCGCAAGCGCGAGCAAGCAAGATCTCCCCGCGATCGTTGCCGCGCCTCGCATAGCCGGTGCTGGGTGCTATTTGATCGGTGGTGGTAACCCTTACATGTTGGCGTAGTTTGGGCCGCCGCCGCCTTCCGGCACATCCCAGACGATGTTTTGCGCCGGATCCTTGATCTCACAGGTCTTGCAGTGCACGCAGTTTGTGGCATTGATCTGGAACTGCTTTTTGCTGCCCACGTCCACGATTTCATAGACGCCAGCCGGGCAATACCGCTGCGCCGGCTCATCGTAGTTCGGCAGATTGTAGGCAATCGGCACCGACGCATCTTTCAATTTCAGGTGCGAAGGCTGGTCCTCTTCGTGATTGGTGCTCGACAGGAATACCGACGACAGCTTGTCGAAGGTGATGACGCCATCGGGTTTCGGATAGTCAATCGGCTTCGCGTCCGACGCCTTGTCCAGCGACTCATGATCCGGGTCCTTGTTGCGCCAGGTAAACGGCAGCTTGCCGAAAAAAATATTCTGATCGACGAACGCGAACGCCGCCCCCCAGAAAACGCCGAGTTTATGCAGCCCGGGTCCGAAATTGCGTCCTTTATGCAGCTCCTTGTGTACCCAGGAGCTCTTTACGCTTGCTTCGAAATCCGTTAGCTCCGAGTGGCCGGAATCGCCCGAGGACAAGGCCTTGTGAATGCTCTCGGCGGCAAGCATGCCGGTCTTTATCGCGGTATGTGCGCCCTTGATTTTGACACCGTTCAGGAAGCCCGCGCCGCAGCCGACCAGCATGCCGCCGGGAAATGAGAGCTTCGGCAGTGACTGCAGGCCACCCTTGTTCACGGCCCGCGCGCCGTACGCAACGCGCTTGCCGCCTTCGAGATAGGTACGGATTTTCGGATGCAGTTTCCAGCGCTGAAACTCGTCAAACGTGGAAAGGTGCGGGTTCCTGTAATTCAAAGCGATGATCAAGCCCAGGAACACCTTGTTGTTTGCGGCGTGGTAGAGAAAGCCACCGCCCTCGGTGTGGTTATCAAGCGGCCACCCTGTCGTGTGGACGACCAGGCCCTCCTGGTGTTTGGCCGGGTCGATTTCCCATACTTCCTTTATGCCGATGCCGTAGTGCTGCGGGTCCGCGTCCTTGCGCAAGTCGAAGCGCGCCATGACTTGCTCGCTCAGGTTGCCCCGTACGCCCTCGGCGAAAATCGTGTACTTGCCTGTCAATTCGTAACCGGCCTGGTAGGAGCTCTTCTTCTGGCCGTCCTTGCCGATACCCATATCGCTCGTCGCGACGCCCGTGATCCTGCCGTCAGCGTCGTACAGTACTTCCGAGGCCGCGAAACCCGGGAAGACGTTGACCCCCATCGCCTCGGCCTGCTCACCCAGCCACTGGCAGAGCTGGCCCAGGCTTATAATGTAGTTGCCATGATTGTGCATCGGCCTTGGCAGGAAAAGTCCTGGCACCCGCACCGCTTTCGATTCGCTTGTCAAATAGTGCACAAGATCGCCGGTCACCGCGGTCTTGACTGGCGCGCCTTTTTCTTTCCAGTCCGGAAAGAGCTCGTCGAGTCCCGTCGGCTCGAATACGTTACCGGACAGTATGTGGGCCCCGATTTCGGAACCTTTCTCGACGACGACGACGGACAGGCTGTCGTCTAACTGCAGCAAACGACACGCCGCGGCGAGCCCGGCGGGTCCGCCGCCGACAATCACTACGTCGAATTCCATTGATTCGCGTGCGTTCGTTTCCGACATTAGCTGCGATTCTCCCGTCTTTGTTATCGCGCATCTTAACAGCCTCTGTGGCTACCTCTAAATGCGCAGGGTAATCTTGCGGGCGGGGCCCGCCGCAGCAAATACAGGATTGAAGGTAGATTGAACATTCGAGAAGCCTACGAGCAAAGCCTGCGGCGTGAAGGCCACGTCGAGGATCCGGCGCAGCTAAAAATCGTCGTGCAGCTGGAGAACCTGCAGATGCGCCTGGCCGAAAGCAGCCCGCGGCGCGCCGGTTGGCGCGCACTTTTCATGCGCCGGCGCAGCGTGATCGGGCCGTACGTGCGCGGCATGTACCTGTGGGGCGGAGTCGGCCGCGGCAAGACTTTTCTAATGGACCTTTTCTTCGAAACTCTCGCCATCAGAGCGAAGCAACGGATGCACTTCCACCGCATGATGCATGAAGTGCACGATCGTCTTAAGGCTATCGGCGATGCCGAGGATCCGCTCGACAGGGTCGCAGCGGATATTGCACGGCAAACTCGCGTTCTGTGCTTCGACGAGTTCTTTGTCAGCGACATCGGCGACGCAATGATACTCGGGCGCCTGCTGGACGGTCTGTTTCGACGCCATGTCACGCTCGTAGCAACCTCTAACTCGAAACCCGACGATCTTTACAGGGACGGCCTGCAGCGCCAGCGTTTCTTGCCGGCCATCGAATTCATCAAGCAGAACACGACAGTCGTGCACATGGGCGGCGACACCGACTATCGCCTGAGGCTGCTGCAAAAAGCCGGAACCTACCTTTTCCCTGACGACGCTCGGGCGCGCGAGCGACTCTCATTCTACTTCGACGAATCGGCGTCGAGCGAGATCCGGTCAAATCAGGAACTGGATGTCTATGGACGTCGGATTCGGGCGCACAAGTGCGCAAAAGGCATCGCATGGTTCAGGTTCGAAGACCTTTGTGACGGTCCTCGCAGCCAGGCGGATTACATCGAAATCGCGCGCTGGTACCCGTCTGTTATCGTTTCCGGCGTGCCTCAATTTGATGCGACGCTCGAAAATCAGGCGCGACGGTTCATTGCACTCGTGGATGAGTTTTACGACCGGCGAGTGAAACTAATTGTCTCGGCACACGTCGACGTGAATTCCCTGTACCGGGGAACGCGCCTCGCTTTCGAGTTCGAGCGAACCGTCAGCCGCCTGATCGAAATGCAGTCCAGCGAGTATCTCGCCCTGCCTCACCTCGCGTGATAAATTGGTCGCTATGGACAACGAACTGATACTTGAGGATTTCCTGCCTTACCGGCTCTCGATTCTGTCCAACACGGTAAGCACCAGAATTGCCCAGGCCTACGAAAAGCGTTTCGGCTTGTCGATACCGGAATGGCGTGTCATTGCAATACTCGGCCGATTCCCTGGATTATCCGCTGTCGAAGTCGCCGAGCGCACGCTCATGGATAAAGTAGCGGTCAGTCGTGCCGTTACGAAGCTCTTGAAAAACGGTCGCATCGACAGGCAGTTTGCCGATGCCGACCGGCGCCGGTCCATCCTGAACCTGTCCGAAGAAGGCCGGCGCGTACACAACGAGGTCGCGCCGCTCGCGCTGCGCTTCGAACGCGACTTGCTCGAGGGTCTGACCAGGGAAGAGATCGAGACTCTCAATGCCATCATGGATCGCCTGTTGGCGCGAGCCCGGACGCTTTGACTCTCGCCATCAGTCGCCGTCATGCGCGCCGATCTCGGTACGAACCCGCAACAACTCGGGAAAAAACTCGATATCCAGTGCCTTCTTGAGAAACGGCACGCCGGAAGAACCACCGGTACCCCGTTTGTGGCCGATGATCCGCTCGACCGTCTTCATGTGGTGAAACCTCCAGAACTGGAAGTTGTTGCTGATGTCCATCAGAGCTTCGCAGGTTTCGTAGCGGTCCCAATGCCGTTCGCGGTTCTCGTAAATCTCACGCAATACCGCGACCACGGCCGGATCCTCGTCCCGAACCTCGCTGAAATCGCGCTCGAGTGCGGACCGCGGCAGGGACAGTCCCTGGCGCGCCAGATGCATCAGGAACTCTTCATAAAGACTGGGTGACTCCAGCGCGGCCTGTAGTCGTGCGTGCCATTCGGGCTGGTGCTCGAACACTCGCATCGTAGCCCTGCTCTTGTTGCCGAGCCTGAATTCGAGAATGCGATATTGGGCCGATTGCAGCCCGGATGCCTTGCCGAAGACATGCCGGAACTCGGCGTATTCGCTGGGCGTGAGGGTATCCAGCACCTTCCACTGGTTGTACAGCTGATTCTGGATATGCCGTACCCGCGCAAGGTTCTTGATGGCGGGTGCCAGCCGGTCGTCCTGCATGTGCCGTATTGCGCCCCCGATTTCATGAATAGCGAGCTTGATCCAGAGTTCGGCAACCTGGTGCTGAATAATGAAAAGCATCTCGTCATGGTGCGGCGGGTCACTAAGCGGCGTCTGCGCACTCAGCAGCCGATCGAGCTGCAAATAGCCGGTGTAATCGTCATCCCGGGACAAATCGGTAAATATGGATTGCTCAAGTTCGCGTTTATTCATCTGGTATCAATTCGAAAGAAGGTCATGGCAATTCATTGTAGGCCATCTGGGCCTCGATTCGACCCATCACGACAATTTGTTGCCGGTGTAATTTCTGTATAATGCCGACCACGTCTCCAGACCACCGCACGTCATGCTAAACGCAAAAAAACGGCGCCTTTAGAACCAACCTGTGAGGCCGGCGTCTCCGGCCGGAGCAATTGCAGTGACAGCAAATAGGAATCGTCGAGGTGGAGACATCAGGGAAGTGATCATTGATGCTATCGTCGCATCGCCCGTCAAGTCGCGGATTCTGGAAAGCACGCGTCAGGTCAAACGCTACCTGCGCCAGTATTTTGCCAACGTTCCTGTCGAGGACCTGCAGGGACGCTCGGAAAAGATCATGGCGAAAATTGCTCTCGACCATCTCGAGTTTGCCGCCAAACGCCGCAAAGGCCAGGCGCTGACTCGCATCTTCAATCCGACTGAAAAAGAACATGGCTATACCTCGGCGTTCACGTTCGTCGAAATGGTCAATGACGACATGCCGTTTATAGTCGACTCGGTTGCGGCGGCGATCAATCGCCGCAACATGATGGTGCACATTACGGTACACCCGATTATTTGGCTCAAACGGGACGACACCGGCCAAATTACTGCCGTCACGAACTCGAATGACAAGACAGCTGGCGCAGAGTCATTTGTTCGATTCGCTGTCGACCGCGAAACCGATGCGGGCGAAACAAAACGGCTCCATAAGGAAATCACAAAGGTTCTTACCGATGTCAGGCTGGCTGTGCGCGATTGGGGAAAGATGCGGCAGCGCATGCTTGAGACCGCCGGTCTCCTCGACAAAGGGCCAAAGGGTGTTGACCCCTTACTCCGATCGGAAAGCAAAGCATTGCTCGAATGGATGGAGGACGAGCATTTTACGTTCCTCGGCTATCGCGAGTATGCGCTCTCGAAACGCGGCCAACGCATGTTCCTGAAAGCTGTGACAGGTACGGGACTGGGCATCCTGAGCCGTGACGATCGCAACGCGAAGGCTATCGAGCTTACGCCGGAGATGCGGCGCCTGACGCGTTCCCGGGACTGGCTGATCCTGACCAAGGCAAACTCGCGCTCTACGATTCATCGGCCCGCGTTTCTTGACTACGTCGGCGTCAAAGTCTACGACGATGACGGCAACGTGATTGGCGAACGCCGTTTCATCGGCTTGCTGACGTCAGTGGCCTACAGTGAAAGTCCGCAGAATATCCCGCTGTTGCGGCATAAGGTGCATAAAATATTCGAACGCGCCCATGTGGACGCGTCTGGACATCGCGGCAAAGCACTGCTGCACATAATCAATACCTACCCGCGCGAAGAACTGTTTCAAAGTTCCGTGCAAGACCTTGCTCGAACGGCCATCGGTATCCTGAACTTGCAGGACCGCCAGCGAATCAAGTTCTTTCTCCGCCGAGACACATTCCGACGCTTTTTTTCGTGCCTGGTTTATGTACCCCGCGAGAAATACACGACGGCCATCAGAAGAAAGGTCGAAGCGCTGTTGCTCGAAGCGTTCGGCGGAATTTCTGTTGATTCATCGGTGCAAATTTCTGACTCCGCACTCGCCAGGGTGCACTTGATCGTACGCACACCCGAGGGTGAGCGCCCGCGCATCAGCATTAACCACATTGAAGAGCAGATCGCTGATCTCGTGATCACCTGGGCCGATCGGCTGCGGGACGAACTGCTAATGCGCTTTGGTCCGGACGTGGGAGCCAGGCTCTATCGCGCGTATCGCGGTGTATTTCCGGCAGGTTTTCAGGAAGACACAGAGCCCCGCGAAGCGTGTTCCGACGTCCTGCAAATCGACACCATGCTGCGCGATGGAGTTTTTCGCGGCGTTAACCTCTATGTTCCGCCGGATTCAGCACCGGGTCATATGCATTTAATGGTTTACAGCCGGGACGAGCCCATCGCGTTGTCGGAGGCGCTTCCTGTCCTCGAACACATGGGTGTTGATGTTTACACGGAACACCCCTATGAAGTGAACCTGAAAACAGGCGAGCGCTTCTGGATCCAGGATTTTCATCTTCGCCATGAAGGAGGCGCCGCGGTCGATATCGATGCGGTCTCGCAGCGATTCGAATATTGTTTCCTGGCGGTACTGCGCGGCGAAGCAGAGAATGACGGCCTGAACAGGCTTATTGTCAGCGCGGGCCTCGACTGTCGGCAGACCGCACTATTGCGCTGCTATGCCAAACACATTCTGCAATTGAGGCTGCCGTTCAGCCAGGCTTACATGGAAGACGTGCTGGTTGCGCATGCAGGGCTCACCGCGCTGCTGGTCCGGCAGTTTGAAGTACAGTTTGACCCGGAACTCTCGGACACGAAACGCAATCGCGAATTTACTGAAATCGCCGCGATGGTCAAGCGCGGTGTCGCCAAGGCCCGCAACGTTGACGAAGATCGCATTCTCACGGCATTCGCCGGCGGGATCGATGCGACATTACGCAGCAACTACTTTCAGACGATCGATGGTACGGACAGACCGAAACCATATATATCAATAAAGCTCGATCCGGCGCGTCTTCCCGAAATTCCACTACCGCGACCGCATTTCGAAGTGTTCGTCTACTCGCCTGAGGTCGAGGGCGTGCATTTGAGAAACGGCGACATTGCGCGAGGCGGATTACGTTGGTCGGATCGACGCGAAGACTTTCGCACCGAGGTCCTCGGCTTGATGAAGGCGCAGGTCGTAAAGAACACGATAATCGTTCCCACGGGCGCTAAAGGCGGTTTTTTTCCGAAGCGCGCGCCCGAGGACGACCGTGCGGCCATACATGCAAACGGCGTACATTGTTACAAGACATTCATTCGCGGACTGCTGGACCTCACCGACAATGTCGTCGATGGCGTAGTCGTTACGCCGGAGCGCGTTGTGCGCCGCGACGGGGACGATCCTTATCTCGTCGTCGCCGCCGACAAGGGCACCGCCACATTTTCGGACATCGCCAACAGCATTTCGGCCGAATATGGATTCTGGCTCGATGATGCATTCGCCTCGGGCGGTTCGGCGGGATACGACCACAAGGGGATGGGTATTACCGCTCGCGGCGCTTGGGAAGCCGTCAAGCGACATTTCCACGAGCTGGATATAAACATCCAGAAACAGCCGTTTACGGTAGCTGGAATCGGCGATATGAGCGGCGACGTCTTCGGCAACGGCATGTTGCTGTCGAAGAAGATCAAGCTGGTTGCCGCCTTCAACCACAGGCGTATTTTTCTCGACCCCGATCCGGATACGGCGGCGAGTTTCCGCGAGCGCAGACGATTGTTTCGCAAGCCCGGATCGACCTGGGACGACTACGACGAAGCACTGATTTCCAAGGGGGGTGGCGTCTTCTCACGACAGGCGAAGACCATCCGCCTGAGTAATGAAGCACGCAAACTCCTTGATATCAGTGAGCAGTCGCTGCAGCCGAACGAGCTGATTCGCGCCATACTCAAAATGCCCGTTGACCTGCTGTGGAACGGCGGCATCGGGACATACGCGAAAGCCGGCAGTGAAAGTCATTCGGATGTTGGCGACAGAAGCAATGACTCGGTGCGGGTCGATGCCGACGAATTGCGCTGCAAGGTAATCGGCGAAGGCGGGAACCTCGGATTCACACAGCGTGCTCGTGTCGAATTCAGTTTGCGCGGCGGCCGTATCAATACCGATTTCATAGATAACTCCGGGGGCGTCGATTGCTCCGACCGTGAGGTCAATATCAAGATCCTGCTCAGTGACGCTGTCAAGAAGAAGGGCTTGTCGCGCAAGAAACGCGACGAATTGCTTGCCTCGATGACCGATGACGTTGCGGGCCTCGTGCTCAGGAATAACTACTTGCAGACACAGGCGATCAGTATGAGCGAACGGCTCTCTGTCGCTCGTATCGACGAGACCGCACGGCTGATCGCTTCGCTCGAACGCACGGGCCTGCTAAACCGCGACCTGGAGCATCTCCCCCACGAGAGCGAGATCGAAGATCGTCGCAACCGCAAACAGGGCTTCACGCGACCCGAACTCGCGATCGTACTGAGTTACGCGAAAATTGACCTTTATAAAGGCCTGATCGACTCTGAAGAGACCCTGGAGGATTTCCTGCAAATTGACCCGCAGCGCTATTTTCCTCCCGTCCTCCGGCGTCGCTATGCGGACCTCATTCCCGGCCATCGCCTTAGCCGACAGATACTGGCGACCTTGATCTCGAACGCGCTGGTCAATCGCATGGGTCCGGCATTCGTCAAACGAGTTCAGGTCGATACGGGCGCCAGGATCGTGACGATCGCTCGGGCGTATGAAGTCGCGCGGATCATTTGCCGCGCCTCGCCTCTGCTGCGCACGATCGAATCACTGGATCACAAGATCCCTGCCAACGCTCAGCTAGCGATGATGTTCGACGTGAGCCGAATTCTGCGCCATACCTGCTACTGGCTAATCGAGCACTTCGACGATGAACTGCAGATCGTCAATACCGTGGAACGGCTCAAGGACGGTATGGCTTCTATCTACACGCGTTCGGGCACCTACCTTTCGAAGGCGAGTCGCGTTCGCAACGACAATTCGGAGAAAGCCTGGATCGCGATGGGCGTGCCTGAAAAACTCGCCAATCGCATGTCGCTGCTGCTGGTGACGCGCGCTGCGCTCGATATCGCCGACATTGCCGCGGAACGCAAGCGCGATGTAATCGAGACGGCCCGCCTGTATTCGGTACTTAACGACGCCCTCGGCATGCACTCGCTGCACAATCATGCAGAGGACCTCAAGGTCAGCGGCCGATGGCAGGCCATGGCGCGCAGCAATCTTCGCGACGAGTTCTACCGGATTCGGCGGGACCTTGCGCTGCGGTTGATGACAGCTCGGAGCAAGCGGGACTCCGAAGAAGTCGCAGACAAATGGCTGCAAGCGCATCAGGAAAAGATTGCGCGCTTTACGCAAATGATCGAAGAAATGAATCTGCGTGGTGACATTGATTTTGCTACGCTGTCGGTGGCCGCAAAAGAACTGCGTAACCTGATAGCAACCTGATCGCGATTCGAATCTCGTCGCGGATAAATTGGAGTAACAATGGCGGGCAAGCTCGTACTCTGCCGTCACGGCCAGAGTGACTGGAATAAGAAAAACCTGTTCACAGGCTGGACGGACGTCGACCTCACCGAAAAAGGCATACAGGAAGCGGTCGATGCAGGCCGGCTACTTGCGGAGCTTGGTTTCGAGTTCGATATTGCCTACACATCCGTGCTCAAGCGCGCAATTCGCACGCTGTGGATCATGCTCGATGAAATGGATCTCATGTGGATTCCGGTGGTCCGCGACTGGCGGCTGAACGAACGCCATTACGGCGCGCTGCAAGGGCTCAACAAAGCCGAAACGGCGGCTAAATATGGCGAAGACCAGGTTCATATCTGGCGGCGCAGCTATGACGTTCCTCCACCGGCACTCGAGACCGACGACGAACGCCATCCGTCTTTCGACCCGCGCTACAAAGGCATCGACAACTTGCCCGGGGCGGAATCGCTGCTGCTGACTCTGCAGCGGGTGAAACCCTGCTGGACCGATGTAATCGCCCCGGACCTGGAGGCGGGAAAGAACGTCCTGATTGCGGCACACGGCAACAGCCTGCGGGCACTGGTGAAGATGCTCGATCAAATATCTGACGAGGAGGTCACCGGCTTCAACATACCGACGGGAATTCCAATGGCCTACGAACTGGACGACGACCTAACGCCCATATCGCGCGAATTCCTGGGCGACCCGGAAGCGGTGGCTAAAGCGGCCGCGGCTGTCGCGGCTCAGGGCAAAGCGAAGTGATACTCGCGCTCGGCGACCGGGCGCCTGTTTTCGAAGGTGGCGGTCATTTTATCGCCGACACCGCGACTATCATCGGCAGCGTTCGCCTCAAGGATCGATCCAGCGTCTGGTTCAACTGTGTCCTGCGCGGTGATAACGACTGGCTCGAGGTGGGCGAGCGCAGCAATATTCAGGACGGCTGTGTTTTACACACCGATCCTGGCATTGAACTCGTTATCGGGGGCGGCGTTACGGTCGGGCACATGGTCATGCTGCACGGCTGCCGGATCGGAGACAATTCACTGATCGGGATCGGCAGCACGCTACTGAACGGCGCGAAAATCGGCCGCAACTGCGTGGTCGGCGCACACTCTCTGGTCACGGAAAACAAGGAGTTTCCGGACGGCTCGCTGATACTGGGATCGCCTGCGCACGTGGCGCGCGAATTAAGCAAGCAAGAAATTGCCCGCATCGGCTGGTCGGCTGATGTATACGTCGAGAATGCGAAGCGTTTCAACGAGCATTGTGTTACGCCTGGTTGCGGGGATCGGAACGAGGCCTCTCGTTTTCACGCTCAACGACCCGAATCAGGCCTTCCTGAGTAGTAGAGGCGACGAGCACGCCTTTTTCCGTAAACAGCTGGCCGCGAGCGAAACCGCGCGCACCGGAGGCGTTCGGGCTGTCCATCGAATACAGCAACCAGTCATCTATCCTGAATTCACGGTGAAACCACAGCGCGTGATCGAGGCTCGCCATTATCACGTTGCGGCGAGTGAACGAGAGGCCGTGCGGCAGTGTCGAGGTAGCCAGCAGCTCGAAATCGGATACGTAGGCGAGCAGGTTCTGGTGCAGCGCCTGATCGGGCGGCAGGTGGTCGACTGCACGGATCCAGACGTGCTTTTTCGGCGGCAATTTCCCCCGCCTGTCGAGGCTCAGGGAGTTGACCGGACGAAACTCGAACGGGCGCTTTCCCGTCATGAAACGACGTAGCTTCATCGGTATTGTTTCGAGCACATCCGTTGCGATCTCCGTCAGGTCCTTAAGGCCCCCGGGCGGCGGCACATCAGGCATATCCACCTGGTGATCGAGCCCGTTTTCGAGTATTTGAAACGAGGCCGCGAGGTTCAGAATTGGCCGGCCGTGCTGAATGGCGACTACACGTCGATTCGAAAAGCTGCCGCCGTCCCGCGCCCGGTCCACGTCATAAATAATCGGCGCATTCATGTCGCCACGACGCAGGAAATAGGCGTGCAGAGAGTGCGCTACCCTGCCGTCGACCGTGTGCTGCGCTGCCGACAAAGCCTGGCCAACGACCTGGCCGCCAAAGACCTGTGCACTGCCGATATCACGGCTGTCGCCGCGAAAAATATTCTCCTCGATGCGCTCGAGCTTGAGAAGCGCGATCAGGTCTTCGAGTACCGGGTGCATCCTCGCGTCCTGTTCTCTCAACCGGCGCGCGTGCGACCACCATCGACTGCGATACCCGTGCCACTGACAAAGACGGCATCGTCGCTCGCGAGAAACAGCGCAACCTTGGCAACGTCCACCGGCTCGCCCAGCCGGCGTGCGGCCGAGCTTTCAATGCAGTGGTCGCGCAGCGCTTTGTCCTTGCGAAAAACCTCGCGGCTTTCGGGCGTCATGACGGCACCGGGCTGGATGTAATTCGCGGTGATGGAAAACTCGCCCATTTCGGCGGCGAGCACTCTAGTCATGCCGCCAAGATCCTGCTCTGCGTAAGCGTAGGCAGCCTCACCTTTCGCCGAAAAACAGCTGCGCAGCAGGCCGACATTGATGATCCGGCCCTGCGGGCTTTTCCGCAGGTACGGCGACGCGGCTCGACAGGCAGCCATTGTAAGCGCCGCCCGGCTCTGCAGCAGGTGTTCGAGTTTTTTGTCAACCTGGTCGAGAGGAGCATCCGGATACAAAGGAAAATTGTTCACCAGAATATCGAGGCCGCCGAGTTTCTTGGCGGCCTTTTCGATGAGGCCCGGCGTGCTTTCAGGATCGACCAGCGTCGCCTCCATCGCGGTTATGCCCTTTACCCTGGCGTAATGCCGCGCGACACCACTGTTCTTTGTGCCGACCGCCAGTACCTTGGCGCCATGTCTGACCAGCGTGCGAGCGATTGCTTCGCCGATACCGTCGGCCGCATTCAATACAAGCGCATTAAGTCCGTAAAGGCGCAGGGGATCGCCCATGCTGTATTCCTTGAGTTACTGCCGAATTCCAGAGTCTAGTCTGCAAATGCATAGTCAGCGAATTGCTTGCGCAATTCAATCTTCTTGACCTTGCCGGTCGCGGTGTGGGGCAATTCATCGACAAAAATCGCGTCGTTGGGTATCCACCAGGCGGCGACTTTTCCGTCGAAGTATTCGAGTAACTCTTCCTTGCCAACGTCCTGACCCGCGGCCCGAACAACGACCAGGAGCGGGCGCTCCGTCCACTTGGGATGAGCAACACCGATCACGGCGGCTTCGGCAACGGCCGGATGACCCATAGCCGTATTCTCCAGTTCGATGGAGCTGATCCACTCGCCGCCCGACTTGATAACGTCCTTGGTGCGATCGGTAATCGCCATGTAACCCCGCGGGTCGATCGTCGCAACGTCGCCAGTATCGAACCAGCCGTCCTCGGTGTGCGTGCCCGCGCTTCCCTCGAGCTTGAAGTAATCGCTGCAGATCCAGGGGCCGCGCACCTGCAGCGCGCCGTAGGCGACTCCGTCCCAGGGCAACTCCCGGCCTTCGTCGTCGACGATGCGCAGCTCGCAGCCGAAGATGCCGCGTCCGGCTTTTGTCGCGAGGTCGAGTTTTTCGTCATCAGACAACGATTCGAGTCCGGCCTTGATCGAGTTACAGGTGCCCAGGGGGCTCATTTCGGTCATCCCCCAGCCCTGGCGAATCTCGACGCCATGTTTGTCGCGAAATTCCTCGATCATTGAGCGCGGCACTGCGGCACCGCCAACGATCGAGCGCCTCAATTTTTCCAGGCGCTTGCCTGCACTGGCACAGTATTGCAACAGCGCGAGCCAGACCGTTGGCACGCCCAGGGCGATAGTGACATCCTCCGAATCCATGAGTTCATACAGCGCTTCGCCATCGCCCATCTTCGGCCCGGGGAAGACGATCTTCGCACCGACCATCAGGGTCGTATAGGGAACTCCCCATGCATTGACGTGAAACAGCGGAACGACGGGTAATACGCAATCGGTACTCGACAGGTCCATGATGTCGGGTGCCGGCGCCGCATACGCATGCAAAATCGTCGAGCGATGATCGTAAAGCACACCCTTGGGATCCCCGGTCGTGCCCGACGTATAGCACAGTGCCGACGCCGAGCGCTCGTCGAGCTCGGGCCATTGATAGTCCGAAGACTCGGACCCGATCAACGTTTCATAGCACAGGGCGTTCGGCAGCGACGTCTGCGGCATGTGCGATTTGTCCGTCATGACGACGAAGCCCTCGACGCCGCCGATTTGCGGCAGTAATTTTTCCAACAAAGGCACGAACATCACGTCGGTGAATATCCAGCGGTCTTCGGCGTGATTAATAATGAAGACCAGCTGCTCCGGAAACAGGCGCGGGTTGATGGTGTGGCAGACATAGCCCGCGCCGCTGACCGCGTAGTAGGTCTCCAGGTGACGATAGTCATTCCACGCGATCGTGGCGACGCGATCACCGTGTTCAAGACCCCGTTTGTCGAGCGCATTCGCAAGCTGCTTCGAGCGGCCGATTGCATCGCGAAAAGTGTAGCGATGCCGCGGATTGTCCGCCGTGACAGAGACGATCTCACGATCGCCGTGGAATTTTTCTGCATGATTCGCGATCGAGGAAATCAGCAGGGGCGTATTCATCATTAATCCGTGCATGGGTGCTTCCTGTCAGGTCTTCTGGCCAAAATAGTTTGCGATTTATCAGTAGCTTATAACTTGATTCTATCGCTGCAAACCTTGCTATGCTTGGCGAATAAGAGGCAGCCGCCCGGCAAGGAGGAGACATGCAGCGCTCGACCACTAGCTTACCCAATCTTCGGACCGATGTTGCATCTACTTTGGGCAATATCGTCGCGGCGGGACGGGCATGAACGCTGCAAATCAGGGCCGGACGGTGAAGGTCGGGCTTGCCCAGATAGCGCCTGTCTGGCTCGACCGCAGAGCGACGGTAGACAAAGTCGTGGCGTGGGTCGAAAAGGCCGCGGATCAAGGTTGCAGTCTCGTCGTGTTTGGCGAAGCGCTCGTGCCGGGCTACCCGTTTTGGGTGGAAAGAACGGAAGGCGCGAGATTTGAATCGGTATTGCAAAAGTCGCTGTATGCCCACTACGCCAGCCAGGCCGTTTGTATAGAAGACGGTGACCTTGAGGCCGTTTGCCGCATCGCACGCGACAAACATATATCGATTTACGTCGGCACCATCGAGCGGGCTGCGAATCGCGGCGGTCACAGCCTGTATTGCTCCATGGTGTATATCGATCAGCTCGGTAACATCGGCTCGGTACATCGAAAACTCATGCCTACCCACGAAGAACGACTGGTTTGGGCAATCGGTGACGGCAACGGTCTGCGTACCCACCGGCTCGGTGCATTCACGGTGGGCGGGCTCAATTGCTGGGAAAACTGGCTGCCGCTGGCTCGTGCGGCACTTTACGGCCAGGGCGAGGATCTGCACGTCGCGATCTGGCCCGGCAGCGCACGCAATACCGAGGACATCACGCGCTTCATGGCGCGCGAGAGCCGCTCATTCGTCGTTTCGGTTTCGGGGCTGATGCGAAAACAGGATATCGACCCCGCACTGCCGCACGCCGAGCTCCTGATCGAGTCCGCCGACGACACGATGGCCAACGGCGGATCTTGCGCGGCGACGCCTGCGGGGGAATGGCTGCTCAAGCCGGTAGTTGACAAAGAAACACTTGAGGTCGTCGAACTCGATCATCGCAGCGTACTCGAAGAACGCCACAGTCTCGATCCGGTCGGCCACTATTCGCGCCCG
>Ga0224512_10000330_pt1 | contig 50844 bp, 36 predicted proteins | sample SF_May12_sed_USG_4_FD_169103 | JGI IMG/M metagenome (GOLD analysis project Ga0224512, IMG submission 169103) | Sediment microbial communities from San Francisco Bay, California, United States - SF_May12_sed_USGS_13 | ecosystem: Environmental > Aquatic > Marine > Sediment | place: USA...
GCCCGGATATTTCACCAAGGCGGACCCTGTATTCGGAGCAACGGTTAAAATTCAATTCATTAGGCGGGGATTTGGGTTTTGGTGGAAAACACAGTTTGTCCTGACCGAATTGAGACTCAACTTGGCTTCACATCTTGAACGATTCATCTCAATCCATAGCTACGGCTATGGATCTTCAATCGAGCGTCCAACCTGTATTGCCAAATTGACCCTCAACTTCGGACCCTTGATGAATTATCCGGGCTAGAAGCGTGGGAGTTCGATCTGGTGGCTGGCGTTGCCGCGTTTTAGGGTGATCATCGCCGGCGCGACGGCAACGAGTTCCCATCCCGCGCTGTCCATGCCGGGCTCCAACCTGACAAATTGCCTGTTCCGTTTGTCCCACAGCAGCGCAAACAGCTCTTCGGCAGTGATCACGGTGCCGAGCAGCGCCCAATCCGGTGCCGGCACCGCCTTGGCTTTAGGCTTTTTCTGGGCGCTGACGGGCGGTTCATACGGCCGGCGGGTGTTACTGAATAACGGCCGCTCGACGAGCTCGGCAAACGCATCAATAGGCGGAAGCTCAAAATCCCCGCGGGGCAAGTCGACGGGCTCCGCGATGGTATCGCCGCGCCGAACGTGATCGGTGCCATTCCAATCGTGACTCGATCCGAACTCCCAGGTGATGACCAGCGCCATCAGCACGCAGCCGGCCAGCAGGCAAAGCGTGAGCATTCGTGAGCGATGGTTGCGCATGTTCATGTTGCCGGAGGCCGCAGGTAACCGGTGAGGTCAAATCGCATGTCCAGATGTTGGCCCTTGGCCAGCCCCTGTCGACCCGTGGCGCGCAGGCTCACGTTGTCGATGAACACCAGGGGATGTCCGGCTTCCAAGCGGTGAAACAGCTTCTGGATGGTGTCGCTGTTGCCGCGCATGCGCACCTTCACCGTGGCTTCGACGATGCCGGTGGTTTCCTTCGAGGGCACCGCTTGGGTACTGACCAGGCCGCCCCCGCTTTGGCCGATGGCGCGTTTTACGTACTGTTGCAGTTCCGCGGCCGCCAGCGCCGGCGTTTCCTGCGCTAGGAAGTTGACCGCCAAAGACGGATCGTCACGCAGCTGCACGGCGCGATCCACCACCACATCCCGCTGCGAGGCCACTGCGCGATAACGAGCGAGCCGGTCATTAAGCGTCGCAATTTCTTCACGGTAGTTTCCATAGGCTGCCACGTAAGGGCGCACCAGGCCCAAAAAGATTGCAAGTACGACCACCACCAATAGTGCGATCGCGAGGGCACGGCTGTGACGGGCGGTCAGCGTTCGCATCGCACTCAACCTCGTGGACTGATCTCAGTCGCGATTTGGAATCGCTCTTGCTTGGTCCTGAGAATCTGCGTGACCGGCGATACGAACACCGTTTGCGTAAACAACGGCGACTCCTCGATCAAGCCGATCAGTTCGGATGCCGCGGACGATTCTCCCTGAATGCGCAGCTTCTCGCCTTGCAGCTCTAAACCTCGCAGCCAGGTGGTATCGGGCAGGATGCGAGCCAGCTCCGTGACCACGTCGATCACGGGCGGTGATACCTGTTTGCGTGCAATGAGCGAACGCGCCTCACTGGAGCGCGCCGCGAGCTGGTCCTGGAGCTGCGCGACTTGTTCGGCACGCCCGCGTTCGGCATTCAACTGATCGTCTAGCTGCGCGATTGCGCTGTGCATTCGCACTAACGGGATCACTAACATGCCGATGATCAAGATGACGGCCAACCCGGCCAACACGGTGTTAACCGACGTCATCAACCGGTCCTGTTTAGCCCGCTGTTGCGCCGGGAGCAGATTAATACGGGGGTCTTGGCCCCGTTGCGGGTCGCCGACACCGGGCATGACATCCACCGCCGCCAGCGGAACATCAAGCCGCTGCATGGTCGCACGTAACGCATCCAACGTTTTACGCGGCACGACCACCAGGTCCACCGCCAGTTCGGTATCGGACGGCGCCGGTTCCAGGAGTTGGAAATCGTAGTACACGTCGTCCGCCAGAAACGGCGTCTGCCGATCCATTTCAAAGGCCAGCACCTGCCGCAGATTTTCCCGGGCCGCGGCGGGAAGGATGACCCGCCGACGCAAAATCTGCTGGTCGGGCAAGCGCAAGATAGCGCCGGCTGTTCCCTCCAGGTAAGGACGCAGCGTGGCGACGGTGACCTGTGCATCGGCAATGTCCGCGAGCAGGCTCGGGAATCGCCCGATTTCCTCTACCACCTCGCCACGGCACAGCGAACACACCAACTCGTCGCGCTCGACCTGAACAACAACGCACACGCCGTTGGCGCCGGCGTCGCCGGTCCACTGGCGTGGCAATAAGGCCTTCAGCTCGTGTCCCCACCAACCGAAGAAGTTCTCGGTCACGCGCCGTACCGGTACGCCGGTCGGCGTCGCTACCGACAACGTCACGGCGCTGCCGGACTCGTCCTGCATTCTCTAACCCCCGATGTGGACGAAGTATTATGAGGATAATCTTACCAATAACTGCCCCCAATTAATAATGGAAGCCGTGGATCGCGGAAGATCTGTTGAGTCGGGCTTAGAACCTGTACGTTTGGCTAGTTTAGGATTGCCCATTCGTCTAATACGAGGAATTGGTTTTTTCCAGTAGCCTTGATCCAAAGCCTGCGGTTGGACGGGTATTGAATCCAGCCAGCCGGCGGGCGGGGGTACTGTATGAACTTCCCGGCATCGAGTAATGAACCGATGGCCGACGCAGAACGCGTCGTGTCGATCGACCCCCTTGGCGCTTTCCTGGTTAAAAAGGGCCAGTTGCGTGCCCCCGAACTCAAACGCGCACTGACCCTCCTCAAGCCCGGCGAGTGGCTGGGCGCCTTATTGACCAAGCTCGGCTTCGTGTCGGAACGGGACGTCGCCGAGGGTATCGCGGAGCTACTCAGCACACCTGTGCTGGACACTGGCGCCTACCCTGAGATCGCAGTCATCAGCGTCCAACTGTCGCGGCGTTTCCTCAAGACCGCCCAGGTCGTCCCAATTGCGGAGGACGAAAAACGGATCGTACTGGCAATGGCAGATCCGCGTGCCGGATACGCCGCGCATGCCGTGTCGGTCGCGTGCGGAAAACCGGTAGCGAGGTCGCTCGGCTTGCCGTCCGACATCGACGCCGCCATCGAACGGTGTTATGGCAGTGGCCGATCGGCGCTGGGGCAGCTGGTGGAGGATGCGGCCCAGGGCGAGGCCGAGACCGAACTCGACGTGGAACAGCTCAAGGACCTCGCGAGCGAGGCGCCGGTGATCCGTCTCGTCAATCTGCTCATCCAACGCGCGGCCATGACCCAAGCCTCCGACATCCACATCGAACCCTTCGATGATCGGCTGGTGGTGCGCTACCGGCTTGACGGTGTGTTGCGTTCGGTCGAGGCGCCGCCGTCGCGCTTTACGCCCGCCATCGTCTCCCGCATCAAGATCATGGCGAAACTCAACATTGCCGAGCGGCGCCTACCGCAAGATGGGCGGATCGTATTGAAAGTGCAGGGCAAGGAGATCGACCTGCGCGTCTCGACGGTGCCCACGCTGTATGGCGAGAGCGTGGTAATGCGCCTGCTGGATAAGACGATGCTGCGGCTCGATTTTGCGAAGCTGGGGTTCGAGGAAAAGACGCGCAAAGAGCTTTACAAAATTCTGGACCTTCCCTACGGCATCATCCTCGTCACCGGACCCACCGGCAGCGGCAAAACCACGACGCTGTATGCCGCGCTGAACCGCCTCAATACCACGGAACGAAAAATCCTGACGGTGGAGGATCCGGTCGAATATCAGTTAGAGGGCATCAATCAGATTCAAGTTAAACCGCAAATCGGGCTGAGCTTTGCGAACGCCTTACGATCCATTCTCCGCCAGGACCCGGACATTATCATGATCGGCGAGATGCGCGATCTCGAAACCGCGCGCATCGCCGTCCAGTCCGCACTGACCGGTCACATCGTCCTGTCCACCCTGCACACCAATGACGCCGCCAGCGGCGTGACGCGCCTGTTGGACATGGGGGTGGAAGACTACCTGCTTACCTCCACCGTGAGCGCTATCCTCGCGCAGCGCCTGGTGCGCACGCTGTGTCGCGCGTGCCGCATTCGCGCCCGGCCTACACCGGCGGTGATCGAAGAGTTTCAGCTCGAACGCATTGCCGGCGGGACCGACGTGACCCTGTATATGCCGGCCGGCTGCGATCAATGTGACGGAACCGGCTATCGTGGACGCACCGCCGTCATGGAGTTCTTGATCATGAATGAGTCCATCCGCCGGTTAGTGCTGCAGCACGCGGAAGTCGGCGAGATTCATAAGGCCACCCGCGCCGCCGGCATGCACAGCATGTACGAAGACGGGCTGCGCAAAGCCTTGGCCGGCATCACCACGGTGGAAGAAGTGCTGCGTGTGACTCAGGATTTTTAGCCCGGATATTTCACAAAGGCGGACCATGCACCAAAAATTTTCGCAATATTTGAGCGGTTCAAGGTACGGGGCGTCCGCACAGTTTATCCTGTTCGGATTCAACCAATCGGCGGTTTTCGGCTTCCCCTCTAACCGCCCTGCGCCTGATTTCCCGTGAAGTCCGAACCCTTCATGAATTATCCGGGCTAGCAGCATGTCGTTGTATCGTTACAAGGCGGTGAGCCCGGCAGGGGAAATCGAAGAACGCGAGGTCGACGCCGCCATGCAGTCGGCGGTAATCATGCAACTGCAAGATGCGGGTTACGTGCCCATTCGTGTGGAGCCCGCCCAGGACACGGCATGGTGGAAAGCGCTCCGGATTCCGTTCCGGGTGTCACGCGGGCAGCCGTCGACGCGCGACATCGAGGTGTTCACGCGTGAGTTGGCGACCCTGCTGGGTGCCAAGCTGCCACTCGATTACTCCCTGCAAACGCTGATGGAAGTCGCGGAAAACGAGTCGCTGCGGCGCTTGACCAACGCGGTGTATGACCGGGTCCGCGATGGCGCGGCATTTTCCGCAGCACTCGAGTCGGAGCCGGGAGTATTTTCCGGGTTGTATATCAGCATGATCCGCGCCGGAGAGATGGCGGGCAACCTGGACGCCACGCTGGCGCGCCTCGCCGAGTACTTGCAGCGCATTAAAGACCTACGCGACAGCGTGCTGTCGGCACTCACCTATCCCCTCATCTTGATCGGCGTGGCAGGTATTTCCGTGATCGTGCTGCTCACGTTCGTGATCCCCCAGTTCTCGCAGATATTTGAGGATATGGGCGCGGCCTTGCCACTCGCCACGCAAATCGTGATCGGCGCGGGCGAGTATTTGCGTAGCTACTGGTGGGCCCTGCCGCTCGCGCTGATGGCGGCGATCGCGGGTGTGCGCCTGTGGCTCGCGGACCCGGTGCGCCACGGGCGCTGGGACCGGCGTGTCCTGCGCCTGCCGTTGATCGGCGATCTGGTGACCAAGGTGGAGGTCGCGCGATTCACCCGCACCCTGGGGATCATGCTGGATAATGGCGTACCGTTGCTGGGCGCATTGAACATCGTGAAGGGAAGTATTGGCAATCGCGCGCTCGGCGAGGCAGTGTCGACGAGCAGTGAGCGTCTGCAGGGCGGTCAGGGATTGGCATCGCCGTTGGCGGAGACCGGATTGTTTCCGAAGCTCGCGACCAAGATGATCCGGGTCGGCGAAGAATCCGGCCAGTTGGAAGCGATGCTCACCCGCGTTGCCGACGTCTACGATCGGGAAACCCGGCAGGCCGTGCAACGCATGCTCAGCTTGCTCGAGCCGGTCTTGATTATCGGCCTCGGGTTGGTGATCGCCGGCATTATCATCTCCATCCTGGTGGCGGTGCTGGGCATGAATCAGTTGGTATTCTAGCCCGAAATTGACGGCACTCGTGCGGGCACCGTTATGGTGCCGGCGTAAGCAGCAACTGCGCGCGGCGTGTGACCGGGTCCAAATCCGCGATACGGCGAACACGGGAATAGAATCTCTGCAGATCACCGCCGACAGCGGCGAGTTCGGCTTGCAACGCTTCCACTAATTCGTGGTACGCGCCGATCGATACCAAATGCGCATTATTTAAGTCCTGCGCAAACCAATCGTCGTAGCCTGCGTGTGCAAACCGCTCCGGCAATCGTTGATACGCAGCGCGTAGCGCAGAAAAAATTTCGCGTTTGCGTTCCCGCTTCTCTACATCTGAATCGTTGGCTGCGTACACCGCTTGCAGCCGCGCGCGGTACTCGAGCACCAGATTGACGATGCGTTCTTCAAGCGCCTTAGTATCAAGGTACGAAATCACACTATCGCCGTTACGCTTTGACCATCGCATCATACCTTCGAGTTCGACAACCGTGGCAAACGATTCGTTAAACACCGTATCGTCCTTAATGTAGAGCACCTGGTGGGCCAATTCGTGGAAGATCAATCCGGCCAGTTGCGCGTCTTCATAGTTCAGCATCGTGCTCAACACCGGATCGTTAAACCAACCCAGTGTCGAATACGCGGATATCCCGGCGACATAAACATCATCACCTTGAACTTGTAATTGATCCGCAAATCGCTGCGCCGCCTCAGGAGTAAAATAACCGCGATATACAACACAACCTGCAATCGGAAAACACCACTGTCGCGGCTCCAGCGACAGTTCCGGCGCGGCAAACACATTCCAAACCACATAGGGCCGGCCGATATCGGCGTAGCGCGTATAGCTCTTGTTATCGGGCAACGCGAGATGCTCGGTGGCGAACGCCCTGATCTCCAACACCCGACTCAACCACGCTTTCAGGGCCGGATCGACATCGGCGTCGTCGATGATCGACTCGATGGAGCGGCTTTGCATAATGAGCGCGAATTGGCCGCGGACGGATTGCGCGTAGTAATCCAACGACGAGCAGCCCGCCGCCAATATCGCCGCCAGGAGAATCAGAAGGCACCTTGACGAGTACCGCATTTGCTATGATTCGAGAGCTATGGCGCGCATTTCAATGCCGTTCACCAAGTGCGGCGAACTCCTATGACCAATGCAGAGCACGACCTCGAGTGCTATCTCGTGGGCGGCGCGGTGCGCGACCGATTGCTGGGGCTCGAAGTCAAAGACCGCGATTGGATAGTGGTGGGTGCAACTGCGGAATCGATGGTGGCACGCGGCTTTAAGCCGGTGGGTAAAGACTTTCCGGTATTTCTGCATCCTGTAACCCATGACGAATACGCGTTGGCGCGCACCGAGCGCAAGACAGGTCCTGGGTATAAGGGTTTTAGTGTCTACGCGTCAACCGACGTTACCCTGGTGGACGACCTACGACGTCGCGATCTCACAATTAATGCCATGGCACATAGCCGCGATGGCGGGTTAATCGACCCGTTCGGCGGTGCGGCCGATCTTGATAATCGCATACTTCGACACGTCTCGCCGGCGTTTGCCGAGGACCCGGTGCGCATCTTGCGAGTCGCCCGGTTTGCCGCGCGTTACGCAGAATTAGGGTTTACCGTCGCCGACGATACTAACGCGCTGATGAGCGCCATGGTAAACGAAGGGGAAGTCGATGCATTGGTGGCGGAGCGGGTTTGGACCGAGCTTGAGTCCGCACTTGGCGAATCGCGACCATCGCAGTTTATCGTAACGTTACGGGAGTGCGGCGCACTGGCGCGCATATTTCCTGAAATCGATCGATTGTTTGGTATACCGCAGGCCACGCGCCGCCACCCGGAGATTGATACCGGGGCACATACACTATTGACTGTCGATCAGGCCGCGGCGGCCAACGCCACGATACGCGCACGATACGCAGCGCTTGTACACGACTTAGGCAAGGGACTGACGCCACCGCATCGCTGGCCAAACCACCGCGGCCACGACCGATCAGGCCTTGAGCCAATTCAGACGCTCAGCTCCCGACTACGCGTGCCCAACTCGTTTGTGCGCTTGGCGCTGCTGGTGTGTGCTCAGCACTTAAAAATGCATCGTCTTGATACACTCAAAGCTGACGCCGTATTAACGCTGCTCGAGTCGCTGGACGCACTACGTCGACCGGAAATCATCGTCGACTTTAGCGCCGCCTGCCGCGCCGACGCACGCGGTCGTGGCGGCCACGGCACACGACCGTATCCGCAGGCGGAATTGTTGCAGCGTTGTTGCGAAGCGGCACTACGCGTCAATACCCATACCACCGGCTTGCAAGGCGATGCCATCGGCACGGAGATTAGGCGCCGGCGTGTGATTGCTATCGGCGAACTACTACGAGGCTGAGGCGTCGGCCAAACTCGTCTGGGCGCTGCTGTGTACGATCGCGGCCTCGACCAGCGTAGCAAACTCACTGCGCCAGCGACGTCCGGCAATATCCTGCCCGCCACGGCGCAGCGCCGCAAACCGCTGCTCGAATTGCTTACGCATTGGAGCCGGCAACGCTCCGGCTGCACTCGCCACCGCGGCATCGCTCACATCGAGTTGCTCGCGGTGTGCATGGGTACGGGCAGCGACGACACGATGATGAAACAATGCCCGACCCAACAACACATACGGAAAATTGCGATTCGACATCGGCCCGACTCGTAATTCGGTGCCGCCCAGCGGCAGCCCCAGAATTCGCGCGTCAGACAAGTGCTGCTGCGAATACCACGCGGCGGCGCCCCCCACCAGTGCGCCGATGCCGGCGCCTAGCATCAGCGATGCACCGCCGAGCGCCATATCCAATCCACTACCTATCGCACCGCCCCCGGCCGCACCGGTCACCAGGAGTTGCGTTTTTGACAAACCGAACATGAGCCAGGTCTGTTGTGAAAACAATCCACCACCCATTACATCGAGCTCGGCCTCCTGCCGAACCAGTCCGTGATAGTCATAGCAGCGCTCGACCACATCCCGGCAACGTCGCTCACGTTTTTGCAACGAATCGCGGTATCTGGCTTCAATGCGCGAGCGGTGATCCTCAGGCGCCGTGTCCACAGCAATCTTTTTTGTAATACTTGAAGTCAACACATCAATGATCATATCCGTGATCTCGCGCGCGCTCAGCTGCCGGCGATGATGGCGCTCTCGTTCGAGGCTTGCGATTGCGCGCAACAACGCTTCGCGCCAGTCTTCATTCAATTCGCCGAACGCCCGTAACAATTCCAACTGCTTTTCGAAACGCGCGGTAAACGCGTTAAAGCGCCGTACGATTCGAAAATATTGTCCGAGCGCACGCGACCATTGTTCGGTATAGTCGGCCGCCCCGATCATATTGATCAACGCCATGCTCGGTTGGCCAGTCCAACGCAGTATTTCCATCTCCGCTTGATATTCGCTGCCGAACGGCCGCGAACCATCGATGACGTAGAGAATGCCGGCCCCGTCCAGCAATGGGCTTAATAATTCACATTCATCGGCATACTGATCGCCATTGCGGTGTGCGTCAACAAATTCACGCACGATTTGCGGCCGCTCCGCGGCTGTGGATTCACGCTCCCGCATCCAAGCCAATACGGAACGGGCACGCTGAAACCCGGGAGTATCGATTAGCTTATATAGCACCTCGCCGTCGACCCGCATCGGAAACTCGCGACAGGCCACGGTGGTGCCGGGAACCGCGGATATCCGTACACTGTCGTCCTGGGCAAGAGTCGCAACGATACTACTCTTACCCTTGTTGGGATGACCAACGACTGCGAATGTCGGGATCACTACGCGGTCGACCCGGGGGTGGGCGAGATGTCTGTTTCGTCTCCATCACGTTGTGGAAACACATGATGAGCATCTTCAACTCGCAGTTGCGCGCCCAGTTTGTCGTGCAATACCGTCGTCCAAATTTCGACATCGGCCGGGTCATTCGGAACCGAAAGATCCTGTGATGAACCTACCAGCAGCACTACCAATGTGCGTTGCTCACCGGTCGTATCGTGCAATTCGCGGAGGAAATCGGAGAATTCCAGTAGCGGTGGCTCCCAACCGCGCACCAACAATACGATCGTTGGACCGGGTGTGGCCAGACCCTTGATGACCTTCGAATCGCCGTGCAGGGGTTGTGCACCGCCCGCCTCGTAGTAGGAATTTAGTACGGTGCCGTTTCGGTGTAACCACGACCCAACACGATCTGCGTCACCGCTGGCTTGCGCCCAATCGACGACATCTACCGTTGTACCTAAGCCGTGGCTCGTCGTACCAGCGGACACTAAAGCAGCCCCCTCGACTGGATCACGGTCAACAGTTGGCGCACCGGTTTCTACCAACGGCGTATTCATCCGGTCCAGCAATGCAACGGCGTCCGGCGTTGTAAGCAACACATCTCGTAGCGCGCGACTGAAGCCCCAATATGACAGCAGCAAAGCGATGAGGCGAGGCAACAACCCGTAGCACAACATCGCTGCAACGAGAAACGGCCACCACTGCCCAAGTTGCGCGACGTCGACAGCGGGCGGCACACCCGGCAACAGTCCTTGATTCAGCCGGTAGTAACGCGTCGCATCGATCAGTTCCATCGACGGCACCGCACCGGGCCACCACCATCGCCATGGTGCCGCCAGTCTATCGATCCAAGCCGATGCATCGGCCGTACTTATCGTCAGCGTCGTACTCCAGCCGAAGGCTAAATCAGAAAATACGATTAAATGCACGGCCGCGACCAACGCGCCGACGTTGAACGACACGGCAAACCATTGCGACCAAGTGAACACCTGCCACTGCACCACCTTGCTCCAACCGTGCGAACGACGGCCACCCGTATCCAGCAGCGCCGCCACATCGCCGCGCACCCTGGCAGGGAATAAACGCGCCAGCGCCGTGGCTATCCGCCCGACACTAAAAGACCTCAATACGCGTTGCATAGCCGCCAATATGGGTATCCGGTTGAGCGGCAACATCGCGACCACCAGCATCACCAATAACACAAGCTGCAGACCAACAAATACGCCTAAAATAGAAACGGTGTTTACCGGATGTCGGCCGTCGTAATAAAACAGCGCCGTCGCTACGCCCCAACCCACCACTAATCCACATAACGCTACCATCAAGCTCATACCGCGTCGCACCGCGACGGCACGTGAACCACCCGTCGATTCGGCCTCGCTGTGATTATGATGCCGCAACCACTCGCGCAATTGCGCCAGCGGCTGACTGCTGCGCGCCACCAAGCCGCGCCCGATCTCACGGTCCCGGTGCGCGCGTTTCGACAACGGCGTATCGCGCTCGGCACGCAATTGATCGATGATATCGACGACGTCGCCGAACAGTGTCTTAGTATCGAAAATTGAAATGACCGTGTTCCCTTGTAGTCGAGCGTTCAACTTGCGCCATTATAATTCGCTAAATATCGCGTTCGGAACGTTTGTATCGCACCAATGTTCGACACCGCCAGCCCATGGGCCCGGAATCTTCCCCGTATACGATCCCGTTATCCCAGATCTTATGGTTCGGCACTTAAGCCGGTCGGTAGTTTTCGGCCTCGCCTCGAACCGACCTACGTCCACCAAGCATCGGCGGCGATCAGAGTTTGGTCTGGGCTATCATCACTACGGGGTATCGACAATTCCGCCTTACACGATCCTGGCTTTGCCATTCTCGCATCTCGATTTCCCCTCTTGGTTGGCCCGGCAGGCCCAATCGACGGAGAAACCGTTTTCTCTCCCTTCGCAATTCCGCGTACGGTATAACGTTTTGGACTTGCACCACCGTAAGCGGTGGTTTAATCGATGGAATTAACAAATGTAAAAGACATGCTGACAAGTATGGGGGTTATTATTTTTCATAGCGTTCGAAAAACACTTTCTCGACAATTGCTGCATAATATCAAGTACTATATTTTCTTCATTAATGCCTTCAATTTCTGTTCTGCCTGTTTATTTTTTGGGTCAATCTGCAGGACTTTTTTGTGGTATTCAATTGCCCGCCTATATTTTTTCCGCACGTTGAATATGTCCGCCATTAAGATATTAGCACCAATATTGTCAGGATTTCTGGCTAAGACGATTTTTAGAAAGTTTTGAGCCGCCACGTATTCACCTGACAAAGCATGTATTCGGGAAACCTGGATAATAGTCTTATCAGAGTCGGGATTTACTTTCAGCGCGTTTTTATATTGTGAATATGCCGCTTCATAATTTTGTAGGCGAAAAAATGCATCGCCTGTCTTGGTAAATATCCAGAAGCTGTCGACGTTAGTCGACGATATTTCATTGTACAGCTTTGTTGCCTGTTCCTTTTTATTCAATCTTTCAAGAGTCAGGCCCAGATTAAGACGCGTCTGAATATCTTTCGGATTTATATTGATTGCCCGTTTGTATTCAGATTCGGCGAGGGCGAAATTCCCCTCTTCGAAATAGGCGCTGCCAAGATTGGCATGCGCTACCGAAACGGTGTCAGGGTATTGCAATATTACTGATTTCCATAGTGTTTTATCATTTTTCCATGTTTGCACTTGTTCCTGGCTTGCATTCATAAGAAAAAACAGCACCCCTGCAAGAGTTACATAAAGTGGGATCTTTAATAAGCGCCTATTTATTGTTTTTGCATAGACTTTCTGAACAAACAGGCCTGCCAGAATATAAAAGATCAGTAGAGGAATGTATGAATACCGGTCGGCTGCAGCCTGGCGCCCGACCTGGACTATCCCTAGTACCGGAAATATCGTCACGAAATAATAAAGGAGGCTCGCTAAACCCAGGCGATTGCCCTTCCGGTTTGCCTTCACCAGGATAATTGTGATGGCTAGAATAATAACGATGGGAAGAAAGCTGTAAAACCCGATTTCCAAAACCCATTTCGGGTGCGGGTAATAGGCAGAAAAATTTACCGGCAACAGGAATTTATAAATATAGAAAATAAAACTGTTAGCGGCATTAACAAATCTGGTTAATAGGGATAATTCATCTAATGATCGGACCGCCCCGCCCGCGTACTGAGAAATTATTGCAATGATAGCGGTCGCAAAGGCAGCCAATATATATACAGATTTTTCCTTGATTCTTTCGGCTAGACTATTTTTCAGATTGACTCCACTGTCCAGACGTCTCAATGGGTAGTAATCAAGTATCAGTAAAACCAGAGGCAAACTTACTGCCATTGATTTTGACATCAAAGAAAATATATACAGCAGCATTGATATGGTTTTCAGAGATGATTTCCCCGTCAACGTGAAACGTAAATAGGTGATTATCGATAGCATGAAAAAGAGTGCGCACAGTAAATTTTTTCGTTCTGAAATCCAGGCTACAGATTCCACATGTTGTGGATGCATCAGGAACAATAGTCCAGCTACAAATGAAGCGAGGACAACTTTATTATCCGGAGTGGTTTTTTGGCCCGAGTTGTTTTTATTGTTTACTATTCGTATTAATGTAAGCGCCAGAAAAAACAGGCATATTGCATTCAGTGAATGTATAAAGATATTTGTTTGGTAAAGTCGGGCCGGGTTATTTCCCCACAGCGCGACATCAATTGCATGAGACAACCAGCTCAGTGGATGCCAGTTGTTCGCATGATACTTTGTTAGCATCCACCATAAATTATCCGCACTGAGCTTCTGGACACGTTCGTTCCCGACGACATAGAGCGGATCATCCCAATGCAGAAACCCGTGCCCCGATGTACCACGATATACATAGAACGATATCAAGATGTATAGCAGCGATATTAAGATAAATAGTATCGCTGACCGTTTACTTGTCATTGACGGGTTTATTCCTGTTGTCTAGTTTGTCAAATATTCTGCTGGAACCTAAGTTGTGCTTATTTAATAGAAACATGATGGATGTTTGCACTACGCCGATACCATACTTTACGGAATCAGCAAAGCTGATTGAGGAAGAGTCATCCTCGTATCGTGTTGGGCAGGTTATTTCTCCAATCGAAAACTTAGCATAGATAATTTGCGCCAGCATTTGATTGTCAAAAACAAACCCATCGGCGTTTTCGTTCAGCGGTAGTGTTTGAAGAATATCCCTGGAAAATGCCCTGTAACCTGTGTGATATTCTGATAGCTTGTATCCAATAACCAGATTTTGAAAAGCGGTCAATAGTCGATTGGAGATGTATTTATATACCGGCATTCCTCCTTTTAATGCGCCTATTCCTAGTATGCGTGAACCGAGAACGCAATCGAAAACACCCTCCGTAATCAAAGAGGCCATGCTTGTAATTAATTTCGGCGTGTATTGATAGTCCGGGTGGAGCATGATGACAACGTCCCCACCCAGCTCAAGCGCCTTTTTATAACAGGTTTTCTGGTTTCCGCCATATCCTCTATTTGAATCGTGCTTAATGATGTGAGTCAGTCCCATGGACTTTGCCACCTCAACGGTGCCATCACTACTGCAGTCATCGACGAGTATCACCTCGTCAACAATATCAACTGGAATATCAGCGTATGTGGACTGTAGTGTGGGGGCGGCATTGTAAGCCGGCATAACTACAATTATTTTCTTATCATTCAGCATGCTTACGATTATAGACAAAAAGCAAATGTAATTGTCTGGATAACCTTGAAGCGACCGAAATGCATAATCGTTTCAAAAAACTCATATGGCTATATTAGAAGTAATTCTTGGAAATGGACTTTTGTACTTGCTATACTTTTCAGGAAAATCGTTAGCGGATTTGAACGCAGTATCTAAAGGCAAGCGTCGCTGCACGCTTCCTGTAGTTCAGGTTCGAAAAGTGCTCGCGCATTGCAAAACGAATTTTTGCTTTTTTAATTGAAATAAGCCGTAACGCCAACCGGAGTTCGCAGGGCAGCGCTACCGCGGCTGCGCTCTCGCTCGCTAGTTACCTCCCTATAGGAAACGCTGCCGACGACCTAAAAGCACGTTTTTCAGGGGCGGCTAGGTCGTCAAGCGGCGATAGATGTCCGAGACTCGCACGGGCAGCTTACGTACATCGTCGATAACGGTGTAGTTCACCGCGCCATACATATGCGGCAGGTAATCATGCGCTTGTGAGTCGATGGTGATACAAAACGGATGAATCCCGGCGTGTTTCGCTTCGATCAACGCTTGGCGTGTATCCTCGATACCGTAATCGCCGCGATAACCATCATAGTCGTCCGGCTTGCCGTCCGACAGCGTAATTAACAGCCTAGTGCGCGCATCAATCGTCGCCAACAGCTTTGTCAAATGCCGAATCGTCACTCCCATCCGGGTATAATCCTGCGCATACAATCCGGCGATTCGGGCTTTGACTTGATCGTCATAGGATTCGTCGAATCGCTTTATCCGGAATAACTCGCAGCGCTTACGGGTCATACCGGAAAAACCGTAGATCGCATAACGGTCGCCGAGGATCTGCAGTGCTTCGCACAGCAACACCAGACTTTCACGCTCGGCATCGTTTATCCAGCCTTTCGTGGATCCACTGACATCCACCATGAATACCACCGCCATATCGCGCTCAAGCCGATGCTGTTTAATAAATAATCGATTTGACATTTCCTCACCGGCGCGCATATCCGCACAGGCTTGCACCACGGCGTCAACGTCAATGTCTTCGCCGTTAGTTTGCCGGCGCAACCGCTTTTCGTCTCCGCGCAGTGCTTCGAAGGTGCGTCGAATCTCCCTCACCAACCCAGCATATCGCTGCAACGTCGTCGCGACGAATGCGCTGTATCTCGGTTGCATATCAATTTCCCGCAACACACACCAGTCTTTGCGAAAATGTTTTCGCCGAAAATCCCATTCGTCGTAGATGTACGCGCCTTCTTCATGGTAAGTGCCTTTCCATACATTCGCGGCCTTGTCATCGATTCCAGCTTTTGGGTAGCCGCCGTCCCCGGCCGGTGCTACGTATTCCGGTGGAATCTCACCGAAGTCCTGAACGATCGACGTCATTAACGCCCGCATCTGAGTTGGGGGCGCAGACACTTCCCCATCGATCATGAATTCATACTGCGTACCATCGAGGCCTGGCTCCGCATCGGTTTCGCGTACATAGACGATCGCGGGGGCCGATCGTGCCGCGCCGGCTGCGCTGCGATCCGATTCAGAATTCTCGACCAGTTCCGCCAACGCGGCGCGAAACTCTATCTTTTCATTCTGCTTGCGACGATCCCCGACCTGCTCGACTTCGTCGAATCGCAACGTGCCCTGGTAACAATATCCGAGCGGCACCGTACAATTGCTCCGGTATAGACGCACCAAGATTTCGAGTGTTTTATCAACGGTGGCACCGGGCTCGCGCAACGCAGCCAGTTCGTGTTTCCAGTCGTCGGAAAATGGCGCCGCGTCCTCCAGCTCCCGCAGCATCGCCATTTCACGCCCGAGACCAGGAAGTTCACGACATATACATGCATCAAGTCGCACAGTCTCCAGGGCATGGAACAGTTTTGCCGCACGTTCCGGATCCGGGTAACGTCGAACCACGACACCGGCCTGCAGCCCATCAGCGGTACCCCTGAAGGTACCGAACCACATTTGCGCCCAAAGGTGTGCCAACATCGATTTATATAGCGCTCGGTTGTGATGCTGATCGTCGAACCGAGCTATCGTTGCCGGCAGAAATAACGTTTCCGAATCGGTATGCGCGATTTCACCGACCTGAAGCCTGAGAGCACGGCCAGCCAACCCGCGCACATACTTCTCCAACACCCCGGACAGATCCTGGAAGCGAACCGCGCTAGGGCGCAATACGAAATCGGAAATGAACATCTCCACTTCCCGGAGTGCGGCGCTACCCGGATACAATCCCTGTCGATCGTAGATATCCATGGCGCGCACGATCCAGCGCTCGGCCCAGGGCAAATCGAGTTCAGCAAAGACGCGATGCACATTAGCGGCAAACTGATAGCCCAATTCGGAATTGGTCTTTGCGACTATGCCCACCCAATGCAACGCAAAATCCTGTTGGTCGCGACTGCAATGCGCCAGTGATTGTGCCGGCTCGGCTGCAGTTCGGCGCGATGACAAAACCGCATCCAGCGCATCGTCTAGGTACGCCTCGAGCTGCTGCGATGTTAGGGGCTGTCTAGACATAACACGGCCAGATTAGTCGGTGTCTGGATTTCTCGGTAAACCATTTTTGCATGAACCATTGGGGCGCACACTCGCCGACCGGAAACCGCGCGCCTATTTTGACTAAAAGCGAGAAATGTCAGATAGTGGGCGGGTCTTACCGGTATGGGGGCAATGCAAGAGCCGGCGTATCCGTATCCATTGCGCATGCCACACTGGCCAGCATACATCGCGTTAAGCGTATGTAATCGAAAATCAAGATGCGCTCGAACTTATTTTTCCATTAACCGAAGGAGGCATAAAGTGAAAAGACGAGAATTTCTCAAAAATACGGCAGCCGTGAGCGGTGCGGTAGCCGCTTCCACCCTCGCCGCGCCCGCCATTTCACAGGGACGCGAAAAAATGACCATGGTACTTTCCTGGGGTCGAGGGCTCGCCGGTGTTTTCGATGCCGCGGACCGGGTGGCCCAATCTATCAATACAATGTCCGACGGTTTGTTTGAAATCGACGTTAAGGCTCAGGGTGAACTGGTTTCCGGTTTGCCTGCCGTATTCGACGCGGTGACATCGGGCCAGGCCGATATGTACCACGCAGCCGACTACTACTATGTCGGTCAGCACCCCGCCTTCGGATTTTTTACCGCAGTGCCATTCGGCATGACCGCGATTGAATTGGACGCCTGGTACTACCACATGGGTGGCCATGAGCTGCACCTGGAACTGGGCGAGGAGTTCGGACTGGTGTCGTTTCTCGCGGGCAACACCGGTGCACAGGCGGGTGGGTGGTTCCGCAAAGAGATCAATGGCCCTGAAGATTTCAACGGCCTCAAATTCCGCATGCCCGGTCTTGGCGGTAAAGCATTAGGTAAGCTAGGCGCTTCGGTACAGACCATCCCTGGCTCCGAGGTCTATCAGGCGCTCGCGTCCGGCGCCATCGACGGCACCGAGTGGATCGGGCCCTGGGCAGACGAAAAGGCGGGTTTCCAGGAGATCACGAAGATCTACTACTCTGCGGGTTTCCACGAACCGGGCCCAGGCTTGGCATTGGCGGTGAACGCCGATCGTTGGAACAGCCTTAAGCCACATCATCAAAAAATGATAGAAGTGGCCGCGGGCGATGCCAATATCTGGAACCGTCATCAATTCCTGGCCAATAACGGCGCCGCGCTCGAACGCTTGGTCGCGGGCGGCGTCACAGTCCTGGATTTTCCTGACTCCGTCTGGGATGCGTTCGGCAAAGCGGCGCAAGAGGTCATGGAGGAGAATATGGACGATCCCCTGTTCAAGAAAACCTACGACTCCATGCGCGATTCCATGAGAAAAACCTCGGCCTGGTTCGGAAAAGCCGAAAACACTTACACCAAGCAGCGTGACCGCGTCCTGGGTTAAACGAACCCAGAGATAATTCAAGCGCACCACCTGGAAGGTCGGACCAACTGTCCGGCCTTCCAGGTACCGAAGTACGGACAGGGGGCGAGATCCGAGTCCGCTTATCGAGTCGCGCGTCTCAATCCGTCTTGATGACCACACCGGAACCGAGGCAACACGAGAGGCTGGATAATTTCCATGTTAGGAGACATCCTGAAGTCGTTTTTGATGGGGTTTGTCGACCTGCTGCGGTTACCCTGGCACATATTCCGGTGGCTACAGCTCGAGACCCTCAAAGAAAGGATGAGCTCGCTGATGCTGGCCGGATATTCTTCGGAATTTCTGTGTCTGGTGCTGGCCCTGATGACGGTCATTCTGGTCGTTGGGCTTTTCAGACACTCTTTTCTGCGCCGCACCGTAAACGGGCTCGAGCTGTTCAACGGCCGTATCGGGCAATTTGCCTGCTGGTTCGCCCTGATCATGATGATACAGCAGGTCCTAATCATCGTGATGGGACAGATTTTTCGCGGCAACGAGCTGGTTTTGTCTCCTTTCGGGCTCGTTTTTTCAGCGGGGGAACTGCAGTGGCTGTCCGGCCAATTGAAACTCTACAACGCAATTCTTATCGCGCTGGCCGCGGCGTATACGTTCATCGAAGGCGGGCACGTGCGCGTGGACCTCATTTACGCCCGCCTGCCCTACCGCAAGAGGAAAATTTTCGACCTGGTCGGCACGTTGATATTCTTTTTCCCGTCATCGATCCTGCTGTGGTGGTTCGCCTGGCCGCTGGCGATGAACTCGATGTTCTCCCAGCGCCCGCTTAATGTCTGGTCGACCAAGGCGAGCTGGCGTGGGTTCAAGTGGGAATCTTCGGGCACGGCGGAATTTACCTGGGTCTGGGCTTTCAAACTACTGATTCTTTTCTTTGCCGCTTTGTTGGTTATCCAGGCCTTTACCTTCCTGTTGCGCAATGTCATGGCGTTACGGGAAACCGAAGAGATAGAGACCCATCCAAGATTGGATCGCGGCGAGGAAACACTCCCCACTGCTGCGGATGCCAACGCTGCCGAATCCACCTGACCTAGAAACGGGCCGATACAAATTATGCTGTTCGGACTTACCGGCGTAGAACTCGCACTGATCATCGTATTTGTCTGTTTGTTCGCCGGCATTCTTTCGGGTTTTCCGGTCGCTTTCGCAATCTCCGGCGCGGCCATCATCAGCTTCACCCTTATCGCCATACTCAGCGAAAATGGGCTGCTTTACGTCATCGAGGAATACAACGGCACGGCGCGGCAGGTTCCAGTCCTTGCACAGGGATGGGAGAAGGCCATACTTTCCACGCTTTCGACCTGGTCACAGGGCGTTTTCTCACGTGCCTTTGGCGGCAACGTCGAAACGCTGCTGGCGGTGCCGCTGTTTGTACTGATGGGCATTGCGCTGGAGCGCTCGCGCATCGCGGAAGAACTGTTGACGACGATGGCCCAGCTGTTTGGCACACTGCCAGGCGGCCTGGCCATTGCGGTAGTCTTTGTCGGCACCCTGCTGGCTGCGTCGACCGGTGTCGTCGGTGCTACCGTGGTCACCATGGGCCTGATCGCGCTGCCCACCATGCTGCGCCACGGCTATTCCAAACCGCTTGCGACCGGCGTCATCGCGACTTCCGGTACGCTCGGGCAGATCATCCCGCCATCGATCGTCATCGTGCTTTTGGGTTCCATCGTTGGCGATATGTACTCCATTGGCCAGGAGGCCCGGGCCAAGGAACTCGGCGTTTCGGTGCTGGAAATGCTGGGCGAGCCCGCCGTTCTATCGACTGGCACCCTGTTCAGGGCGGCCTTCATTCCGGGGCTGTTTCTTGCCCTGCTATACGCCGGTTATTCGTTCGGATTCGCGCTGCTTCGTCCGCGCAGTGCGCCGCCGGTCAAATCCTTCGCAGACCACAGCTACAATTTGCGGGGCTACTACAATAACAGCCCCTACCTCATGGTGGGGGCGGTGCTCGGGCCGTTGCTGGTGCTGGTGCTGCTATGGATGGTCCTCACGAGTTTTGGCGTTGTCGGTTCACAGATCATCGTCGAAAATCAGATCACCGCGCCGATCTCACATGGGGTCATGGCGATGCTGACGATTGTCGGATTTATTCTGTGCCTGGCGATGGCGCTGCGCCCCCATCATCGGGCGAAGCCGGTTCTCATCGGATTGCTGGGACTTGCGGCTATGGTTCTGATCGATGCGTTTGTGGTCAGCGCCGAACATTCCAGCGGTACCCGATTTCTATACCACGCGCTACCGGCGGTCGCTGCGATTTATGGACTGCGTGCAGCGCTGCCACGGCTGATGGAAGTAGAAGCACTGCGCGTCGTCTCACCCCCCGTGATCCTTATCGTCGCCGTGCTCGGCTCTATTCTGGGCGGCATCACCAATCCGACTCCCGCCGCTGCGCTGGGCGCGGCCGGTGCCATCATGCTGGCCGCCTCCCGGCGCCTTAGAAACGATCATCAGCGCGGGCGTATAATTATTTGGTCCGCCGTCTCGATAATTATCATGCTTCTCCTGCGCGGGAACTTCGACCTGCGCATGACCATCGATGAGATTTCTTTCGAGGACCGGATCGCCATCTGGGTCGCCATCGTCGCCTATCATGTGGCCATGTTCGGATTGCTGTTCTCCTGTTGGGTCTTGATCAAGGACGGCACCATGAAACCGGTCGTGCAAGAGACGACCAAGGTCACCTGCATGGTTTTCGTCATTTTGATCGCTTCTTTGTTCCTGAGCCTTTCGATCCGCACCTTCGGCGGCGAGCATTACATCCAGGAAATCCTGCGTTCCTTTGAGGACCCGAGAGTGCTTCTGCTGGTCGTCATGGCCGTGCTTTTCGTGCTCGGGTTCGTACTGGATTTCATCGAGATTATTTTCATCGTGATTCCCATCGTCGGTCCGGTCATCTACAGCGCCGACCCCGTGCTGATGCCGCCGGAATGGATTACGATTCTCATCGCGATCAACCTGCAAACATCATTCATCACGCCGCCTTTTGGCTTTGCCTTGTTCTACCTGCGCGGCGTCGCCCCTCCATCGGTCACCACCGGTGATATCTATCGTGGGGTGGTCCCTTTTGTGATAATCCAAGTGATCGGACTCATCATCCTCTGGTACTTTCCGGTCATCACCACCTTTCTGCCGGACCTGTTGCCCAAAAATTAGGGTCGTGAGATCCGACCTGGGGAGCCCATCTAGCGCTCATGGCAGCGTATTTCACGAAAAACGGGAATGCGCGCTTACCGGTAAGCGTGAAGAACTACCGGCAAAGAAAATTGCTCGCAATCAGAATCAGCACCACCCGTAAAATCGTGACGACCATGCCCAAGTGAGCGCCTCGGTCACGGATCTAGGTCAGCAGGGTCACCATAGGCTAGACCGGCACCTCAGGCACCCAGACATACCCGTCCGCGGCTCCAGTCCACCTTGACGAAATACTCAGGCTAACTCTCGTGTCGTCCACTTTCGACATATAATTGGCGAGCGGCAAGATTATCACCGAAACGGTCACTGCTGCGGATTTCTATCCCGAGCTTCACTTCATTGTCGTCGACGCTCAACACAAAGATTTCGACATCATCGTTTCGAACGATCACATCACCGACTTGGCGGGTAATTATCTGCATATGCACCTCCTTTTGATTCGTTCTTCCATTATGCTCGCGCGGCTATAAAGGCGATGTGAGAAAAATCACCAATACAATCAATTTGCGTATCAATTACTCATCGGCACTCGGATTTTTCTCTGACTTTGACTGAGAAATTGCGTAGGCTGGCGCGACTCGGAAGGAAAAATCATTGCCATCGCGATGACTTGACCGAACAACACAATTTAAACAACGGTTACTGCATCAAAAGAGGCGACAAAACCTGAATCGTTATATTGGAAAATTCAGAGCGAATATAACCGTAGTATTTCTTTCAGTTTTGAAACCAGTTGTTACGGACCCCTATACCCAGTGACGTCCGAGCAAGAGTGGGTACCGTGAGGTGGTACCCCCAGGTCCGGATTTCAAGCGCACACAGGCCTTGCTCCGGTGGCCGACATGCCCACTGCACTCATGCTGGAGAACCCGCGCGGTCCTCACTGCGAGACACCTTACTCGGCCATTTTACTCAACGTCTCCCTGGCATCCTGCGAATCGCGTTCAGTCAGTTTTCCGACCAGGGCCTTCTCCAAGTAGCGACGGGCAGCGCTCGTGTCTCCGCTTTGATATAGCGCCATGCCGAGGTGGTAGTTGATGGTCGGATCGTCCGGGATTTGCCGTACGATCCCCTCAAGAATCTCCACCGCTGCCTCGGGTTCGCCGGCCTTAAGCCGCACCCAGGCGATTGTGTCGCCATAGGGCGCGAATCTTGTGCCTTCGAGCACCGCCGCAAGAGCCTTCGCTCGCTCCAGGCTCTGATCGTCCTCTCGAACCGTGACCAGCAACATTGCCAGGTTGTTGGCCGCCTGCTTGGATTGAGGGCTCTTTTCGAGCACGGCCTCGTATTGGGCGATGGCGGCCTCGGTTTGACCAAGTCGCTCGTGAATAAACCCAAGCTCAGTGCCCAATTTGGGGTCGTTCCCGGTAGCCGCAATACCCTCGCGATACAACGCTATCGCCTGCTCCGATCTACCTTCAGAGAACAGTAGCCGGCCGAGATTCCGGTAAGGCACCAGCGCCTTCGGCCGCGTCGCGATCGCCTTACGATAGGCAGCAACGGCCTCGTCGATTTTCTTGTCGCGACTCAGCAAGCCACCGAGCAGCAGGTTCGCATCGAACTGTTCCGGATCATGCTCCAACGCCGTCTTCACCGCTATCAGTGCCTCATCAAACCGCTCTTGAGCCGCGTAGCTCTTGGCCATCTGGGCACGCACGGGCGCTAAATTGGGCTCCCGATCGAGTGCCTGTTGGAACCATTTGATGCTTTCGCCGAACTGCTTGCGGGACTGATTGACCGCTCCCGTAGCGTAGTAACCGAAGTAATGATCGGGATATGCCGTTAGCAGCCGTTGCGCGGTCTGTTCGACACCGTCCATGTCCTGCTCATTGATCTGGATTGTGATAAGGGCCTCCAAAGCCTGAAAATTATCCGGCTTCTGTTCAAGAAATTTGTTCAGGACTTTCTTCGCCGCGTCTCGCTCATTCGATCGATCGAGTATTCGAGCCAGAGGGAGCGCCGCATTCGCATTCCCCGGGTTCGCCGCCACCGCCTTCTCGAGATTGAGCTTGGCCAAACCCCCCTCGCGTTTTAGAAAGTGCGCTTTGGAGAGAAGAACCAGGGCCTCGGAGGAGTTCGGCCGGTCGCGCAGCAGCGTTCGCAGATCGGAAACCGCCCGGTCCGGGTCGTTATTCGCTATCGCAAGCTTGCCACTGATCAGCAATGCGTCACCATCACGCGGATTGCGCTCGAGAACCTCTTTGATGAGAGTCTCCACCTCTGAAAATTGCTTCTTGGCAAGCAATAGATCGGCTAACTTGTTTCGCGCTTGAAGACCATATTGCCCGGTTCCGTCACCCTCAATGATGTTGCGGTAGACCTTTTCGGCTTCTTCTCCTTTAACGGTAGCTACGTAAAGCTTAGCGAGCGATTCCTGTAGCTCGTATGCGGTTGGATCCGCCTCTATGAAGCGCCGCAGCTCTTGCTCCGCCGGGTCCCAGCCGCGTTTTTTCGCCAGAAAATCGACCAGCACGAGTTTGGCACGGTTCGAGTCAGGTTGTGCCTGCAGGGCCTCACGCAATACGCGCTCGGCGTCGTCGAGCCGACCCTGTTTGACGTACAAGGCGGCCAGACGCGCCCGGTGCGACAGGTTTTCAGGGTCCAATGCGATGATCTCCTGGAGGGCGTCGACCGTCTGATCGCTGTCACCCCACGCGTCGGCCAGCTTGGCTCTGACCTGCCGTAGCGTGATGTCCTCGGGATGTGCTTCGATTCCTTTGGTCAACATTTCCATGCTGTCTTGAACGCGGTCGGTCGCCGAATACGCCAGGGCAAGAAAAGTCATTGCATCGGCGTGGTCTGGATCAGCGGCGAGCGCCTGCTCGGCCGTCTCCACGGCGCCCTTGTCGTCTCCCTGTAGTCTGATTGCAGCCGCACGCAGCATCAGGCCATCCGGATCGTTTGGATCGTGGTTCAGCAGAGCCTCGGCCGATTCCATGATCTTGTCGATTTTTCCGGCTTTAACGTAGAGGCGCCCGAGCCGGGCGTGGGCTGCGATATGCGCCGGCTCGAGCTTGACGACACGACTGTAATTGGTGAATGCGGCCCTCCAACTCCCCTCTTTCTCGGCAAGCTGTCCAAGCATGTACAGACTTTCCGTGTTCTGCGGATCGATTTGAAGGACATTCTTGAACTCAAGCTTCGCTTTGACAAATTCCCCAGCCTCGTAAAGCTCCGTCGCTTTGTCAAAGTGCTTTACTTTTCGGTCCTCCGCACCACCGCATCCAGCTAGCAACGCAAGGGCGAACACAAAACCGATTGCGCGCAGTCCATTTGATTTCATCGTTCGAACACCCTCAACAACAATTGGAATTTATACCTTTCATTTTTAGCACTTATCGACCGGAATTGAAACGGCTATAAACCCGCGAAACTCGCTACATAAGACCCCGCGCCGAAACTAGCCCCATGGAAATCAACGATGCGATATTAAGCACGGTCCAGCGCCGCCGCGCCGTACTCAGCAGCACCTCGCAACCGTACACCAGCACGATCGCTTGAACAGCCATAACCCCGAAATCACCGTTTAGCAATCCTTTAGTATCTACAATGACAACACCGATCACAGCGCAGACAATCAGATAATCGAGCGGCGTCGGTTTGAGGATTTCGCGATCGTCGAAACGTACAGTGACCGCGATCGCAACAATAATTGCACCAAAGAACGCTGTCATCCACCATTCGTGCTCCCGCAGCAATTCGGGTGTGTGGGCGATGCCAAGATATACCGTGAAGACCGCGCTAACGTAGACGATTCCACGCACTATAATCGAGGTGGCCCGATTGCCGAATGACAAATCGAGCAACAAAACTACGAACAGCACCGTCGCCACGACTCCCATGTCATATGGCAACTCACCGGCGGTAGCACTGATCGAGACCATGAATCCCGGTATGATGCACCGCAGCCCGGCGAGCGGCCAAGTGGCGAACCGTCGATGGTCCTTCACCGCGCTGACAGCGCGAAAAAACACACTCGTTTGGCGGTGCCTGTGGGCGTGCCAGTCACGCCGCTCCGCGACGGTCAGAGCGAGAAAGACCGCGCACACGATGGCGACATACAGACCGAGGATCAATCCGTCCGACTCGTAGCGCAACACGACCGCGAGCACGACGAGCAGCGCCTGGATGGAATAGATCACCACGACCGATTCATGGTGGGCGAATCCCCGCGCCAGCAGGCGGTGGTGAATATGGTTCTTTGACGCCCGGAACCAGTTCATGCCGTGACGGATGCGTAGATAGAACACCGCAAGGATGTCGCTTATCGGAAGTCCCAGAAGTAAGGCAGGAACAGCGGCGCTCAGGGCCGGGTTGATCTTCTGGGTCAAGAAGACCGCGAGAATACCCAATGTAAGCCCCAGCACCTGGCTGCCCGCGTCGCCCATGAATATGCGCGCGGGAAAGGTATTAAAGCGCAAGAATCCCAGCACCCCGCCCACCATGGCCAAAGCGATAATTACCGCCCCGGCATGCCCCGCTAGGTGGGCGAGATACGCGATCGCAACCAACGACAGCATCGACTCGCCGCCCGCCAAACCGTCAAGGCCATCCGAATGATTAATGGCGTTAATCATGCCGACCATCGCGAAAATCGTGAACGGTATTCCGAATCCCGCGGGTACGGCCTCCCATCCAAACGGCAGTCGCGTAATGTACAAATCACCGTACAAAACCACGATCAGAACCGCGATCAGTTGGCCGGCGAATTTGGCGTAATGCCCGAGCTCTTTAATGTCATCCCAAACACCAACGGCAACCAACACCGCGGCCCCGGCGAGATAGGATTGCGTGAGTCGATCCAACGGCAGCCAGATCAGTATTGCGACCAGACCCCCGATGACTATCGCGAGGCCACCGACTCGCGGCACGGGGGTGGTGTGAACCTTGCGCGGGTCCGGCCGGTCCATCAGTCCGAAGCGCGGCGCCACGCGGACCAGCAACGGAATCAGCGCCATGCAGATCGTCAGGGCGATGCAAACAGGAAGCAGGTAGTTCGCTCCGACGATCATTTGCTCGCGCAACCGATCTTACTTAGGTATGTAATCATGCAAAAGCGGGATGGTAGATCGTGCAAATTGTCGAAGACGCCGGTCCCCCGCTTCAATGGACTCTCGGCTGTCGATAGGCGTTGTGAGCCGGACCAGTGCACCATCCGTCCGGTTTTTGGTCAGAGCATCCGCCAACAAGTACCACTTCACAAGATATTCGTTTGCCATCAGGCGGCCGCGCTGCTGGAACCAGTAATAGACGAGCTGCCGCTGCTCGCCTCGTTTGATGATGACCCGGTTAAAATTCAACGCCGGCCCGCCACTCTGATCCAGGTCGAGCTGTTCGCGGCTCAGCGACGCGATCTGCCAGCCCCCACCAGGGATGCAGACCCGCGGCGAATGCGGAGACGTACCCTTGCGTTGGCTTTCGTAATAAGCCACGTATAGATTGAGAACATCGCCCGCAGGGTGCGTGTAGTTCGCCAGCAGGTAGTCGGTCAGACTGAGAATATCCAGAACCGGCTGCGTAATGTGATCCGGTTGGCCACGCCACTCGTCCAGCGTGAGGGGGAAAGTGCCCAAGGAAGCCCGAGAAGGCACCTTTTCGGAACGCTCTGCGATCGAATAGCCGGAGATCGCCACTGCGAAAACTACCAGTGTGGAGAACAAAAACGCGGTCGGCAACGTGTGCAGTGGCTGACTTGCAGAGGGTTTATCGGGCGGCGAGCTTGCGCCCATGTCGAACATTCCCCAACCCGTGGGGTCACCCTTTCCGATCGGTGCGAGCAACCACATCTCCGCGAATAGCACCACAACGCACGCCATGAAAATGAACCACCCCTCGAAGTCATGCAGGAATCCCTGCGCAGCCTCGATACCGACCTTGTCCGTCAGCACACCGATGATGCCGATCCGAAAACTGTTCATAAAAATGGTGATTGGAATGGTCGATAAGAACAACACGGCCTTCTTCCAGAAGCGCGCCCGCCAGATGTACGCGCAGATGAATCCAAAACTCATCAGCGGATAAAGGTACCGCAGCCCGCTGCAGGCTTCGACGACCTGGAGCTTGTACACACCGAGGTCGATGACGTTGCCCTCGAGATAGACGGGTATGTCGAATACGCGGATGACCGCAACGCCAATTCCGGAGGACAGTAACTGAAGCTCACCGGACAGATCCGAATCGATGAAATACGGGAGGGGAATCGCAAACAACAGCAGCAGAATCGGAACCAGTACGATACGCAGTCCGCGCCACCCCATCAGCGCGAGGGCAAGGCCCAGCAGCATCGCGACAAGCGCGTAGTGGATCAGCAGGAACAAAGCGGTCAATTCGCCGAGCAGAGCAATTATAGCGCTTACGACGACGACCACTGCCCCAGTCCAGGACGGCTGGAACTGCAACACATTCAGTTCGGCGCGTTTCTGCCAGAGCAGGTAAAGACTGACAAGGACGATCAGGTAGCCGTGGCTGTACTCTTCCTGATTGTCCCAACGGCGTACCAATTCCTCAATGCCGCCTTGAAAACCGATACCGAGCGCCACGACCGATACCAGCAAAGTCCCCCAGAGCTTAAGCGCTAGCGACCCACTCACATTCGCTGTACCACCGCTGTTGGAATCAATCGTTATGGCCGTTCTCTCCCAGTGGCGAGCAATTGCACCGTTTCAGTACCTCCAGGCGGGAATCGGGCCTCATCTTTTCGCGGCCCCGCGGATCACATCGAGTGTTTGCATTGCTGTCTTCTCCCAGCTGAATTGACTGGCGCGGTAAAGGCCCTTGCGGACGAAGGATGCATGCTCATCCTCTGAGGCTAGCAGAGCGAGGAGACCTTGGGCAATGGAATCTACGTCGAGAGGATCGAACAACACCGCGGCGTCACCGGCGATCTCGGGCATCGACGAGACGTTGGAACAAGCCACCGGCACTCCACAGGCCATCGCCTCTAGTATCGGCAGGCCGAAGCCCTCGAACAGCGAGGGAAAGACCAGCACGTCGGCGCCGCAGTACAGATCGGGGAGGTCTCGGCCGTGCACATAGCCGGTGAACAATATATGGTCATGCACGGGGGATTCCGACGCCGCGTGGCGGACCTCATCGGCTCGCACCCAGTCGGCGCCCGCGAGAACCAATTGGTGAGGGATCGCGTCACTCGCCTTGATTGACTCGAATGCGCGGATCAGCCGCACGTGGTTCTTTCCGGGGTGCTCGATGCGGGAAACATAGATCACGTATGGGGCGCGTACACCGTACCCCCGAACGCGGTTCACGGCAGCGTCACGGTTCCGCGGGTAGAACATGTCGGTGTCGGCTGCGGAGTGAACTACCGCTACCCGATGCTCGGGCACTCCTACGTACTCGAGGAGATCGCGTTTGGTGCTCTCGCTGATAGCGATGATGCGGGTCAGCCTTTTCAGCAGCAGCGGTAGCACCCGGGTCTGGTAGAACATCCTCGCGTGGTCGTACTTTCCGGCCATGTGAAAGGGTGTCAAGTCATGGACCGTCCCAACCGTAGGGCACGGCACTCTAACCGGGGTCCGGCGACTGGCCGCGGGCAGAAACAACACGTCGAAACGCCTACGCCCGCAAACCGCGGGCAACGCGAGCTGGTGCCAGGCGATGTTGAGCATCGGGTTGCGTAACCACTCCGGGACACTTACAGCCGTCATGCATTCTGCGCTCGGCATGAACTCGTGTATCCCACTGCTGTGGGACAGAACCTCAAATGTGTCTTTACCAGGATTCGCGGCGAACTGCGCAATCAGGTTGGAGGCATATCGGCTCATACCCGATTTTAGATCGCAACCGAAAGTGGTAATCCCTATCCTCAAAGTTTCGTTTTCGAGCGACATTGGTTGACAGGATGCGCGTTAGCGAATTCCGCACACAAACGCGGGCGACTCGCAAGCCGCGAAATATATACATCGGGTGCTTCCGTCATTACAACTTTTTCCACACGGAAGCCAATTTGCGAGCCCACCGTCCGCCTACATTGGTGACGTTCCGGATTACGCAGGACATTGACCTATACACCCCCTGTCGCCATTGCCCTGCCCGTGTCGCGTTTGCAGGTTCAGCTCGGTGACCGAAATTGGTGACCCTGAAGGCCGACTGGCGACGGGCTTATTCTTAGTAGTACCGAATGAAGTCTACGCATCGTACCTGTGTCGCGCAACACCATGGGGACCATTGCGAACTCGCGGGGCCAGGTCGCGGCAGCGCCCGACCTGGCTGGCTGGCACATCGAATAGCAGCATGGAGGTTTCACCGGAGAGCTTGCTTGATGTTTTGAAAGTTCTCAGTAGAATCCTGGCTTGGTGGGTCAGACTGTACCAATTCGGAATCACGTCCACGCTTCACCTGAGAATCTTCGTCAGGCGCCAGCGAATGCAAATCCCTGAGACTTCTAATGTTGAGTATAGATGCAAGAATATCCTTGTCGTAAACCGGCACGATCTGGATGACCAATTAACGTGGTCAGGGATACCATTTGCCATTTGCAATACTTTGAGACGAGGCAACGTCAATCTGCAGTATTGTCATAAACTCGGATATCCAAATTCCCGATTGGCCGCAATTTCCAATCGAACGCTTCGGACTATGAGCAAGAATCCTTTTTATCGGAATGCGTCCTCAAGATTTTACCGAAAAAAACTGCAGCCGATTGTCGATGAATTTTTGGACAAACGCGAAGAAAGTATTATTTTGGCGATCACTCTTTTGTTGAAATCGCGGATCTTCGATGCGACCGTCCCCTGATATTTACAAGCGACAGCACTCGACAGCAGCTCATCGATTTCGGCTACAGGGGGTTCGATAATTTCAAGCTGGACTCCAAGAATCGTATGCTGGCCCTGGAAAAACGTGCTTTTGAAAACGTGGACCTGTTCGTCTACCCCTCCGAGTGGGCGGCAAACTCCGCCATCGCAAATTGCGGCGTTCCCGAAGCGAAGATCCGAATCGCTTGTTACGGGGCAAACTTAAGCCCGGAACATGTACCCTCTTACCTGGAGGCCGTGAAATCGGGACCCTGGAACCAAGAGGAAGTGTGCAGGCTGTTGTTTGTAGGCGTGGACTGGGAGCGCAAGGGTGGGGATATTGCGATCAGAATCTGCGATGCTCTCAATTCGATTGGAGTGCCCAGCGAACTGACGGTCGTCGGGACCGTCCCGCCCAATCCGACCAGCGAAACTCTTCGCGTCATCCCGTTTCTCGATAAGCGAGACCCGTCCCAACTCGAAGAGCTACTGCAACTCTTTCGCGAGTCTTCCTACTTCATTCTTCCGACCCAAAAAGAATGCTATGGAATTGTTTTCTGCGAAGCCCACTCGTTCGGCCTCCGGTCTCTGACTTGCCGCGTTGGTGGGGCACAGGAAATCGTGGACCATGGCGTGACGGGTTTTCTCGCCGACATCGGGAATGATCCCGCTATATTTGCTCGATTAGTAGCCGACAATTTCAAGGATCGAAATGCCTACCGGGAGATGCGGGCACGTTGTCGTGCGGCCTTCGAAGACACGTTTAATTGGTCCAGTTGGAGAAAGAGTTTCTTCGATGCCGTTGAAACTATTTTGTGAAGAGTTCGAATTAGCGAATGGCTGATGTAAGAAATCTACGTCGGGTCTTTGCCGCATTAAAATCTTCAAATCGATGCTCCGGAAATTCGGCCACAATCTGGTCCGCGTGCCCTATCCATTTTCATTAAGACGCAAGGTAATCTGAGAGAATTCGACTAGCGCAGGGCCCTCAACGACCTGTCTAGAATCCTGCCAAAGAGAGTCGCCCGAAAGGGCCTCTTGAGGTCGTGCGCGAACGCCGTCCTTTTCAGATAATAGAAGAACCGCGACATGTTTCGATTGGATCCCTGGTGGTTCCACGGCTTAGCAGATGCCGAAAAGTGTCTTATGTATGGATCTCGGAGGAGTTTCTCGAACCGTTCTTGGTCGTAAGGGCTTTCCCTGTATGAGGAGAGGCCGTAAATCTGAGACATCTGGTTCCAGCGCGGATCAAATTCGCCCCACTGACCGGGTATGATGGCGTTAATCCCATCCTGATCACAAAATTGAATGCTCTCTTCATTCTCCCGAATGTAAGCAACAACACGCTTGCTGATACCGTTATCTCGCCATTTCTTGAGATTCATGAGCATAACACCCGCGTTAAGATACTTTTTGCTTCCGTCAAGCCCGAGTTCCTTGTAGAGCTTGAGGCCCATGGGTGACGAGACGACCGGAACCGCCAGGTCCTGAGCCGCGAGAACATAGTGGCCTCCTGGGTCGAGATCACAGAGCGCTCCAACGTCCCGCTCTACAACGACATCACAGTCCAAATAAAGGGCCTTCTCAATTCCCTCCGAGAGCACATTCGGTATCAACAGTCTGAAATACGTGGCGAGGCTTAGGTGGCCCGAGACCTTGGCGTTCTTGATTCAAGTGATATCGGCATTCCACCAATGCAGTGATATCCGCTTATCGGTGCATGAATTACCGATCTTCCGTCGATTCTCGGCGGTAATGCCACCGTCAAGAATATGGACTTGAGCTACTCTATCCTTTGCAAGGTTGTGCGACATTGATTGGAGCATGACGGCCATCGGAAGAGCGAATGCATTGTCCGCAGCGCATACCACCGTAATCGTATCAGGCATCGTACCCCACATCATTGTCGTGATTCACACGAAGTATAAAGCACGTATTATCTCACTGCATTCTATCGATCGTACTGTATGGGGCGGCCCACATCCTCATGCGGGGCCGGAATCTGATCGAATTATCGCTATTCTAGGAATTCGGCTACGCGAGTCGACTTGATGCCGTACTGGATCTTCGATCTTGTTAACCATACGAGACTACATTGGCACAGAAATCTGAACAGTCCCGCCCGGACTGGACTAGATTTGGGGCGCGGGCGCCTAGACGATGAATCGGATCAATCTTAATTCAGCATCAACGCCTGCAGGCGTTACCGCGCCGTACTCGCCTGGCCGCGCTTGTGGCCAAACAGTACGATTGCCAAAACGAATTTCGCTTACCAAATCTAAAATGAAGCGTAAGTTCCGTACGTGTGGCGCGCAGCTCCGATGTATAAACAACGATGAAGTCGGTTTTTCCATCGCGTCGATGCTCGATTCCATAATCGAGCACCATTACTGAGCCGCTGCGCTGATGGATTTAGCCGAGACTCGCACGGGAGCGAATCCACTTTCGGTCGAGAATGTATCGTAGGGCCTCCTTGAGTTGCCGTTTGTCGATGTCCTTCATCATGAACCATAATACGGTAAAGTATGCACAGGTCCCCATGAAGGCATTGAGAGCCAAGGTCGCCCAGGTCTCGGCGGGGAATGCCCCCACGAGCCCATTCATCACCAGCAACGCTGCAAAAAAGGGCGGGAATCCAGGCAGCAGAATTTCCCGCCATACTTCAGGCCATGTCGCCCCCGCAATGTGTTTTCCGAAGGGCCAGAGCAGCAGCAGTGAGCCGAGACCATAAGTGACGAACGTGGCAGCGGCCGCCCCGATTGCCCCCAATTGATAATGCCCCACGAGAAGTAATGTCAGCGGCAGATTGGCGGCTGTAGAAACGGAGTTCCGAATAGCCAGGGAGCGCACGCGGATCTTTGCTGTCGCAATAACGGAATGAAGAATATTTCCATACACGATCGGATACACTGCGAGGAGCAGGAACAACACCGTTCCCGCAGCCAGGTAGGTGTCGCCCACATAGAGCCTGACGATCTGCTCGAAGTGGACCAGGAATGGAGCAACCACTACCAGTAAACCCCACAGCGCAAACCGTCCCAGACGCAGATAAGTACGCTTAAGTCTTTCATCCTGCCCCAGCGAATGCATGCCAATGATTACGGGTGCCACGGAATTACCGAACGCATTATTGATGATGACTTCCAGGCGATTGGGAACGAGCGCACCGAGATGGAAACAGGCGACGTCCAGGGGCGTTGCCAGTCGGTTCAGAATGATGGGGTCCGCGGCCTTCCTGATCATACCGGAGAACCCATCTAACGAATTCCAGCCACCGAAGCTGATCAGATTTCTCGCGAGGTGCCAACGAATATGGGTGCGCTGGAAACATTGCGCGGGTACGAGACGGCGTGAGACGGTAGTCATCGCCGTGATATTGAGCAGATCCGCGGCGACGGTTGCTACGACGACCCAAACCACGCTAGTACTCAGACCGAACAATAGCGTCAACAAAAGAGAGAGCCGAAAGCATTCGGTGCCAAGTTCGATCAGATTCTGAAGGACGAAGCGCTGGCGCACGAACAGGCCGCCGCCGAATGCCGCCACCGGCAGCCGGATCGCGGCGGAGAACATGAGCAGGGTCAGCATGATGCGTGCATCATCGACATATTCCGGTGCGATCCTGAATACGTAGTCTATGTTCCATGCGAAAGTCACCCCGGCGGCAAAAAGACCAATTCCCGCGGCGCAAAGGATGGGGAACATTGTGGAAACGATCTGAGTGACGCGCTCATCATCCTCCTTGGCATAAGCTTCGAGCACGTAGCGGCTAATGCCACCCACCAAGGCCATGGTAATGAATGGGGCAAACATCATCACGGAGAAGAGCACCGGCAAAAGACTGTACTCCTCCGTCGATATTCGCTTGAGCAGGTATTGCTGGAGCCAGATGAGTACGGAAATGCTCAGCAGGCGCGTTGCAAAGGAGCTGGCGCTGTTGATCATTACCAGCTTCTTGCTGATTACAACGCGTTCGCTCACGCTCGCGGATTCCGCTTTGTGTGGTAGTAAATGACGGCGGCCACGGCCATGACAATGTGGCCCAGAAAGAAAAGGGACGATTGACGGAATTCCCACTCCGTCACGCTCTGCATCAATACTCCACACAGGCTAAGACAGGCGCCCAGGCGGACGCGATCGATGAGTGTTTCGCTGGCGCTAGTCAGCCCCTTCCCTGAGATATATAGCCAGCGCGAAATAAGTGCCAAAAGCAACAGGAGGCCGGGCCAACCCAGCTCGACGGCCGTTATCAGGTAGAGATTGTGCGCCGGGGCTTCCTGACCGATTGCGTCCGGAGCAAATTCAGCGCTGGGGTAGGGCTCACTCTCGTACCCCGCCTTTGCAGCATAGCGGTTACTGATCCAGTAGCTCCAGTTGTTCAGACCGACGCCGAATACCGGGTTGTCGTTAAGGGCGGGGAGGCCTTTGCGAAAATAGCTTCCTCGATCTCCTTGTTCGGTCGTATATTCCTGTTGAAAATCGAATGACGCGAATCTAGTGAGCACTGTATCCCACGACTTGACCAGCATTCCAGTGCCAGCCAAGGCGAGCAGGGCGGCAAGCCCAATGTTACGAATGGTAAAACGGAAGCGGATGTTCAAAACTAGCGAGACCATCATGAGGAAAATCAATGATGCAATTCCGGTTCTGCTGATTGTCAATATGATGCTTACGGCAGCCGCCAGACTGGCCGCCAAGCTTGCCTTCTTAAGATTTGGTGAGATATCCCGTGCGAACCACACGGATATGAGAATCGGGAGAATTTGAAGACAGTACATCGAGAGGCTGTTTGGGTGCGGCAACGTTCCACTGATTCGATGAATGCCGAAGATATATCGATCTTGCAGCGCCACGGCGGTCTCGTAAAACATAACGATCACGAGTGTCCACACGAATAGACGCACCTCCCGCGGCGACCGAACGTACGCTGCGACCGCCGTAAAGAGTAATATGCCACGGGCGATCTTCGTCAATTCGAACAGACCGAATATCTTCGGATCGCTGGTCACCAATACATTGAACGCCGCCCAAGCGAAGAATGCGACGAGCATTCCGAGGCTGGGCGGTCGAACAAACGGTATCCGTTCGCGACGGCGCGTGGAAAGACTAGCAAACAGAAGGATCAGAGCGAGCAGGTCCAAGTAGGAGACTTCGATACCGCGGGTTGTTCCCCGATACCATTCCCGGCTCAGAAAGTTAATGTCAGTCGGTAAGCCAAAAAGGCTCTCGGTCTGGGTCGTGCCAAAGACAAGGGCAAAGAATACGAGACCAAGAATACGAGGGTGACTCCGGGCAAGGAGGACACCGGTCGGCACACAGAACAGGCTGCCAATAGTGAAAATTAATTCTTTGGCTTCCATCGCGGATCAGTACCCGACTGATGCTGATCTAGGTCCTGCGGACTCTAAACGTGACCGGTACTTCCTATTTCTGTTTCTTTCAAGTCGGGAATAATCGTGATTTGATACCAAAGCAGTCGCTCCAATTGTTATTTTTCCGGTGCGCCTGCGTCTACAGCATCCTCGTAGATCTCAATCAGGCTTCTCGTGATAACGTCCCAGTCGAATCGTTCGTGAGCCTTCTTCATACCAGCCTCCACTCTTTTTGCTGTCTCGGGGTTACGGGCCAGCTCCTCGAAGACCTCGAGAAACGTCTGTTCGTCGCCCGGATCGAAACTGAGCGCATCATGACTATGCTCGACAAGATGCCGGATGCCGCCGACGTTGCTTGCCAATACCGGCTTCCCCGCGGCCCACGCTTCCAGGATTACGATGCCAAACGGCTCGTGGATCGACGGCAACAGGAAAACGTCAGAAGCGTGATAAGCGTCGACCAGATCCGGAGCGCTTGCCGGTAGACCAGGCACAATGGTTACGTGCCGTTCGATTCCAACATTGCGAATCACTGCCGTAAGCTCATCATAGTACGCGGGACTCGTCACATTGCCGACAAACAGCAGATGCGTTTTTGGATGTATGTTGTGTAGTTTTGGCAATAGCCGCGCGGGTAATAGCTGGTTTTTCTGACGATCGATTCGGCCAACGGTCAGTATTACGTATGCATCGGGTGGAATTCCATGCTGGGCCCTGAATTGTAGGCCGTCGCCCCGAGCAAAGCGCACCGGATCGACGCCGTTTGGCAGATGGATGACCCTTTTGTTGGGGTATCGCTCCTGGGTCAGTGTTTTCTCATTGTATCCAACGCACAGAATTGCCGCAGCGTCGTCGAGCACCCGGCGGGAGCCGACCCACCAGCCAAAGATTTTTCCCCATTCGAATGATCCCCTGGAGGGGGCGCTCCACGTTGCCGCCTCCTCCACTGGCACGTCGAAAACACCGCCATGAAGGGACACCACATAAGGGATGCGGCGGCGTTGTGCTATATAGCGGCCAATTCCGCCGATTCGGTTACCGGCATGCAAATGAATCAGATCAAGATCCGGAACAGAGTTCAGCGCGCGCATCAGGCTGAAGGAAAAAGGGCTCCCGCCCTTTCGGTCGAGCAAATGTCTAGCCTCCCTGCTTAACCCTATGTAAGGGTAGAAATAAGGAAAACGGCGCACCCGTACCCCATCGATCTCCTCCGCCACTCCGCTCGCTGTCGCCAGTGTGCACAGGATCTCGGTGGAATGCCCGAGGGCGAGCAGTCGTTTACTCGTTTCGAAGATAACGGTTTCGGTTCCACCCCAGTCGCTCGGTACGAAACGTCTCGCTAGTTGAATCGACTTAATTCTAATTTCTCCAACAGTAAAATCAGTACAAAATTTAGTGAGCTAGTCAGCCTGATTGAATCGACGAATAATAAATTGTTCGTCGAGTATTATCGGGTGCACCCGTTTTGTTCTCTCGCGCAATCTGTATATCGTTCATTCTACGATAGTTCTTGATCGCAAATCGCGATTTGTAAGGATACTCGATGAGGTGGAGAAAGTGATCCAGAGCTACCATCGCAACTCCCCAACACAGACGTTGGTATTGGCGGATTGGTGGCGGCTTGCTAAGTTGATGTTCCGGTACTACGCTTGTTAAAACGTCAATAACATGGTTTAGGCCTTGGGATTAATCAGCGCCAAACATCGTTATTGCTATGTTGTCGATCCCGACATCTCGGTCGGTATACTCTCGAATCTCCAGAATGGGTAGGTGGCCGTGTGCTAGTCACTCTGAAACGCCGAATTTTTCAAACAAGAGTCTGGAATCGTTGGGGTAAAAACTCGAGCGAACTAGAATATTGGCGAGCGAACATTCAAAAAATGATTCGCTGGTATCATGATGATGCACCCTTCCGACTGCCTTCCCATCTGATGAGATCAAAGAGACTCGATTCAACGAGCGCAAGAACGCGATCATGACCCATATCGCGGCATGTATCCCGTCAGAGCTTTTCGGACATTTTGTTGTTCAGGATAAGAGCGTGTTTGGCTGCTTGGTTTGATGTTAAGCGGCCATAGCTTGGCGATGCAAACGCGTTCTGCTTTCCACGGTCGCACGACAAATTTTCTCGCGTCCACTCCAGATGGCCCGGCCGCACCGGTGACGGACATCCTCAGGCGTCAGAGTGTTCAAGCTCTCATGATAACTCCGCCCGATGTAATGATTGACAAACGTCCCGATACGCCACTCCTACTCGCCCGGCAGGTAATAGTTCTCAAGTAAGACCGGGGGTTCAGTGACCGGCGCCAGCGTTCGATCTTGCTGTCGGTCATGCGATGGTAGCGTCTGCCATCGGAACCCAACTGCAATTGCTCAGAATAGCCCCAACGATTCTATTGTGGGATAGAGCCAGCACAGTAGTTAAATTTTTCACCGAAACCGCACGCGCAATTTTCCCCTTTGAAGTCCGTCTATCAGGAGAAGGAGTTCGATTTTTCTGAATTACATCAAAAAGCAAATTTCATTTCTGCAAGCGTAAGTAATTCCAATAATCGAGTAGCCGATTGTGCGGTGCTTGCTGAAGTGCTACACCTCTCGTAGCCCATATCTTCGGTCGGTTGTGCGGTTATTCCATAGCTCATGTGTCTATAAACAACCAGTTCTGTCGCAATATTGCGACGGAACATTGAGGCGGGCCGTTCATCAGAGAATATCCATGCTTTCATCGATTACGTATTGCCGTAATAACCTATTTCAAACAAGAACGCTACACGAAAGATGCCGAACGGAAAGTTAACATTTTACATCGCAATTACCGCTGTGGAAATTCGCGGAATCATTGGTCCAAAGAATCAATCCGTTTATCGAATCACAATACGCATTCTCCTGGATCGTGGACTACACCTCTAAAGGACCGGACAAATAGGTATTTTGGACGCGTGGTCTTCCTAGATAGCGCAAAGATTCAAGCTACATGACAAACCCAAACGATACTAGAACTCGCTGACTTGTCCGCTCGTGTGGGCAGCTCGGTTTTTTTGGCCTTTTCAGCAATTAACGAAGTCGAGAGTGATAGACAGAGTATGAAAGAAATCATCACGAAAGGCCCATGGGTGATCTGGATTGGGATCGGCTATTGGTTGTCATGCGTCGTCCTGGCCGCATCAGTAGTCGGCGTGGCAACTTCGACGGCCGAGGCTGCGCCCCCAACCCCTGAAGAACGCGAAGCGAGACGCGAAGCTAAATCATGCGAACGTAAAGCAAGGAAGCATGGAGGCAATTTCAATTGTGCCCCCGTGGCGCACGATGACGCCGTCGAGACGGAGGAGAATTCGGCGCCTGTCGTCCTAAACGTGCTCAGCAACGACACGGATGCGAATAGCGACCCGCTGACCATCACAAATCTGAACGGGCCGAGCGCGGGTGGCGGCATATCTTTGGTGAACGGCGCCACGCAGGTCGAGTACTGGCCGGCCGTGGGCTTCGTCGGACAGGAAACGTTCAGCTACACGGCGAATGACGGGACCGTGGATTCAGCGTTGCCGGCGACCGTTACCGTGACGGTGACGGAGATGAGTGGGGGAGGCAATTCCAACAGTGCTCCGGTGGCGAACGACGACTCCGTCGAGACTGAGAAAGATTCGGCGGCGGTCGTCCTGACGGTTCTCAGCAACGACACCGATGCGGATAGCGACCCGCTCACCATCACAAATGTGAGCACACCCAGTGCGGGCGGCGGAGTGATATTAGTAAACGGTGCCACGCAGGTCGAGTACACGCCCGCAGCAGGATTCGCAGGGCAGGAGACCTTTAGCTACACGGCGAATGATGGGACCGTGGATTCAGAGTTGCCCGCGACCGTAACGGTCACTGTGACAGAACTCGGTGATGGTGGCGAGTCCAACAGTGCCCCCGTGGCAAACAATGACTCCGTCGAGACGGAGGAAAATTCGGCCGCCGTCATTCTGACCGTGCTCAGCAACGACTGGGATGCCGATAACGACCCACTGACCATCACGTCTTTGAGCACGCCGAGCGCGGGCGGTGGAGTATATTTGGTCAACGGCGCCACGCAAGTCGAATACTGGCCGGCAACGGGCTTTACGGGGCAGGAAACCTTCAGCTACACGGCGAATGACGGGACCGTGGATTCAGCGCTGCCAGCGACCGTCACGGTGACGGTGACGGAAGCGACTGCCGAGGCTCCGGGTGGTACCGCGCGCGCGCTGTGGCAGACGTCGGTGCAACCGTTGCTCGCGAGCGAGTGCGGCTCGTGTCACGTGGGGGAACGCTTCGGTTTTGCCGCCCTGCAAGGGGCAGGTCCAACCTTCACGAGCGGCGAGACGGAAGTCAATTACCAACGTTTCCTCGATCTTATCTCGCTCGATGATCCCGCATCGAGTCGACTCTTGGGCAAGCCGCTGGACGAAACAAAGCCCAAGGGGCTGGTCCACGGTGGCGGTACTCTGTTCGATGAAACCTCCCCGACCTATACAGCCATCATGCAATGGATTCTCGAAGAAAAAGCGGAGCGCTGCCCGGACTGCGGATTAGACGCACCCGTCCAGTATCTTGCCTATGTAGAGCAACCGCGTATCTTCTGGGCCCTCGAGCGGGACCCGGTCCGGTCCGATCACGGATTGCGTGATCGTGCGCGGATCTTTCTCCAGCCGCTGCAACCGCAAACGCTCGCGCCCAACGGGCCGCCGATTGATTTTCTCGGTGAGTCCTTCTGCGGCGTCGACGGGAACTGTGATTTCGGTCATCTTGCGGCAAGTCATGATGGTAGTAAACTGGCTTTCGAGTGCCGCATGGCCGAGCCCGGTGAGGACTGGTTTCCCGATGCCCGCTGGAACATATGTATTGCCGAGATCGGAGCGGACGGGCGGGCGATCAACCCGCGTGTACTGCGGCCACAGGGGCGACACAGCGGCCAAACCATGTCACGCAGCGATCCGTTCGGTCTGTACTCGGCTGACGGCGGACCACTGAAGGGTGTTTGGGATCATCATTTCCAAGTCCGCCGTCGCGACGATCGCACGCCGGTCTTCGGCCCGAACGACGAATGGGTGTACCTGTCGAGCCGGGGACTCGATCCACGAACTGGTAGTGACGGCACACGCACGTATCACGGTTTCGAACACGTGAACAACATCGTCGCCGTACGTGCTGATGGCAGCGGGATACGTTCGGTGTATCGCAACGAAGGCGGGGAAGCGGACTTCCCGTTTTTTCGGAGCAACGGCATCCTCGTATTTCACACCTGGAATTTGGAACGGATGGACCGTCATCTCTATACCCAATCCACGCCCGATGGAATGATGGAGTTGCCGGTATTTTTAGGCCGGGTGCAGGGCGAGAACCAGTGGGGAAAAGCCGTCGAGCTGGCGGGCGGAGCCGTGTTAGGTATGACCGGACGGCGCTTCGCATCCATCGATAACTATGTACCGTTCCTGGGTGAACACACCCTCGGCGCGGGGCTTGCGGGCAATCCATCGCCAATCGTCGTACTCGATCCCGTTGTCCATGAACAGATCGCATCATTTCCAAACGGGATGTGCAAAGAGCCCCCCAACGGCCCCAACTGCGTCATCGATCGCTACTACGAAGACCCTGCTTACGCCCCCGATGGCCGTGCATACATCGCGCACAATCCCGAACCCACTTATGTCCTGCAAGGAGAAGCCATGTATGGGGCCTACGGCAGTGGCTCGTCGTACACGCCGGCTCGGCTGGGCATCTATTTGATCGATACCCAAGGCAGCTTGGAGTCGGTGCTCGAGCCAACTGACGGAACGATGTTCCGTTATCCGACCTGGGTGGGCCGCCGTCAGCCGCCGCGCGCCCAGCCGGTTATCACTGACGAGAGTCAGGACAGCAGTATTCTGCATATTGCCGATGTGCCGCTGTGGCTGACATACCGGCGCGGGCCGGATCATACGGGCGGGACCAGCAAAGCCAACCACATGGCGCTGCTCGATACGATCGTCGCGCTGCGCATACTGGTCAAGGAAATGGACGGCAACGCCTGCACGGACGACGGGCGGCCTTATCGATTTGCGGTGAACGCGGGATATTACGACCACCCGACCCACCTCGGTATCAACAACGCTACCGGTTATAAGCGTCTGGCATTGCCGGTCAATCTGGGCGGGGATGCCTGGGGTGATGTGCCGTTACAGGCCGACAAGTCGGTGAATCTACGCTTGCCGGCAGGCGAATTACTATTATTCCAGGGAATTGATGCCGACGGCCACGTCGTAGCCCAGCATGCCCGAGTCTTTGCCATGCCGCCAGGCCACCAAGTGGATACGTCGGTGAAGCGGCCGCAGTACGATGCGCAGTGCGCCTCCTGTCACGGGTCTGTCGATTCGGGCAGTGCGTTCGTGCCTTTAACGAGCTTTGAAAGCGCACCGTTCGTACCCATGGATTTCACAACAATTGCATCAAGCCAAGCGCCGGTTGACCTGACCGCTTCGGCTGTGGAACAGCAAAGGATGACATTCCTACATCGCATCCGTCCCCGGCTGGATCGCGACTGTGTCGCCTGCCACAGCGGACCTTCGCCGGCGGGCGAACTGAGTCTGGAGTCGTCGTATTCGGCGACGGCGAACTACCCTGCGGGCAAGTGGGCAGCAACTTATCTCGCCGACAGTGCCTACTTGAGCTTCGTTCCACCAGCTGAACGTGTCTCAGGCTACAATTACTCGGTCGCCTGGTCGTGGCTGATGCGTCAAGACCAAAACGAGTACAAGAACCACCCGGCCTATGCCGATCTTCTGGCCGGCTACAGCCCCGTGGGTGATCTGGCGCCCTGGGATCCGGCTTATCAAAACTTGTTCGCCAACGACGGCAGTGTATTCGTGTACTTGAGTGGCAATCGGCACTCGAGCTTCGGCCGCAGCGACCGCACCAATGGGAATTCACGCGACAGCTGGTTGTTGGAGATTCTGTCCGGCCGGGATCTGTCTCCGGCCCGCGATTTCACCGGTCCAGACCACACCGGCTATTTCAGCGAAGGAGAAATCCGCGACCTGATGGGGGTAATCGATGTTGGCTTTCCTTATATGGCGCGCTGCGACGACAAGACAATTCCGTCGGGGCCAAATTCAGGGAAACCTTGGGGAGATCCCGTTTCGCAATCTTATCCTGGTGGTTAGTGCGAAACCCGTCTACTTCGCAACATACTTGGTTCGAGTGTCAGGCCAGAAATCTACCTGCTGGAGTCGGAGAGAACGGTGCGCTTGATAGCATGTGATCAAATCTACGCAAAAACCCGCTATTGCTACTGGGAAGTAACCGATCCTGCTCAGGCCACCCAGCAGCTTCAATCGGCGAAACCGAAAGGTTAATGCGTCGGGATATAGGTTCCAGAAACGGGTTGTGGACCTGACATATTCCTTGAAAGGGCGTATACACCATTCCGGATCTAAAGTTTCCCGGTTCATAACGGTTTCAGCGAACCTGTAACGATCATCTCTGGATAGTCGAGGTAAGAATTGTTCACATAGGAAGTAAGTAATAGTCTGGGCTACCTTCTGTCGTTTTTGATTATTTAAAACATCCCCTATCGCTGTGTACGCCTGAAACACGTGCGAAGCGTCCTGGGTCCGCGCGATACGGTTAGAATTAGACTCAGCAGTCAATAGGTCAGTACAAACGAGCGTCTTAATAAAACCATCCTCGACTAAAAGCCCTCGCGGCAACCGGATTTTGCGGGCCATAGACGCCCTGATGCAGTAGAGCTGGCCTGTCAACTGAGCGGATCCTGCCTGAGTCATCTTTGAGGTGCCCAGGGAAATCAGCCGGGTCAACGGCGAGGCCGCTCCGTGTTTCACGTCCTTGACCGGCTGATCTGTCGATACTTGGGCGAACGAATCCGTCTCCAAAGCGATTAGCATGGACCACATCGCGTCCCGCTCATTGACGAGAATGTCGGCATCCATCAGGAACAGATAGTCGGCCTCATTATTCGAGAGTTCATGAACGAAGACGTTCCAGGCATTCACCTTCCCCCTCTCTTTCAGCTCGACTACCTGACACCGAACGTCTTCTGGAATTTTGATTTTCGTCGATTGTGAATTATCGAATACGGCCTGTGCCAGCTCTTGTGTTCTATCAGTGCACCCATTTGCTACGACGAGGACTTCCGTCTTGCCCCCGCGATCGCTGACAAGACGGAAAATACTTTGTCGGAACAAAGAACCAAGGGTGGCTTCAATGGACTCTTCTTCGTTCCAGGTAAGAACACCGATCGATATAAACATTCTTTAATTTTAATTAGCCGGCCGGGGCGATAGCCTCAAATAACTCGCTCGCTGAGTTCGTAGTTATCCATATAGCCATAAATTGTATTCGAAACTTAAGCTTTAGTCCTGATGTAAGAAGTATTGCATCGCACCCGTTTAAGCACGTAATAATTATTGTCGGCGAGTATTTCGTGAATCTGTTCTTTCTGTTCCTCGACGGTCTCACAGGCAATCATTTCCGGGCGATGTGTTTCCCAACCAATTTCTTGTAATCCTTGAAAATTATGACCCTCTGTATCGATCGTGAATAAGTCAACATGCTGTAGCGATGCATACTTCTCACCATCCTTATTGCTAACTCCGCTAGTTGGTTAGTTGGATATCCCCAGGGCGGAATTTCCTGTGTTTTCCAAGACAACAAGAACGGTCAGGGAAGATACCAACGCCCAAACAACACTTTTGGGCGGCGTGGCTTGGCCGGCAATGCCGACGCATCTGGTGACCAGTTGTCCGGTGCAAGCATAGCGGTGGTGAAGATCGTCGACGCCATGGTTTCCTGGATGGTGAACTCGTTTTGCCCAACGTTGACATGCGGATGTACCATCCAGCGCCGCCACAGTGGCGGGCTACGTTGCGATTCGTGGCTAATAAAATCGACGGTGCCGGCTTGCGTAGGCGATTGCCACACTGTTTCGCGAAACTTGTGGTAGACCGGTCCACCGGTAATACCGTAGATCGTAATGCCCGGAACCGGATCGACGATGCCGTCGGTCTCGCTCATCTCGTGCTGAATGTCAATTGGGTAAACGAAACCGAGACCGGTGGTCCAGGACATGCCCATGGGGTTGGCACCGAACATGAAATCGGTGTTCACGATGGCGGCATCGCGGTATTTCGGGTCATCGGTCAGCTGGTAGGCGATGAACAGAGCCCGGTTGAAGTTCGTCATGTCGCTATTTCCCCAGGCAGCCCAGTAATCCTGCTTGCGGGGCCACGTGACGGCGTACGGCGACTCATCGAGGTGCGCGACGAGGGCGTCTGCGTCACGGATGAACCATTTGCGCCATTGCTTGCCAAGCCCCCGGGGCAGCGCGTGGGTGGCCTCGATGAGGCTAAAGTAGATCCAGGGAGAAAAATCCTTGCGTGAGAAGTGCCACTCGTAGGGCCTGTGGCTCATCTTCGCTAAGCGCCGCACGCCTTCTAGATAGGGTAGTTCGCCGGTGAGGAGAAAAAGTCGGAGCTTCGCATGAAGAAGATACGGCTCAATGTGCTCGTCGGTCTCGGCCCAATGTATTGTGTACGGCTCGCCCCTACCGCGCTTGCGCTTAGCGTGGATAACCGTCTGCCCGAGCGAGTTGGACGGATCATTGCCAAAAGCGTAGGCACGGTCTGCAGCATCTCGGTAGAGAGTGGCATCCACGGAATCGAATGGGGCGACCAACTGGGCGTATTGAGCCGCAGCCGCAGCGAAGATAAGTGACGACCAGCGCGTCCGCTGTGAAAACGCATAATCCACTTCCTCGTTATTGATGTCTGGATGGGTCCATGTCTCGAGCATGCCCGAGACACCGCCCCGGCTGTCCATGCTGTGTCGCCAGATCTCTAATCCGTAACGCGCCTCGTCCAGGATATCGGGTATGCCATTGCCGGACTCGGGCAAGTCGAGTTGCCCGTCGGTGAAACGCTTTGGCGCCAGTGCGTAAGCATTGAGTAAGTCAAACACAACCGTGTAATGGGCATCGTTCGAATCCCAATCGGCCGCGTCGTGCCAACCACCAGCGACTTCTTCAGTCTGCGTAGAACGATCGATCGTAGCGCCAATCACATCGAACCGATCGTAGTCCTTGGGGCCGCCGGTATGGCGGGGGAAGGCGATATGCTCGGATTCGTAGTAGGGCGCCATTGGCGCTTTGCGCCGTGTCCATTGTGAGTGTTGCAGGGTAATCGCAGAGCCGGCCCGTTGGTGATAGAGCCCGCGTGCAGCGGTGTAAAATGCCGGCCCATACACCGACGCACTGTGTCGAAAAGGCCATGACCGACCGACGCCGGGCACGCTGATAAAAAACACGCCCTCGTCTTTGAGTTCAGTAAAGTCAGCAACGTGGACATCCTCGCCATACATCAAGGGGCGGGATGAAGGGTTCTGCGAGTCATCCTTGGGCGCGAATCGCGGATTGGCCTCCAATAACTCCAAAGAGCCTTTCAACGCAACTTCGCCGCTCCTCGCGTTGATCACCTCAAAGCGATCGGCATACGATAAATCCATAGGGCCGAACCGATACAAATAGGCACCAAGATAGGCCTGCTTCCGCCCCGCCTCCGGCAGGTAGCCGACTTGATTTACCTTGATCGCCCGAGAGACCGTGGTTTTGCGATCGAACACGAACGAGACCTTCTTTCCGTCACCCAACTTGATCTCATAGTGCGCGCCGTCGCGCATCGGTCTGGGGAATAATAGGTAGCTGTAGACACGGTAATCGATGTTGAACACGCCGCCGCTGGTCCGGTTCATGCCCGCAGAGACGAGCAATCGGTCCGCCTGGGCTGGGCGTGTCGGCTGGGTGTAGCGATCGTCGTCCGGGCTTCGGATGCTGAAAAAGCTTGCCTGTCCCAAAAGCCGCTCGCCGATGGCTTCGCGGGCTTCGGCCACATGCTTGTCGCGGACCTTCCAACGCTCACGATACGCACCCCAATTCGGACGCCCTTCCTTTTCGCTGTTTTCCCAGAGTTCGACAGTTTGACGAAGTTTACCGTTGGACCGGAGATCGATTTCTTTGAAAAGTTCCTGCATCTTATTGGTGACCACGATCACCCAGCGGTCTGAGAGCACCAGCAGTTGCTCGACGCCGTCGTAGTCCGGGATGTGGATCGGGTGCATGCCCTCAAGCGTATCGGGAATTGGCGCTAGCGACATTTCAGAACCGCCGAGCCCATCGGCCGCAGCAGGCGTCAGCACGATACGGACAATGATCAATGCGATCAGGATCCCAATGATGTTCCTACACATTAAATAGTCTTTTCGATAACTCGCACAAGATCAGTCGCCGACTCTGGCGGTGTTCTCCTCGAGGCTCGGGCGTTCCGGTGAGTGGCGGAATATTAAATTACCAGTTTCCGGTGCTCGTGGATAAGGGATCTTGTAGCCCGTCACTGTGTAGTACCCCCTTTGTGCCAATTTAACCAGAGATGTGCCCTCGCGCCAATGCGACAAGCAACTCTTCAATCCGATTAACGTGCGTGGCGTATGGGAAACGTGCCATTACGTACTCATGGGCGCACTTCCCCGCATGAGGGTCTTCCAACATCCGGGACGCAGCGCTGACTAGACTTTTGAGAGAACCGGGACTGAACAGGAGTCCACCCCGGCCGTGCGCAAGCCACTCGGGTATGCCGCCGTGCGCGGCTCCAACGACAGGGCGTGCGCGTCGCATCGCTTCAATGCCCGTCATCCCGAACGGTTCCGGCCAGCGCGCAGGCACCAGCACGACAGATGCCCGATCATAGACTTTGTGGAGCTCAGCGGGCGGCACGTAGCCGAGGAAGCGTATGCGACCGGGAGCAATTCGTTGCGCCATCGTCTCGAGAGCATCGCGGGATGAACCTTCTCCTGCTACCTCGAGCACGCAGTCGGAGGGCAGCTTGTCCACTGCCCGAATCGCCAAGTCCACCCCCTTCCCCCGCAATAACTGGCCAACCACAAGAAGCCTCTGTTCCGTCGGCCGAGGGACGCATGGTTGAGGATCCTCGGGAGGCACAGGGTGCACTACATGAACACGACCGGGGTCGGCGCCCGCGCGGATCAAATTCGTAGCAACGTAACCGCTGCACGCCACCAGCGGCCCACGAGCGGCCAGTGACGCTAAACGCCCACGCAGGGAGAATGGGTTGCGCAACCGGATCGGAAGACGCGCGTCAACGCGTCTATCGCGTATTACACAGCAACCGTAGACAGCACAGGCGATACCTGGAGTACGATGGCACGGTTGCAACGTCAACGGTAAATAACGATGGGTGCGCGGGCACGTGTGTATATGGTCATGCACAGCGATCATGGTCGGAGTGGCACCGAGTAAGATCAGCTCATCCGGATCGGCGGCGCGGTGAACATACACGACATCTAAATCCACGACGCAGGCCGCGTCCGCGGCCGACACTACGCTATCAAACGCGCTACCGTATTTATCTGGATCGCGCCCGTTGTTCCCCTGGTGGATCAGGCGCAAAGTGTGACCCTTTTTCTTGAGTGCGCGAGATAGTTCCCACGCGTACCTTTCGACACCGCCCACAAAGCCGAAGTTCGGTACCATCATGCCGATGTGCAAGGTATCGTCGACTCAGGTCAGGCCGAGCTGCTCTCGGATCATTTTCGCGATCGATGCCAGCGAGTCGCAGCCCGCGGGAATCGGTTTGTCCGATGCGAGGGCTGCCTTTGCGGACGGCGTGGCTAGATCGTAGCCGTGCATTCCGGCAACATGACCACCAAGAAAACTTGGCGAGAAGATCGCGCCCTCCTTCAACATCAAAATCGCGCGGCCATAACGTTCCGCGGGCACTTCTCTTTCCTTCAGCATGCGATGGTCCAGCCACTGGCCGGGTAAATCGGCGCGTTCAATCTCCAGGCGAGCGCGGTCTAGTTGATGGTTGTCCCCCCAGAACCGCATCATCGTGCTGTCGACGAACACCCGCATATTTGGGAGTCGCGTCAAGACATCACTAGGATCGACATCCGTGTGGACATCGGCCATACCATGGTCGCCGACCACAATCGTGGTGAGGTCAGCCCCGCCCCGCATCAGTTCTTCACGGGCACGATCGATATTTTGAACGATCCGTTGCATCACGTCGGGCGCCTCTGGGCCGCGATTGCCTTCTCGATGCATCACTGCATCGAGTTCCGCACAATACAGGAAGGTAAGGTCCGGGCTGTGTGTACGTAGTGAGCTGAGTGCTTGTTCCCAGCGCGTCGGCTCCGGTGTCTGCCACGGGCTCGAATAGACTGATAAACCGGCGCTTCGTGCGTCGCTTAAGAAGGTCCTAGCGCCTCCGACTGTTTCCGCGTTAAACATGTCGTCCCGCTCGGGAAGGTCGAGCCAATGGAAATGCTCGGGCGGCACACGGTGCAGTGCGACGTAACCGGTCAGTCCGGCTGCTTTCGACAGCAGGAGTTCGGCGATCCTTCTGACCCGTCGTCGCTCGTGCACGAAACGTGGTAACAAACCGAGCCAACGCAATGGCTGTAATACACTGTTTCCCGGGCCTTCATGTGCCGAGAACAGGCACATCCTGCCGTGGACCGACGGTGGCTCTCCGGTGAGAATAGTCGGCAGCGCAGCCGAAGTGTAGCCGACGATGCCGCGTAGCGGCTTCCGATTGGGAAGCGATCCGAGCAGCCCTTCAAGACGTTGCAGTTGATCCGCCCCAAACGCATCAACGAAAACGACTAGGAGCTTGCGATTGATGTCGCCCATTCAACCGCCTCTCGAGACCAGTCGAGCGAGAGCCCGACGGAGGTCGTCATCGCTGGGTTCGGATGTGCGCAGCGCCAGCAGCCTGGCGGCGACACCGCGACTCGCGGGGTTTTGGTGGCCATAGGCCAGGGCTACGGCGATGCGCGCCAACCGCTCCCGAATGTGGCCGAGGTATGGGAACAAGCTGGCCTCCCGTTTTGCAACAGCGCGCAGCGAAGACACGACCGTACCAACTGGCCGTACGTCCGGTAGTTCGGGATACAGTCTTCCTTTCCAAGAGGCAAAAGCCGCTACGTTCGTTGGCGCGCCGGCCCGCCAGCTTTCGAAACGAAGATGCTGGATAGAGATCATCTCGCGCGTAGTCTCATACCAGGTATTGATGTCACCACCGGCGGGCTGCCATAGATCCGGTCGCTTGCGAAACTCCACCGCGTCATGATAAGCAGCGACTAACCACATACCAACATACGGAGCACTCTCAAAACGTTGAATGGCTTCGAGGCGAAGAGCGAGAGTGCTTTGGTAATGATCCGCCGCCAACAGCAGCGCATCCCCGCATGCCAGCACGGCCTTATGGGCGTGGCGCGCCTTTCGATAGTCGTTATCGGTTGACTTCAGATTACTCAACGCCAAACCCACCGCGCGGTTGGCGAGTAGCCGGCCGCATTCCTCCAGGGGAATATCGCGTGGCGTCAGATTGCGTAACTCCGCCACGATTTGCTGGTCACCTGCCACGAGCTCATATCCACCCAACGAGACATCCAGCCAGAACAGTGTGCGGGGCAGTCTTGCCAGAGAGTTCTCGGATAACGGTGAGAGCTCGACCTCCACACCCAGCTTCCCCGTCCACTCGTGGGATAGCGTGGCGAGTTTTTTGCGGACAGATCGCCAACCACTCACTACTACCATAAAATCGTAATCGTTGTACGGAGACAAACGGCCGTTTCGCATCACCATACTGCCTTCTCCGCGGGCGTAGCCGCCTACCAACAACAACGCTCGTAGACGTCCCCCCAGCTCGTGCGAGATCGCTCGCCCTACCGCGTCGAGGTCGCCGGCGATACGTGCTTCCGAGTCGAAATCCGCCAATAGCGTGCGGCCTCCATTTCTCGTGCCTGGAGAGCAGCGTATCTTTTCACATGTGGCGAGAACGCGCTTCAAGTGCGTGAGATTGACGGGGTTTTGTGACGCCCTGCGTAGTAACCGGTAGCCTGGGCGCAGCGAATTGCTACGCTGCTCGGTGTGAAGATTCGAGCACGGGCATCGCGTAGCAGACTGCCCGCGAGCGGCTTCGCCCACTCCCGCAACCATGATGGCGATCCGAGACGATGGATTCTGTTGTCCGCGGCGCCCTCCCCGAATCGCCGCTGGTACTGCTCGCGCACGCCATAGTTGTGGGAATGTTGGAATCGCGCATGGGGAACGTAGATGACTTTCCACCCCATTGCGGTAACCCGATGGGTCCAGTCGACGTCTTCAGAATACCGGAGCTCCTCATCGAACGGCAA